>PVMQ01000037.1_pt1 | contig 178991 bp, 175 predicted proteins | sample 1853411 | NCBI WGS metagenome assembly PVMQ01 (sample SAMN08533513, study PRJNA380276) | Human gut metagenome, whole genome shotgun sequencing project.
AATTCTACTTTTATTTTTCATTTTTTTAAAGTGGAATTTAACTTTTCACTTTAGCTATTTTTCATTTATCAGTAATTTTGATATGATGGAAACAGGAGGGATATTTATGTTATTTATTTGTTATCCAAAATGTTCTACATGTAAAAAAGCTAAAAAATTCTTAACGGATCATCAAATTGAGTTTGATGAAAGACATATCGTTGAAGAAAAACTAAATAAAGATGAATTAAAAGCACTTTATTTAAAGAGTGGATTACCACTTAAAAGATTCTTTAATACATCAGGTAATCTTTATAAAGAAAAACATTTAAAAGATATTTTACCGACTTTAAGTGAAGAGGAACAATTAGAACTGCTTTCTACTAATGGAATGCTTGTTAAAAGACCTATACTTGAAACGAAAGACAAAGTTCTTGTTGGTTTTAAAGAAGAACAATATAAGGAACTTCTCTAATGCCTGCTGGATATACACATTATTGTTTTGGTAAAGATGTTTATAAACATCTTGATGATCAAAATATTAAAGATTTATTACTTAGAAATGAAAATTGTTTTTTAATTGGTCTTCATGGTCCAGATATTTTCTTTTATGAAAGATGGAATAAAATAGCAAGAAAGATGCATCAAGAAAAAGCCAATACTTTCTTTGAAAAGGCACAAGATATTATTCAAAGTGAAGCACAACTTGCTTATATTCTTGGTTTTATTTGTCATTATTTATTAGATAGTCAAATGCACCCTTATATTAAAAGGATGATTAAAAATACAAATATGGATCATTTTGAAATAGAATCTGATTACGATCGTCTTCTTTTAAAAAGAAATCATCAAGATCCATTACATAAAGAAATCTATGAACATATTCGCTTTAAAGAAAAAGAAATATGTACTATTCAATCCTTTTTCCCTGAACTATCTTATTTAGATATTAAAAAAGCTCTTAAAGGATTAAAAAGAATTGATCATTTATTAAAAGCCCCTAGCTTTTTAAAAAGGGGGCTTATTTATGGATGTTTCCATCTCACATTCAATTTTCATAAACTCCAAGGTTTAATTATTAACTACCATCATAATAAAGAAATGGAAAAATATAATGATATTCTTGATAAAATCTACCAACAAGCCTTAAAAGAAGCTCTTATTTATCTTCCTTTATATATTCAAAACTATAAAAAACACGCTCCTTTACCAGAACGCTACTATCACAACTACAAATAGTGCATCAAATGATGCACTATTTTTTATAAATCAAAACCATCTTTGAAAGCTTTACCAACATTTTCTCCTAAAACACGATACGTATTATTGACCATATCAAAAGCAATAATTTCCATTTTATCTACATCTATCTTACCATTTTCATCTAAATAATCTTCATCAATAGAAACATTCACAACATTTCCAATTAAGTTTCCATCTTCAAAAGATTCAACAATACATTCTAAAGTAAGTGGATATTCTTCAATAATTGGTGCATCTACATATTTTGAAGGTGTTACATGAACACCACTTTTTTCAATCTTATCTTCTTTATTTCCAGAAACAACACCAAAATAATCAGAAATCTTTTCTGTTTTCTTTGTCGCAAAAGATAAAGAAAAAGCTTTCTTTAATTCTAAATTATCTGTTGTTTTATGTTTAGAAAGTGATACATAAACTTGATTATAATCATAAACACCACCCCACGCAGCATTCATGACATTGGCCTTACCATCTTGATCATATGTTGCAAGCATTAAAACAGGTAAAGGCATAAATTGCATTTTATCTCCTAAATCTTTTCTCATATATATAATTCTCCTGTGTATTTCTATTATATCACTTCCTAAATAAATTTGAGACAAATTGAGTAAAAGACTTTGATATAATAAAAGTGTTATCGGACCCTCCTTGACAGGAGATGGTATTTAACTTAGTTTGTTCTGTCATGGCAGGCGTAATGACTTATTACATATGCAAATGGTTAGACAGATTTTTCAAACGATAACTAGCCTCGTGTTAAATGTTCACGCTAAAAAGCAAGAAAAGGTTAGAGCTGCCACTCTAGCCTTTTCATTTTGTGATATCTAATGTTTTTGAATTTCATCAATATTATAGCATTGCATCTTAAGACTATCTACGATAAAAAATATAAACTTTATCATTTTTAATATTCAATAAATAGTTCCTTTTAAATCTTATATTATACCATAATATCTATATTTTTTTAATTCTATTTTAATTATTTTATATCCTATACAATGTTCATATAGAAGAGTTTAAAAATGAGGTAAATAATATGGAAAATAGAAAATTGATTGATAGAGACGAGATATACTTTTTAGTATTTTTTTCTAACTTTTTTATAGGTATGTTATTATTAACAATCAAATACAATTTTGATTCAATTCAAGCATTTTTTGTATTTGTAAATATAGATCCTATTCCATTCTTTTTCCTTTTTGTTGTATTTATTGCTTGTCTTTATTATTTTATTAAAATCATAGTCAAAAAACACATTTTAAAAAAAATATAAACTTTATTAAAAATTTTACAGGTTTTATTAAAAGAAATAGTTAATTCATATTTACATGTTAAGGTTCTTATTAAAGAGAAAGAGTTAGAATTGCAGCTCTAACCTTTTCTTTTATGCTTTTAAATTTGTAGCAATATTATCAATGACTTTCCCTTTCATTTTTAGTACAATGAAGTTATAAGAAAAAGGAGAAAAGTATGAGTAAAATTGTATTTTTAGATGTCGATGGAACATTAATTGATTATGAAGCAAAATTACCTGCTTCAGCCGCAAAAGCTGTTGATCAAGCTAGAGCTAATGGCCATAAAGTTTATATTTGTACAGGATGTTCAAAAGCAGAAATCTTACAAAGAAATTTATGTGATTTAGATGGAATGATTGGTGGAAATGGTGCTTATGTTGAAGATAATAATCATGTTGTAATGCATCAAGGTTTGTCTAAAGAAGATGTAAAAAATATTGTTGATTGGTGTAATGAAAGACATATTGGTTTTTATTTAGAAGCTAATAGTGGTATGTATTGTAATGATTATATGTTAGAACAAGGACCTGAAACCATGGTAAAATACGCCAAGGGTAAAGGAGCAAGCTTAGAGAATGCCAAAAGTTCTGCTCAACATTTTATTGATGGTTTCATTCATTTACAAGGAGATGAGTTATACCGTGACGATGTTAATAAAATCAGTTTCATTTTAAGAACATATCAAGACCATTTAGATTCTAAAGTAGACTTCCCTCATTTAGTTGCGAATACTTGGGGAGGTAAAGGAGAAGTTGCATTATTTGGTGATTTAGGACCTACAGGTATTACTAAAAGACATGCTATTGAAGTCCTATTAGATTATTTACATGCTGATCCTAAAGATACGATTTCTTTTGGTGATGCTAAAATTGACTTGTCGATGTTTGAATGTTGCGCTTATAATGTTGCGATGGGTAATGGTGGTTCTGAAATTAAAGAAGCCGCTGATTATATTACTGATGATGTAAATGAAGATGGTTTATACAATGCCTTTAAATATTTAAAATTAATTTAAAGTTGCTTAAATAAATATTATTTGATAGAATAAATTTCATAAAAGGGAGTAGCTTGCCAAGCACTTGGTTCACTTCTTCGTCAGTACAGTTATAAAATTTATAACTCGGAAAGTGATTGAATAGCGAGACTTTTACTGCAATGCAGTAGGAGTCCGCTTTTTTTTATACCTACTGCAAAATAAAAGGAAGGAGTAATCGTTATGATTCAACAAATTATTATTTTATTAGTAGGTTTTATTTTTCTAGTAAAAGGAGCTGATTGGTTTGTAGACGGGGCGGCAAGCATTGCTAGAAAAATGGGTATTCCCCAACTAATCATTGGTCTTACAATTGTTGCTATGGGAACAAGTATGCCTGAAGCTGCTGTAAGTATTACGGCTGCCATGCAACAAAATGCAGGGATTACTATTGGAAATGTGGTAGGTAGTAATATCTTAAATATTTTTATTATTTTAGGTATTACAGCCTTGATCACCAATGTAAAAATACAAAAATCAACCATCCGTTATGAAATTCCCTTTATGATTTTTATAACAATCATCCTCATGATCTTTGGTATGACAGATATGAAAATTAATTTTATTGAAGGTGTTTTCCTTTGGATTCTTTTTATTGCTTATCTTGTTTATCTATTTATCATGGCAAAAAATAGTGAAACTCAAGAAGAAGAAAAAGATATTCCCGTTTGGAAATGTCTTCTCTTTATTCTCATTGGAGGAATCCTTGTTGTTAAAGGAAGTGACTTTGCGGTAAGTGGGGCCAGTGCCATTGCTCGTTATTTTGGTATGAGTGAACGATTTATTGGTTTAACAATTGTTGCTTTTGGAACATCACTTCCTGAACTCGTCACTTCAGTAACAGCTGCAAAACGTGGTAATGCAGGAATTGCGATAGGCAATATTGTAGGAAGCAATATTTTTAATATTCTTTTTGTTATTGGAACAACATCTCTTATTTGTAGTGTTCCTTTTGAAAGTAAGTTTATGATCGATTCTATGATTGCAGTAATAGCTGGATTAGTTCTCTGGTTTGGTACAATGAAACACAAAGAATTAAGGAAACCTTGTGGAATCATTATGCTTTTATGTTATGGACTTTATTTTATGTATTTGTGTTTGATGTAAATTCTATTTACAAAAAAATTAAATAATAAATTAGAAAATGTAAATGTCTCTCCGTTTACATTTTTTTATATTTCAAAACTTTTTAAAATCAATAAACTAATGGATGTGAGGTGAGGGTGATGAGTCAAAGAGAAGAAAAAGTAAGAGAATTACATAACCAAGGTTTCAACTGTGCTCAAGCGTTTTTATGTAGTTACCAAGATCTTTTGCTAAGTAATCTTTATCTAACTCACGCCCTTGAGCAAGCCATTTTTTAACAATATCTAACGCCTGTGCAATTTAAATCACATTTTCACCTATATGCCCAACTCCTACAACACCTAACGTTTTACCATTAACTTCAACATGAGGGACTTGTAAATTATGAGTAAAGTTATCATGATTGCAGTATGAGCAACACGCTTTGAACTATAAGATGGAATATTACAAACAGTAATTTTCTTTTCCTTTGCTGCATCAAGATCTATATTGTTATAACCTGTTCCAGCTTCACAAATTAATTTTACAGAATCTGGAAATTGTCGTATCATCGTATACTGTTAAATCAGATGATAGTATTGATAAATTTAATTTTCTATCAAAATTCATTTTTTTGGCATTTAATAAAACACATTTGTTGTTCATAAATAATCCCCTAAATATTAAAAGAAAGCAATTCCTTTTTTTTACACCTATAATAAATTAATCCTATTAAATCTGCAAGTGCCCATCCAATAGGAACAGACCACCAAATACCAGTAACACCAATTGTTGGAATCGCTGATAAAACATAAGCTAACACAACACGTGTTCCTAAAGAAAATATTGTAAGAACGACACTCATACCAGGTTTACCTAAAGCACGATACAAACCATACAACAAAAACAAACAACCAATTCCACAATAAAAGGCACCTTCAATTTTTAAATACTTGACACCTTCCATAATAATTTCTGTTTCTTTTGCATCTATAAAAATAGTCATTAAATCTTTAGCAAAAATACATACAATAGTTGAAATAATTATGCAAAATCCCATAGAAAGACAAACTGCTGATTTTAATCCTGATTGAATACGCATTTTTTCTTTTGCACCATAGTTTTGAGCAATAAAAGTAGAAAATGCATTTCCAAAATCTTGTACTGGCATATATGCAAAAGCATCTATTTTAACAGCAGCAGCAAATGCTGCCATAACTACAGTTCCAAAACTATTCACTAACCCTTGTACCATTAAAATACCTAAATTCATTACTGATTGTTGAATACATGTAAGAACTGAAAACGAGATCACTTTATGAACCCTCTTTAAATGAAAATATTGTAATTTCATAATTGCTCGTACTTGTATATTTTTTATAAGTGAGTAAATACTGATGCCAATACCTGAAAGATATTGGGAAATCACCGTAGCAATAGCTGCACCTTCAACTCCTAATTTTAATACAATTACAAAAAATAAATCTAATCCAATATTAAATATTGCCGAAATAGCTAAAAATATAAGTGGAATCATTGAATTACCAATAGCTCTTAAATAAGAAGCAAAATAGTTATATAAAAAAATAGCTGGTATTCCTATAAAAATAACAATAAGATAGCCTTTCATATCTCCCCACACTTCATGCGGAACATGTAAAAAAACAGAAAGCTGATTAAGAAAAATATAAGATATTACTGTTAGTATAAACGTGATGAGTGCAATAAAGAAAAATGATGCACATACATCTTCCCGTAATCCTTTTTCATCTTTTTGTCCATATCTAATTGAAAACAACGCTCCACTTCCCATACATAAACCAAGGATTATAGATGTTATAAATGTCATTAAGGTAAACGATGAGCCAACACTTGCTAGAGCATTTTTACCGAGAAATTGACCAACAATCAATGTATCAACAATGTTATAACATTGTTGAAGTAAATCACCTAAAATCATTGGAATTGAAAAAAGAAGCATTGACTTTAAAACTGAACCTTTTGTTAAATCTCTATTCATCTTTTTGTATTCCTTTCGTAATATTTATCTTACGTTTCGTAAGAATTATAATCAATTATTTATTTTCAGTCAATATCTCTAATTTTTAAAAGATTTACTTATAATACGGAGCATGATAGTATTAAATAAATGATTAACGGAGGAATGATTATGTATTTAAATGGACTTGATGAATTAGATCAAAAAATTGTTCAATTATTAATAAAAAATGCACGTCTTTCTTACTCTGATATTGGAAAAGAGGTAGGGATTTCTAGAGTTGCTGTAAAAGCTAGAATTCAAGCATTAGAAAAAAAAGGGGTTATTGAAGAATATACAACAATTATCAATCCTCAAAAAATCAGTGGCGCTATATCTTGCTATTTTGAAATTGAAACATTGTCAAATTCGTTTACTGATGTTATAGACATATTAAACCAAAATAATATTGTTACTCAAATTTATCGTGTTACAGGAAAAAACAAATTACATGTACATGCTGTTGCTGCTTCTAATAGTGAAATGGAACATTTCTTACATACTACTATTGATACATTACCAGGGGTTACTAGTTGTAGTTGTAATATTATTCTCTCACGTATTAAAGATATTAAAGGATTACGTTTATAATTATATATCATCTTTTTTAATAAAGGAGTTATTTGAAAATCTATCAAGCCCTAGAAATAGTCATTTAGTAGGTTTTTCCAACACATCATATTATTTCAGTTATCCATGTCTTCATATTGTCAATCATGCTGGAAAACTTGTTCTATTATTTAACACGTTAGTTGATTATCATTTTATAGAACGTTGAACTTTTCTATCTGTCCTTGATGGGTTCAGATATTTTTTTATATTTCTACTTGGGATGGATCTTTTATTTGATTACGAAAATAGTTTCTTATATTCAATGCTGTTCAACTTAAATTTGAATTACTTTTAAAAGATGGAAAACAAATTACTAAAGAAAAAATGCGAAAAATAGAATCAAATATTGAATCTATTAATCGCACTTTACAACACATAATTGCTCAAAAAGATTATTTAGGAACAGAGTGTTATTATACACGTGCTATCTTTAAAAGATGTTTTATTTCTATTCCTTGCAAAACAAAAATGGATGCTAAAACATATGAAAAGAATTTAAGCCAATTATTTGATCTTGCTAAAGAAAAAATATTCAAGCTTCTTTTCCACATGGTATTATTGTAACTTATGATCATAGAAATCATATTTCTTCTGAAATGTTTTTAGAAGTTTTACCTTGTATCCAAACATTTCCTAAAGCAAATGTCATAACATCATGTATGTCACCTAATACCTATAAATATGATGATGTAACTCTTGAATTTCAAATACAAACTTAATCTTAATAATCTTTACTTAATAAAAAATCTATTATATTCATTGTTTTGATACCTTCATAGTTGCCACCAGCAAAATCATTTGCCATTACAACATACTTAGGATAATTATCTCTTATTTCTAAAAGTTGATCATATTCTCTTTTTTGCGTTTTTTCAGATTTTATCTCTTGTGTTACTTGTACATAAATCTTATTGTTTTGCTTTGTAGCAACAAAATCAATTTCTTTATCATTCATTTTCCCTATATAAACATCATAACCTCGTCGTTTAAGTTCTAAATAAACAATATTTTCTAAAGAAGAAGCAACGCTATCGACACTATAACCCAAAACAGAATATCTTAGAGAAATATCCGCTAGATAAAATTTTTCTTGTGTTTTCAAAATCGCTTTCCCTTGAAGATCATATCGAGAACACTTATGAAGAATGTATGCTTTCTGTAATTTTTCTAAATAATTATATACTGTTTCATTATCAATTTTTCTTTGTTCTGCTTTTAAATAATTAGAAATTGATTTTGCGGAAAAAGTATTTCCAATGTTATTAAAAGTATATTTAACAACTCTTTCTAATTGATCTATCTTTTTAATTTGATTTCTACGCACAATATCTGAAAAAATCGTTGAATTATAAATATCTTTTACAATCGTATAAACTTCATCTTGTGAATAATCTTGTAAATGAGTTGCAGGAAATCCACCCAATCGTACATAGTTACTAAATTCTTGTTTTAAATCTTTAAGAGTTGTATAACTTTTTTTAAATGTTAAATATTCTTCAAAGGATAAAGTATAAATATGAAAAGTAATATATCTGCCTGTTAAATATGTTGATATTTCTGAAGACATCATTCTTGAATTAGAACCTGTGATATAAATATCTACATCAAAGTCAGCAGCAAGCGTATTAACAACTTTTTCCCAACCTTCAATTTCTTGAATTTCATCTAAAAATAAATACATTTTTTTATCTTGTAATATTTTTGATTTCAATTCTAAATATAATTCTTTTGTAGTCATATCTTCATATTCCATTGAATCAAAACGATAATTTAATATTTGTTCATCAACAACATTTCTTTCTTCTTTTAGTTTTTTCATAATCATTTTTAAAATTGTTGATTTTCCGCAACGTCTTACTCCTGTTAGAATCTTCACAAAAGGAGTATCTACATAAGGCATTATTTTATTTAAATACAAAGGTCTATCAATCATATAATCACCACTTTCTTAATTAGATTTTATCGCAACATATATTAGTTTACAATAGTTTTGCGGTTTTAAACCGCAAAACTATATAAAATATATAATTATTACGGTTATGTATTAATATTATATGTGTTTTTATCTCGAATATACAAAAAGTGATAGCATTACATACTACCACTTATGTGACAATTCTATCGGGAGTTATTTATTTTTGAATCTTGATACCCACTCAAGATTAATCAAATTTGAATTGTCATTATATATATTGGTTTTATCAACCAATAATATACTATACATTTTTGAGAAAACTATTCTTCTCACCTTGTATTTTATTATATGGAACAATAAATTTCAAGCTCTATTATTTATTAAAAAATATCTCTAAAGTGGAATTCAACTTTTCACTTTAGCCATCAATTTTAATACCAAAATCTATTGGCAAAGACAATTGCAATGCGTTATAATCATTTTGTTTTGCATATATAAATTATACAACAAAAAAGAACAATGTTTCAGTTTTTGCTGTTTCATTGTTCTTTTTCTATTTTTAGCTGTTTATTTTATTTTGTTACAGCTTCTTCTAATTTTCCTTCTTTAATTCTTAAAGATACATCACACATCTTTGCTAGAGTAGGTGAATGGGTTACCAAAATAACACATTTATGATGAATATGTGCTAAATCTAAGAAAGTATTCATGATCTCTATTGAATTCTTTTCATCAAGGTTACCTGTGGGTTCATCACAAAGGATCAAATCGACTTCTCTTACAATAGCACGTGCAATCGCAACTCTTTGTTGTTGTCCTCCTGATAGTTGTCGAATATCTCTTTTACATTCATCTTTGGAAAGTCCAAGTTGTTCAAGAATAGATAAACAATATTCTTTTTTATCTTTTCTTTTGATCCCTGCAATTTCTAAAGCAGACATAACATTTTCTAAAGCATTCATATAGTAAATGAGGTTATATGATTGAAAGACAATAGAGATATCTTCTCGACGATATTTATTTAAACCTATTTCTTGAATATCTTTTCCTTTGAATAAGACTCTTCCTTCATCTGGTTTATCTAAACCAGAGGCAAGGGAAAGGGTTGTTGTTTTCCCACTTCCACTCGCACCAACAACAGCATATATTTTACCTTTTTCAAATGAATAAGAAACATGTTCTAAAATTTTATTTTTTTCTTTACCATCTTGATAACTATAGCTTACATTTTCTAATTTTAATAACTTTTCCATCTTAACCTTCCTTTCTAGATAAGATTTATCTAGGTGTAAGTCTTAATACATAGGCTGCAGGTACAGCAATAGAAACAATACAGATTGCTGCAGTAACACCGGCAAGTTGAACGACATTTTCACCTGTAATTGAAACATCTAATTCTTGATTTGATGGTCCTTCCATCATATTTCCTAGGAAATTTTCTTTTGTTTGTGTATTGGTTTTTTGTTGATTATCATTTGGTTGATCATCTTTTTGATCCATTTGCATGACATTTGAAGAAGAACCACTTTCTAACATATTACCCATATAATGAGATGTTAATTGTCCTGTACCTAAAGAAATCACAAAAGCAACTACTGCAATTAACCCTATTTCAATAAGTTGTTGAGCAATAATTTTAACTTTACTTTGTCCAAGTGATAAAAGAACACCAATTTCATAATATCTATTTCTAATTGTTAGAGCTAAAATTAAACAAAGAATTGCACTACCAGCAATCACTACGATCCATACAAACATCTTTGCGAATGATTGCATACTTTCAAGAGAAGAAGCATTTTGTTGATAAAGACGATCATTGGCATCTAATGAGAATGTATCAAAATCAATATCACTTTTCTTTTTCGCAAGTTCTACAAAAGCTTCTGCATTTTCTGGATCATCTAAATAATAAATTGCTGATGTAATGTTTTCACTACTTCCAGTAAGTGTTTGCCCAAATGATAAATCAGTATAAATCGTGTTTACTGGATTATTGAAATGGGCAGCACCAATTTCATTTGTTGATTGAATTTCATAAATACCTACAATTGTAAGTTCTTGAATAATTGTTTCATCATTAACTGTGGTTGTAATAGTAAAAGTATCACCAACACTTAAATCATTATCACTTGCAAGATTGGTTTCAATGACACAGTTATTTGTATTTGCATCATCACTTGTAAGCAAACGACCATCTGTTAAGGTATAATTACTGTTTGTAAATGAATCTAAATATTCCATTGTAGTATTAGCACTGATCGTAAAATCACCTTGATTTGAAGCTTGTTCTGGTTGATCATTTGGCTTATTTGTATCTTGCTGATTATTACTATTATCCGATTTATTTTCTACTGCTGAAATAGAATCACTATCAGCTGATGTAGATATTTGATAATTATAACTTTCTACATACTTTAAATTTTTTAAACTATCTGCCATGGTTGTTGTTAATGATGTCTCATTACTTACGGCTGCACCTGGTTCTCTATTTTTCATCATGTTTCTAAAATCAACAGAAAGAGTTACATCATTTCCTAAACTACTACGAATTTGATCCATTGATTTTTGTGTTGCTGATTGAATGGATAAACCAGCAATGACGAGATTGGTAATAACGACAATTATTACAAATAATAAAATCGTTTTTCCTATGTTTTTCTTTAAACTTAAAAGTGCGTTTTTTATCATACTTTCTACCTCCATCTTCAATATAAAGAAAAAGTAAATCTATAAAATGGAATAATTATGTAAAAAAAAGGGGGATACATTATATATTTTATTGCTTTTCTTATTATTTAAAGTTACCCTTATAAAGAAAGAGAAGGGATAAAATATGAAATTAGATAATTTGGCTATAGGAAAAAGTGCTGTAATTATCTCTGTAGGAGGAACAGGAGCATTAAGACAACACTTTTTAGATATGGGACTTATCCAAGGTGTAGAAGTAACTGTGGTAAAATATGCACCAATGGGGGATCCCATTGAAATTAAAATACATGATTATGAGCTTACTTTAAGGAAAGAAGATGCTCAAAAAATAGAAGTTAAAGAAATTACTAAAAAAGAAGAGTTAAAAAATAAAAACATTATTCTTAAAAATAAAAACCATCCAGGGTATGGTGAATCAAGTTACGATAAAATCAATAATCATCAAATCTATCATGAAAGTGATCTACTTACTTTTGCCTTAGTTGGTAATCAAAACTGTGGTAAAACAACTTTATTTAATCAACTAACTGGTTCTAATCAACATGTTGGTAATTTTCCAGGAGTCACTGTTGATCGTAAAGATGGTGTGATTAAAGGCTACAAAAATACCCTTATAACGGATCTACCAGGAATTTATTCAATGTCACCTTATAGTAGTGAAGAAATCGTGACTAGAAATTTCTTATTAAAAGAAAAACCAAAAGCAATCATTAATATTGTTGATGCAACAAATATTGAAAGAAATCTTTATTTAACAATGCAACTATTAGAACTCAATATGCCTATGGTTGTTGCTTTAAATATGATGGATGAAATGTCAGGAAATGGGGGAACCGTTCTTATTAATGAATTAGAAGCACATTTAGGAGTTCCTGTCGTTCCTATTTCAGCCGCTAAAGGAGAAGGTATTGATGAATTAGTCAGTCATGTTTTACATGTTGCTTATTATCAAGAAAAACCTCAATTTTTACAACATTTTGATAATCAAGCTCTTGATCGTTGTATTAATGCAATTGAACATCTTATTGAAGATCATGCAAAAAAAGCAAGAATTCCTTTACGTTTTGCAGCAAGTAAACTTGCAGAAAATGATTCTCTTTTATTAGAACAACTTGATTTGAGTCAAAATGAAAAGGAAATTTTAGAACACATTCGTAAACAGCTTGAAGAAGAAAGTAGTTTTGATTGTTCAGCTGCTATTGCCAGTGATCGTTTTCATTCAATCATTAATATTTGTAGACAAACTGTGAAGAAACCTCATGAAAGTAAAGAAAGATTAAGAAGTCAGAAAATTGATCAATTTTTAACTGGAAAATATACAGGTATTCCCGCATTTATTGGAATTATGGGTATCGTTTTCTTTTTGACCTTTAATGTTATTGGTTCTTTTTTACAAGGTATCCTGGAAAATGGTGTATCTATTGTAACAAATTATGTTGATACTCTTCTAACCCAAGCACAAATCAATGTAGCTTTACATTCTTTGATTATTGATGGGATTTTTAATGGGGTAGGAACTGTTTTAAGCTTCTTACCAATTATTGTTACTTTATTTTTCTTCTTATCTATTTTAGAAGATAGTGGTTATATGGCTCGTGTTGCTTTTATTATGGATAAACTCCTTAGAAAAATTGGTCTTTCAGGAAGAAGTATTGTTCCAATGTTGATTGGCTTTGGTTGTACTGTTCCTGGCGTTATGGCTAGTCGAACTCTTTCATCAAGAAGAGATCGACAAATGACAATTATTCTTACACCATTTATGTCATGTTCAGCAAAACTACCAATTTATGCTTTCTTTACCTCCGTCTTTTTTCCAGGCAAAGGTGCTTTGGTAATGATTTTCTTATATGTTTTTGGTATTTTAACAGGTATTATCTTTGCTTTTATTTTAAAAGGATCCCTTTTTAAAGGTGAACCTGTTCCTTTTGTCATGGAACTTCCAAACTACCGTATGCCAGGTGCTAAAAACGTCTGTCAATTATTATGGGAAAAAGCTAAAGATTTCTTACAACGCGCTTTTACTGTCATCTTTGTCGCAACCATCGTTATTTGGTTCTTACAAACATTTGATTTAAGATTTAATATTGTAACTGAATCTAAAGATAGTATTCTTGCTATTCTTGCAGGATATATTGCTCCAATCTTTAATCCATTAGGATTTGGTGACTGGCGCATTTCAACAGCCCTTATTTCAGGATTTATGGCAAAGGAAAGTGTTGTTTCGACATTATCTATTCTTTATGGTTCAACCCAATCATTGTTGATGTCACTTACAACACCAGCTGCTTTATCTTTACTTATTTTCTGTTTACTTTATACACCTTGTATTGCAGCGATTGCTGCAATCAAAAGAGAACTTAATGGTAAATGGGCATTGATTGTTGTCTTTGGACAATGCCTTATCGCCTGGCTTGCCTCTTTTGTTGTGTATCATTTGATTTTATTGGTATTTTAATATTGTAACATCAGTTTTTGCATTGTAACAATTAGATTGTTACAATGCAATTTTTATTGTTACAACAAAAAAACAGATCCAAGGGAAGGGAAAAGATCTGCTTATTACTATTATCTATTATTATTTTTTAAAAAGGGAAATTGATAATTAAGTTTTGAGTTTAAGTAAGTTCTTGTTCCTCCTTTCGGGTATTATCATAGATAAGTTTTATGAACTTTATTTAACTTTTTCATGTTTCTTTCTTGTTTGTTTTGTCAAAAATTATGGGATAAAAAAATGCAACGTTAAATAATATTGCATTTTTAAATTGCTTTAATATTTTGGTGTTAATTCTACATACATATCTTTGTATTGTTTTGCGCTTTGTTGCCAAGAAACATCTTTATTCATATCGCGAACAACCATTTCATCCCAAGATTTTCTATTTTCAAAATAAAGTGTTTTAGCACGATTAATTGCATCATAAAGAAGTCCACTTTCATAACGATCAAAGGTAAAGCCATTACCTGTATTATCAAATAGATTATAAGGTTGAACAGTATCTTTAAGTCCACCTGTTTCTCTTACAATTGGGATAGAACCATATCTCATACTAATAAGTTGTGTAAGTCCACAAGGTTCAAATCTTGATGGTACTAATAAAGCATCGCATCCTGCATAAATATTGTGAGCGACATTTTCATTGTAGGCAATATATGCACAGAAGTTTCCTTTATATTTATTTTCATAATAACGGAAAGCATCTTCATACATCGCATCCCCTGTACCTAAAACAACAACTTGTGTATGTTCATCCATAATACTTGGAATAACATCATTAACAAGATCAAGGCCTTTTTGATTTGTAAGACGCGAAATAAGTCCAATAACAATTTTATGATCATCAACTTCTAATCCTAAGGATTCTTGAAGTGCTTTTTTATTCGCTTTTTTATTCTTGATAACAGATTGGCTATCATATTGAGCAGCTAAAAGTTTATCTGTTGCTGGATTCCAAATATCTGTGTCAATACCATTAACAATTCCTAAAATCTTACTACTATGATATCTTAAATGTTCTTCAAGACCTTCACCATACTCTTCTGTTTGAATTTCTCCAGCATACGTATTACTTACTGTTGTTAATTTATTACAATAAGTGATACCACCTTTTAACATATTCGCATCTAACCAATTTTGTGTCATACAATCTTTATTGAAGACATAATCAGGAAGATCTGACCAATATTGAATTGTTTTTCGATCATAGATACCTTGGAATCTTAAGTTATGAATTGTAAGAACAGCACCTGCACGTCCTACATTTGTATCTTTAAAGCTTGTTCTTAAATAAAGAGGAACTAAAGCTGCTTGCCAATCATGACAATGTACAATATCTGGTGTCCAATTTAAATAATTAAGTGCCGCAAGAGCTGCTTTACTAAAATAACAGAACTTAGGAATATCATCAATAAGATTCGTATATGGATTTCCCCATGAGAAGAATTCATCATTATCGATAAAATCATAAACAACACCATCTTCTTGATATTCCATAATACCTACATAATATTGTTTTCCATCTGCACATAGATCCATATAAAATGATCCCTTATATTCCATCTTTTCTTGGAACTTTTGAGGAATACATTTATATCTAGGAATAATAACTTTAACATCCATATTTAATTTAGCTAAACTCTTTGGAAGAGCTGACATAACATCCCCTAATCCACCCGTTTTTACAAATGGATAACATTCTGAACCAATAAAAGCAACACTTCTACGAGGTCCTAAATCAATTGGTTGTGATTTTTCAACAGGAACTTCTTGAATAACTTCTGTTGGTTTAGCCTCAACAGGTGTTTCACTTTTTATAGATTTTGGTTTAGCAGTAGTTGTTTTTTTGCTTGTAGCTGTTGTTGATTTAGCAGTTGTTGTCTTGTTAGTAGTTGCTTTCTTAGTAGAAGCTGTTTTTTTTGTTGATGTTGTTTTGGCAGCAACTTTTTCAGTTGTGGTTTCTGATTTTGCAGTAGCTGTCTTTTTACTTGTAGCTGTTGTTGATTTAGCAGCTGTAGCCTTTTTAGTAGTCGCTTTCTTAGCAGGCGCTGTTTTTACAGCTGGTGCTGATTCAGCAGCAACAACTTTTTCACTTGTTTCTTTTGGTTGAACAGTTGTCTTTGGTGTTGATTCAACAGTATCAACTTTTTTTGGTACTTCTACTGGTTTGACTTCAGTTACCTTTTCACTGGTAACTGGTGCCGATTTAACAACCGTATTGGCCTTTACACCCGTTGTTCTTTTTTTATTGGCTCTTGTTGTTCTTTTCTTACTTTTTTGAACTGTTTTTTTACTCATACTTTCTTCTCCCATCTTTAAAATAATATCATGTTTAAAACTCTAACTTCATCATTTTTTCTTATTAACATCTCCTATTATAGTCATTAGAATTTGCGATTTTTGTATCTTTTTAAAACTTTATTCATACAAAAATTATTTCATTTTAATTTACTTTTATATTCAAAATGTTCTTTTATTTATTGTACCATAATCAATGAATGTTGTTTATATATTCTGCACAAAAAAACAGATTCAAAAGGGAGGGGGAGAATCTGTTTTTTATCTATTATTATCTTTTTTAAAAAGGGAAGTTTATAATTAAGTTTTGTTTAAGTAAGTTCTTGTTCCTCCTTTCGTGTATTATCATAAAGAAGAAATATGAACTTTATTTTACTTTTTGATGTTTCTTCTTTGGTTGTTTTGTCAAAAATTATGTGATACCATTATTCCAAGTGATGCACCTTTGGGTGTTTTTTATTATAGGAGGGGAATCTATGAATAAAACACAAGATTTTACTAAGGGAGTTATTTGGAAACAATTACTTTTTTTCTTTTTTCCAATATTAATTGGGAGCTTTTTTCAACAACTATATAATACCGTTGATACCATTATTGTTGGTCAAGCTTGTGGGACAAATGCTCTTGCTGCTGTTGGTTCAACAGGGAATTTGACAAACTTAGTTGTTAACTTCTATGTTGGTTTATCAACTGGAGCTTCTGTTGTTATTGCTCAATATTATGGAGCTCATAATAAAGATAAGATACATCAAGCAGTCCATACTTCATATATGCTTGCTATTGTTAGTGGAATTATCATGATGCTTTTTGGTTTATTCTTTTCTTATCAATGTTTAGATGCAATAGGTGTTCCTCATGATATTTTAAATGATGCCAGTCTTTATATGAGACTTTACTTTTTAGGGATGATTCCTGGAGCTATTTATAATATTGGTTCAGGAATTTTAAGAGCTGTAGGAGATAGTAAAAGACCACTTTATTATTTAATTATTTGTAGTATTGTTAATGTTGTTTTTGATTTTGTTTTAGTTGTTATTTTACATAAAGGTATTGCTGGGGCAGCAATTGCGACTTTTATTGCTCAAACAGTATGTGCTATTTTAGTCACAATTCAACTAATGTTTTCTAAAGATGTTTATCAACTTACATTATCAAAAATTAAATTTCATTTACATGTATTAAAGAAAATTGTTAAAATTGGTGCTCCTGCTGGAATTCAATCAACAATGTATAGTATCGCTAATATCGTCTTACAAACACATATTAATGCCTTTGGAACTCAAACCATTGCTTCATGGTCAGTCTATGTAAAGATTGATGCTCTATTTTGGATGGCTATGGCAGCCATTGGTGCCGCAATTACAACTTTTGTAGGACAAAACTATGGTGCTCATCTTTATGATCGTATTCAAAAAGGAGCGAAAACAGCTTTAGCGATTGCCTTAACAATGGCAGTTTCTTTAAGTGTGATCTTATGCTTTGGGGGAAGTTATATTACAAAACTCTTTTCATCTGATCCAGCCATCATTAATCAATGTCGAAGTTTAATACTCTTTTTAATGCCTTTCTATTTTTCTTACTGTTGTGTAGAAATTTTTTCTGGAACAATGAGAGGTTGTGGGGAATCTTTTAAACCAATGCTTCTTGTCTGTATTGGTATTTGTGTTTTGCGTGTTGCTTGGGTAACCTTTATTTCTCCTCATTATCCAACATTAAAAGGTGTTGTTATTTCTTATCCAATCACTTGGTTTACAACTTCCTTTCTCTTTATTATTTATTATAAACATTTTAAAAAAGATCATTTTGGAGCATAGTTATGCGACGAACAGAACGAGAAATTACAGATTCAAATAAAAGAAATCATTGAAAATAATTAATGTTGCCGTTTATGTTTTATAGATCAAGGCAGTGTTTTGTTCATTTAAATTATTGTTATACTTATAATAATAAACATTCATGTTGCAAAAGTAGGAAAGAAACTCGATTTAATATATTTTGTTGAAAGAAGAACATCTTGTCAATATTCTATGAAATATCAAAATATTATGGGAAAAGGGCATATTGAATTGATAGAAGATAAGGAAAAAAGAAGTTAGAATTACAATTAATCATGAAAAATGCAGCGGATAAAGAAGTCGTATTTAATGATCAAAAGGTAAGTAATGTTGCTACTATGAAATTAATTGTAGATACACTAACTTGTATTCTGCTCTAGGAAGGGTAATGGCATACCCCTATCTTGCACTACAACCTATCAGAAATGAACTGGTCTGCCAACAATGTTGGCAGGTAACAATAATCCCCTGTCTTTAGACATGAGGAGAACATTCATACAATGATTAAAAAACAAATCAATTAAAAACCGCACATTGTGCGGTTTCACATATTATAAATCTACTCCATAATCACTTACAACAACTTGTCCTGTAAGTGGTGCTGCATCATCACTTGCTAAGAAAAGTGCTACTTTTGCAACATCTAAAGGACTACAAGGTTGAAGTGTTAAATCACTATGAGCTGACATAGCACCCATCATTTTCATATCCATTGTATCAGGTGTTAATCCTGCTGCCATATCTGTTGTAATACTTCCTGGACAGATAACATTACATCTAATTTTTTCTTTAGCAAAACGCATTGCTGCATGTTTTGTTACCCCAATAATTGCTGCTTTAGTAGATACATAAACAGCACCACCAGCACCATATTGTCCAGCAACACTTGAGATATTAACGATAGAAGCTCCACTTTTCATCACTTTTAAAGCTTCTGACATACAATACATTGTTCCTTTTTGATTAATATCAATAACTCTATTTAAATCATCATAATCAATTTGATCAATCGCATTTAATCCTTTATCTAAAACACCTGCATTATTAATTAAAATATCTAATTGACCAAAAGTTTCAACTGTTTTACTTACTAAGTTTTTAACATCATCCACTTTAGAAATATCAGTAGGAACACATAAAACAGTTCCTCCTGCTGCTTCAATTTCTTTTGCTGCTTCTTCCAAGACTTGTTGACGTCTTGCTGAAATAACAACTTTTGCTCCTTCACTTGCAAACAATTTAGCGATTTCTTTACCTACGCCAGCATTTCCTCCTGTAATAATTGCCACTTTATTATCCAATTTTCCCATAAAAAATCCTCCTAGGTATATAGTAACACATGTAAGCGCTTAACTCTATCTTTTTCATATCCCAAAATTGTATATGCGTTTACCATATTTTTACACACTGTTCACACTTCCATATGTTAAAGAATGGGTACTATATAGGTGTCAGGAGGAGATAGACATGAAAAAGAAATTATCCGTTATAATCAGTGTAATTTGTATTATTGTTTCCTTAGGTTCTATTTCAGGAACTCTGTATTATGCTAAAAATCATAATACATTTTCTATGATGCAACAAACAGGAGGAACACCTCCTGCAATGCCTAGTCAAAGAGATAACAGTTCACAAGACAGTAATCAAAATAATTCTCAACAAAATAATGAATCTAATCAACAAGATTCATCTGAAAATAGTAACCAAAGTACAAATGATCAATCAAATTCACAAGCTACAACTCAAAATGGACAAGCACCTAGTGGTATGCCAGGACAAAGTGATCAAAATTCAAACGGTACTCAACAAGGTATGCCTGGTCAAAATGAACAAAACAGTAATCAACCAAGTCAAATGAATCAAAATACTTCATCAAATCTATCTTTATCAGCATTACAAATCGTGATTATTAGTGTGAGTGTTTTAGTCTTTATGTTTGCTGTTACTTATTTAATTATGAGTAAATTTGGAAGCAAGACACTTGCTGAAACATTCTATGGAGCTAAACCTACAGCTATCTATGCTGTTGTCAATGTTGTAGGAACAATCTTACTTGTATGTGCTCTTGTATTATCAAGTAATGCTTTGTTATTTAATAACGCTTCATCTTCAAACAATACATCACAAATAACAACTGAAGGTGTTGTTGATGTTTCTGATAGTCAAGAATTATCAAATAAAACATTATCAACCACTTCTTCAGATGAATCCGCCATTGTTGTAAACGATGGCGGTTCATTGAATGCAACAGGTTTAACAATTTCTAAATCAGGTGATTCTTCAAATACTGAAAACAGTGAATTTTATGGTTTAAATGCTGCTGTCCTTGTTCAAAAAGGAAGTGAAGCAACGATCAAAGATACAACAATTGAAACAAATGCCACAGGTGCTAACGCTATTTTCTCTACCGGAGAAAATGCAATAATCAATGTAAGTAATACAAAAATTACTACAACTGAAGATTCATCTCGTGGTTTAGATGCGACTTATGGTGGAACCATTAACGCTAATATAGTAACTATTACCACAAGCGGTCAACACTGTGCTGCTGTTGCTACTGATCGTGGTGAAGGAACAGTTACTGTTAAAAATTCAACTTTAAATACAAATGGAAAAGGTTCACCTTGTGTTTATTCAACAGGTACAATTTCTGTTTCTGATTCTAAAGGAACGGCAACTGATTCTTCATGTGCAGTTATTGAAGGTAAAAACAGTATTACTTTAAATAACACAAAACTTACAAGTTATGGTGTAGGCCGTGTAGATGATGGTATTGATAATTGTGGTGTCATGATTTATCAAAGTATGTCTGGAGATGCTAGCGAAGGAACGGGAACATTCAGTGCAACTGATTCAACACTTACCATTTCAAAAAAATCAAAAGTTTATGAAACATCGCCTATGTTTTTCATTACGAATACAGATGCAGTGATTAACCTAGAAAATACAAAATTAAATTATGGAAGTAATCAATTAGTTACTGTTTCTGGAAATGATGGTGAATGGGGTAGTCAAGGAAGTAATGGTGGAAACTTAACATTTAATGCGACAAATCAAATATTAAATGGAAATATCAGTGTCGATAATATTTCTACCGCTTCATTTATTTTAAAAAGCTCAACTCTTACAAGTACAATCAATAGTGAAAACAACGCTAAAGAAGTTAACTTATCTTTATATAGTTCTTCTAAATGGGTCGTTACTGGAGATAGTTATGTTACTACTTTAACTTTAGAAAACAATGATTTATCTTTAATTGAAGATAATGGTTATACAATTTATTATGATGCTTCTGCCAATAGTTGGTTAAATGGACAAACTATTACCTTATCTAATGGTGGAACATTAACACCAATTAAATAAATACAAGACAGCACAAAATGTGCTGTTTTTAATTTTAGAACAAGTAACTTTTAGAAAAAATTTCATAATATAAAAAATCAATAATAAATGCCAATAAAAATTCATCTAAATATTATTATCTAATGAATACTAATTAAAAATATGGTAGAATAATCTAAATAAAGGAGGAGCTTGAATATGAATAAAATGAATATTAATGATTTTCCTAGTTTAGATGGAGTATCACTTATTCCAACAAAGACATTAAAATTAATGATTGATATTTATAATCAAGAGGTTGAAAAAGAAAGTATTCAATATGAAAATAAGGTAAAATATAAAGCTTCACTTGTAAAGGAAGGAAAATCTAAAGCTTATAACGAAGATGAGTTTCTTGAATTATTAGAAAAAGAAGGCTTATAACTTGAAAGTCTTAGTTGATCAAAGTGTTTTCTTATTTTTAAAAGAAAATAAAATATCTATCTCTAAAGAAATAAAAGAAATAATTTCTTCTTTAAAGAATTTTCCTAAAATGTATCCAAGAATTGCAAATGATGATTCTATTCGTCATTTCTTCATAAAAAATATAGAATTTGGCTATATGATTGATGAAGATAAAATTATTATCGCTGATTGTAAATTCACCAAGTCAAATAAAACACTGAAAATTAAAAGATATTTAAATAAGCTAACAAATCGTTAGCTTATTATTTTGAATAATGAATATGCATTAATTTCCATTGATTGTTTTCTTTAATGACGATTTGTGTTTCTAAACCTTGGATACCATAAGGTTCATGTGTTTCTCTACAAATACATTCTGTATGATATTTAAATACTACAATTGCTTTATTATCATCAATCATTCGAATATCAATATTTTCAACCACTAAATCAATAGATTCATAACATTTTTGGATACCACCAATTAAAAAATCTTGATAGATAGCATCCGTTCCAGTGAATTGATCCGTAATGGAAATCAACATATTTTCTTTTGAAGACCATAAAACTTTAAATTCTTTTTCATTTTGTGAATGCACAGCATGTGCATAGTTATAAACGAGTTGTTTGATTTTTTCCATAATTTTCTCCTTAATATTTTTATACTTATTATACTATTTCTAAAAGATACGTGACAAACGGGATTGTTAAAATGGATAATAATGATGATAAAACTAACACCTTCGTTGCAAATAGAGCATTGACACTATATTGTTTAGCCAAAAGCACTGTCGCTGTTGCAGCTGGAATAGCAGTTAATAAAACACATACATTTCTACATAGTCTATTTACTGGAAATATCAAGAATAGAATCAAAATAATACAAGGAATCATGATTAAACGATAAATACTAAATAAAATAACATGTTTATTGATCAATTCTCTAAATCTTAGATTACTTGCAAATGTCCCAACTACAATGAGACATAATGGTGTTGAACAAGAACCTATCATTTTTATAGTTTTACTAATGCCTGTTGGAAGATAAATATGTAAATTATAAGCAATCATCACAATAATTCCAATGAATATAGAGATAACACAAGGGTGTAATACGATTTTTTTTAAAGATTTTTCTTGCTTATTTTGACTATATAGTGAGATCCCATATGACCACATAAGTATTCTTTGCGGAGGGACAAACAAAGATGCATAAAGCATTCCTATAAAATTTGCATTACTAACCATGGTCCCATATTTCACAATTATTTGTTCATCTTTATCCCATTTTTTGTATAAAAAAAAGAGTTTAAAATAAAATATATAACCTGAATTCCTATAGAAATAATTAAAACCATTCCTGCGGTCACTAATATTTTATGAGTAATCTTCATTTCAAATGTTGAAATGATTCCACATGGTATAATAATTTTTACAATTAAATCAGTTAATTGATCCACTGTATGTCCATCAATAACGTTATTCCTTTTCAAATAAATTCCTAATACAATTAAAATAAAAATTTCACTCAATAAATCCACTGCAATCATCTTTTTTCTCCTATCATTTTGTATAAAAAAAGTATATACTTTTACTGATATTTATATAAGTACGCACTTTGAAGTGATATAGTTTCTTCAAAGAAACCATGGGAAAGGAAATATATGAGAAAAAAAGTCTTTGGTGTTTTACAAAGAATAGGACGTAGTTTTATGTTACCTATTGCTGTTCTTCCAATTGCAGGGATGTTTTTAGGAATTGGAAGTTCACTTACAAATGAAGCAACGATTGCTTCACTTGGTATGGAAAGTATTTTGGGATATGGAACAATTTTAAATCAAATATTAACGTTATTAATGGCTGTTGGACAAACTATTTTTGATAATCTACCGTTAATTTTTGCCGCTTCTGTTGCTTCAGGAATGGCTAAGAAATCAAAAGAAGTCGCTGTTTTATCTTCGATTATTGCTTTTTTTGTGATGCATTCAACAATTCATAGTTTACTTACTTTTAATGGTGTTATTAATGGTAATAAAGTTTTAGTTGATGCCGTAGATGGAACATTGATAAATGTATATGGACAAATGTCACTACAAATGGGAGTCTTTGGTGGGATTATTGTTGGTTTAGGTGTAAGTTATTTACATAACCATTTCTATCAAATTCAATTACCTAATTTTTTATCTTTCTTTGAAGGGGAAAGATTTGTCCCAATTATTTCAACAATTGTTTATATTTTTATTGGTTTTTTAATGTTTTATATTTGGCCTAGTATTCAATCAAGTATCTTTAAGATTGGACAATTGATTGCCAGTAGTGGTTATGGAGGTACTTTCGTTTATGGAATTGTTAAACGAGCTCTTGTTCCTTTTGGTTTGCACCATGTTTTCTATACGCCTTTTTATCAAACAGCTATTGGGGGATCAATGGAAGTTAATGGGGTCTTAGTTCATGGTGCTCAAAATATTTTCTTTGCTCAATTAGCTGATCCAAACCTAAAACATTTCAGTGTTGAAGCAACAAAATATTTCTCTGGTGAATTTATGATTATGATTTTCGGTTTACCAGGTGCTGCTTTAGCGATGTATCAATGTGCTAAAGATGAATCAAAAAAAGTTGTAAGAAGTCTCTTTTTATCAGCGGCTCTTACCAGTATATTGACTGGAATTACTGAACCGATTGAATTCACCTTTATCTTTGTAGCACCTATGTTATTTGTAGTGGATGTCTTTTTAGCGGGTACGGCTTTTGTTTTAGCACAAGTTTTAAGAGTGACAATTGGCTTTACTTTTTCTTGTGGTTTGATTGATTTTCTTGTTTTTGGGGTATTACAAGGCAATAGTAAAACTCATTGGATTTTTATTGTAATCTTTGGGCTTATTTATTTCTTCCTATATTATTTTTCATTCCGTTTTTTAATTAAGAAATTTGATTTAAAAACTCCAGGAAGAGAAGATGATAATAAATTAACGATTTTTAATAAAAAGAAAATGGATTATTCTTTTGATCAATCCTTAATTGATCCTCAAGTTCAAATGATTCTTAAAGGATTAGGTGGTCGCCATAACTTTACAGATCTAGATTGTTGTATTACACGATTACGTGCAACCTTACAAGAACCTGAATTAGTAAGTGAAGCTTCTTTAAAACAAGCAGGGGCTGCAGCTGTATTATTACAAGGAAATGCAATTCAAATTATTTTTGGTCCTAAAGCTTCTTCTTTAAAAACAAAGATTGATGATTATCTTGAAAACGTCCCTGAAGCTTATGATGAAGAAAAAACAATTGTTTATCATACAACAGATTTAGAAATTGGGAATATTGTTGATGGCGAAGTTTTACCAATTGAAGATTGTAGTGATGATATCTTTGCCCATAAACTTCTAGGGGATGGTTTAATGATTCGCCCTCTTCATGGTGTAGTGGTTTCTCCTTGTGATGGAACGATTTCCATGCTTTATCCTACAAAACATGCTATTGGTATAGAATTGGATAATGGAATGGAATTATTGATTCATTTTGGTATTAATACCGTAAAATTAAATGGACAAGGGTTTGAACTTCTTGTTAAAATAAACCAAAGGGTCAAAAAAGGAGATCTTTTATGGAATGCAGATTTGCATTATATTAAAGAAAATGCGGTAGATGATTGTCTTTTAATGATCGTAACCAAAGGACAAGGGTCTCTTGAAAAGATTTATGGAAATAAAAAAAGTGGCGAAACAGTTTTAAAAATAAGAGAGTAGGTGAACAAAATGTATCAAGTCTTAAAAATATTAAATAATAATACCATTCTTGCTAAAGAAGGTAATAATGAAATTATTATTTTGGCTAAAGGAATTGGTTTTGGTAAAAAAGTAAATGATCATTTTGAAATTCCACCTCAAGCTAAAAAATATATGATGCAAAAAAACTATCAAGCCAAAGATAAGTTAAAGAAAGTTATTGATTATATTAATCCAGTTTATTTAGAAATTGCGGCTGAAATCATCAAAGAAGCAACTAATAAATTTCAAAAAGTAAATCATGATATTCTTATTCCACTTGCTGATCATATTCATTTTACAATCAAACGTATGGATGAAAATATCATGCCTAGTAATCCATTTACTTATGATATACGACTTCTTTTCCCTGATGAATATGAAGTTGCTTTAAAATCAAAAGAAATAATTAAATCTTTTATTAATAAAGAAATCAACAATGATGAAGTAAGTTTCATTACTTTACATATTCACTCGGCAATTTCTTCTAATAAAGTAGGAGAATCCATGGAAGCTGCTCGTATTGTTCATGAAAGTATTATTAAATTACAAACGGATTTAAATGTAAAAATTGATATTGAATCTATTTCTTATGCTCGTTTAATGAATCATATTAAATTCCTAATCATTCGTTTAAATACTAATGAACAATTACAAATGGATATTAGTGAATTTACAAAAAATAAATTTCCTTTTGCTTATGAACAAGCAATAAGAATGTGTGATAATTTATCAAAGGTACTTCATAAAGAATTACCAGAATCAGAAGTTGGTTATCTTGCTTTACATTTGGAAAGAATTTTATCAAGTGCATTTCAAAATTAGGGGTCACTCCTTTTTTTATTTATTGATAAATTGTGATTGTTTTATATTATATTTTATTCTTTTCATTATTTTTTGTATGATAAAAAATAATGAAAGAACATAAAAATGCAAAAAAATGATTGACGCTTACATTTTTTGGTGTTAGTATACCACTGTAATTAAATTGAATATTCAATAGTGTGTAACTTTAAGTAGGCATTAACTATTTTAAAAAAGAGCAATAGCTTTATTGTATCTTCTTTTAAATAGTTGGCCTACTTTTTTTGTTATTCAATGTTAATTAAAGAGAGGGAGGAAAAATATGGTAGGAATTATTCTTGCAAGTCATGGTGAATTCGCTAATGGAATTTTACAATCTGGTTCTATGATTTTCGGTGAACAAAAAGATGTAAAAGCTGTGACTTTACAACCAAGTGAAGGTCCTGATGATTTAAGAGCAAAAATGGAAGAAGCTATTTCCACTTTTGAAAATCAAGACGAAGTTCTTTTCTTAGTTGATTTATGGAGTGGTACTCCTTTCAATCAAGCAAACTTATTACTTAACGGTCATGAAGATCATTGGGCAATCGTTACTGGGTTAAATTTACCAATGCTTATTGAAGCATATGCAATGCGTATGTCTACTGACAGCGCACATGAAATCGCAACTCATATCTGTGAAGTTGCTAGAGACGGAGTTAACATTCGTCCAGAAGAATTAGAACCTAAAAAGGAAGAAGCAGTAAAAGCTGAAAAACCAGCACCTGCTGGGGCTATTCCTGAAGGAACTGTTCTTGGAGATGGACATATTAAATATGTCTTAGCTCGTGTTGATACACGTTTATTACATGGTCAAGTAGCTACTACTTGGACAAAATCAACTCAACCAACTCGTATCATTGTTGTATCTGATGCAGTATCTCAAGATGCATTACGTAAACAAATGATTGAACAAGCTGCACCACCAGGTGTTAAAGCAAACGTTGTACCAGTCAAAAAGATGATTGAAGTCGCTAAAGATCCTCGTTTTGGTGCTACTAAAGCTTTATTGTTATTTGAAACTCCTCAAGATGCTTTAAGAGCTATTGAAGGTGGCGTTGATATTAAAGAATTAAATATTGGTTCTATGGCTCACTCAGTTGGTAAAGTAGTTGTTAATAAAGCCATTGCTATGGATCAAAAAGATGTTGAAACTTTAGAAAAATTAAAAGAAATGGGTGTTACTTTCGATGTTCGTAAAGTACCTGCTGATTCTAAAGAAAATATGGACAGTCTTCTTAAAAAAGCAAAGACTGAACTTCAAAATATGAAATAGGGGGAAAATTTAATGTCTGCAATTACTATTATGTTAATTATTTTAGTAGCATTATTAGCAGGTATGGAAGGGATTTTAGATGAATTCCAATTCCATCAACCACTAGTAGCGTGTACTTTAATTGGTTTAGTTTCAGGACATCTAAGTGAAGGTATTGTCTTAGGTGGTTCTCTACAAATGATTGCCTTAGGATGGGCAAACGTTGGTGCTGCTGTTGCTCCAGATGCTGCTTTAGCTTCTGTTGCTTCTGCAATTATCATGGTTTTAGGTTTAAATGGTGGTACTGTTAATACACAAACAGCTATCTCTACTTCAATTGCTGTTGCAATTCCTTTATCAGTAGCTGGTTTATTCTTAACTATGATCTGTCGTACAATCGCTATCCCATTAGTTCACTTAATGGATGGTGCTGCTGAAAAAGGTGATTACCGTAAAATTGAAATCTATCAAATTTTAGGTATCTTATTACAAGGTGTCAGAATCGCAGTTCCTGCTGCTGCACTATGTATCGTTCCTGCTGAAGCAGTAACTAGTGTTTTAAATCAAATGCCTGCTTGGTTATCAGGTGGTATGACTGTTGGTGGTGGAATGGTTGCCGCTGTAGGTTATGCAATGGTTATTAATATGATGTCAACTAAAGAAACTTGGCCATTCTTTGCTATCGGTTTCGTATTAGCTGCATTAAGCGAATTAACATTAATCGCTTTAGGTGCTTTAGGTGTTGCTATTGCTTTAATTTACTTAGGATTAAAAGAAAACGGTGGTTCTGGTAATGGTGGTTCTACTGGTTCTGGTGATCCATTAGGTGATATTTTAAATGACTATTAATCTTGAAGGAGGAAAGAAATATGGCAGAAAAAATTCAATTAACTAAAAAAGATCGTTTATCAGTTGCTTGGCGTCATCAGTTCCTTCAAGGATCATGGAACTATGAACGTATGCAAAATGGTGGTTGGTGTTATTCAATTATCCCAGCTATCAAAAAATTATACAAAGATCCACAAGATAGAGCAGATGCTTTAAAAAGACATCTAGAATTCTATAATACACATCCTTATGTTTCAGCCCCAGTTATGGGTGTTACATTAGCCTTAGAAGAAGAAAGAGCTAATGGTGCTGAAATCAATAATCAAGCTATTCAAGGGGTTAAAGTTGGTATGATGGGACCTCTTGCAGGGGTTGGAGATCCAGTATTCTGGTTCACTTTAAGACCAATCTTAGGTGCTTTAGGTGCTTCTCTTGCTTTAGGTGGAAGTATTGTTGGTCCATTATTATTCTTCTTTGCTTGGAATATTATCCGTATGGCATTTATTTGGTATACTCAAGAATTTGGATATAAAGTTGGTACTTCTATCGCAAAAGATTTATCTGGTGGTTTATTAGGTAAAATTACTCAAGGTGCTTCTATTTTAGGTATGTTCATTATCGGTTCTTTAGTTCAACGTTGGGTAAGTATTTCATTTACTCCTGTTGTTTCTAGAGTTACTCAATCTGAAGGTGCTTATATTGATTGGAGTCAAATCAAAGGTGGGGCTGAAGGTATTAAATCAGCTTTATCTCAATATGCTTCCCTTGGAGCTACTGGATTAGATAAAATTAAAGTTACTACTTTACAACAAAACTTAGATCAATTAATTCCTGGTCTTGCAGCATTATTACTTACATTACTTTGCTGCTGGTTATTAAAGAAAAAAGTTTCACCAATCGTTATTATCGTTGCATTATTTATCGTTGGTATCTTAGCTCGTTTAGCTGGAATTATGTAATTTAAAAAGTTCAATATTTATGGAGGGAATATATGGTACAATCATTAAATAAAAAAGTCGATTTAACAATTAATGCTACGTCTTATTTAGGAATGGCAAACTATGGTAAAGTGTTAGTCGGGGATGAAGCTTTTGAATATTACAATGATAAAAACGTCAATGATTATATTCAAATTCCTTGGTCTGAAGTAACAGAAATCATGGCAAGTGTCATGTTTAAAGGAAAATGGATTCCTCGTTTTGCAGTTGTTACGAAAAACAACGGAAACTTTATCTTTTCGACAAGAGATAATAAAAAGACATTAAGAGCTATTAGAAATTATGTTGATCCAAATAATATGGTTCGTTCTCTTAGTTTCTTTCAAGTAATCTCTCGTGGTTTAAAATCATTATTCAAACGTAAATAAATATTGAGCAAAGGAGCTTCATTGCTCCTTTTTTTTGTTATAATGAAAGAGGTGATATTATGGATCTAAATAAAATACATTATTTCTTTAAAGCTGTTGAATATAAAAACTTTACGCAAGCAGCTAACGCTTGTCATATTGGACAAACAACCATGTCTAAATACATTGCTGTCTTAGAACAAGAACTCCAAACACAGCTATTTATAAGAGAACATAGAACATTAACTCTTACTAAACAAGGAAAACAGTTCTATGAAGGAATGAAAAACATTTATGCTTCTTATCAAACTTTATGTCAAAATATTCAACAAACGAATACTTTACATATAGGCATGAAAACAACAGATTTTACAGACTTTGAAATTCTTGAAAGCTTTGAAAAGAAATACCCACATCTTTCTATTTCTTATTCTTATCTTGAAGAAAATGAATTGATGGAAGGCCTAAAAGCGCATCAACTCGATGCGTTAATTTCTCCAAGCATGCTCTCTTTCTACAAAAACAATCCAATTGAAACAACAACCTTATCTAAAGAAAACGTTTCTCTTGTTTGTTCAAAAGAACTGATCCATAAATATCATACAATAGAAAAGGTCATTCAATCTGTTCCCTATATTACAAAAGCAACAGATCAAAACTATCATCAATTATGTAAAGATGAACTTTATAAAATTTATCATACAACTTTTAATAAAGTAGAATACGTTAAAGAATTTCCTAAACAACTTCTTTTACTTAATCTATCTAGAGGTTTTTCAATCCTTCCTACAAAAGAAGTAGAAAACAGAGATCAGTTCTATTTAGAGGATATTAGTAAATACTTTGCTGATCTTGAAAAAATAAATCTTGTTTATTTAAAACAAAATAAATCAGAGAACTTAAATCTATTATTGCAACATATCCATGAAAAAAAGTGCTAGATTAAGCATTTTTTTTCGTTTTATCTTTTAACATTTATCCTATATAATACAAAGCAAGGAGTTGATGTTATGCAAAAAGATTTAACAAAAGGCAGTGCCTTAAAAAATATTATTACTTTCTCATTACCATTTTTACTTGCTAATTTCTTACAAACATTCTATGGCATGGCTGATTTATTTATTGTCGGTCAATACAATGGAGCTGCTTCTTTATCAGGGGTTTCTATTGGAAGTCAGGTCATGCATATGATTACTGTTATGCTTGTAGGAATTGCAATGGGTTCAACGGTCATGATTGGTCGTTATGTTGGTGAAAGAAAAGAAGAAGAAAAAAGGATGACTGTAGGAAATACAATCATTATCTTTATGATTTTATCTCTGATTGTTACTTTGATTTTATTATTCTTTATTAATCCGATTGTTTCTATTATGTCTACACCTGTAGAAGCAATTCAAGAAACAACGATTTATTTAAAAATATGTTTTATCGGTATTCCTTTTATTACTGCTTACAATATTATTAGTTCTATTTTTAGAGGATTAGGGGATTCTAAAAGTCCTATGTATTTTGTGGCAGTTGCTTGTTTTTTTAATATCGTGTTAGATTTTATTTTCATTGGTTATTTCAATATGCATGCCATTGGAGCAGCATTGGGGACAGTGATTTCACAACTTATTAGTGTAATTGTTGCTTTATTTGCAATTATTAAAAGAAAATTGATTGTCATCCATAGACACCATTTTAAATTACATAAAAAGATTATTAAAGATATCTTTAAAATTGGTTTTCCTATTTCTATGCAAGATGGTTTGATTCAAATTTCATTTATCATTATTACGATTATTGCTAATAGCCGTGGCGTTGATATTGCCGCAGCAGTTGGTGTTGTAGAAAAAATCATTAGCTTTTTATTCTTAGTACCATCAAGTATGTTATCTGCCATCTCGGCAATCTGTGCACAATGTGTTGGAACAAAACAACATCAAAGAGCAAGACAAACTTTACGCTATGGATGCTTTATTGCTTTAGGATTTGGAATTTTCTTTGCGCTTACTTGTCAATTTATTTCCAAGGAAATTCTTTCGTTATTTACAAGTGAAGCTGCAGTTATTATGTATGGTAGTCAATATTTAAAAGGATATGTTTTAGATTGTGTCTTTGCTTCTATTCATTTTTGTTTTAGTGGATTCTTTACAGCTTATGGTTATTCCATTATTTCCTTTATTCATAATGTAATTTCCATAGCCCTTATAAGAGTTCCAGGAGCTTATATTACTTCTAAACTTTTCCCTGAAACATTACTACCAATGGGACTTACACCCGCTCTTGGTTCTATTTTATCAGCAATTATTTGTGTAAGTGTTTTTATCATTATGAAGAAAAAAAATAAATTTGATTATTAAAACGTCATCCAAGTGATGACGTTTTTACTTAAACTTAATTGAAAGAATACATGTATAATCATTCTTTATCTTTTTGTTTGTTTCTAACCCTTTTATAGGAAGAGATGTGACATGATTTTTTCCATAAGATAATGCCACTAACATTTGTTTTTTACTATATTTAATAGATGTTTTTTCTTCAATTTTATCATAATCCCAAACATCATAGTTACTAATGTTTTCTAAAAATGAAATACCTTCAGCTACATAATACCCATCTTCAAAAGCATCTATAATCTTCAAAGTAGAAGCTTCATAATCAACTAATAAAGCAATATTTCCGGTATTTGTTCCTTTTGAAGGATTATTATAAAATGTACAGATTTCTTTATCAGATATCTTTTTACCTTTTTGATATTCTGTTAAATACATAGTTAATGAATCATAATTCTTTTTTGAATTATAATGAAATAACAAAATATTCCCTGGACGACTAGAAAGCATATTTGCCGTTTGCATTTCTGTGCTTTTTTCTAAATAAGGTTCTATATAGTTTTGTGGTTGTGTTAATTTTTTGTAGATAAATATGCTTGTAATAAATATGAAAACAACAAGCATAACTATTAATAATCTTATAATTTTCTTTAGATACTTTTGTTTGTTTTTATTATCTTTTGTAATCTGAATAATATTTTCTTCTGCTTTTTGTTCAATTGTTTCTTTAGGTATATCTTCGCCAGCCAGAAACTCATTAATGCTTATTCCTAATATTTTACATAATTCAAGATAGACTGTTACATCTGGCAAACAAATACCTCTTTCCCATTTAGATACAGATTTATCAGACATATTTAATTTTTCTGCAAGTTGTTTTTGAGTCAAACCTAATGCTTTTCTTTTAGCTGCTATATATTTACCAATTTTAATAAGATCCATATAACCACTTCCTTTATCAAATCATATCATTTTAAATAGAAAACAACACCTCTTATAAGTAGAATTTATATCTTTTTATATTTTGAAAAAATAAACAAATAAAAAGTAATTTAGATATAATAAAATTAGGAAAATAAGATAAAAAGAGGAGAACATAATATGAAACAATTTCCAGAAGGTTTTTTATGGGGTGGAGCTACTGCTGCTAACCAATATGAAGGTGGTTGGAAAGAAGGCGGAAAAGGTGTAAGTTGTAGTGATGTACAATTATTCACTGATCCTAAATCTATGAAAGATTTATTGAATACGCATGGTTTATGTGATATTTCTGATGAAATGATTGAAAAAGCTTTAAGTACAGATGATGAAGTTTATTATCCTAAACGCCATGGGATTGATTTTTATCATCATTATAAAGAAGATATTGCTTTACTTGCAGGTATGGGATTTAAAGTTTATAGAATGTCTATTGCTTGGTCTCGTATTTTCCCTAGAGGGGATGAATTAGAACCAAATGAAGAAGGTTTAAAATTCTATGATGATGTCTTTGATGAATGTTTAAAATATGGGATGCAACCATTAGTTACTATGTCCCATTACGAACCACCACTAGCATTCTGTATGGACTATAATGGTTGGTATGATCGTCGTTCCATTGAATTCTTTACACGTTATGTTGATGTTATTACTAAAAGATATAAAGATAAAGTAAAATTATGGTTAACATTCAATGAAATTGATTCAATCATTAGACATCCATTTATGACCGGTGGACTTATTGAATCAAGATTCAAACCAGAAGAATTTGAAGAAGTTGAATATCAAGCAATGCATCATCAATTTGTGGCAAGTGCTTTAGCGGTAAAAATTACACATGAAAATATTCCTGACGCTAAAGTAGGATGTATGCTTACTAAATTAACTTATTATCCATATACATGTAAACCAGAAGATGTATTAGAACAACAACAAAGAATGAGACAAATCTATTGTTATAGTGATACTCAAGTTCATGGTGAATATCCTAAATACTTATTACAAATGTATAAAAATAAAGGATTCAATATTAAAATGACTGATGAAGATCTAGAAATCATGAAAAAATATCCTGTTGATTTTATTTCATTTAGTTATTATTCATCAAGTTGTGTTGCTGCGGATACTAAAGGATTAGAAATGAGTGCAGGTAATACTGTTACAGCTATTAAAAACCCTCATATTCCTAGTTCTGATTGGGGATGGCAAATTGACCCTATCGGTTTAAGAATTTCTTGTGTAGATTTATATGATCGTTATAGAAAACCATTATTTATTGTTGAAAATGGTTTAGGTGCTAAAGATACGGTAGAAGCTGATGGGTCTATTAATGATGATTATCGTATTGATTATTTAAGAGAACATATTAGACAAATGTATAAAGCTATTGAAGAAGATGGTGTTGAATTAATGGGTTATACAACTTGGGCACCAATTGATTTATTATCTAATTCAACTAATCAAATGTCTAAGAGATATGGATTTATTTATGTAGATGTTGATGATTATGGTAATGGAACTTATAAACGTTCTAAAAAGAAATCATACGATTGGTATAAAGAAGTGATTGCTACAAATGGATCTTCTATTTTAGATGATTAATTCAAAAGGAATCGCAAGATTCCTTTTTTAGTACATTTTATCTTGCGTACTTTCTTACGTATTTATCTATTTTCTTTTCTTGAAAACTATTGATTATTGCTTTGTGATATAATTAACGAAAGGAGAAATGTTATGAAACAAAAGGTATTATTTTTTGATATTGATGGAACATTAATATGGTCTTATGGTGGTATTCAAGAAATTCCTCAAGGTGTACAAAAAGAACTAAAAAGATTAAAGGAACAAGGACATAAACTCTTTATTTGTAGTGGACGTCCTAAAGCCATGTTAGATCAAAAGTGGTGGGATGGTACTTTTGATGGTTATGTTTTAAATAATGGTGGTTATGTAGAAATTGATGGAAAATCTATTTATGAAAATAGAATGGATTATGAGTTATGTTTAAAGACAGCAAATATGTTAGAAGAACTTCATTGTGATTATATGATTGCGACAGCGAATCATTTATACATTGATCCTTCTTATAAAGAACTTTATAACTTCTTTGTTCAAAATGGACATTTTAAAGATCTATTTACAACAAAGTTTGATCGTAATGAGGTATTAAAAAGAGCGATTAAAATAGAAGCAAATGTCACAAATAACGATCGTGAAAAGATTGAAAACTATATTAAAAATGATTTTGGTTATGTCATTAATTTTGATGAACATGGCAGTGATAATGCTTTTGAATTTTATTCACCAACAATTTCAAAAGCAACAGGTATTCAAAAAGTTCTTGATTATTATCATTTAGATCAAGATGACACATACGCTTTTGGTGATGGAGAAAATGATTTAGAAATGATTGATTTTTGTCGTGTAGGGGTTGCCATGGGAAATGCCTGTGATGTTTTAAAAGAAAAAGCAAATATTGTTTGTAAATCTATTGTAGATGATGGATTAGAAGATGTTTTAAAAATTTTATTTAGTGAGTAGGAGAAATTTATGATTCAATTTCATGAAGAAAGTAAAACTTTTCATTTATATAATGATCAAATCAGTTATATCTTTAAAATCTTAAAAAACAATCAATTAGGTCAACTCTATTATGGGAAAAGAATTCATGATCGAGATAACTTTGATCATCTTTTTGAAACAAGTCCTCGACCAATGTCATCTTGTAGCTATGAAGGTAATCTCACTTTTTCATTAGAACATATTAAACAAGAATATCCTGTTTATGGTTCTGGTGATTTACGTCATCCAGCAATCGATATCACCCAAGAAAATGGCAGTCATATTTTAAACTTTGAATATGTAAATCATCAAATAATTCAAGGTAAACCTCAATTAGATCATTTACCTGCAACTTATGTAGAAAAAGAAGATGAAGCACAAACATTGATCATTACCCTATATGATGATGTTATTGATACAAAATTACAGTTAAGTTATACCATTTATCATGATTTACCTGTTATTACAAGAAATGCTTTTATTATTAATGAAGGAAAACAAAAATTAAGACTTAATCAAATGATGTCTATGTCTTTAGACTTACCTGATCAAGATTATGAAATGATTGAACTTACAGGATCATGGGCAAGAGAACGTTCTATTAAAACAAGAAAACTTACTGAAGGTATTCAAAGTATTTATTCTTTAAGAGGCTGTTCTTCTCATCAATTTAATCCTTTTATTGCTTTAAAAAGAGAAAATTGTAAAGAAACAAGTGGTGAAGTTTTAGGTTTTAGTTTGGTTTATAGTGGTAACTTTTTGGCCCAAGTAGAAGTCGATAATTATCATGTCTCACGTGTATCTATGGGAATTCATCCTCATTGTTTTGAATATCTATTAGATCATTTAGATTCTTTTCAAAGTCCTGAAGTTGTAATGGTTTATAGTAATCAAGGTTTAAATAAAATGTCACAAACATATCATCAACTTTATCAAAAAAGACTTGCTAGAGGAAAGTATCGAGATCAAGTAAGACCTATTTTGGTGAATAATTGGGAAGGAACTTATTTTGATTTTAATGAAGATAAGATTGTTTCAATGGCTAATACAGCAAAAGAATTAGGAATTGAGTTATTTGTGTTAGATGATGGTTGGTTTGGTAATAGAAATAATGATCATCAAGGATTAGGAGATTGGTTCCCTAATTTAGATAAACTGCCTCATGGAATTCGTGGTCTATCAAAGAGAATTCATGATTTAGGTTTAAAATTTGGATTATGGTTTGAACCAGAGATGGTCAATGAAGATTCTAACTTATATAGAAATCATCCTGAATGGATATTAAAAACTCCTCATAGAAAGAGTTGTCATGGAAGAAATCAATATATTTTAGATTTTTCTAATCATGAAGTTGTTGAATACATTGCCAAGGCAATGATGAATGTGATTGATGATTCCTATATTTCATATATTAAATGGGACATGAATCGTTGTATGTCAGAAGTCTATTCAAGCACTCATGATGTTTCATCACAAGGAAGAGTCATGCATGAATATATCCTAGGTGTTTATCATTTATACGATGTTCTAACAACTAAATACCCTGATATACTCTTTGAATCCTGTGCAAGTGGAGGAGCACGCTTTGATCCAGGAATGCTTTATTATGCCCCTCAATGTTGGACAAGTGATGATACAGATGCAATAGAAAGATTAAAGATTCAATATGGAACTTCTCTTGTTTACCCACTTTCTTCAATGGGATCACATGTTTCAGCAATTCCTAATCATCAAACATTTAGAAATACACCACTTGAAACACGTGCTAATGTAGCTTATTTTGGTACTTTTGGTTATGAATTAGATGTTAATCAATTAACCTTTGAAGAAAAAGAAATTATTAAAAAACAAATTAGTTTTATGAAACAATATCGTTCTTTATTTCAATTTGGAACATTTTATCGTTTAAAAAGTCCATTTACATCAAACGAAACAGCTTGGATGGTTGTCTCTCATGATAAAACACAAGCAATTGTTGGTTACTATCGACCTTTACAAGAAGTTAATGTAGGTTATCGTCGTTTACCTTTATTAGGTTTAGATGAAGATAAGATGTATCATGTTAATGGTTTAGATTTATATGGAGATGAATTGATGAATGTGGGACTTATTATAAGTGATAGTTCTTGTGGTGAGAATAAGGATGGTATTGGAGATTATTATTCTAAATTATATATTTTAAAGGAGAAAAAAGAAAATGAGTAATGAATGGTGGAAGAAAGAGATAGCTTATCAAATTTATCCTAAAAGTTTTAAGGACTCTAATGGAGATGGAATTGGTGATTTAAGAGGGATTATTGAAAAGCTTGATTATTTAAAGGATTTAGGAGTGACTTTGTTATGGTTATGTCCTATTTATAAATCACCTATGGATGATAATGGATATGATATTTCTGATTATTATGATATTAATCCTGAATTTGGAACAATGGCTGATTTAGAAGAATTGATTGAAAAAGCTAAAAATAAAGGAATTAAGATTATTATGGATCTCGTTATCAATCATAGTTCAGATGAACATGCTTGGTTTCAAGAAGCTTTAAAAGATCCTCATAGTCCTTATCATGACTATTATATCTTTAAATCCTCTAAAGATGGTAAAGAACCAAATAACTGGAGATCAGTTTTTGGAGGTTCAGTATGGCAAAAGGTTGAAGGAAGAGATGAATATTATTTCCATGCTTTTTCTAAAAAACAACCTGATTTAAATTGGGAAAATCCAACTTTAAGACAAGAACTTTATAAAATGATTAATTGGTGGTTAGATAAAGGAATTGCAGGATTTAGAGTTGATGCAATTAACTTTATTAAAAAGGATCAAAGATATTTAGATGGTCCTGTTGATGGACAAGATGGTTTAAGTGCTTGTTTTGCTTATTCTAGAAATCAACCAGGAATTGAAGTCTTTTTTGATGAATTGAAGAAAGAAACATTTGAAAAACATAATTGTATGACTGTTGCAGAAGCAGTAGGGGTTCAATATAAGGATTTAGGTATTTTTATTGGTGAACAAGGATGTTTTTCAATGATGTTTGATTTTAATTATTGTAATTTTGATATTAGTGAAGATGAAGAATGGTTTAAAAGAAATGATTGGACAACTAAACAATTTAAAGAACTCTTATTTACAAGTCAAAGAGAAGTACAAAAACTTGGATGGATTGCTAGTTTCTTGGAAAATCATGATCAACCTAGAGCAATCGATAAATTTGTCTTAGATAAGAAAAATCATAATTATTATTCTCAAACAATGCTTGCTGGTATGTTCTTTAACTTAAGAGGAACACCTTTTATCTATCAAGGTGAAGAAATCGGTATGGAAAACTTTGAAAGAAAAGACATTAGTGAATTTGATGATATTGGAAGTCATGGACAATATCAAAGAGCTTTAGAAGAAGGCTTTACTAAAGAAGAAGCGATGCATTTCCTTAACCTTAGAAGTAGAGATAATACCAGAACACCAATGCAATGGGATAACAGTAAATACGCAGGATTTAGTGATCATGAACCATGGTTAAAAATGACAGGAAGCCAAGATAAAATCAATGTTGAAAATCAATTCAACGATCCAAATTCAATCTATAGCTTCTATAAAAAAATGATTTCTATTAGAAAACAAGAAGATACTCTTGTTTATGGAGATTTTGAAGAAGTAAATACTGTAGATGATGTTATTGGTTATAAACGTACTTATCAAGGACAAGAAATTATTTGTTTATGTAACTTTACAAACACTGAACAATCAATTCCTGATATTCAAGGAAATATCTTGTTAGATAACTACAACAATTACAACCCAACAACCTTAAAACCTTATCAATTTATTATGATCAAAAAATAATAACAGCCCTTTAGTGATAAACTAGAGGGCTTTTTATTGTAAAAAAAATAGAACCATGTATTACTACACGGTCCTTACAAAATATATTTATATATTTTTTTATGCAATTTCATTTTAGTCAACTGGATACCAATTGTCAATAACAATATTCAAAAATTCAAAAGTTGTCCTAATCAAATCATTATTATCATAATAGTGACCGTTTCTTTTTATTCTATCACTAAATTTTTGCAAATTTATAACAGCATTCTTTCTAACACCTTCGCTTGGTATTAGTTTTTTATGCATATAAAGCAAAGATATTACTTGTTGTATTCTACCATTACTCATTTTCTTAATTCTAGTAACCTTCGAAATTTTCTCTATATTTGCCAATTCTTTTGTAACTAAATAACTTGTTGATAATGATGTTGTTTTTGCATTTAAATCATTTATTATACAATTACTATGTGCCGCTGCATTTCTAACACTTTTACACATTTTTAATATAAAATGATCTTTTGACATCATTTTATCATTGTATCTTTCCCCACAAAATTTATAAAATGATATTAGTGTACCAAAAGAAATTACTTCGATAAAAACCCATATAGGGTATTTTTTTAAATCAGGATAGCTATTTATTAAATCTTCACAATAAATTGAATTTCGATTTCTTAATACTTCATTTTCTAATCTATCATACTGATTTTTATCTAAACTATCCAAAAAATCATTTACAATTTCATAACCATCTTCATTATGTAATTGAATTAAATTTAATAAATATATTTTTGTCCAGTGTTCAATATCTAAAGACAAATCTACTAACAAATACCTCAATTCCATATCAATGATTGCTAAATCTTGTAAATATGCAAAATCCAAATCAATGTACACCTTTTTACCATCGACTTCTTTTTTTAAGAAATTCTTTCTATATGATGTTAACTTAAAATAATAGTTATTTTTCCTTAAATATTCTTTGGCATTATCTTCTGAAACATATTTAAAAGTTACACCATTTTCTTTTAATTTATCTATTTGCTCATCAACAGACAATATAGGTTTTGTTTTTTCTTGAAGTAAGACACTCACTCATATCCCTCTTTTCGATAAAATATTATAAAAATAAAAGTATTTCTTTTTTTATTGATAACATTATATTACCATACTTTATTACCAAAATAATCTTATATCATCTATCTGTTTTAAAATTTATTCACTATTTAAAAAAATGTTTTTTTATCTATGCTTGCTTAGGTAAATTTGTGGACTATTTGTCCATTGTTTCAATTATATATAACCTTATAATTATAAAAAAGGTGAAGATATATGTTTATAGGTAGAGAACAAGAATTAAATTTTTTAAATAGTCGTTATCATTCAAAAAATGCAGAACTTATTTTTTTATATGGGAGATACCGCATTGGTAAAACAGAAACATTACATGAATTTTGTAAAGACAAAGAACATATTTTTTACTCATGTCAAGAATGCCCTGATAATATTCAATTAAGAAACTTTTCTCAGTCATTATTAAAAGAAAATATTAAAGCAAGCCAATATTTAAGTACTTTTCATGATTGGAAGCAAGTATTAAGCTCTATCATAGAGTTACCTTATAAAGAAAAAAAATTAATTATTATTGATGAATTTCCTTATATGTGTAAAAATAATAAATCTATTCCTTCTATTTTACAAAATTTATGGGATACTACTCTAAAAAATGAAAATGTAATGATCATTTTATGTGGCAGTGCTATGAGTTTTATTGAAAAATAATTACTTGCAAATAAAAATCCATTATATGGTCGTGCTACTGATATTTATAAAATGAAAGAAATGAATTTCTTTGATGCTAGAAAATTCTTTCCAAATTATTCTTTAGAACAACAAATTATTATTTATTCTATACTAGGTGGAATACCTCATTATTTAAAACAATTCAATAGTGACTTAACTATTGAAGAAAATATAAAATACAATATTTTAACAAAGGTTGTATTTTGTTTAATGAAGTAGAATTTCTTTTACATCAAGAATTAAGAGAAACTTCTTTATATAATTCTATTATAGAAGCCATTGCTTTAGGAAATACAAAGATAAATGAAATATCAACACAAACTCTTATTAACAACACTTCAAAAACCAGCGTTTACTTAAAAAATTTAATAGAACTTGGTATTGTAGAAAGAGAACTCTCTATCGATGCTGGTAATAAAGAAATAGCAAATAATAATCGTGGAATTTATCAATTAACAGATCAATTCTTTAGATTTTGGTACACCTTTATATTTACTAACTATTCTAGTCTAGAAGATGGTGATGTAGATGGTATTTACCAGTATGTTATTGCTGATAATCTAGATAGATATGCTTCTATTACCTATGAAAAAGTATGTCAACAATATCTTACAAGATTACAATTAAAAAATAAGCTTCCTTTTAGATATGAAAAAATAGGGCGATGGTTTGGAAAAACAACTGTTAGAAGCAAAAACAATAATACTGAAATTAAAGAAATAGAAATTGATATTCTTGCTTTATCTAAAAAAGAAAAATGTTATTTAATAGGTGAATGTAAATTTAAAGAAAGTCCATTTTCTTATTCAGAATATTTAGATACTCTTGCAAAACTAGAACCATTAAAGAAAAATAATAAAATCTATTATGCATTATTTTCAAAAAATGGTTTTGATGAAAAAATATTACAAGAAAATAATGATCACTTATTATTATTTAATTTAAATGATATGTCATTTGATTAAGCTGTCGTAAGACAGCTTTTAATGTGCATCATAAAATATAATGATTAAATTAATGTAATACGATAAAATAGAATTATAAAATATTTAGAAAAGAGAAAGAACATGAAAACTTTATATGAAACAATGTCTAATTATTACAAATATAACAATATTGATTGGAATTATTATTTAAACGATTTAGCATTTCCAAAAAATATAAATGATGCTAAAAAATTTATAGATGATTTTTTCGCATATGCTGGAAAAAGTTATTTAATTCGCGATATATTACAAGAATGTGAAACATTAAGAGTAAATCATACACTGTCAGTTTTTTTTATTGGCCTTCTTATAAAAAACAGTTCATTTCATGATTTGAAAATAATTGATAATGATCAAAATGAAATTTTTGAATTTAGTTATCTTTGGTTTTTAGTCTCTTTATTTCATGATATGGGATATATTCAAGAAAAAGACTGGACATACAAATTTGATTATAGAAAAAAATCTAAAGATTTTGAAAAGATTATGAAAGAAAATAAAATTTATTATAATCATTCATTTTATAAACGTATGCCTTTTACAGCATATTATGATTTAGGAATTACTTTTCCAGTTCCTTCTCGCTATGTAAGATATCATACACCAACAGTTAGAACAAAATATGAAATACCTTACTATAATGGAATTTCTTTTAATAATGGAACTACAATTAAGAAAAGTATGTATACAAGCGGAACTATTTTTAATTATTTAGAATATTGCAAAATGAATCCAAAGATTAATCATTATGATCATGGAATAGTAGGAGGATTATGGTTATATGATAGCCTAGTTAAAAATTATTATTTATCTTTCTCAAGAAACAAATCTGCTGATTTTAATGATTTCTATATTAATGATTTACATTTCAGTACCTCTCAATTTCCTATATTTGCATATTTAGCTGATTGTATTATTTCACATAATATGTGGTTTGCAACTGATGACTATACTATAGAACAATATGAAAAATATGGTTTAAAACAATTGACCCCACCTTACGCTCAACCGGTTCAATTTAATAGGAATCCTATATTATTTATTCTAGCTTTAGCTGATACTTTAGAACCTATAAAAACATGTTCTAATTTAGATATATCTCCTTTAGATGTTTTAAATAATATAGAATGTGAATTTAACCATAAACAAATAACATTAGCATTTAAAAATAATGATATGTTTAATAAAATGACTGATAAAATTAATAGGTCAACTAATTGGTTGGATATCAATGTTCACATAAATAATAAAAATAATGAAATTGTTGTAATATTTTGAAATTAATACTAAGTTCCTTCTAGATTTAAAATTATATACTACTGAATACAATTCCTACATATACCTTTTTATTGTTTTTAGCTTTAAAATCCATTCGCTTAGTCCATTTATATAGAATACATTCCTATCAGGATGTATAATTATATCTATAAAACATTTTTAAATTTCACAATTCAATCTTATATAAAATGATATAAAATTTTAATATTTAATAAATTATAAGTGACTAATTGAGATGTTTAATAACTAAAGAGGTAAAGAATATGAATGATAATATTATAATAAGCTGTGAAGAATTTATTGAAAAAAGGATCTCAACAAAATTTTTATCTAAAGGAAAAGAAATTGATTGGCAATTTATTAGAAATTTCAATTATAAGAATTTAGATGAAATAAAAGAAAAAATCGAAGAAATGATAGATGATGGTTTACTAGAAGACAATACAACATATGACGACTATATTTTTGCTTGCGATAGAATTGAACTTATCTATAAAGAATCTAAAGAATGCAGAGATTCAAGAGGCTCTTCAATCATCACTGATAAATTACTAGATAATGAAAGTAGAACATCTACAAGCAAAAGAAGTGCTTGGGTATTATATAAAAATAAACTGCTTAACGAAAAACATTTTTCAAAAGTATCTATAAAAATAATTGAAAATGATACTGAAATAATAAGAAAAAGATTATCCACTGAATACTCTGAAGATATAGGGGCTATAAAAGGGATGGTAGTAGGTGCTATTCAATCAGGAAAAACAGCTAATATGGGTGCATTAATAAGTCAATGCGCTGATAATGGATGGAATTTCTTTATTATATTAGGAGGAATGCTTGAAAATTTAAGAATGCAAACAGAAAAAAGATTAATAAATGATTTTTCTGGTAAAGGTATGTTTAATTGGGTTTCCCTTTCATCAATAACCAATAAAAAAGCAGATCCTGGTCAAGAACTAAGCGATTTGGATTTAAGTAATCATTCGCATACAAAATATTTATGCGTTACTTTAAAACAAAAGGATAGATTAAATAACTTACTTAACTGGATTAAAAGAGATACATCAAATGCAAAGAATATGAGAGTTCTAATAATAGATGATGAAGCTGATCAAGCAAGTATCAATACCAAAAAATTAGATTCAGGAGAACAAACTACAATTAATAAATTGGTTAATGATATCGTAAATGGTCCAAAAGGTAAACAATTGTGTGGAGCAATGAATTATATTTGTTATTCTGCTACTCCTTATGCAAATTTCCTAAATGATAGTAGCGAAGATGGATTATATCCAAATAATTTTATAACAACACTTACTCCTCCAAAAAGTTATTTTGGCCCTCAAGAAATTTTTGGAGTTGATGAAGATGGGTTAAGCGATGGTCTTTCAATTATCAGAAATATAGATAGTGATGATGAATCAAAAATAAATAAAATACTTGAAGAAACAAGTTTAGACATACCAAATAATTTAAAATCCGCAATTTGTTGGTTCTTATGTTCTGTCAGTGCATTTAGATTCAAAAAAATAAAAAAACCTTTTAGTATGCTAGTAAACATTTCATATAAAACTGATGAACATTCTCGTATATCTAATGCTATAAACAATTGGATAAGTACCACAAAAATAGACGCCATTATAAATGATTGTAAAAAAGTTTGGGATAAAGAAACTAATTTGTTTTCTTATGATACTTTAAAACAGGAATTTCCAGATTATGAAATGATTGATAACGTGGAAGAATATCCTAACTTTAATGAGATAAAACCTTATTTAAAAAAACTAATTGAACAAAGAATTAACTATATTCTCTTAAATGATGATAATTCGTTCGAATATAGCAACGGTATACATCTATGTATTGATAATTATAAAAATAATAAAATTAACGAAGATAATGAATACAAACGCATAATTTATCCAGAAAAAAAACAATTAGATGCAATGGAAGCACCTGCTTTTATTATTATAGGGGGAAATACTCTTTCTAGAGGACTTACATTAGAAGGCCTGGTTAGTACATACTTTTTTAGAAAAGGAAGACAAGCTGATAGTTTAATGCAAATGGGGAGATGGTTTGGTTATAGATTTGGCTATGAATTATATCCTCGAATTTGGATGGACGAAATTACGTATGAACAATTTACCTTTTTATCTAAACTTGATTATGACTTAAGAATGAATCTTGAACAATATATGATACAAGGAATTTCTCCTAGACAAGCAGGTCCTTTAATAAATAATACGCCTTCTGTTAGTTGGCTTAGAATAACTGCAAGAAATAAACAACAAAGTGTAATCGAAGCAGACTATAATTTTTCAGGAGTTCAGGCGCAAACAATATCATTTGATACAAATGAAGATATTATGAATAATAATATTGACTTAACAAAAGCTTTTCTAAATGATATTCCTTGTGCACCTATAAAATCAAGGTCAAATAGCTCATTTGTATGGAAAAATGTAGATTATAAAATGGTGTATCATTTTTTAACAAAATTTAAATTTTGTCATAACAATAGGGTTTTCAATAATATTGAATTATTATTAGAATGGCTAAATAAAAAAGATACAACTGAACTATCAAAATGGAATGTCGTTTTGGTTGGGGTTGAAAGCGGTAATTCTTGGAAATTATCTAACAAAGTATCAATAAACAAAGTAAACCGTTCAAAGAAAAGCAACATAAAAGATTATATAAACATTGGAATTTTAAGAACTTATCGTGATAATTTTGAAGATATTGCTTTTAACGAACTAAAAAACAAAGAAAAAGTTATTCAAGCTAAGATTAAAAATCCTGATGAAAGACACAGTGAATCATTTTTTGAATTTAAAAAGTCCATTGGTTTTGATATTAATCCAATGCTTGTTATTTACATAATAGATAAAAATTCAAAACCATTAAACGTAAAGAATCAAAAAAGATTAGCTTTGAATACTTCTCAAGACTTGGTAGGTCTATACTTGGCAATACCTGGAGATAAAAAATATAAGGATTATGTTTCAAAATTAACAATTAAATTAGATAACAAAGGAGAAGAATATTATGATGAAAATTAATATTCCTGAACAAACACCAATGTCTATGTCAGGTTCATCTGTCCTTTCATCAATCCAAAATAATTCTATGTCAACTATTGATTTAATGATCAGAGAATCTTTACAAAATTCTCTTGATGCTGGTATAGATAACATCGGAATATATAGAAGTGTAGATGTAAATTACACAATTGGTAAATTTACCAAAACAAATTTAACCAATGAATTAGAAGGTATATCAGTTGATTTGAAAAATAAAATAAAAGAAACTGAATGTTCTTTTATATCTATTGAAGATAAAAATACTGTTGGATTAAACGGTAAAATAAAATATTCTGATGCAAAAGAAAAGTATGGAAATTTTAGAAAACTAGTGTATGAGATTGCAAAACCACAAACCAAAGAAGATGCTGGTGGATCATGGGGATATGGCAAAACAGTATATTTTAGAGTTGGAATTGGATTAGTCGTTTTTTATACAAGATTTAAAGAAAATGGCGAATACATAGAGAGATTAGCTTGTACATATATTGAAGATGAAACAAAATATAATAGTCTTTTACACAATATTAAAAGAAACGATAGAGGAATAGCATGGTTCGGAGATGAACAAAACGGATCTCCATACCCAATAGAAAATCATGATTATATTTCAAACTTTTTAAAAATATTTGATTTGAGATGTTATGCAGGAAGAGAAACCGGTACAAAAATTATTATTCCATTTATAAATAAAAAAGAACTATTAAATGATATTAATTATAAAAAAGAATATTGGAACAATAATTGTTTTTGGAAAGATAATTTTGAAGAGACACTGGAAAATTCTATTTTACAATGGTACGCCCCTAGAATTAATAACAAAAATTATAAAGAGATGTTTGATAAACCTTTTTTGAAAGTATATATCAATAATCAAAAAATAAAATTTAATGACGATGAAAATTATTTTTTCAAAGTTATTTCAGAATTATACAATCTTGCTTTGCTTAATAATTATAATATTTCATACAATCCTGATATTAACCACATATTAGATTATGATGTCAAAACAGTAAAATATTCAAAATTAAAAGGTCAAAACTCAGGTAGTATCGCTTTTTGTAAGATTCCAATAAAATCTTTTGAACTAAGTCCCTATACCTATATTGGAATAGAAAATAACACTTCAAATGGTAATAGACCCATAATTGGATTTTGTAGAAAACCCGGTATGATTGTTGATTATCAAATTTCAAATAAATGGGCCGATAAAATTCCAAATACACCCGAAGACGAAATATTAATAGGAATTTTTGTATTAAATAGTAATGCTATTTTTAAAGACTATTTCAAGTTAGAACTGTATATCAGAAAAAGCGAAATGGCCGATCATAATGCTTGGGATGACGTTTATATTGAAGAAAAAAATTATGGTAAAGTAGTTGCAACAATATGCAAAAATACTAAAAAAATAATTCAAGACTCACTTAAAGAAAATGAATTAAATAAACCTAGAAGAATTATAGGTATTTCTCAAAAATTAGGTAAGCTATTTTTACCAACCATCGGTTATGGTAGTACTCCACAAACAGGCATTAAACCTAAACCAAAAGAGAGATCTACAATAACACGATCTAGAAACGGGAGCACTTTAAAAACAGGAAATGTTATTAATATAAATAATACTTTATCTAGTATTGACTTTGAGTTGAATCTTTTAAATCATAATGCATCAATTGATATAAGTATTCTTGGTATCGGTAATTTAAATACATGGAATAACTTAATGAACAAAGATAATACAATACAAAAAAAGGCTTTCCCAATAAATATAAAACAAATTCAAATATCTACCATTTCTATAAACAAAGGATCAAATGAATTAAGAATTCCAGTAGATATAAAAGATAATTATTTATATGATGAATTAGAAATAACTCTAAAAGGCGATGAAATTAATAATTCATCAATAGTATTTAAAAATCATGGAAACAACAAGATTCTAATAGAAGGTAAAATTACATTAGAAACTCAGGATAAAGGCTTTGTATATTCTATAAAACTAACTAAAGGTGGTGAATAAATGTGAGCAGTTTCGAATTATTCCCAAAACTTAATAATGATTTATTTGAAGAATCAAGTATATCAATTGAACCTTATTCTTTTTCATATATATCCGATAATATTGAATATGATCTAGATTACGATTTTGAAAATAATGAATACATAATTCTTGATCAAAAAAACATATGGAATGTTAAAGACTATAACTTAAAATTCAAAACAAATTTAACTATCGATAATCCTCAGGTACTATTTGGAAAAAATGGAATAGTTCCTCATAATGCATCTATTAATATAGCACTTCAATGGATGTCTAAACCTTCTCAAAAAAGAGATACAAGAAAAATAGGAGCATTTTCAATTAAAGACACTTTTGTTAATAAAACAATTTCAATGGATATTAAGCCAGACAGATTGAAAGAATATGTAAAAATAAGAGTAATTTTTACTGTTGGGGATTGTGAAAATATATTACCTAATGAAATGCATTTAGCTAATAAAAAAGGGATGATTGTTGGCATGTTTAATGAGGCAAAAATTATGCTAGAAGGAAAAGGATCTGAATTCCCAATTGCCACAGTGTCCAACGGAGTAACCAAACCATTGTGGATGCTTGAATATTCTTCTATCAACCCAGAAATAGACAAATTTAGCGCAGAAAATGTATGCCTATTATTAAATACTGATCATCCCGATTACAAATACTTAGATGAAGAGAACCTTGAAAGTTCAACGCCACTATTTAAAGAAATATTTTCATCAGCAATTCTAATGATATTATTAAATTTAGATAAGGATGGCTATTTAGAAAAAGTGAAAGATAACGAAGATTTTGAGGAAGGAAGCATTTGTGCCGCCATGCATTACTTTATAAGAACTTTTAATATTAAAGTAGATACTATTATTTCTATGATGCAAAGCGTTAAAGAAAATGTTTATAAGGAATTGTAATATGGAATGGTTGGAGTTAAATCAAGTTGATGCTAGAGAAAGATATGAATCCTTATTAGAAAATGATTTTAGAGATTCTTATATATTATCAACACTTACATCTCAATCAGAAAAAAAGTTAAGATATCAACTTACTGATGCTTATGAAGAAATTATTTCTCAAATAAATGATGGCATCAACAATGGAAAACTGAATTATTCAAAAAAGAAATATTATACTGACTGTTATTTTGGAATTGAATTATTTAAAATTTTAAGATCTTTCAAATTTCAGTTACATGACGCTTCAAATATTAATATATGGAGATACATTTCACTTTATATTATTCCTGATTTAGTCTTAGAAAGACATGGACAAAAAGAAAAATATTTTTATTCTATACCTAATAGAATTTGGTTAAGAACGATATGGTGGTATTGCATGTTATCAATGCAAACACAAATTGTAGATAATAAGAAAGTCTATGCTTACGATAAAACATTAAAAGTAATTCAAGAATTTAATACTGATTACATACTAAACATAGTAGATAGATCAGGAAGTGATGGCTTTAGGATTCAGCTTGTAAGAGAAATTATTACACAGTTCTATGAAAGACGAGAAGAAATTAAAAAGTATTTTAATAATGATGCTTCCATATCTGATAAGGAATTTCCAAGAAAAATAATGTTATTAAATGTTGCAAGACTAGAAGTCTATGAACCTATGACGTATGATGGTGGTATTAAAGGGTATGTAAAAGATTTATTTGACTTTTACTTAGTTAATAGTTAGAAAATCAATTACCTCCATTTTTATTCCCAAAAAACATATAAATATTTATTATATGATATAAAATATATAATAAAAAATAATTCATACTTTATTACCTATCATATATTTTATAATTTTAAAAAAAATAATTCCACTCTCATAAATTTATGATATAATACTCATTATTATGTTTTAATTTTATTTAAAGGAAGATAGTATGAAAAGATTTACTTTTATTGATTTATTTGCTGGATGTGGTGGATTGAGTGAGGGATTTTATCAAGAAAATTTTAAAGCCGTTGCTCATATTGAAATCAATTCAATTTGTTGCAAAACACTAATTGAAAGGATGAAATTCTACAATTATAAAAATGCTGAAGATGCCGTAATAAACGAAGATATAACTAATAAAAATATAATTACTCTAATAGATAAAATATCTAACAATGAAGAGATTGATGTTATTATAGGGGGCCCTCCTTGTCAAGCTTATTCTACTCTAGGAAGAGCAAAAGATAAAAATAGCATGCAAAATGATCCAAGAAATTTTTTATTCGAAAATTATGTTAAAATTTTGAATTATTATAAGCCAAAAGTTTTTGTCTTCGAAAATGTTCTAGGAATTTTAACCGCAAAAATCAAAGATAAAAAAATTATAGATCTTGTAATGAAAGAATTATCAAAAAATTATAATATTCTTTCAAATCCCAATGATATGGTGTTAAATGCCGTAAATTACGGAGTCCCTCAAATCAGAAAAAGAGTTATAATACTTGGAACTAGAAAAGATCTATGCATTTCTCCTGAACAGCTATATAAAGATATTATATCAACACATTATGCACCTGATGCAAATAATATTGAAAAGGAAGAATTAAAAAAATACGTAACTGTTAGAGATGCTATTTATGAACTTCCAAAATTAAGACCTGGTGAGGGAAAAAGTATTATAAATTTTACTTCAAATACTAATAATGAATTTCTTGCACAAATTAGTTATAATACATCAAATATTTTAATGGATCATGTTGCAAGAAGACATAATGATCTAGACATTAAAAGATATACAGAAATGGCAAAAAATAAATGGACATTTAAAGAACTATTAGAACATAGACCAGATTTAAAACATAAAAAAGCACGTGTTTTTAACAATAGTTATGTTGTTCAATGGTGGGATCAACCTGCAAAAACTATTATAGCTCACTTATATAAAGATGGAAATCAATTTATACATCCAGACTATACACAAGGAAGGACATTAACAGTTAGAGAAGCAGCAAGACTACAATCCTTTCCAGATAACTTTGTTTTTTGTGGGCCAAGAACAGAACAATACAAACAAATTGGAAATGCTGTACCACCTCTCCTATCAAAGGCAATCGCATTGTCTATAAAACAAAATTTAAATTTACTAGTTAAACGAGGTAGTTTATGATTTTCACACCTATTACAAATATAAATGAAAAAAAAGATAAACAATTTTTTAAAGAACTAATTAATATATATATTGATTTTGTTAATAAATATAGAAAAAAGTATAACCTAAATGACAGTATTAAAATATTCGATTGCACTGATGAATTAATAAATATTGGTGTTATTGAACAAAAAAAAGATATTACTGATCTAAAAGATTTTTTAGGAAATAAAACATTTCAAGAATTTATTGAGTCCGTATGTTTTTACAAAGAAAATAAAAATGATTTAAAAAATATTTTATATAAATTATCAAATACCGAAAGACTAAAATTACAACAAAAAAAAGAGCTGGCAAACGAACCAACTCTTATCGATTTATTCTGTGGTGCAGGTGGATTAAGTCTAGGATTCATTCAAAATAATTTTAAAATTGAATTAGCAAATGATATAGAAGAAGTATGTATAAATACTTATAAATATAATCATCCGGATACACCATCAAAAAAAATAATACTTGGTGATTTAAAAAAAATTGTTGATAATATTGATCAATTTGTTTCTAAAGATATAGATGTTATTATTGGTGGTCCTCCTTGTCAAGGCTTCAGCTCTGCAAATCAACAAAGAATAATTGATGACCCGAGAAATCAGTTATACAAATATTTTTTAAAAGCTGTTGAAAAAATCGCTCCAAAATTTGTTGTAATGGAAAACGTAAGAGGAATGTTAAAAGTAGCCGACCAAGTGATAGAAGATTTTAAAAAAGTAAAATCTTCAAAAAATAATATTGATTATCATTACACTGTATCGTATAAATTATTAAACTCAAAAGATTTTGGAGTGGCTCAAAGCAGGGAAAGACTTATTTATATAGCTATACGAAACGACGTTGTTGATAAGAAAAATATTTCTCCAAAATCATTATTTGAAGAAATTGAATTAAATTGTAAAAAAATAGATGGCTTTAATTTATCTGATGCTCTTGAGTTTATAAAACCACTTGAAGCCCAAAGAGAAAAAAATAAAAATGAAATAGATTCAGATATATCAGGAAAAAAAATTGATATTAATGAGTTTGGAAATAACAATGACTATTTATCTTTAATTAATATGAATCGAAGCACTCCATTTACTTTCAATCATAAAGCCAGATATGTTTCCGATTTAAATTACGAAATATATAGACGTCTAGATCCAGGAGATGACGCAACAAATGAAAAAATCAGTGATATTATGCCTTATTCTCATCGAAATCATATTTTTAAAGACAAGTATTTTAAATTGATCCCTGATAAACCTTGTAGAACTATTACTGCTCACTTAAGAATGGATTGTCATTCTCATATACATCCATATCAAATTCGTAGCATAACTCCTCGTGAAGCGGCTAGAATTCAATCATTTCCTGATGATTATTTTTTCTTAGGAGCATACTTAAAAACATATATGCAAATTGGGAACGCTGTCCCACCTCTTATGTCACGAGGAATTTCCTCAGTTATAAAAAAATATTTATAAAGGAAAATATATATGAAAATTATTCAATTTATTAAAACTCTAAATAATACTGAATTAGGCAAAGGAACAACACATGAAACCTATATCTTAATTCCAAAAAAAGCCGAGATTAATGATATCTTTGAAAATGAAAAAATAAATTACAAATTTATTTGCAAAAATAATAATAATGAAATAAATCTAAGGTTACGTGCTACTGCTAAAAGAAAAGAATTACGCATTTTAGGGTTAGGAAATTATTATAGAGAAAATAAATTAAACCCAGGGGATTCTATTTTACTCGAAAAAATTATTAACAATGGTGAAAACAAATTATATATTTCTCACCGTAAAGAAGAAAATATCCTTTTTTTCCAAAAAGTAAAAAACAGACTAGAAATTTTTAGCCCAGAACTAATAAATGACTATCATAATCAAACAGATGCTTATAATCATTTAATAAAAATTGAACATGTTGCTTCTGAAAAAAAGAGAACAGACTCACCAACAAAAACGAATTTTTATGAAATAATGATTAACAATATCAATGTTGTAGATGAATTTAATGATAAAGAAATTGGTGGCATAACAATTTTTAATAATAAATTAATTATTTTACATCCATTTGTTTTTGAAAAACATATTATAGATACGGAGGTTAATATACATGAATAATTATTATATTTTTTATACAAACAATTTATTTTCAGAATTTGAGATTATTAATTCAGGTGAATCATTTACATATAAATTTATTAATAATAAAAATTTAAATTTTACTAAGAAATTTGAAGAAAACGATATACTTTTTATTTGTAAAAAAAAAGATATATATATAACTCAAATGATTTTAAAAATTATAAATATAGGTAATGAAATAATTTTAAAAAAATTATGTGACTATTCTAATCCATTAGATATTTCCAAATATATTGCGTGCAAAATAGAAAATGATATTATCCAACAGATAGAATATCAAAATTTTATAGAAATTTATAGCTCATTAAAAAGAATAAATGATATTAGTAGAAATATTGATTTATCATATTTATTAAAATATGATAATAACACATTTGCAAATAAATGTTTTGATTTTTTAGAAGCACATAATCTAATAGATAAACATGTTATATTATTACTAACAAACTCTGATTTTTGCAATAAACAATTTAGTAACTTCGGTAAATATTCAATACTTAAAGAAATCGATACTAATCAAAATATTGAAAATCAATTAAAAGATTCTGGAAACTCAAGATATTATAAAAACACTAGAAATTATCTAAAAAAAACATACGCTATATCAAATAACTGGTTCTATAATCCAGAAAAGAAAAAAGATAATAGAACACCATTTATCAATTGGTTAACTAAATTATTTTCAGCAATTAAATATAGAAATTTTTCCTTAAATACCGATTTGAAATATGACTATAATCGTATTATTTTTGGAGCACCAGGTACTGGTAAAAGCTATACACTTAATAAAGATAAAGAGGATTTAATCAAAAAAAATGAAAACTATGAGCGAGTTACTTTTCATCCTGATTATTCCTATGCAAATTTTGTTGGAACTTATAAACCTGTGAACAATGATAACGATGAAATTTCTTATAAATATGTTCCTGGCCCTTTTTTAAGAATTTTAGTAAAAGCTTTAGAAAGCAATATGAGTGATACACCTGAACCATTTTTATTAATCATTGAAGAAATTAATAGAGCAAATCCTGCTGCTGTATTCGGTGATATATTCCAATTATTGGATAGAAATAATGGAGTTAGTGAATATCCTATACATACTTCTGAAGATATGAAAAAATACATTTCTGAAGAATTAAAAATTCCTGCGGATCAATGTGCTGAATTACGAATCCCAGATAACATGTTTATTTGGGCAACTATGAATAGCGCAGATCAAGGTGTATTCCCTATGGATACCGCTTTTAAACGTAGATGGAATTTTGAATATTGCGGTATCAATAAAAAAGAAGAAGAATTAAATAAACAAACAACTCTTGATATTATAATAAACAATGATCCTGAACCTATACATTGGAATAGTATTAGAAAAGCTATTAATTGCGAGTTGACAGAAATAAAAGTTAACGAAGATAAACAATTAGGTCCTTTCTTTTTAAATGTTAATGATCTAATGGATAGATATTCTGATAATAAATCTAAATTACAAGAAAAATTTAATGACTTATTTAAAGATAAAATAATCATGTATTTATTTGAAGATGCTGCAAAACAAAAAAAAGATTTTATTTTTAGCGGAATTGAAAATCCTCGTATTTATTCAGAAATATGTAAAGAATACGATGAAAAAGGATTAAAAATCTTTGGTGAAGATTTCACAAATAAAGTAAAAGAATTTGAGGCTAAAGCTAAATCATCTGGAGATGATTTATAATGTTATCTGTTTTTATCAAAGAACAAAAAAGGTATTCTCAGGATGATTTGAAAAATTTATTTAAATGTTCAGAAGAAAAAATTGTTCATTATATTAACATTTTAAAAGAATATTCTATAATTCGTACTGTAAAGAAAAATAATAAGCAAAAAGATATAACAGATCTTGTAGAAGAAGACATTGAAATATCTGTTTCTCAAAAATTTAACGATGACTATTATTATATATTTAAATATGTTGGTATAACAATAGTAGAGAATATGGTTTTAAAAATATATCCAAAATATATCGATAGTACTGATGAACCAATTAAAGAGTTAAAACAAATTTTATCAGTTTTAGAAAAATACAATTCAAAAGAACAAATTATCAAGATATTCAATAATAGCGAAGATAATAATTATTCCTTTAATTATTTGGCACTTCTATTATTTTTTATAAATGACTATTATGATAATGATCTTTATTCTAATGATATTAATATTACTGAAGAAAATGGTAATGGTGAAATAAATTGGGATAGGACAATAAATGATGGTTTCTCAATCATAAAAGGAAATAAGCCTTACTATTTAAATTATTATACAAATAAAAGAATATCTAATAATCTTGACTATTTTAGGCAATTACATGCTTGGATAATTTCTATGTGCTCTAAAGAATTAAAAAATGCAGATCTTCTATATCTTTTCAATATAGAAGAAATTGAACTATCTAATTACAATTTAGATGACTTTGGTGACATAGATTATATTTTATATCGTATTGAAAATGAACTTGATAAACAATTTAATACGCGAAAAATATATTTATTAAAAGCGATGTATGCATATATTTCAAAAAAAGGCAATTTTGATAACATCAGTTATTTTAGTACATATGGAACGGCTAATTTTAATTTAGTATGGGAAGAGGTTATTGATAATCAACTTTACTCTCCTTTATACAAACTAAATATTGAAAATAATAATTACACAAAAGATGACGAAAAAAAACTTATAGATTTAATTGAAAAACCTATTTGGAAATTAAATAATACTTCATCATTTTTAGCTGATACTTTAAAACCAGATACAATAACTTTTCAAGATAATATCATGTACATATATGATGCCAAATATTACAAATTATTGATCAAAAATAACAAAATAATTAATCAACCAGGTATAGAAAGTATTACTAAACAATATTTATATCATTTAGCATATAAAAAATTTATTGAGAAGCATAATATAACAAAAGTTGAAAATTATTTTGTTTTACCAATTGAAAATAAGAACTTATCAAATCATTTCAATGTTTCTCTTGAAATGATGAATGAATTAGATTTACCATCTATTGAAGTTATATTTATAGAAGCCTCTGATGCTTTTGATCATTATTTGAAAAATAAAATTTATGCTATAAAAAATAAATAATTAAAGTCCAGGAATAATATCATGGTTTCAAAGCAAAGATCTTATAATATGTCTAGAATTAAAAGTAAAGATACTTCTATCGAACTTAAAGTAAGAAAGTATCTTTACCATAAAGGTTTTAGATATCAAAAAAATGTTAAAACATTACCTGGAACACCTGACATATACATATCAAAATACAATGTTGCTATTTTTATTAACGGTTGTTTTTGGCATCATCATTATAATTGTAAATATGCTTATATTCCCAAAACAAATCAAGATTATTGGATTAATAAATTTGAAAAAAATATGAAAAATGATATTGAACACTATAAACAATTAAAACAAATGGATATTAAAGTAATTGTAATATGGGAATGTGAATTAAAAGAGTGTTTTGATTATCGTATGGAAAGTTTACTAGAAGAAATAAAAAATGAAGACTAAAAAACCTGCATCACGTGCAGGTTTTTCGTATTATTATATATTATTTAAATAGTTTAGAGAAATAGTTTTTAACAACGTGATTTTTAATTTTTGATAATGTTGTGTTGCTTGAATCGAATCTGTCTTTTTTAGCCCAACCTGGTTGAGAATCTGCTTGATTAGTTGTTAAATATGAATAGTAATTTACACACATGATTTTGTTCCTCCTTAGTATTTTATATCCCTTTTGTTACTTATATTATATGTAAGAAAGTTTAAAAATTATATGTGTTGAGGTTATGAGAATATTGCATACATTTGTGCATTATGCACAATGGTGAATATAGTTTAAAACTATATCTAAGTAGTTATTATTTGTATTATTCAAACTATGTTTTGATTGATAAAATAAAAATATAGTTTGAAAGGAATGAATGATATGAGTCAATTAAATAGATATGAATTTGTAGGAAGTTTTTTACGTCCTGAAAGATTAAAAGAAGCTAGAAAAAATTATGAATTAAATAATATAACTAAAGAAGAACTTACTAAAGTTGAAGATGAATGTATTGTAGAACTTGTAAATAAACTTAAAGAATTAGGTTATCATACCATCACAGATGGTGAATTTAGACGTTCTACTTGGCATTTAGATTTTATGTGGGGATTTAATGGGGTTGAACATAAAAAGACTGTAGATGGAAATCAAACGTTTGATGGTGAAGCTGCTATGATTGATGATACTTTTATGACAGGTAAGATTTCTTGTAAAGATCATCCTTTTGTAGAACATTTTAAATTTGTTAAAGCATTAGAAGATGAAAATACTGTAGCTAAACAAACAATTCCTTCACCTGGTCAATTCTATGCTTTCTTTACAGGAGCTGATTTATTAGATAAAACATTAGGTTTCTATGGTAGTGAAGAAGCTTTTGCTGACGATGTTGTTAAAGCATACAATGAATTTGTTCAAGAAATTTATCACGCTGGCTGCCGTCAATTACAATTTGATGATTGTGTATGGGGTGGTATGGTTAATCCTGAACTTGCTGTAAGTTTAACAGGAAGAAAGGGAGAAGAATTAGAAAAATATAAACAACTTTTATTAGATTTAAATAATAAAGTTGTTGCAAGTGCACCTGTAGATTTAACAATTAATACTCATGTATGTAGAGGAAATTATCATTCTACTTACTTTAGTTCAGGAGCTTATGATGGTGTAGCTGATTTACTCTTTGGTGAAGAAAATGTAGATGCTTATTTCTTAGAATATGATGATCATCGTTCTGGTGGTTTTGCTCCATTAAAGAAGGTATCAGGAGATAAGAAAGTTGTTTTAGGTCTTATTACAACAAAGAAACCTGATTTAGAAGATAAAGAACTTGTTAAAAGAAGAATCTATGAAGCAACTAAATATATTCCTTTAGAACGTTTATATTTAAGTCCTCAATGTGGTTTTGCTTCATGTGAAATTGGTAATAAATTAACGGAAGAACAACAATGGGCTAAACTTAAACTTGTTAAAGAAATTGCTGAAGAAGTATGGGGATAATCCTCATATTTCTTTTTTATTACATTGACTTTATATCATACAATACAACCATATAAAAGGATTACCCCTATGATTATTATTGCAGCCTATGCGCTAATGTTTAAGCACTTGATTAAATCAGGTGCTTTTTAATTGATTTATATTTTTTCTAATAAAAAGGACTCTGATATTCAAAGTCCTACAACTAATTTTTATTCTGCTCATATTTAAACTCTCCGCAGCAGAGAAACCAAGAGTTGTACCTGATTTTTATAATTTGTACATATTCTAATGTCAAATTATGTATTTATAATAAGTTATCTTTCTTGAACCGTCAATATTGTAAATAAATAATCTTTAACAGTTCTTATAAAAAGAAAAGGAGAATAACATTGATATTATCAGTATTTTCTCCTTTTTTGTTTTGTAATGAATATGCGTATACTATTTTACAATATGCATATGAGGGTAAGGTATTTCAATACCTTCCTTTTTAAATTCAGTGACTAAATCTTTACGAATATCTGCCAACATTTGGAAACCTTGTACATTATCTTCACTGGTGATTGTTGCTCTTAATTGAATACTGCTATCTTTTAAATCAGAAACAATCACAGGGACTAATGGATCCTTTTTATCTTTTCTTCCATCAATGAATAAAGGATGTTTTACAACAAGATCTTGAATCACTTTGATTGCTTGATCTATATCACTTTCATAAGAAATATCAATATAAAGATAATTTGCTTTAACATGTTCGATTTGTGAAATATTTTCAATAATTGCTTTATTCATAATATCATTAGGAACAATCATTTGTGTCTTTTCTAATGTTTCAATAACACTATGTCTAAGTGAAATATCAATAACAGTTCCTCTAACATTATGCCCTGTAACAACAATAAAATCACCAATCTTATAAGGCTTATAAGCCATAATCATGGCACCATTAATAAGATTACCGGCAGCTTCTTGACTGGCAAGTCCAATAACTACGGCAACGATTCCTCCAGATGCAAGTAAGGCAGTCGCAAATGATTTTAAAAACTTCACTTCACTACAAATAATTGCTAAAAAGATTGTAATGAGAATAATCTTTTTAATTCTTTTTTGTAAAACATAATTATCAGGCCATTTCTTTTTAATAAACTTATTTAATAATTTATTGATTGCAATTAAAACAATCCCTGCAATAACAATTGAAATAATGCCATTAATAACCCCATTTACAAACAAATTATCAATTTGTTCAAATACTTTTTCCATTCAAATTACCTCTTTTTATAATACTTTGAAAGAACATACAACAAAACTGATTGCATTGCTCCTACAATAGAAACCATTAAACATCCATAACAAATCCAATATAAAATACTATTTCCTGTATTAATTGCATTTAATATAAAGAAAACAATAAACGCAATTAATGCTACATTCCTTGTATACTTAAAAAAACGATAAAATCTTTGTGCTAATATTTCATTTGTATTCATCTTATTTACCGATGCAAAAGCGTTTAAATAATTCATCTAATAAATCCTCTTTTGCTTGTTCTCCTAATATTTCTTTTAAACAAGACCAACTATCATAAAGATCTTCTACAATAAGATCTGATGGTATAGACATCTTCATCGCATCAATTGCTATTTGTAAAGAAGAAGCTGCTTTTTCTAATAATTGTGTTTGTCTAGCATTAGTAAGATAATATTCTTCTTGATTACTTATAAGTCCTAAATTAAATTTCTTTTTAATTTCTTTAGTAAGCGCTAAAATATCTTGTTCTTTAGCCGATATTTCAATTCCTTCTAAATCAACTTTCTTACCTAAATCTGCTTTATTAATAATAATAATACGATTTGTATCTTCTGTAAGTTCAAGTAACTTTTGATCTTCTTGATCAAGTTCTTTACTTCCATCAATAACTAATAAAACAAGATCTGCTTTTTTAATCATTTCTTTTGATTTTTCAACCCCAAGACTTTCTACAATATTATCTGTTTCTCTAATTCCTGCTGTATCGATCATATTTAATAAAATACCATCTACTGTTACTGATCCTTCAACGACATCTCTTGTTGTTCCAGCAATATTTGTGACAATCGCTTTTTCTTCTTTTAACATCGCATTTAATAAACTAGATTTACCAACATTGGGTTTACCAATGATGGCTGTTTGAATTCCCTCTTTTAATAATTTAATATTTTTAGAATCTTCAATGATTTTATTCATCTTTTCAATTAAAGAAGTAGACATTGGTAAAAGCTTATCTGCTGTTAATTCTTCTACATCTTCATATTCAGGATAATCAATATTGACTTCTATTTGCGTAATAATTTGAATTAAATCTTCTTTTAAATCTTTAATAAAATGACTAATACTTCCTTGAATTCCTTTTAAAGCAAGAGAAGAAGCATAACTATTTTTAGCCGTAATAATATCACTAATAGCTTCCGCTTGTGATAAATCAATACGTCCATTTAAAAAAGCACGTTTACTGAATTCACCACGTTCTGCCAGTCTTGCTCCATGATGTAAACAAAGATCAACTACTTTATTTGTAATATAAACACCACCATGGCAATTGATTTCAACCATTTCTTCTCCTGTAAAAGTTCTTTTCCCACGATAGATATTTACTAATACTTCATCTATTTTTTCACCATTATCTTTTATATAACCGTATGTAATGGTATGACTCTCTTTATTTATAATCTTTCCTGTAAAAAACTGTTGAACAAATGCAATAACATCTTTTCCTGATAAACGGATAATTGAAATTGCTGCTTCTAGTCTTGATGTTGCTACTGCAACAATAATATCATCATTCATTTTCATACCACCTTTCTTTTTGATACTATCTTATTTTGTTGATTTTATCAATAAATAACTCCCTCATTATAACAAATATTTTTTATTTTTGATATATGATTTTTTTCGATTGATTTCTATATTTTAATCATATATTATTATGTACAAATAGGGGTGAAAAAATGAAAAAGCTGAATAAAAAAGTTCCTATAATCGGAGGTGCTGTTATAGGAGTGATATTGGTTATTTATATCATTTTATGTTTTCTAGCATCAGGTAATGGATTTATCAAGAATATGACAATTAATGGCATAAAGGTAAATAATATGTCTAAGGATGAAATTGTCACTCAGCTTGAAAAACAGTATCAAAAGGATGAAAAAAATCTATTATTGAATTTATCATTGAATGATCAAAAGTATCAAATAGATATGAAAGATAATGTTAAAGTCAATATTAAAAAACAAGTCAATAATATTCAAAAGAAATATAATAATTTCTTTACAAAAGGATATCATTACTTACTACAACATAATGAAAACATTTCTATAGATATTAAAAATCAAAAACAACTTAATAAAGATATCAAAAAATCAGGTATTATAGATTATTCAACTTTAGTACCTACAACTTATAAAGTTGAAAAAACAAAAGTTATCTTTACTAAAGGTAAAAGTGGTGAAGCAGTTAAACAAAAAGATGTTTATAACACAATTCAAACTGCTTTAAATGAATATGATTTTAATAAAACTTTAAAGATTAAACCTTCATCTGTTTCAGAAGATGAAAGTGTTATGAAAACAATTTATAAGACTTTATCTAAGGAAGGTAAAAATGCGACTTTAGATAAAAATAATGATTATAAAATTGTAGCTGAACAATATGGTGCTAAATATGATTTAGATGATTCAATTAGTGCTTTTAATAAAGCTAAAGAAGGAAAAGAATTTGAAGTTAAAGCAAAAGCTATTGTTCCAAGTATTACTAAAGAAGATTTAGAAAAGAATTTATTTAAAGATGTTTTAGGTGAATATACAACAACTGTAAATGGTTCATCTGTAAGAAAAAACAATGTCAGACTTGCTGGTGAAAAATGTAATGTGATCTTACTTCCAGGTGAAGAATTTTCTTACAATCAAACAGTTGGAAAAAGAACAAAAGAAAATGGTTTTGGTGAAGCAGGAGCTTATTTAAATGGCGAAACTGTTCAAGAAGTTGGAGGTGGCGTTTGTCAAACTTCTTCAACATTATATAATGCTGTTGTTTTAGCTAATTTAGAAGTAACTGAAAGAACAAATCATACGTATATCTCAAGTTATGTACCAATTGGAAGAGATGCCACTGTTTCTTGGGGTGGTCCTGATTTTAAATTTAAAAATAATAGAGATTATCCAATTAAAATAGAAGCAAGTTATGCTGGTGGTAAATTAACATGTAAAATTATTGGAACTGATGTTGATGGAAGTTATGTGAAGTTTACAAGTGAAAGAACAGGGGATGTCGCATATAACACAAAATATGAAAATGATGATACTATTCCTGAAGGTCAACAAGTTACAAAGCAAGCTGGATCTAATGGTGGTAAAGCCGTTTCTTATCGTTTAGTTTATGATAAAGATGGTAAATTACTTTCAAAGAAAAAAGAAGCCAATAGTTATTATAAAGGTCATGAAGCAATTATTGCTGTGGGTACAATGAAAGTTGAACAAGCTCCTGAAGCACAACCTGAAGCAACTCCAGCTACACCGGAAACAACAATTCCAACTGAACCTACTACTACACAACAGTAAAAATGAGTGACTAAAATCACTCATTTTTTTATAAGAATTGTAAAGTTTTTAAAATATAAAGCCACATAGTAATAGAAAAACCACTTATTAAAGTTGTCAACATGACCACTGTACTTGTAAGAACTCCTTCATGTCCCATGTTTTTAGCCATAACATAACATGATACTGTGGTTGCTGAGCCAAGCATAACAAGAATAGCAATCAGTTGTTCTTGTCTAAATCCAAAGAATATAGCTAATGGTAAAAAGAGAGTACAGAAACCAAATAATTTAATGAAAGTAGCACAAAGGGCTGGTTTTAAATCTCCTAAAGCTTTTTTATAATTAAATGTAGCACCCATTGCCATTAAACCAAGAGGAGTAGCTACATTCCCAATCGAAGTGACTGTTTTATCTAACATTGTAGGCATTGGTAAATGAAGTAATGACCAACAAAGTCCAATCACAATTCCAATTAAAATAGGATTGGTGATAATACCTTTTAAAGTTTTCATCCACATTTCTTTACTTATTCCTTTTCTTTCAGGTGAAAAGAAAGAAAGGACAACGACAGCCATAATGTTATATAAAGGTACACTTCCAATAATCATTAAAGGCGCCATTGTTGCTTTTCCATATACATTTTGAATTAATGCAATTCCTAGTAATGCCGCTGAACTACGATAGCTTGCTTGAATAAATTCTCCCTGATTCTTTTTATTTTTTAATAAAAAAGAAAGTATTGTTACTATTAAAATACTGAAAATGGTAATAAAAAAACAAAATAAGACGAACTTCGTATCCCAAATTTCCTTAAAATCTAATGTCGCTAAGTCTTTAAATAGTAATACTGGTAATGGTATTAAAAAGACAAATTTATTCATTTTTGATGCAAAAACATCATCAATAATTCCTATTTTTTTAAATAACATCCCTAATATAATCATCACAAAAACAGGAACCGTCGCATTTAAACTAAAAATTAAATTTTCCATTATTTCCTCCCTAAAGAAAAAACCGCATAAGCGGCTTAATCTACATATGAGATTGTCATATATCTATTTTTTCCTTCACCTTTAGATTCAGTTTTTAAATGATCCATCTTTGCAATCTCTTGATGCATCACTTTTCTTTCATCTGCAGGCATTGGATCTAATTTTAAATCAACTTTTGTTCTTAAAACTGTTTTACCAAAACGTCTTGCCATACTTGCAACTTTTTTATAACGTTCTTCTTTATAACCATTGATATCAACGCTTACTTCTAAACGTTTTTTAAATGTTGTACTGACAGCATTTTTAATAATTAAGTTAATGGCTCTTAAAATGACACCAGCTTTACCAATTAAAATAGAGTTATTGCTTGTATTAATATTGCAATAAATTCTACCATCTTGAACATAAGAAACAGTTTCTACTTCAAATTGCATATCTGTTAAGATTTTTCTTATAAGATTTTCAATATATTCTTGAACCATTTCTACTGTCCAACAAGCAATTTCAGCTTTTTTACTAAATAAACCTTTAGTTTCTAAAGTAACTTCATAATTTAATTGATCAATTGTTACACCTAAATCAAGGCATGCTTTACTAACAGCATCATCTACTGTTTTTCCAGTATAAGTTTTCATATAAATACCTCTATTTATTTTTTATTTTGTCTTTTTGTTAAATAATTTGTATTTGCTTGATCAACTTCTTTTTGTGCTTTTTCAACATGGTAAATATAAATATACCATGTTCTAACAATTGTAATAATGTTTGTTGTCATCCAATAAAGTGACATTGCTGCAGGCATAATTGCTGCAAAGTAAATGATAAATAATGTCATGAAATTATTCATCATGTTCATTGATTGCATTTGTGATGTTTCTCTATATTTTGGATTTCTTTTTGACATGATTGTATTGATTTTCATCGCAAAATATTGAGTTAAAGCAACAATGGCAAGTAATACAATATAGGCAATCTCGAATTTAAATACGTGATCGATTGGTTTAGCACCTAAGTTAATACCAAACATATTTGTTTGATATAAGATTTCAATACGTTGAACCGCTTGCCACATTGCAAACATAATTGGTAATGTTAAGAATGTTGTAAATGAAGCCAACATACTGACATCATTTTTCTTATATAAAGCTTGAATTTCTGCAGACATTCTCATTTGAGAAGTTTGATCTTTTCTACCTTTATATTTATTTTGAATTTTTTCCATTTCTGGTTGAATCAATTGCATCTTTTGTTGAGATACTGTCGATTTAATCATAATTGGTAAAATGATAATATTAATTAAAATAGTAATTAATACAACACCTAAAGCGATATTATTTAATAAAACATCTCCTAAATAAATAATACTTTTAGAAATAGGAATAACTAATAAGAAATCAAAAATTCCTGACTTCATAGACCATGGTGTGTTTAAATTAATTGCTCTTTTAGCAATCAGTTTACCACTTGAATCAAGATTTGCTGTACATCCAGTTAAGGCTACAACAAATAAAACTAAACAAATAATTTTAAAATATTTTTTAGTTTTGTTATCTAAGATCATTTGCTGATCTCCTTTCTCTTTACTTTTTTGTACAAATACTCTAATTCTTTTTTATTTTCTATATATGTATTATCTAAGAATCTTTTTCTTACAATTACTATATAGTCAACTTCTTCATCAAAATGAAAACATTCTTGAATCATCATGCGTAACTGTCTTTTGATTTTATTTCTAGTAACAGCATTTCCTAATTTCTTGCTTACAGAAATACCAACGCGTCCGTGGCCCATTTGATTTTCATCTTTATAAATAATAAAACAAGAATTCGCAAAACTCTTTTTTCTAGCAATAATCTTGCTAAAATCTTCATTTCTTTTTACTCTAAATTCTTTTTTCATAAAATTTTAGAAAAAAATCCACCGAAAAAGTGGATTTTACATTAAGCAGTTAATACTTTTCTTCCTCTTTTACGGCGACGTGCGATTACTTTTCTTCCTCCAACAGTTGCCATTCTAGCTCTAAAACCATGAGTTTTTGCTCTTTTTCTTTTATTTGGTTGATATGTTCTTTTCATATTTTACACCTCCAAAATTTTTATCTTTTTATACAAATAACATATGCTCCTATATCTTATAGGAATTATTGTGACAAGTCAATTCTAAATTCTATATTTCTACTCTTAAATTCATGATTTTTAATGATGACAAATAATAAGAATAACAATTTCTAATGATTATTTGCACATTTTTTTGTGAACTTTTTTAATTTAGAAAAATTCTCTTTATTGTGAATAAGTTTCCTTACTTTATTATTCACATCTTATGATATATCGAAATAGATAGAAAATTGTATAAAAATAAGTACTTTTATCAAAAAAAGTACCATCACTAAGCATAACTCTTATTAAATGCACATTATTTGTGAACATTTTTCAATCAAGTACGTACACAACATGTGAATTTCTTTAAAGCTCATAAAAAAACTTATTCACATTTTCCTCCAACTCCTTATAAATCCTTGTTTTTCCCCCTAAAATCAAGTGTGCACTTCTAAGTATTTACGTACTTTTGTATCAATATTTATACAATATATTCAAAATAGTCACTAATCTAATGTGAATAAACTCTTTATTTTAGATATTCACATCCTAAAGTGAATATTATTTCATCTTAACCTTTATCTTACATTTCTTCTATTTTTCTAGTAAAAATCGGATTTTTTCTTAAAATTCACATTGTGAATATTCATTTTTTGTTAAATTTTATGTTTTGACAAGTTTTGCACATGCTTATTCACGTGGTGAATCGAGTTATTCATATGGGTGAATTAGTAAAAAATATACTGATATCAGCGTATTTTTTATTGTGAACACCTATGTGCACATTGTTTTTTATTCTATACAATATGCACTAAGTTCACATTTAATAAAATTCATAGCGAAAAATGAAGTTGTGAATAATGTGAATAAGTACTCTAAATGATTGATATTTCTCACATTTTTTGTGAATAAAATTGTGAAGCTATTGTGCAGACAGTATTTTTCCTTTAAAAGAGTTCACATCTTTTATATAATTGAGTCGAAAGGGAGTTGAAAATTGTGCAAGATTTAAACAAAATCTGGTCATCTTGTGTAGAAACTTTAGAAAAAAATAAAATAGTTGATGATAAGATCATCTTGGACTCACTATTTAAACCTGCAACTCTAGAAGAAATTGAAGATAATCAAGTTATTATCACCACTGAATTAAAATGGAATATTGATGCTATTTTAGAAAAACAAGCAGAAATAGAATCTATTCTTTCTAATTCTTTTTCTAAACCAATAAAAATCAAAGTATTAGAAGTAGAAGAATATAAAAAATCTAAACAAAAAAGGGTTCCTAAAATCGATAGTCATCTTCATCCTGATATGACATTTGCTAATTTTATCGTAGGAAATTCAAACCGTATGGCACAAAATGCTGCTTTACTTGTATCAACTAAACCTGGTATGAACTTTAATCCTTTATTTTTATATAGTCATCCAGGGCTTGGAAAAACACATTTATTAAATGCTATTGGAAATAAAGCAAAAGAAACAAATCCTAATTTATTAGTAAGATATATTACTTCTAAGGATTTTGTAGATGAAATTATTAATTCTATAAAAACAAATACAACAGATGAGATTTATAGTTATTATAGAAATCTTGATATTTTATTAATTGATGATATTCAATTTTTATTTGGAAAAGAAAAAAGTAGTGAGATGTTCTTCCATATATTTAATGAAATCATTAATAACAATCATCAAATTGTTATTACAAGTGATAAAATGCCTGATGAACTTCAAGGAATTGAAGAACGTTTAATTAGTCGTTTTAAATCAGGTCTATCTTTTGGAATAGATCCACCTGAATTTGAAACAGCAAAGGCAATTTTAGAGAAGAAAATAGAAAATCTAGGTAATACAGATTTAGTTATTACAGATGATGTTTTAGACTTCATGGTTATGAATTATTGTAATGATATTCGTTCTTTAGAAGGTCAATTAAAACGACTATTCTTCTGTAGTATCATGGAATCAACTAATTACATAGATATGAATTTTGCATCTGAAGTCTTTAAAGATCAAAAAACTATAAAAAAAGCACAAGAACCACTAACAAAAGAATTCATTTTAAAAACAACCGCTGAATTCTATTATTTAACCATTAGTCAAATAATTTCTAAAAATAGAACGAGAAACTTGGTAACACCTCGTGAAATATGTATGTATTTAATGAGGGAACTTTTAGATATTACTTTTAGTGAAATTGGAACAACTTTTTCCAATCGAGACCATTCTACAGTTATGAAAGCTTGTAAAAGAGTAGAAACAAAAATCAAAAAAGATCCAGATTATAAACTCGCTGTAGATAAGCTTAAACAAAAGTTAGGCACAATGTAGTGACTAATATCAACAATATGTGCACATTGATATTCATATAAAAAGTATTGATAAAATCAACATATTTTATATTTATGCACATTGTTCACATGCTAATAGTAATAATGACTTATTTTTAAATATATAAATAACAGGAGGCAAATATGCATTTTAGAATTAAAAGAATCAAATTATTAAACGCACTTGCTAAAGCAACAAGAGCTGTATCTGTTCGTAGTCCTTTACCTGTTTTAACAGGGATTAAATTTGATTTACAAGCTCATCAACTTATCTTAACAGGAAGTGATAGTGATATCACTATTCAAACAATTATTGATGAAGATGATGATTTAGTAATCCTTAAAGAAGGAGCAGTTGTTTTAAATAGTCGTTATATCTTTGATATTGTAAGAAAGATCAATAGTGATGATATTGAAATTGAAATTATTGATGGTTTACTTACTCGTATTAAAGGAAGTCAAATTGAATACAGCTTAAATGGTACTGATGCTATTGAATATCCACGTATTGATTTAAGTAAAACAGGAACTCATTTTATGATGAATGCTCTTGTATTAAAAGATATTATTGGAGAAACAAAGTTTGCTGCTAGTGATAAAGAAACAAGACCTATTTTAACTGGTATCAATTTTAAAGCGCATGATCATGTTTTAGAAGTTGTTGCTACTGATAGTTATCGTTTAGCTAAAAAGATTATTTCTATTGATGAAGATGTGACTTTTAATATTACGATTCCTAAATTAAGTTTAGATGAAATTAGTAAGATTATTGAAAAAGATGAACTTATTGAATTATATGTATCTGAACGTAAAGTATTATTTGTGTTTGATAAAAATATTATTCAAACACGTTTAATTGATGGATCTTATCCTGATACAGCTCGATTGATTCCTTTAGAATTTGATTATGAATTAGATATTAATAGAGCTGATTTATTAAATGCGATTGACCGTGTTTCATTATTATTAAATGAACAAAATAATATTGTGAAATTAGATATGTCTAATGAACAAGTTATTTTATCTTCATATCAACAAGAAATTGGTTCAGTAGAAGAAAATTTAGCTTCTTCTTTCTATAAAGGAGAACCACTTACTATTTCATTTAGTTGTAAATATGCAAGTGATGCTATTAAATCATTTAGTGGTGATAAAATAAAAATATTATTCACTGGAGAAATGAAACCATTCATCGTTAAAGATTTTGATTCTGATGAATTATTACAACTTGTTTTACCAGTTAGAACATATTAAGAAGCGAAAGCTTCTTTTTTTTGTAAATTTTCCTTTTAATTGTTTATTTGGGGAGTAATTTTTATTTTAAGAGCTTTTTTATCAAAAAAGTATTTTTCTATTCATAAATAAAAATAGCGAATATAGCGCAATATTTTGAATTTTTATGATTTTTATGATATACTAACTTAGTACAATTATAGAGAAAAGAAGGTTAAGTATGAAAGAAATACCAATTAAAGATGAATATATTAAATTAGATCAATTTTTAAAATTTGTTAATCTTGTATCTAGTGGGATTGAAGCAAAAATGATTATTAAAGATGGTCAAGTAAAGGTCAATGGTGAAGTGGAACTTAGAAGAGGAAAAAAGCTTCATGATGGTGATCAAGTTGAATTTGAAGGAAATTTTTATTGTATAAATGCGCATCAATAATTTAGAACTGACTGATTTTAGAAATTATAATCATTTTTTTATTGAGTTTGATCAAGGAATTAATATTTTAATTGGTGGAAACGCTCAAGGGAAAACGAATATTATCGAAGCAATCTATTTATTATCTGTCTGTAAATCTTTTAGAACACATATCAATGATCAAATGATTCAATTTGATCATGACTTTGCAAAAGTAAAAGGAAATGTTTTTTCTAATGAAAGAATGCATCAATTAGAACTTATTTTATCTAAGGAATCCAAAAAAGCAAAAGTAGATGGAAAAGATATTTTAAAGATTTCAGATTATGTAGGTTATTTAAATGCGGTTGTCTTTGTACCAGATGATTTATCATTGGTTAAAGGTTCTCCGAGTATTAGAAGAAAGTTTTTAGATTTGGAGTTATCTAAAATCTCACCAATTTATGTTTTTTATCTTACTAAGTATAATCGATTATTAAAGGAAAGAAATCAGTATCTTAAATTATTGAATCAAAGAAGAGGTAAATATGATGAATATCTAGAAACTTTAGATGAGCAATTAGCTGAAGTTCAAATTAAGATTATTGAAAAAAGAAATAATTTTATCGAACGTTTATCTTTAAAAGTAAAAGATATTTATTTAAATATTGCAAATTGTCATGAGATCGTTGAATTGCAGTATGAATGTTTTATTAAAAATGTTAATAAAGAAGATATTTTAAAACTTTATCAAAAAGGATTTGAAAGAGATTCAAGATATTTAAGTACTTATTATGGAATTCATAAGGAAGATATGAAGATCTTTATTGATAATAAGAGTGCACATCAGTTTGCTTCTCAAGGTCAACAAAGAACAATTGTTTTAAGTATGAAAATAGCTTTAATAGAATTAATAAAAGAAGAAATTGGAGAATATCCTATTCTTTTATTAGATGATGTTTTATCAGAATTAGATGATCAAAGAAAAACAAAACTTTTAGATATTTTAAATAATCGTATTCAAACGTTTATTACAACAACATCAATAGATGGAATAGAACATCATGTTATTAAAGAAGCTAAGAAAATTAATATTAATCATAGGGAGGAAAAATGATGGCAGAAGAAAATAAAGTACAACATAGCTATGATGAGTCAGATATCCAAGTATTAGAAGGATTAGAAGCTGTTAGAAAAAGACCGGGTATGTATATTGGTACAACATCATCTAGAGGGTTACATCATTTGGTTTGGGAAATTGTTGATAACTCAATCGATGAAGCTTTAGCAGGGTATGCAAGTCATATTAAAGTGATTTTGAAAGATGACGATGTAGTTGAAGTTATTGATGATGGTCGTGGAATGCCAACTGGAAAACACGCTAAGACAGGTAAATCAACAGTTGAAACAATTTTTACTGTTTTACATGCTGGTGGTAAATTTGGTGGCGGAGGCTACAAAGTTTCCGGTGGATTGCATGGTGTAGGTGCTTCTGTTGTTAATGCCTTATCTTCATGGCTAGAAGTCAATGTTTATCGTGATGGAAAAGAATACTATCAAAGATTTGAAAATGGTGGGACACCAGTTGCACCATTAAAAGAATTAGGACATACTGATAAGCAAGGAACAAAGGTTACTTTTAAAGCAGATGCTGAAATCTTTAAAGAAACAACAACTTATGATTATGAAGTTTTAAGACAAAGAATTAGAGAACTTGCTTTCTTAAATAAGGGATTAAGAATTAGTTTAACTGATTTAAGAGATGGACAAAATCGTGAACATGATTATATGTATGAAGGTGGTATTAAGGAATATGTTGCTTATATCAACAAAAATAAAACACCAATTCATGATGAAATCATTTATGTAGAAGATATGCAAAATGATATTAAGATTGAAGTTTCAATGCAATATAATGATGGTTATCAAGAAAATATTTACTCTTTCTGTAATAATATTAATACACATGAAGGAGGAACACATGAAGAAGGTTTCCGTTTAGCTCTTACAAGGGTTATTAATAACTATGCAAGAAAAGGAAACTTCTTAAAAGAAAAAGATGATGCTTTATCAGGAGAAGATTGTCGTGAAGGTTTAACAGCGATTATTTCTGTTAAACATCCTGATCCTCAATATGAAGGACAAACAAAAACAAAATTAGGAAATGCAGAAGTAAGAAAAATTGCTTCAAATATTATTTCTAAATCATTGGATCAATTTTTATTAGAAAATCCTGATACTGCCAAAATTATTGTTGAAAAAGCAATCGTTGCTTCTCATGCACGTTTAGCTGCGAAAAAAGCACGTGAAATGACAAGAAGAAAAACAGGAATGGAAATTACATCATTGCCTGGGAAATTAGCTGACTGCTCATCAAGAGATGCTAGTGAATGTGAAATCTTCATTGTCGAAGGGGATTCTGCCGGAGGTAGTGCTAAGATGGGTAGAGATCGTCGTATTCAAGCTATCTTACCGCTTCGTGGTAAAATCTTAAATGTTGAAAAAGCGCGATTAGATCGTGTTTTATCAAGTGATACGATTCGTAGCATGATTACTGCTTTTGGTACAGGAATTGGTGAAGATTTTGATATTAATAAATTACGTTATCATAAAATCGTTATTATGACCGACGCCGATGTCGATGGAGGACATATTCGTATTTTAATGTTAACTTTCTTATATCGTTATTTAAAACCTTTAATTGAAGGTGGCTTTGTTTATGCGGCTCAACCTCCACTTTATTTATTAAAACATGGAAAAGAAGAACATTATTTATATAGTGATGAAGAATTAGATGATTTAAGAACAAAGTTAGGTGAAGGTGCAAAATATTCTATCCAAAGATATAAAGGGTTAGGAGAAATGAATGCGGATCAATTATGGGAAACAACAATGGATCCTGAACATCGTATTTTAAATCGTATTGAATTAGATGAAGCAATGGAAGCTGATATGATTTTTGATGTATTAATGGGAGAAAAAGTTGAACCTCGTAGAGAATTTATTCAAGAAAACGCAAAATATGTAACTGATTTAGATATTTAGAAGGAGTAGAAAATGGATAATCAAGAAAAAGGAATTAGAAAAATTCAATTAACATCAGAAATGAAAACTTCTTTCATGAATTATGCCATGTCAGTTATCGTAGCACGTGCATTACCTGATGTAAGAGATGGAATGAAACCAGTTCAAAGACGTATTGTTTATGGTATGAATGAACTTGGTTGTTATAGTGATAAAGCGTATAAGAAATCTGCGCGTATCGTTGGGGAAGTTATGGGGAAATATCACCCTCATGGAGATTCTTCAATTTATGAAGCCTTAGTGAGAATGGCACAAGATTTCTCATATCGTTATATGCTTGTAGATGGTCATGGAAACTTTGGTTCAATTGACGGTGACGGCGCTGCCGCTATGCGTTATACTGAAGCGAGAATGTCTAAAATTTCAATGGAATTAATGAGAGATATCAATAAAGATACGATTGATTTTATTCCAAACTATGATGGTGAAGAAAGAGAACCATCGGTATTACCTTGTCGTATTCCTAACTTATTGGTCAATGGGACAACAGGAATCGCTGTTGGGATGGCTACAAATATGCCACCTCATAATATTGGTGAAGTGATTGATGCCGTTATTGCGGTAAGTAAAAATCCTGATATTACTGTTTTAGAATTAATGGAAAATTATATTCAAGGACCTGATTTTCCAACTGGTGGATATATTTTAGGAAAGAGCGCTATTAAAAAAGCCTATGAAACAGGTAATGGTCTTATTGTTATGCGTGCTAAAACAGAAATTGAAGAACATAAGGGTAGACAAAGAATTGTTGCTTATGAAATTCCTTATCAAGTAAATAAAGCAAGATTAGTCGAAAAGATTGCGCATTTAGCACGTGATAAAGTTGTTGAAGGTATTAGTGATGTTCGTGATGAATCAAACCGTGAAGGGATTCGAATTGTCATTGAATTAAAGAGAGATGTTCAAGCAGAAGTTATTTTAAATCAATTATATAAATTAACTTCTTTACAAACAACATTTGGTGTCAATAATATTGCTTTAGTTAATAATGAACCTAAAACTTTAACACTTAAAGAATTAATTCAATATTATTTACAACATCAAGAAGAAGTTATTCGTCGTAGAACACAATTTGAATTAAATAAAGCAGAAGCAAGAGCACATATTTTAGAAGGTTTAAAGAAAGCCTTAGATCATATCGATGAAATTATTCAATTAATTCGTACAAGTAGAACAACTGAAATCATTCAACAAAGATTAATGGATGAATTTGGAATGTCTGATAAACAAGCTAAAGCTGTAAGAGAAATGCAATTACAACGTTTAGCTGGTTTGGAAAGAGAAAAGATTGAAGAAGAATTAAATAATTTATTAATTACAATTGCTGATTTAAAAGATATTCTTGCTAATGAAGAACGTATCTTAGAAATCATTAGAAATGAATTATTAGAAATGAAAGAAAAATATGGTGATAAACGTCGTACTGAAATTATTCAAGGTACATTTGATATTGAAGATGAAGATTTAATTCCAGTAGAAGATGTTATTATTTCACTTACTAATAATGGTTATGTAAAACGTATGCCAGTAGATACTTATAAATCTCAAAATAGAGGTGGACGTGGTGTCAAAGGTATGGCAACAACACAAGATGATGTCATTAGTTCACTTATTCATATGTCAACACATGATGATTTATTAATCTTTACAAATAAAGGAAAGGTATACCGTTTGAAAGGATATAATATTCCTGAATTTGGTAGAACGGCTAAGGGATTACCAATTGTTAATATTTTAAATCTTGATAAAGATGAAAGTGTTAAATCATTAATTAATATTAATAAGAAAATGATTGAAGAAGATAAACATTGGTATTTATTCTTTGCAACTGAACAAGGTTTAGTTAAACGTGTTGATATTTCAGAATTTGAAAACATTAGACAAACAGGTAAGATTGCTATTAAGTTAAAAGAAGATGATTCTTTAGTTGGTGTTAAATTAACTAAAGGGGATGATGAAATCTTAATTGCTGCTAGTAATGGTAAACTTGTAAGATTCTCTGAAGGTCATGTTAGACCAATGGGAAGAAGTGCAAGTGGTGTAAGAGGTATTAATGTTGATGGTTCTAAAGTTATTGGTATGACAACAAACCGAGAAGGACAATTAATTATGGTTGTTACGGAAAAAGGTTATGGTAAGATGTCACCAATTGATGAATATCGTGTTTCTAATCGTGGTGGAAAAGGTGTTAAAACAATTAATGTTACTGAACGTAATGGACAAATTGTAGCAATTAGAGCAGTAGAAGGTAATGAAGATTTATTAATTATTACAGATGATGGTATTGTGATTCGTTTACCTATGGAACAAGTTAAAACAGCAGGACGTGCGACTCAAGGTGTAAGACTTATTAAAGTACATGATAGCAAGGTTTCTTCTGTGGAAGTTGTTGCTAAAAATGAAGAAGAAGTTGTAGAAGAAGGTGAAGAAGAGTCAGAGTAATCTGACTCTTTTAGAAATGAATGGAGAAGAATTAAAAAAATTGTTTAATCGTTTAGATCATTCAAAGTTTAGAAGTTCTTTTCATCTTGCTAAAAAGTATAAAGATTATTGTAATGAAAAAGGCTTAGATGTTATAGAACAACACGCCAGAGATTTTATTTCTAAAAGAATAGCACCGGCTGTGATTTTAAATGATGGAAAGCAAACACCGATGAAAAATCATCCTGTGTTTATTGCTCAACATGCCACGGCTTCATGTTGTCGAGGGTGTTTATATAAGTGGTATCATATTAAGCCACATACACAGTTAAATGACAGTCAACAAGAGATGATTGTTCAAGTGATTATGGCTTGGATTAAAAGAGAATTGCAAAGAAAATAGCCTTGATGTATAATCAAGGCAGTTATTAATAATATAAGGGGAAAGAAAATGATTGATATTAATTTAATTAGAGAAAATCCTACTTTAGTCAAAGAAAATATGAAGAAAAAATTTCAAGATGAAAAAGTTGGATTAGTAGATGAAGCTTATAAATTAGATAAAGATTATCGTGAAGTTGTCACAAGAGCAAGTGAAATTAGAAGTTTAAGAAATAAATATTCTAAAGAAATTGGTGCTTTAATGAGAGAAGGCAAAAGAGATGAAGCTGAAGAAATTAAAGCAAAAGTAACTTCTATGGCAGAAGAATTAAAAGATTTAGAAGTTAAAGAAGAAGAATATGGTAAAGAATTAAAAGAAATCATGATGAAAATACCAAATATCATTCATGATTCAGTACCTATTGGAAAAGATGATTCAGAAAACGTAGAAATTCAAAAATACGGAGATCCGGTTGTACCTGAGTATGAAATTCCATATCATGCTGATATCATTGCTCGTTTTAATGGTTTAGATAAAGAAGCTTCAGGTAGAACAAGTGGAAATGGTTTCTATTATTTAATGGGAGATATCGCTCGTTTATCATCAGCAATGCTTTCATACGCTAGAGATTTCATGATTGATAAAGGATTTACTTATTGTATTCCACCATTCATGATTCGTAGTGATGTTGTTACAGGTGTTATGTCATTTGATGAAATGGATGCTATGATGTATAAAATTGAAGGTGAAGATTTATACTTAATTGGAACTTCTGAACATAGTATGATTGGTAAATTTAAAGATCAAATCGTTAAAGAAGAAGAATTACCAATTACAATGACTTCTTATTCACCATGTTTTAGAAAAGAAGTAGGTGCTCATGGTATTGAAGAACGTGGTATTTATCGTGTTCATCAATTTGAAAAACAAGAAATGGTTGTTTTATGTAAACCAGAAGAAGCTATGGAATGGTATGACAAAATGTGGTCATATACAGTTGAATTATTTAGAAGTTTAGATATTCCAGTAAGAACATTAGAATGTTGTTCTGGAGATTTAGCTGATTTAAAAGTTAAATCATGTGATGTTGAAGCTTGGTCACCAAGACAACAAAAATATTTTGAAGTTGGTTCTTGTTCAACGTTAGGAGATGCACAAGCTAGACGTTTAGGTATTCGTGCTAAAGGTGAAAATGGAAATTATTATGTTTCTACTTTAAATAATACAGTTTTAGCTTCAACAAGAGCAGTTATTGCTTTTATTGAAAATAACTATAATGAAGATGGATCTATTAATATTCCAGAAGCGTTACGTCCTTATATGGGTGGTAAAGATATTATTATTCCTAAAAAATAGTCACTTCGGTGACTCTTTTTTATAGAAAGGTAAAAGAAAGATGGAATTATTTATAAGTGAAGCAGAAATTGAGGATGCTTCAATGATTATTGATTATTTAAATCAGGTTGGGGGAGAAAGTGATAACTTAACTTATGGTTTAAATGAATGTTATTTAAATGAATTTGAAGAAATGGAAGTTATTCAAGATTTTATTGATCAAGAGAATGGTTTACTTTTATGTGGTTTTATTGATGATGAACTTGTTTCTTTATTATCTATTCAAGGTGAACAAAAAGAAAGATTAAAACATATTGGTCATTTTGCAATCACTGTAAAAAAAGAATATTGGAATATGGGGATTGCTTCAATGATGATGGAAGAAGCTTTAGAAATGATCAAAGAAACATCTTTAAAAATTCTTGATTTAGAAGTGAAAGAGGATAATTTATCAGCTATTAATCTTTATAAAAAGTTTAATTTTCAAGAAATAGGGAGATATCCTCAAATGTTTAATGTCAATCAAAAGTATTATGATGCACTTTTAATGAATTTATATATTGATTAAAAATCTAAAATACGCTATAATCATATTTGCCATTACAATAGGCGGCTTCGAACCATGTCAGGACCGGAAGGTAGCAGCATTAAGAAGTACCGTCTATGTGTGATGGTCTTTATTTTTAGAGGAAAAAAAGATGAATGATGAAGAATATATGGAAATAGCTTATCAAGAAGCTTTAAAAGCATTAAAACATGATGATGTGCCAATTGGATGTATCATTGTAAAAGATGATCAAATTATTGCCCGTGCATATAATCAAAGAGAGTATTTAAATCAAACTTATGGTCATGCAGAAATGTTAGCTATTGAAGAAGCTTGTAAAAAAATAGAAAGATGGCGCTTAGATGAATGTACACTTTATACAACTTTAGAACCTTGTTTAATGTGTTCGGGAGCTATTATTCAAAGCCATATTCAAAGAGTTGTTTATGGTGCAAGTGATACAAGATGGATGTCTTTAGATAAATTGATTCATTTACCAAATCCTAAACTTAATTATATTCCCATGATTCAATCAGATATTTTAAAAGATAAATGTTCAAAGTTAATAAAAGACTATTTTAAAAAGAAACGTCAAAAGATATGATTACTCATATCTTTTTTTCGTGTATAATGTAGGAGATAGGAGTTGAGAATATGTCATATAAAGCCTTGTATCGTACTTATCGTCCGCAAACATTTGAAGATGTCGCTGGACAAAGTCATGTTACAATTACATTAAAAAATGCAATTAAAGAAAATAGAATAGCGCATGCTTATTTATTTGCTGGACCACGTGGAACAGGGAAAACAACGATTGCTAAAATATTAGCTAAAGCTATTAACTGTACAGGAGATCATCCTCCATGTAATGAATGTCCTAACTGTAAAGCAATTACTCAAGGAGATCATCCTGATGTTATTGAAATTGATGCGGCAAGTAATAATGGAGTCAATGAAGTTAGAGATTTGATAGATAAAGTAAAATATGCCCCTATTAATGCTAAATATAAAGTTTATATTATTGATGAAGTTCATATGATGACACCTGAAGCATTCAATGCTTTATTAAAAACATTAGAAGAACCTCCAGCACATATCGTATTTATTCTAGCAACAACAGAACCACATAAAATTTTGCCAACTATTATTTCACGTTGTCAAAGATTTGATTTCAAACGTGTGGATGAACATGATATTATTAGTCGTTTGGAATATGTATTAAAAGAAGAAAATGTAGAATATGATGAAGAATCTCTTGAAATTATTTCTAAGTTGGCTGATGGGGGAATGAGGGATGCTTTAAGTATTTTAGAACAATGTTTAGCGTATGATAGACATTTAACAGTAGAAAATATTAATAAAGTTTATGGTTTATTAGCAAATGATGAAAAAATACGTTTAATTAAATTATTACTGACAAAGGATATGAAGAATGTTTTAAAAACATTAGATCATATGATGTCTTTAAGTATTGATTTAAAGAGATTGACACAAGATTTAATAGATGTTTTAAAAGATGTTATTATTTTTAAAAACACGCAAGATTTATCTTTATTATTTGTTTTGCATAAAAACGATATCCAACAAATTGTTCCTTATATATTAGTAGAAGAAGCATTTCAAATGATTGATATTTTTATGGATGCAAGTAGTCATTATGGACAGGCTGTAGATTCATCAACATATTTTGAATTAGCTTTATTAAAGATATGTAATCAAATTGAAAATGAACATAAAGAAGTTGTTGTAGAAGAACCAAAAGTTATTGAAAATGTTTCACATGAAACATTGGTTGAAGTTCAACAAGAAGAAGTGGTTGAAAAACCAGTAGAAAAGGTACAAGAACCAGTAATTGAACCTCAAGAAGATTTACAAGAAAAGGTAGAAGAAAAGAAAGAACCGAAAGTTGAACAAGTAGAAACTCCTGTGGAAGAAGCTAAAGAAGAAGTAAAAGAAGAAGTAAAAGAAGTAAAAACAACAGCTCAAATAGAAGTAGACTTTAATGACATTTTAAATATTTTAGTACAGGCGAAAAGAACAGTTTTAAATGATATTCAAGATAAATGGCCAGTTATTAGAAGATATTGTTATAATCTTAATACTGCTAAATATGCAAATATGCTATGTGATGCTAAACCTGTAGCTGCTGGCGAAAAAGGTTTTATTTTGACATTGAAATATCAACCAGAAGTGAATAGTATTAACTATACAGAAAATTATTATCCATTAAAAAATTTCTTAAAGGAAGTTTTAGGATCAGAATATGATTTTATTGCAGTAATGGAAGCAGATTGGCCAAATATGAGACAAAAATTTATTCAACTTAATAAAGAAAAAAAATTACCACAACCACAACCAATTGTTTTACATCATATTGATGAATATCATGAACCGGTTGTAGAACTTACAGAAGCTCAACAATATGCGATTGATATGTTTGGTGATGAGATTGTTGAATTTGAAGAATAGGAGTGTATTATGAATTATCCAAAGTCATTTACAGATTTAGTTGAATGTTTTAAAAGACTACCAGGAATAGGTGGTAAATCTGCAGAAAGATTAGCTTATCATGTTTTATCAATGGATAAAGAATATGTCCAAGAGTTTGCAAATGTGTTAGCTCATTTTCAAGATAATATCCATTACTGTAAAAAATGTGGACATATTTGTGAAGGTGAACTTTGTGAAATTTGTAAAGATGAAACAAGGGATCAATCAGTTATTTGTGTTGTAGAAAGTCCTAAAGATGTTTTTGCTATGGAAAAGGTAAGAGAATATCATGGATTATATCATGTTTTACATGGGACGATTTCTATGATTGATGGTAAAACGATAGATGATTTAAATATTAATTCTTTATTTGAAAGACTTGATGGAGTTAAAGAAGTGATTATTGCAACGAATCCTACAAGAGAAGGTGAAACAACAGCATTGTTTCTAGCTAAGTTGTTAGCGAAAAAAGGAATAGAAACAAGTAGAATTGCTAATGGATTACCAATAGGAAGTAATATTGATTATGCAGATGAATTAACATTATTAAAATCTTTAGAAGGAAGAAAGAAAATATAAGACCTTGCAAGAGGTCTTTTCTTGTTTAAATAGAAAAATCAGTTATAATAATGAAGAAAGAGGAGAGAAGTATTATGACAGGAAAGTTTATTACATTAGAAGGACCAGAAGGTAGTGGAAAAACAACAGTTTCTAAAGAACTTGTAAAAATATTAAATGAATCAGGATATAAAGTCTTACTTACAAGAGAACCAGGTGGGGTTGATATTGCTGAACAAATAAGAAATGTTATTTTAGATAAGAAAAATACAAAAATGGATGCACGTACAGAAGCTTTATTATATGCAGCAGCAAGAAGACAACATCTTGTAGAAAAAGTATTACCAGCTTTAAAAGAAGGGTATATTGTATTATGTGATCGTTTTGTAGATAGTTCACTTGCTTATCAAGGTGTTGCTAGAAATCTAGGAATTGATGAAGTTTATAATATGAATTTATTTGCGATAAACGATGTTATGCCAGATAAAACTTTATTTTTTGATATTGATTATAAAAAAGGATTAGAAAGAATTAAAGTTAATCAAAGAGAAACCAACCGATTAGATTTAGAAAAAAGTGATTTTCATAAAAATGTTTATGAAGGTTATTTAACAATTTGTAAACAATATAGTGATCGTATTGTAAAAATCAATGCAGATCAAAAGGTTGAAGATGTTGTACAAGATGCCTTAAAGGAAATTAAGAAAATATTATGATCAAAGATTATTTAAAAGAAAATCAACCTTTATTCTATAGAATTATTGAAAATGAATTTAACTTAAAAAAAATACCACATGCATTCTTACTTGTTGGAAATAATACTGATCAACCATTACAGTTTCTAACAATGTCACTTATATGTAATGAAACCTTAGCTTGTGAACAATGTATAGATTGTAAAAAAGTATTAAACCATCAATATGCAGATATTATAGAAATTGATGGAGAAGAGGAAAGTATTAAAAAGAAACACATTGAAAATATACAAGAAACTTTCAAAAAGTCTTCTCTTGAAGGTAAGGCAAAAGTTTATATTTTAAAGAATGTTGAAAAAACAACCAAAGAAGCTATGAATGCTTTACTTAAAATATTAGAAGAACCAACAGAAGGTATTTATGCAATTTTTACAACTAAAAATATCAATCGTATTTTACCAACTATTATATCTAGATGTCAGGTTATAGAATTAAAACCAGATAATAAAGAAGTACTTAAAGAAAAATTGATTGCTAAAGGATATGAAGAAGAAAAAGCAAGTGTCTTATCTTATATTATTAAAGATGAAGATGATTTAGAAAATTTAAATCAGGATAATTTTGATGATATTGTGTTACAAGCAATTAATTTTGTTGAGGATTTATTTTTATATAGAGAAAATCTTATCATAAACACACAAATTCATATGCTTAAAGATCATAAAGAAAAGGAAAATATTAAATTATTTATTAATTTAATTATTCTTGCACTTAAGGATATGTTTCACGTGAAACAAAATGAAAAAGCTGTTTTTTGTAATCACGTAGAATTTTTTAATTCACTAACATATGATAACAATGATATAATAAAGAAAATTGAATTATTATTAGAAACATCATACTTATTAGATACAAATGCTAATATTCCATTACTTATGGATAGTATGATGTATAGAATATAGAAAGGAATTTATATGGAAGAAATTAAACTTGCAAGTGTAAAATTTAAAAGTGCTGGTAAGATCTATTATTTTTCCACAAATTTAAAATTAAAAAAAGATGACCGAGTAGTTGTAGAAACTGCTAGAGGATTAGAACTTGGAGAAATATCACAGGAATTAAAAGATATATCAGAATTTAATTTAGATACAGAATTAAAAAAGATAGTTAGAAAAGCTACAAAAAAAGATATAGAAAATTATCAAAAAAATGTTAGGGATGCAAAACAAGCATTAGTAACATGTAAAGAAATTGTTTCAAGATATGATGTTAATATGCAACTTACTAATTGTGAATATACATTAGATAAAGCAAAAGTTATTTTTATGTACACTTCCGATGATCGTGTTGATTTTAGGGAACTATTAAAGGAATTAGCTGTTGTTTTCAAATGCAGAATAGAGTTAAGACAAATTGGTCCAAGAGATAAAGCAAAAGTAATTGGTGGAATTGGAACATGTGGTTTACCATTATGTTGTTCAACTCTTTTAGGAGAATTTAATGGAGTTTCTATTAATATGGCTAAAAATCAAATGTTAGCAATTAATATAGAAAAAATATCAGGTGCATGTGGAAGATTAATGTGTTGTTTAAAATATGAAGATGAAATTTATTCTTTAGAAAAAGAACGTTTTCCTAAAATAGGATCACATGTAAAATATCAAGATAAAGATGTAAAAGTAACAGGATTAAATGTTATTAATGATCTTGTTAAAATTGAAACAAATAATGGAATTGTATTCGTTGGTTTAGACGAAATTAAATTTGATAAAAATAATCATGCAGGAAAGAAAAATGGAAAACCAAGAAGTCATTAATTATTTATTAGCACATAATGATTTGAAAATTATCCAAAGAAAAGATATGTTTAACTTTTCTTTGGATACTGTTTTATTATCACAGTTTTGTACAATCAATAAAGATGTAAAAAATATTGTTGATTTTGGTACAAATAATGCTGCTATTCCATTATTGCTTTCAAAAAGAACACTTAAAAAAATTATAGGTATAGAAATTCAAGATGAAGCGGTTGATCTTGCTAGAAGAAATGTTGAGATGAATGATTTAAATGACCAAATCGAAATCGTTCATGGAGATATTAAAGATGTTGTCAAAGAGTTACCAAAAGCACAGCTGATTGTTTGCAATCCACCATTTTTTGAAGTAGGGGAAAATAGTAATTTAAATGATAATGAATATTTAACAATAGCACGTCATGAAATAAAAATTGATTTAGAAGGTATTATTTCAGCGGCAGCTTATTTATTAGACAACAAAGGAAGATTTGCAATTGTTCATCGACCTGATCGTATGATTGATATTTTAAATATTATGCAAAAATATGATATTGAACCTAAAAGAATACGTTTTGTATATCCTAAAATGAATAGAGATTCACATGTCTTATTAGTAGAAGGAATGTATAAAGGAAAAAAAGGATTAAAAATCGAACCACCATTATATGCACATAATGATGATGGAAGTTACAGTAATGAAGTAAGAAGAATGTTTGGAGAGAAGATAGATGAATAGACAAAAGAGTTTTGAAAATGAAAGACCAACATTATATTTAGTAGCAACACCTATTGGTAATTTAGATGAAATGACATATCGATCTATTAATACTTTAAAAAATGTAAAATATATTGCTGCAGAAGATACAAGAAATACTGTTAAGCTTTTAAATCATTTTGAAATTTCAACAAAACTTATTTCTCATCATGAACATAACATAAAACAATCAATTCCTAAACTTATACAATTATTAGAAGAAGGAAATGATATTGCTTTAGTAAGTGATGCCGGTTATCCTGCTATTTCTGATCCTGGATATGAATTAGTTAAAGAAGCAATAGAACATGAAATAAATGTTGTTCCTATTTCAGGATGTAATGCTTGTTTAGATGCTTTAGTTGTTTCAGGAATTGCACCACAACCATTTATGTTTTATGGCTTTTTAGATCATTTAGATAAGAAAAAGAAAAAAGAATTAATTGATTTAAAAAAATATAAAGAAACAATTGTTTTTTATGAATCACCACATAGAATTAAAAAAACATTAAATTTAATGTTAGATATTCTAGGAGATAGAAATATTGCTTTATGTAGAGAAATTACAAAAAAACATGAAGAAATCATTAGAGGTCTTATTTCTGAAATTATTTCTATTGTAGAAGAATTAAAAGGAGAAATGGTTATTGTTGTTGAAGGTAGTCAAGAAGTAGAAGAAGAAATAACTTTTGAAACAACAATCAAGGAAGACGTAGATATGTATATTGAAAAAGGAATGTCTACTAAAGATGCAATCAAAGAAGTTGCTAAACAAAGAAATCTTAATAAAAATAGTGTTTATCAAGAATACCATTCTAAATAATGGTATTTTTTGTTTCACGTGAAACAAAAGATAAAATTATATATTTGTGGTATACTATAAGCAGGAGGAACAAGGAAATATGTATAGTAAACAAAGCTACAATTATGGTAGACATGGAAGCAAAAGAAGATTAAAATCCATACCTGTAATTATTACATTATTGGTTGTGATATTAATATTGGGAGGTATTTATTTTTTACTATTTAATGAGAAAAATAAATATGAAGATTATAATACTTATAATGAAACAAATAAACAATATGGAACAGTACAACACTATGAAAAAGAAAATGATGATTTTTACATTTCATTATACTATCCTAAATTAAAAGAAAAGAATTTAAATAAAATTATTAAAGAATCATATAGCACATATTTAAAATCAGAAAAAAAGAAAAAGGATCAAAAAGATATATTATATCTAGATTACTCTTGTAAAAAGATTTATAAACAATATGTTGTTGTTGAATTAGATTATAAGCGTATTAATGAAGATGAGACAAAAACAAAAGCAACAAAATCTATAATGACATATGATTGTAAAACAAATCAATTGTTAACATTAAAAGATTGTTTACATGGTAAATATGGTGATTTATTAAATACTTTAGGAGTGAGTGAGTATGATAAAGAATCAACTTCTATTAAAGTAGATCAAGATAGTTTTACATATTTTACAGATCAAAAACTAAAAAATAAAATTACTATTAATTATAAAGAAAATAAAGATTACATAAAATTAGCAAATAAAAATATTCCATCTAATGCACCATTAGATGTCAAAGCACCTAAGTTAATGAAAGTAGATCCAAAGAAAAAAATGGTTGCTATTACATTGGATGATGGACCACATAAAACATTAACAGAAAGAGCAATGAATGCATTTGAAAAATATAATGGTCGAGGAACATTCTTCGAATTAGGTCAAAACATGAATCTTTATCCAGATATTGTTAAATCAGTTTATGAAAGAGGACATGAGATAGCAAGTCATACATATCAACATGCACAACTTACAAAATTAGATGCTACTGCTTTAGATGAAGAAATTAAGAAAACACAAGAAGCATGTTTTAAAGCCTGTGGAACAGAACCAACATTAATAAGACCACCTTATGGAGCAAAAAATGATACAGTTAAATCTGCATTCTATTCGTATGGTTTAAGTATGATTCTATGGGATGGAGATACAGAAGATTGGCGTTATAGTAAAGTAACAAATGGTGCTCAAATCGTATGTGATAATATTATTAGAGATGCTAAGTCTAAAACTGGTGATGGTAATATTGTCTTGATTCATGATATTCATGAAAATTCTGTTGCTGGATTAGAAATGGCTTTAGATCAATTAAGTAAAGAAGGTTATCAATTCGTTACTGTATCAGATTTATTAAAATATAAAGGACATTCTGAATATAAATAGTATAGTTTAGGCTATACTATTTTTGTTTCACGTGAAACATATTTTCTTTCAATGAAACTCATTGACATTGATTTAAGGGTTTGATAAAGTTAATAAGGATACAATAAATACGAAGAATGGAAGATGTTAAAGCAAGACATTTAGAGAGCTGATGGCTGGTGAAAATCAGTATGTTAAACTTTAAGAGATGGCCCAGGAGTAGTTATTTCAAATAGTTAGAAATAATCGTTAACTGCGTTAAAGTTTTGAGTGACACAGCAATGTGTAAAAAAGGTGGTACCGCGATTATTCGTCCTTTTATAAGGGCGTTTTTTATTTTTATAAAGGAGATTAGAAGATGAAAGACGAAAAAGATTATTATCTTACAACAGCAATTACTTATACTTCAGGTAAACCTCATATTGGAAATACTTATGAAATTATTTTAGCTGATGCAATTGCTCGTTTTAAAAGACAAGAAGGGTACAATGTTCGATTCCAAACAGGAACAGATGAACATGGACAAAAAATTGAAATTAAAGCTAAAGAAGCAGGAATTGAACCTAAGCAATATGTAGATCAAATTGCAGGTGTAGTTAAAAATATTTGGGATATGATGGATACATCATATGATCGATTCATGAGAACAACTGATGAATATCATGAAAAACAAGTACAAAAAATCTTTAAAAAATTATATGACAAAGGTGATATTTATTTAGGTCATTATGAAGGTAAATATTGTACAGCATGCGAATCATTCTTTACTGAATCACAATTAGTTGATGGTAAATGTCCTGATTGTGGGGGAGATGTACATGATGCTAAAGAAGAAGCATACTTCTTTAAATTATCTAAATATCAAGATCGTTTAATTAAACATATCGAAGATCATCCAGAATTTATTCAACCAGTTTCAAGAAAAAATGAAATGATGAATAACTTCTTAAAACCTGGATTACAAGATTTATGTGTTTCTAGAACATCATTTAAATGGTCTATTCCAGTTGATTTTGATCCTAAACATGTTGTTTATGTATGGATTGATGCCTTAACAAACTATATTACAGGACTTGGATATGATGCAGATGGAAATCATGGTGAATTATATAAAAAATACTGGCCTGCTGATTTACATTTAATTGGTAAAGATATCGTTCGATTCCACACAATTTATTGGCCAATTATGTTAATGGCATTAGATATTCCATTACCTAAACAAGTATTTGGACATCCATGGTTATTACAAGGTGAAAGTAAAATGTCTAAATCAAAAGGAAATGTTATCTATGCAGATGATTTAGTAGATATCTTTGGTGTTGATGCAGTAAGATATTTCGTATTACATGAAATTCCATATGATAATGATGGAAGTATTACATGGGATTTATTAGTAGAAAGAATTAATAGTGATCTTGCTAACGTTTTAGGAAACTTAGTTAATAGAACCATTGCTATGTCTAATAAATACTTTGGTGGTATTGTAGAAAACAAAAACGTATGTGAAGACGTAGATCAAGAATTAAAAGATTTAGCGTTAGCTATGCCAGCTAAATCTATTGCTAAAATGGATGAATTCAAAGCATCAAATGCATTAGATGAAATCTTCAACTTATTAAGAAGAACAAACAAATATATTGATGAAACAATGCCATGGGCATTAGCTAAAGATGAAACTAAAAAAGATCGTTTAGCTACAGTATTATATAACTTAATTGAATCAATTCGTTTCTCAGCAGTTATGCTATATCCATATATGCCTTCAACAGCTACAAAAATCTTAGATCAAATTAATACAGATCAACGTGATTTTGAAAGCTTAAAAGAATTTGGAAACTATGCATCAGGAACAAAAGTAGTTGAAAAACCAGAAATGTTATTTGCTAGATTAGATCCAAAAGAAGTTTCTAAAAAAGTAGAAGTTATTGAAGCAAAACAAAAAGCTTCTATCAAAGCTGTAAAAGAAAAGAAAGAAAAAGAAGCTAAAGAAACAAAAGAAGAAATTACAATTGATGACTTTTCTAAAATTCAATTAAAAGTAGGAAAAGTTATTAAATGTGAAAAACATCCAAATGCTGATAAATTATTAGTAAGCCAAATTGATGTTGGTGAAGAAACACCAAGACAAATCGTAAGTGGTATTGCTGATGTTTATTCACCAGAAGAATTCGTTGGTAAAAAAGTTATTGTTGTAACAAACTTAAAATCAGCTAAATTAAGAGGTGTAGAATCTCAAGGTATGGTTCTTGCCGGTGGAGATAAAAAAGTATTAGGTGTTGTAGATGCAGGAGAATTACCAGTAGGTACAACAATCAGATAATCTAAAATCGCATGATTTCATGCGATTTTTTTCTATTCTGTCTATATTTTTTTTATCAATTATAATATAATGTCCAAGTACAAAGTAAAATTGAATAATATTTATAGGTTTTGAATATTTTATATTTAAATTAAAAAGGAATCAGGTGTAAAACCTGGACGGTCCCGCCGCCGTAATGTGGAGAATAAGCATCAAAGTCACTGGGAAACTGGGAAGACGCTTAAACAAAGAAACAGAGTCGGAATACTTGCCTATATCTAAGGATACACTTTACGGAGTATAAAGTAGTTCTTCTAGATAAACTAGGATAACTATGCCTAGTTTTTATTTAGAAGTTATTTAATTTGAAAGGGGAAAGAATATGAAAATGAGAAAAATTGTATGCAGTTTTATGATTTCAGTTGTATGTTTCATGACTGCCATTTCTGGTGTATCAGCAACATCATATGATACATCAAAAATTAACGCTGCTTATTCTAAAGTTGTTGAATATTATAAAAATAACAACAATTTAAATAATGCAGATAAAATTCTTGCTGTAGAATCTTTAGGATTAGAAGCTGAAAGCAATCAATTTGATACTTCTTCAGCAGATTTAAGTAGTACATCACTTTCTAAAAAAATTGTTACAGAAGTTTTATTAGGTGTTGATCCTACAGAAGATAAAAAAACATTAGAAAGTCAAATTGATGAAAATGGTAATGTTGAAGGTAGCTGGGGAGCTTCTTCAGATGTTTGGACATTATATGCTTTATATGTAACTTCATCAGAAAAGACAAATTTAATTGCTAATAAATTAAATGATGAATTAGCAGCATCTAGTGTTTGTGGTTATGAATGGGGCGGAACTTATTACGCTGATTATGATACTACAGGATGGGTTATTGAAGGTTTAGCAGTTGTGAATAAAGAAAAATATGCGACTACTATCAATAAAGCAATTGATTATATTAAAAATAATACAACAATGACAACAACAGGATGGGTTACTGCTGATAATGTAGATACTCAATCACAAGTATTAGAAGGAATGTTCGCATATGATACAAATGCTTTATTAAATGATAGTTATACTGTTCATCCAGTAGATTGTCTATTAAATACACAATTAAGTGATGGATCATTCCCAAGTGGTTATAATGCAGAATATACAACTGCAGAAGTAGCTAAAACATTAGGAACATATAAAAATGGATCAGTTATTATTAAAGCTAAAAAAGCTTATGATAAAATGATGAATCCAGAACAACCTGATAACACAAAACCAGCACAACCAACAGATACAAAAAAAGATAGCCAATCTACAAATAAAGTTGAAACAACAAATCAAAAAACAACTTCAGTAAAAACTGGAGATGAAACTAATGTTGTTATCTTTGTTTCATTATCAATGGTGTCTGGTGGATTATTCTTAGTATTAAGAAAAGAATATGAAAGAGTTCATTAATAAAATAAAAAATATGGATAAAACAAAAAGAATTGTAATATTATTTATTACAATTTCTTTTGTTTTTATTGGTAGTTTTTCTATTTATAATGGTGTTACTGGAAATTATAAAACCAATCAAGTAGCACAAGTAGACACTACAAAAAATAAGAAAGAAAAAAATACTAAGGAAACTAAAAAAGAAGAGAAACAAGAGACAACTGATCAAACACAAGAAACAAGTGAATCTACACAAAATGACAGTCAATCATCAACACAATCAACAGATGAAACAAAAACAAATGATAAAAATAAATCAAATAGTAAATCATCATCTACAACTCAAAGCAATAGTAAAAGTAGTAGTGCAGGTCATTCTCAAAGTTCTACGAATCAATCTCAATCAAATAGTGGACAAACAAGTAATAATCAGTCAAATAATTCATCAACCAATAGTTCATCGAATCAACAACCAACTAATGAAAAAATTACAATAAATATTCAAGTAATTGGAATGGGAAATACAATGATGGCTGGTACTTTAAATGTTGATAAAAATAGTAATGCTTTAAGTGTATTAAAAATTATAGCAGCTAAAAATGGTAAAGAAGTTGAGGGTAGTGATTATTATGTTTCAGGAATAGGTGGTTTAAAAGAAAAGCAACATGGGCCAATGTCTGGATGGATGTATAGTGTTAATGGTGTTGCCCCTAATATGGCAGCAATTAAATACAATTTAAAAGATGGCGATAAAGTTGTTTGGTATTATGTTAACTATGAATAGGAGACTATATGCATTCGAGTAAAGTAAAAGAAATTAGTCTAATAGGAATATTGGCAGCTGTTAATATTGCTTCACGTATATATCTACAAGCATTACCTAATATTAAACCTGTTACTTCTATCATTATTATTTCTGTCATGTTATTTGGATTAGGTTTTGGAGTTAAATTAAGTATTGTTACAACTGTTGTTTCTAATTTGTTTTTAGGTATGGGAACATGGACTTTTTTCCAAATTCTTGCATGGGTCGTTATTTGTTTGATTACACAGGTTTTATTAGATTTTTTAAAGAAAATACATAAAGAACCTAAGTTATTTCCAATGGCTATATTTTCCTTTTTGATGGGATATGTCTTTGGTATAGTTGTTTCTCTAGAACAATTAATGTTAGGTGGTCCTTCTTTATATATTGTTTATTATATGGCAGGATTGTTATTTGATACTTTTCATGCAGTAGGTAATTTTTGCTTTTATTTAATATGTGCACCTATTTTAATGAAAGTATTAAAAAAGGAATCAGAAAGAATAAGATTAAAACAAGACTAAGTTCTTGTTTTTCTTTTTGATTGAATTATAATAAAGTAAGAATTTATCATGAAAGGAAGAGTTTTATGATTGTAAATGAAGAAGCAGTTAAAAAAATATTAGAAGAAGTAAAACCAGCAAAATTAGTTGCTGCAACAAAATATGTAGATGTTAAAGAAATTGAAAAATTAGAAAAATTAGGAGTTACATGTTTTGGAGAAAATAGAGTACAAGCTTTTTTAGAAAAGTATGAAAATTATCATGGAAATGGTGAGTTTCAATTTATTGGAACACTTCAACCAAATAAAGTAAAATATATTATTGATAAAGTGACTTTAATTCATGCTGTTGATCGTTATTCTTTATTAAAAGAAATAGAAAAACAAGCAGCTAAAAGAGATTTAGAAATGCCAGTTTTAATTCAAGTAAATATTGCTAAAGAAGAAAGTAAACATGGTTTTGAAGTAGAAGAAATTGATGAAGTATTTAATTGTTTAAAAGATTATCCTCATGTCAAAGTAAGAGGACTTATGATGATGGCACCACATATTGAAAGTAGTGAAACTGAAAAGTATTTTAAAATGACACAAGAGCTTTTACAAAGACTTCAAAAAGATTATCCAATGTATCAATTGGATCAGTTATCAATGGGAATGTCTAATGATTATCATGAAGCTTTAAATCATGGTTCTACAATGATTCGTATAGGAAGTGCATTATTTAAATAGATATGAAAATATCTATTTTTTTTGTTTTAGTAATTAATTTCAAATAATTTGACATAGTGTGACAAAAGCGTATAATGTTAGCAGCCGAACAAAAAAGGAGACATTTATGGAACATCGAATAGGAATGGAAATACGTGTTTTGTCTAAATATATGGGACGTTATTTAGATGATATTCATGGTATTGATTGTATGTTATCAGGACCGCAGGGGTTAATTCTTATTTATTTATGTGAAAATGATGAAGAAATTTATCAAAAAGACATAGAAAAATATTTTAATATTAGAAGATCAACTGCAACAGGTCTTTTAAATTCTTTAGAAAAGAACGGATATATCACAAAAGAACCTGTTGAAAATGATAAACGTATGAAAAAAATCAAAGCAACTGAACATGCGTATAGTACAGTAGAAAAGATTAATAATCATGTTATTCAATTAGAAAAAATTATGTTAGATGGAATTGATGAAAAAGAAGTGAAACAATTTAGAGATACAATTTCTAAAATGACACTTAATTTAGTAAAGGAGTCAAAAAATGGATAAATTATATTACATGGGAATTGATGTTGGATCAACAACAGTAAAATTATATGTGGAAGATCAAGAACATCAATGTATCTATTCAAAATATCAAAGACACTATTCTGATGTTAAACCAGCAATAGAAAGTCTAATTAAAGAAGTTCAAGAACACTATGGAAACTTACCAGTTAAAGTAGTGATGACAGGATCAGGTGGTTTATCTTTATCAAAACATTTAAATGTAGAATTTGTTCAAGAAGTGATTGCTTGTACAAAAACAGTGGAAACTTATATTCCTGAATGTGATGTAGCAATTGAATTAGGTGGAGAAGATGCTAAAATCACTTACTTTGAATCAACTCTTGAACAAAGAATGAACGGGACTTGTGCAGGTGGTACAGGAGCATTTATTGATCAAATGGCTTCCTTATTACAAACAGATGCTGCTGGATTAAATGAACTTGCTAAAAACTATGAAACAATTTATCCAATTGCATCTCGTTGTGGTGTTTTCGCAAAAACAGATATCCAACCATTAATCAATGAAGGGGCAGCTCGAGAAGATATCGCTATTTCTATTTTCCAAGCCGTTGTCAATCAAACAATTAGTGGTCTTGCTTGTGGTAAACCTATTCGTGGTAAAGTTGCTTTTCTAGGAGGACCTCTTTATTTCTTAGATCAATTACGTGCACGTTTTATTGATTCATTAAACTTAAAAGATGAAGATGTTATCTTTCCTCAAAACTCACAATTATTCGTAGCTATGGGAGCATGTTTACTTGCTAGAGAAGATAAAGTGAATAAAACAACAATTGATGAACTTGTATATATTTTAGATTCATTAAAAGATGGTATTTCTGATGAAACAGATACTTTGAAACCATTATTTGAAACAGAAGAAGATCGTATTGAATTTAGAAATAGACACTATCGTACAAAAGTAAAGAAAAGAGATTTAAATACATATCAAGGAAAAGCTTTCTTAGGTGTAGATGTTGGTTCAACAACATCTAAAGCTGTATTAGTTGATGAAGATGGTTCTGTATTATATACATTCTATTCGTCTAATGAAGGAAATCCAATTGAAGTTGTTCGTAAGATTTTAAAAGAAATCTATGAAATCTTACCTAAAGGAGTAGAACTTGTTCATGCTGGGTCAACTGGATATGGTGAAGCTTTAATTAAATCTGCATTTAAAATGGATGTCAGTGAAGTAGAAACAATTTCTCACTTTACAGCCGCTAAATATTTTAAAGATGATGTTTCATTTATCTTAGATATCGGTGGACAAGATATGAAAGCTATCAAGATCGAAGATGGTATTATTCAAGATATTTTATTAAATGAAGCTTGTTCATCAGGATGTGGATCATTTATTGAAACATTCGCTAAATCATTAGGATACAATGTTGCTGATTTCGCTAATCTAGCTTTACAATCAACAGCACCAATTGATTTAGGATCACGTTGTACTGTATTTATGAACTCTAAAGTAAAACAAGCACAAAAAGAAGGAGCTAAGATTGAAGATATTTCTGCAGGTCTTGCTTATTCTGTTATTAAAAATGCTTTATATAAAGTTATTAAATTACGTTCGCCTGAAAGTATTGGTAAATCAGTATTAGTACAAGGTGGAACATTCTATAATGAATCTGTTTTAAGAGCTTTTGAACAAGAAACAGGAATCAAAGCGATTCGTCCAGATATCGCTGGATTAATGGGAGCCTTTGGTATTGCTTTAATTGCTAGAGAAAGATATCAAGGACAAGGAACAACATTACTTAATAAGGAACAAGTTGATGCTTTCGGTTATGAAAGTACAATTCGTTATTGTCAAAAATGTACAAATCATTGTATGTTAACAGTTTCTTCATTTAATGATGGTAGTGAACATATCAGTGGAAACAGATGTGAAAGAGGAGCAAACTTACCTCCTAAATCAAAACAATTACCAAACTTATATGATTATAAATATCGTCGAGTTTTCAATTATCGTTCATTAACGGCTAAAGAAGCAAAACGTGGAACAGTAGGAATTCCTCGTGTTTTAAATATGTATGAAAACTATCCTTTCTGGCATACATTATTTACTGATTTAAAATTCAGAGTAGTCTTATCACCACGTTCAAGTAAAAAAATCTATGAAAAAGGAATTGAATCTATTCCATCAGAAAGTGTATGTTATCCAGCTAAATTATCACATGGACATATTGAAAGCTTAATTGAAAAAGGAATTAAATATATTTTCTATCCTTCAGTTGCTTATGAAAGAAAAGAAAATGTTACTCAAGGAAATCATTACAACTGTCCAGTCGTAACTTCTTATCCAGAAGTTATTAGAAATAACGTAGATAACTTAGAAATAAATGAAATCATCTTTAGAAATCCATTCATAGATTTAAGTAATCGTAAAACAATGTTTACAAACCTAAAAGATGAATTTAAATCATTTGGTATTAGTGATAAAGAATTAAAAGCAGCGATTGAACATGCTTATGAAGAATTACAACAATGTCGTTTAGATATCCAAGGAGAAGGAGAAAAAGTCCTTGCTTACTTAAAAGAAAATAATATGACAGGGGTTGTTTTATCAGGTAGGCCATATCATGTCGATCCAGAAATCAACCATGGATTAGCTGATTTAATTACTGGTGAAGGCATGGCTGTTTTAACAGAAGACAGTGTTTGTCACTTAGATAAAGAATTAGAAGAATTACGTGTTGTGGATCAATGGACATATCACTCAAGAATGTACCATGCAGCATCCTTTGTTTCATCTCAACCAAACTTACAATTAATTCAATTAACATCATTTGGTTGTGGATTAGATGCTGTTACGGCTGATCAAGTGGCAGAAATCTTAAATGCGAGAAATAAAATCTATACACTTATTAAAATTGATGAAGGAAGTAACTTAGGAGCAATCCGTATTCGTATCCGTTCATTAAAAGCAACAATTGATAAACAAGAAAATAAAGAAATTGATTTATCTAAAAAATATAAACCAGTCAAAGTACCATTCACTAAAGAAATGAAAGATGATCGTTGGACAATCCTTTGTCCACAAATGTCACCAATCCATTTCCAATTTGTTGAAAAGGCAATGCAAGAAAGTGGTTATAACTTAAAAGTTTTACCATCAGTAGATAAAGGAGCTACAGAAGCAGGATTAAAATATGTTAATAATGATGCATGTTACCCAAGTATCCTTGTCGCTGGACAAATGATGGAAGCTTTAACAAGTGGTGAATATGATGTCAACAAAACAGCCTTGATCATTTCTCAAACAGGTGGTGGATGTCGTGCGACAAACTATATCGGATTTATCCGTAAAGCTTTAAAAGATGCTGGTTTAGAACAAGTACCAGTAATTAGTGCCAATTTACAAGGTATCGAATCGAACCCAGGATTTAAAATTACCTACTCACTTGCAAAGAAAGTTATTATCGGTGCAATGTATGGAGATTTATTCATGAGAGTCCTTTATCGTGTAAGACCATATGAAAAAGAAAAAGGAAGTGCCAATAGACTTTACCAATCATGGGTAGAAAAATGTATGAAAAATATTGAAACAGGTAGCATGAAAGAATTTAAGAAAAATGTTTATCAAATCGTAAAAGATTTTGATGAATTACCTTTATTGGATATCAAGAAACCAAGAGTTGGTTTAGTAGGAGAAATCCTTGTTAAATTCCATCCAACTGCTAATAATCAAATTGTTGATATTATTGAAAGAGAAGGTGGAGAAGCGGTTATGCCAGATTTAATTGATTTCTTCCAATATTGTTTCTATTCAACAACATTTGAAAGAAAACATTTCAATGCGACAGCTAAAGCTACTAAGCTATGTGAATTCGCAATTAAAGCCGTTGATTTCTTAAGAAAAGATATGATCAAAGCTTTAGAAAAATCAAAACGTTTTGCTCCACCAGCTTCTATTGAACATCTTGCTGATAAAGCTAAAGAAGTTGTTTCAATTGGTAACCAAACAGGTGAAGGTTGGTTCTTAACTGGTGAAATGATTGAACTTATTGAAAGTGGAGCACCAAATATTGTATGTATGCAACCATTTGGATGTTTACCAAACCATGTTACAGGTAAAGGTGCTATTAAGGCTTTAAGAAAGAAATATCCTCAAAGTAACATTGTAGCTGTTGACTATGATCCAGGAGCTAGTGAAGTTAACCAATTAAATCGTATTAAATTAATGCTTTCAACAGCTTTTAAAAATTTAGATAAATAAAAAATAGTGGTTCGTATGAGCCACTATTTTACTACCTTTATATTTTGACAAGATTGCAAGTTGATAACATGATATTTGTTTTATTGATTGAATAATGATTTTTAATTGAACAGATAATCAAACTATCACGGCTTTCTTTATAGGATAATGTTTCACATTCAGCAAGAGAAAGCATAAAGTTTGTTTTCTTTAAATCAATATTTAAAACTAAACTCATTTGAATAAGATCATCTCTTTGAGGTTGAATTTTTCCATTAAGAATACCATTCAAAGTATTTTCATCAATTTTTGTTTCATTATATAACTTGATTGTAGGAATACAGTAATATCCTAATAAAGCATAAAAATAAGTTAAAAAATCTAAATCTGGAAATTCGTGTTTTACTTCATCAATATTGGCACATGTATCAACAAGCATAAATAATCTATCGGCATTCATCATATCACCTACTTATTATAATTTTAACCCCTTTTAAATCATTGAACAAGTTTAAAAATATTTATTTTACTAATAATATTTTATAATAATAGTTTTAAAAAGATTGTAGAAAAAAAGAAGTAAAAAAAGGATATAAAATCTAAATAATTTGCATAAAATAGTATAAAAGAGTATGATATGAATAAGAAGGGGATGTTTATTATGTGCTTAGGATTATTAATGATGCTCTTGGCAGGTAGTGTAGTTTATTTTGGTAAGAGTTATTTTGAATATAAATTGAGGGAAGAGTAATCTAGCATTCGCTAGATTATTTTTTTTAAAATGAAAAAACTGATTAGTCTACTTGTATTATTTTTATTATGTGGATGTTTTCCACAATCTTACCAAAGTATAGAAAATAAATTTAAACAAGATCAATGCTTTAAATATCATTATCAGCTTTTAAATAAAAAACAAAAACAACTCTATCAAATAATTTATAATATTGCTTATACAAGAAAACAAAATATTTATATTAAAGAAAAAGAGATAGATAAAGTAAGTAAAATTGTTAATGCGGTTTTAAAGGATCATCCAGAGTTATTTTATATTAAGGAATGGTCTCTTAATACAAAAGGTCTTTTTAATTTTGAATATAGTATGAAAGAAAAAGAAATTCTTAAAGATCAAAAAAGGATAAAGAAAATTGTCAAACAACTAAAAGAGGATACACAAGATTTAAAGTCCTATCAAAAAATAAAATATATTTATGATGACGTTATTACTCATTGTAAGTATAATGAACAAGCAAAATATAACCAAGAAATAATCAGTGTTCTTATTAATCATCAATCAGTTTGTAGTGGTTATGCAAAAACAATGCAGTATCTACTCAATCAATTGCATTTTAAAGCAACGTTTTTAACAGGGAAAACAATAAAAGGAAGAAGAGACAAACATGCAATAAATATGATAAAATATGACAATGATTATTATTATATAGATGCAACCTGGGGTGATTTAGTATTAGCTGATGAGGAAATCATCAATAATAATTATTTGATGTTTGATAGTCAAACAATGAAACAAATGTATGATTTAGATGATCATTATAAAATAACTAAAAATGATAAACATACTTATTTTAAAGAAGAAGGGTTGTATTTTGATTTATATCAATTAAATACTTTAAAAGCTAAAATAAATAAAAATCAAAGAGAATGTTATTTGCAATTTTCAAATGAAGTATATAATGATGCTAAAGAAAGATTAACAAAAAAAGGAGATGCCTATCATTTAATAGAAGGGGTAGATCATATTCAATATATCACGAATGATCAATTGAAGACGATTTATTTAAAATGGTAAAGTTATGAAAAGAATTAATGAAATAGTAGTTGTTGAAGGAAAAACAGATAGTCAATTATTAAAAGAATTATATGATGTTGATACTATTGAAACACATGGATTAGGATTAGATGAAAAAACATTAGAACTTATTAAAGAAGCTAGTAAGACAAGAGGAGTTATTGTCTTAACGGATCCAGATTATCCAGGATTAAAGATTAGAAATCAAGTAGAAAAATATGTACAAAATTGTAAACATGCTTTTGTTGATAGAAAAGATGCTATTGGTAGAAAGAAATTAGGTATTGCTGAAGCAAATAAAGAAGCTGTAAAGAAAGCAATTGAAAATGTTGTTACATTTTCAAATCAAGAAGAAAGTATTTCTTGGAAAGAGTTTTTAGAATTAGATATTATTGGAGATAAAAAGAAAAGATTAAAGGTTTATGATTTATTTCATTTAGGATATGGCAATGCAAAGACTTTGTTTAAAAGATTAAATATGGTGGGTATTTCCAGGGAAATGATAGAGAAGGAGTTAGAGAATGAAGGATATAGCGACTAAAAGTACAACTCAATATATATTAGATAAATATGATTTATATCCTAAAAAGAAATATGGGCAAAACTTTTTAATTGATCCTCATGTCGTAGAAAAAATCGTTCGTTGTTCAAGTGTTAATGAAAAATGTGCAGTGATTGAAGTAGGACCTGGAATTGGTGCTTTAACTCAAGTATTAGCACGTTATGCAGGATATGTAAGAAGCTATGAAATAGATACACGTTTTAAAGGAGTCTATGAAGAGTTTTTAAATCAGGAAAATATTGAGATTGTTTTTGAAGATTTTTTAAAAGTAAATTTAGAGGATTTAATGACTTTAAAGGATAAGTATGAAAAAGTTATTTTAGTAGCTAATTTGCCTTATTATATTACAACTCAAATTATTGAAAAGGTTTTAACTGAAAGTAAAGTTATTGATGAAATTGTCGTGATGGTACAAAAAGAAGTGGCTTTAAAATATACAAGCGATTATAAAAGTCCACTGATGTATATGATTGAAGATATGGGTAAAATTGAATATATGTTTACAGTAAGTCAAAATGTTTTTATTCCTGCACCTCATATTGATAGTGCTATTTTAAAGATTACAATTAATAAGGAAGCTAATTTAGATTTATATAAAGTATTAAATAGTGCTTTTAAACAAAGAAGAAAAACGATTTATAATAATTTAAAACAAGAATATCAAAATGCATTAGATGTTTTAAATGAAAATCAAATAGATCAAAAATTAAGATGTGAACAACTTACATTAGAAGATTATCAGGTTATCACAAAATCATTATATAAACATACTATATAATGGTGATAGAATGAAGATAGGTGATATTGTAAGTAGAAAAAAATATCATCAAGATATTATTTTTGAAGTCATTGATATACAAGAAAATATTTGTTATTTAAGAGGAATAGAGTATCGTTTGATTGCGGATAGTGAAATAGATGATTTAGAGCTTGTTCAAGAGAAAAGAGTAATAGAAGATGTGCATTTACCACAAGAAAAATGTTTAAAGGGAAGTGTTTTACATTTAGATGGAGATCCTTCTTATTTAAAGATGTGTATGAAAAAATATCAAGAATATGGTATTAGAGCATATGGTTATTATTTTAAAGAAGAAGAGTTTGCTAGTAAAATAACCAACCTATTAAAAAAACATAATCCACATCTTTTAGTCATTACAGGACATGATGCTTTGAAAAAAAATGGACATAAAAGAAATAGTCAAGATTATTTGCACAGTTTAGATTTTGTAGAAGCAATCAAAAAGGCTAGAGAATATCAACCCGACAAAGATGCATTAGTAATCTTTGCAGGAGCGTGTCAGTCATACTATGAACTTCTAGTAGCGAGTGGTGCTAACTTTGCATCAAGTCCTTCAAGAAAAAATATTCATGCGTTAGATCCTGTTATTATCACAACTCAAATCGCAAGTACAAATATTAAAGAGTATGTTGATTTAGAAAAAGTTATAGAGAAAACCTCTTTTAAACAATTAGGTGTTGGTGGAATTGATACAAGAGGGGTTGCCAGAAATTTGTATCCGAGGTAATGAAAAATGAAAGTAAGAGCATATGCAAAAGTAAATTTAGCGTTAGATGTTGTAAGAAAAAGAGAAGATGGATATCATGATTTAGAAATGATCATGGCACCTATTACTTTACATGATCTCATTTATATTAATGTCATTGATGAAGGAATTGAAATTGAGTCAAATAGTAAGATCGTTCCTACCGATCAAAGAAATATTATGTATAAAGTTGCACAATTGATGCAAGAAAGATACGGATTAAAAAAAGGTGTTAAGATCTTTGTCTATAAGCATATTCCAACGCAAGCAGGATTAGCTGGTGGAAGTGCTGATGGAGCAGCAGTTATTAAAGCCATGAATAAATTATTTCATTTAAATTTATCTTATGAAGAAATGGCTGCTTTAGGAAAAGAAGTAGGAGCAGATATTCCATTTTGTATTTATGAAAAAACAGCTTTTGTTGAAGGTGTTGGTGAAAAACTACAATTTATTGATGAACCTTTTGAAGCTTATTTATTACTTGTAAAACCTAAAAAAGGTGTTTCAACTCAAAAAGCATTTACTTCATTAGATTTATCTAAAGTAAAACATCAAGATTGCAGAAAGATGAAAAAAGGAATTGAAATGAATGATTATCAAGCAGTTATTGATAATCTACAAAATACATTAGAACTTCCTTCTATTAAAATGGTGCCACAAATTAAAGAAATCAAAAAAGAAATGATGAAGTTAGGTTTTGATGGAGCTTTAATGTCAGGAAGTGGTTCATGTGTATTTGGTATTACTAGAAATCAAGAAATTATGAATAAAGGATATGAATTCTTTAGAAAACGTTATTTTTTTGTTAGAAAATCGAAAATTTTAAACAAGGAAGAAAATCTGTGATAAGATTTTCTTTTTTTGAAAAGATGTAGGAATTTGCAATAAATTGTCTTATTCATCTTTAATTATGAGTTATATTTTGTTAGAATGACGTCGTAGAGGGGTGTGACGATGAAAACTTACGCAGTAGTAATGGCTGCCGGAAAAGGTACAAGAATGAAATCCGACAAGCCTAAAGTAGTACATGAAGTTTTATATAAACCAATGGTTTGTCATATCGTTGATGAATTAAAAGGTTTAGGTGTTGATGGTATTTATGTTATTGTTGGACATAAAGCTGAAGAAGTCATGAAACTTGTTGATGGTGTTGAGTTCGTAATGCAAAAAGAACAATTAGGAACTGGACATGCATTGATGCAAGCAAAAGATGTTTTAGGAGATAAAGAAGGAACAACTATTGTTTTAAATGGTGATGCACCATTAATTACTAAAGAAACATTACAAGGGTTAATTCAATATCATAATGAACATCAAATGAAAGGAACAGTCATGACATGTGATTGTGACTTAAATAAGAAATTTGGTCGTATTATTAGAGAAAATGATCAAGTTAAAGGTATTGTTGAGTATAAAGATTGTACAGATGAACAAAGAAATATTTCTGAAATGAATGTTGGAGAATATTGTTTTGATAATGCTGCTTTATTTAAAGCATTAGAATCAGTAACAAATAACAATGCTCAAAATGAATACTATATTACAGATGTAATTGAAATTATGAATCATCAAAACTTAAATGTTGGTGGTTATAAAATTGATGACTTATCAGAAGTTGGTGGAATTAATGATAAGTTTGAATTACAAGAAGCAACAAAACAATTACAATATCGTATTAATAAAAAACATCTATTAGATGGTGTAAATATTGTAGATATGACAAATACTTATATTGGTAGAGATGTAGTGATTGGTCATGATACAACAATTGAACCAGGATGTATTATTAAAGGAAAAACAGTGATTGGTAATGGATGTCATATTGGACCTTATTGTGAATTTGATAATGTAGAAATCAAAGATAACGTAGAAATTAAATTCTCTGTTATTGCTGATTCGATTATTGAAAACGGTGTTGATATCGGGCCATATGCAAGACTTAGAAATCATTGTCATATCTTAGAAAATGTCCACATGGGTAACTTTGTGGAAATGAAAAAAGCAACTTTTGGTAAAGGAAGTAAAGCTGCGCACTTGAGCTATATTGGAGATGCGACAGTTGGTGAAAACGTAAATATTGGCTGCGGTACTATTACAAGCAACTATGATGGAAAAAATAAATTCCAAACAGTAATTGAAGACAACGTTTTCGTTGGCTGCAATTCTAATTTAGTTGCTCCTGTAACTGTTGGTAAAAATGCATTTATTGCTGCTGGATCAACAATTACAGATGAAGTTCATGAAGATGCTTTTGCAATTGCTAGAAGTAGACAAGTGAACAAAGAAGGTTATAGTAAAGTATTAGAAGAAAAAAGAAATAAAATAGGAAAATAGGGGTAAAAGAAAAAATGAAAAACAAAATTACAGTATTTGCTTTATCATCATCAGTAGAATTAGCACAAGACATTTGTGATAATTTAGGTTGTGAAATGGGAAAATCAAAAGTTCACCATTTCGCTGATGGAGAAATCTTAGTTGAAATTGATGAATCAGTTCGTGGAAAAGATGTTTTCATTGTCCAATCAACATCTAATCCTGTTACTGAAAACTTAATGGAAATCTTAGTTTTAGCAGATGCCTTAAAAAGAGCATCAGCTGGAGAAATTACAGCTATCATGCCATACTTTGGATATGCTAGACAAGATAGAAAAGCAAAACCTAGACAACCAATTACATCTAAATTAGTTGCTGATTTATTAACAACTGCTGGTGTTAATCGTGTTGTAACAATTGATTTACATGCTGCACAAATTCAAGGATTCTTCAATATTCCTGTAGATGATATGCAAGCATTACCATTAATCTGTAATTATTTCAAAAATAAAAACTTAGATGATATTTGTGTTGTTTCTCCAGACCATGGTGGAGCAACTCGTGCTCGTAAAATGGCAGTTGCTTTAGATTGTCCAGTAGCTATCATTGATAAAAGAAGACCAAAACCTAACGTTGCTGAAATCATGGGTGTTTTAGGTGATGTTGAAGGTAAAAACTGTGTCATGATTGATGATATGATCGATACAGGTGGAACTATTGTAGCAGGTATTGATATGTTACTTGAAAAAGGTGCAAAAAATGTTTTCGTTGCTTGTACACACCCAGTATTCTCAGGACCAGCTGTTGAAAGATTGAAAAACTGTTCAGCTAAAGAAGTCGTTGTTACAGATACAATTATTTTACCTAAAGAAAAACATTTCGATAAATTAAAAGTTGTTTCAGTAGCATCATTACTTGCTAAAACAATTGAAAGTATTGAAAATAATTTACCAGTAAGTGATGTTTTCCAAGAATTTGATTTCGAAAAATAATATAAAAAATAAAAGTCTTCCTTTGATGGAAGGCTTTTTTGTTTCACGTGTAAAACATTTATAAATTGAGATAAAATCATGATAATAAGACTAAAAATACTCATTTTGTTACAGATATGAAACAAAATTAGACATTGAAAAATAAAAGAGGCATGTTAAACTCTCTTTAGTTAGCAAAGACTAACTTTATAGGAGGAAAAAATGAAAAAATTATTAAAGATAACACTTGCTTTAATGATGGCTTTAGGATTACAACTGACATCATTAAAGGTAGTCAACGCATTAAATATTGATTTATCAAAAGCAGGGACATATCAAATTCCTGTTGAAAATTTAAAAAGTGCTGCACCACTTCCAGCAGTACAAAAAGCCTTTGCTGGTGCCTTTGGTGATACATTAGAAGTAACTGTTGATCAAGATGGTACAATACAAGCAGTTGCTACATTACAAAATATGATTATTAACATGGGATCAGAATATTATGCAAATGTTTTAACAATTGCTAATGGAACAACTCTTTCAACAAAAGTAGAAAAGTCTACACAAGGAATGGGTGGAGAAACATTAGAAGTAGAAGTACCAGAAAAAATTTCTTTTGAATTACCTCAATTAGATGAAAATAATTCAACAGTTTTATCAATTACAGTTGATTTTATGAATTATTTTATGGGACAAGGAAAGGATTATCCAACAAATGTAACTTTAACATTAGATTTAGATAATGCAAAAGAATTACAAAAAGAATATGTTTTAGAAGATGGTACATATGACGTTCCTGTAAATGTTTTAAAAGAAAATAGTGATGATCAATCAATGGCAGCACAAGCTGTTGAATCAGCACAAATCACTGTTCAAAACAATGAAGTTGTTGTTACTTTAAAATTAAAAGAAATGACAATGTATGGACAAACTGCTTCTGTTGATAAAATGGAATATCAATTAAAAGATGGAACATATAAAGAAGCAACTGTTATTGAGGAAGAAGATGGACATCCAAAAAAAGTACAATTCAAATTAGATGAAAATAAAGAACTTACAAATGTTAAGTTTTATTATGGTGGAAGCTCAAGAGGTGCTATTGCAAGATTACAATTAAAATTAGATGGTCTAACAAAAGTTGATCCTACACCAGAAACACCAAAAGATGATGAAGATAAAAAAGATGAAGAAAATACTTCTCGTTTTACAAAAGATGGAACATATAGTGTAGATGTTGCTTTATGGAATGCTACAAGTGATAAAGAATCAATGGCAGCTTCTGCTATCAATTCAAAAGCAAAAATTATTGTTAAAGATGGAAAAGCAACAATGTATCTTTCAACAAAAGAAATGTCATTTGGAAGTATTAAAGCAAGTTTACAAGAATTTTATATTGGAAGTGAACAAGAAGATTATAAAAATCATAGTGCTACAATCATTGAAAAAGATGCACAAGGGAATCCAACATTATGGGCCTTTGAATTACCTCATGAAAATGAATATATCAATGTAATGATGAATCCACATGTTGCTATGATGGGAAATATGGATTTAGCAGCAAGATTAAAAATTGATTATACTACTTTAACATATGTTTCAGATAAAACAGAATTAGAACCAAATACTAAAAAAGATGATCAACAAGAAAATACAAATAAAGATCAAACAGCAAATAAAGAAAATCAAATAAATGAAAATCAATCAGTTAAAACAGGTGATCAAACATCTATTCAGTTATTCATGACATTATTTATTATTTCTATAACAATGATTGGATTTATTTTAAGAAAGAAACATGAGGCATAAAAATGCCTCATGTTTTTAGGGAGAAACTATGAAAAAAATATTACAAATAAATATCATTTTAATGATGCTATTCATGTTTATTTCACCAGTTAGTGCTTTAAATGATGGGGCATATCTTGTTAGTCGTTCTACAAGTTATACCAATCCTCTTACCGGTAAAACAGAAGATGGAGGAGAAAATATTGCTTTAGGTGAAAGTATGGTAAGTAATATTGTCGAAAGTCAATTATTGGTTGAACAAATTAATGGAAAGTATTATATCACTGTTGGTTTAGGGTTAGCTTCTAATGTCAGCAATGTACGATTTAAAGTGATGACATCAAGTGGATCAATGAGTTCAGTTTCAGCAACTAAAACTGGAAGTAGTAGTGCTAATGGAGATACTGTTAATCATTATAGATTACAAGTCAGTTCTTTGGAACTTTATATAAGTCCTATTATGTATGTAAATCCAATGGGAAGAGATGTACAGTTTTTTATTAAACCTAATATTTCCTCGGCAATAGCAGGAACAGGAATTTATAACAGTCAAATGATTCCTCAAAATACAGAAACCTCAACAAGTCAAAATACACAAACAAATACATCTAAATCAACAACAAATCAAACAACTCAAGAAAAAACAACTGAGGAAACACAAACACCAGAAACTACTGAAATTCAACAAGCAATAGTAGGAACAATTACAAAAGAATCACTTATGGAAAATGCGACAGGATTAAGTAATCACATTATTAATTCAAAAGGAAAAGTCGATAAAAAATTAAAACTAACAGTTAAAAATTTAAAACAAACAACGAAGGAAAGTACAACCAAAAAAGATAATACATTACTTATTGTAGGAATATGTATCGTATTTATTTTAGGAGGAATATTCTATGTTAAAAAAATTAAAAAGTAGTTTAGTATTTATCTGTTTAATATCTTTATTAACAGGATGTGTCAATCAAAATCAAGAAGTAACAAGTGATCAAGAAATTACAGTTGCTGCTACTTCTATTGCTGTTACAGAAATTTTAGATCAATTAAATATACCAGCTAAACAAGTTGTAGGAATTCCTCAAAGTGATAGTTATACAGTTCCTAAAAAATATCAAAAGGCAACTAAGATTGGTAATGCAATGACACCAGATATGGAAAAAATATCTACATTGAAACCTGATTTAATTTTAAGTCCTAATTCATTAGAAAGTGATCTTTCAAGTAAATATAAAAAAATCAAAATCAGTTCAAGTTTTTTAAATCTTAAAAACTTATCGGGAATGTATAAGAGTATTGAAGAATTAGGAAAATTATTTAATAAAGAAAAACAAGCTAAAAAGCTTGTTGATGAGTATGTTGACTATATGATTTCTTTTAGAGAAAAATATCAAAATAATGTGAGTCCACGTGTTTTAATCTTAATGGGACTTCCAGGAGGAAGTTATGTTGTAGCAACTGAATCAAGTTATGTTGGAGATTTAGTAAGATTAGCAGGTGGAACAAATATTTATGGTGATGGAGAAGGAAAAGATTTTATTAATGTCAGTGTAGAAGATATGTTAAAACAAAATCCTGATATTATTTTAAGAACATCTCATGCCATGCCAAAACAAGTTATGGAGTATTTTCAACAAGAGTTTTCGAATAATCAAACTTGGCAACAATTTGATGCTGTTAAGAATAATAAAGTATATGATTTAAATAATGAATATTTTGGAATGAGTGCTAATTTTAATTATCAAAAAGGATTAGAAACATTAGAAGGAATTTTATATGAAAACAATTAAAAAGCATCCCTTATTGTTTATATTATCTTTATTTATCTTATTATGTATTTCATTCTTTATAGCAATTAATACAGGAACGATCAAAATCTCATTTATTCAATTATTAAAAGGACTCTTTGTAGAATATAACAAAGATGTTGCAAGTATCTATCAAATACGTTTTCCTCGTGTCATTGTTACTATGCTTGTAGGATGTGCACTTGCTTTAGCAGGTTTATTATTTCAAGTAGTACTAAAGAATCCTTTAGCAGATCCAGGTATTATTGGAATCAGTGCAGGAGCACAATTAGTTAGTTTATTAGTAGGTATCTTTTTACCTGATTTATATACCATCAAACCATTGTTAACATGTTTAGGAGGATTTCTTACATTTGTTTTAATCTATAGTTTATCTTGGAAATCAGGTTTAAAGACGACAAGAATTATTCTTGTCGGTGTTGCAATTCATTATACCTTAACAGCAATCATTTCATTTATTGAAAGTGTTTCTTCATCTATTTCATCATCGGTAGGTTTTGTTATTTTATATACCTGGAATGATGTTCAATTATTGATGATTTATATTTTACCTATTTTAATTATTTTATGCTTTCTTACAAAAGCATGTGATTTATTAGGATTAGAAGATCGTACATTATTATCATTAGGAATTAATGTTAATTTTTATCGATTTATTATTTCTTTATTAGCAGTTATTTTATGTAGTGTTTCAGTAGCAATCGCAGGTGTGTTAAGTTTTGTAGGTTTACTTGTTCCTCATCTTGCACGTTTATTTGTAGGTAATAAGCATAGTTATTTAATACCGACAAGTGGCTTATTGGGAGCTCTTGTTCTTTTAATAGCTGATACCCTAGGGCGAGTCATTATTGCTCCTTATGAAATAACACCTGCTATTTTAATGGCTATTATTGGTGGTCCATTATTTATTATCTTATTAAAAAGGAGTTCAGTGCATGAAAGTTAAAAATCTCTCTTTTAGTTATAATCAAAAATCATTTATTAAAGATTTAAATATAGAATTTAAAGAAAATCAAATAACAACAATTATTGGATCGAATGGTAGTGGTAAATCGACTTTACTTATGTTATTAAGTCGTATCTATAAACCACAAACAGGCTTTATAGAAATTAATCAACAAGATATACAAAATTATAAAATAAAAGAATTTGCACAAAAGGTTGCTGTTGTTCACCAAAAAAATCAAATTAATGGTGATCAAGATGTAAAAACAATTGTAGGCTATGGAAGATTACCTTACCTCCATTATTCACAAAAATTATCCCAAGAAGATTATGAAATCATAGATTGGGCTTTAGAAGTAACCAACTTAAAAGAATACAAAAACAGAACATTAAAAAGCTTATCAGGTGGACAACAACAACGTGTTTGGATTGCTATGGCTTTAGCCCAAAAAACACCTTATCTTTTATTAGATGAGCCGACAACTTATTTAGATATAAGATATCAATTAGAACTCTTAAGATTACTTAAAGAAATCAATCAAAAATATAAAATAACGATTATTATGGTTTTACATGATATCAATCAAGCGATTCAATATTCAGATCATATCATTGGTATGAAACAAGGTCAAATTATTGTTGAAGGAAAAGCAAAAGATATTATGAATCAAGAAGTTATAAAAAAGATATATGGGATAGATTTACAAACAACGATCATCAATGATCAAACCTATGTACTTACAGTCTAAGGGCATGAGCCCTTTTTTTCTTGACACTTATAAGGGAATGTTATATTCTTATATCATACTAATTCTATATGAAATAAATAAATTGGTACAAAATAAAATTGGGGGAATAAAAAATGGAAAGAATTACAAGTTTTAGTGTTGATCATCGTAAACTTACAAAAGGAGTCTATGTATCAAGAATTGATGGGAATTTGATTACATATGATATTCGTATGACACAACCAAATGTTGAGCCAGCTTTAAAACCAGAAGCAGCACATACAATTGAACATATTGGAGCAACATTACTTAGAAATGGAAAATATAAAGATCAAGTGATTTATTTTGGACCAATGGGCTGTATGACAGGCTTTTATTTAATTGTAAGAGATTTAGACTTAGAAGTGATTAAAGAAGTCGTTAAAGATGTTTACACACAAATTGCTTCATGGGATCAAGAAATTCCTGGAGCTAAGGAAGAAGAATGTGGAAATTACACATTTATGGATTTAGAAGCAGCTAAAAAAGCAGCTGATTATTTTGTAAACAGTAAATGGGAACATGAATATCATCTATTATAAAAGGGGAAAAACAATGAAAAAATTAGGGATTCGATTACTTGCACTTACCTTACTAGCAACTGTAACAACAGGATGTGCATCATCTAAACAAGAAAATACATGGGATAAAATTAAAGAAAAGAAAGAAATCGTGATTGGAACAGAAGGAACATTTGCTCCTTTCTCTTACCATGATGATAATGATAATTTAGTAGGTTATGATGTTGAAGTATCAAGAGCACTTGCTAAAGAATTAGGGGTCAAAGTTAAATTTGTAGAAGTTAAATGGGATAGTTTAATTGCAGGACTTGATTCAGATAAATATGATTTAGTAACTAACCAAGTGGCTATTACAGCTGAAAGAAAGAAAAAATATGATTTTTCAATTCCACATACATATTCTTATCCAGCAATTATCACTAAAAAAGATAATACAGAAATCACTAAAATGAGTGATATCAAAGGACGTAAATTTTCACAAACAGGAAGTAGTAACTTTTCTAAAATTGTAGAAAAATATAAAGGTGAAATTGTTGCGACAAATGATTGGAATGAAAATGTAAGCTTAGTAGAACAAGGACGTGTTGATGGTACTGTTAATGATACTTTAGCTTATTATGATTTAGTGAATAAAAAACCAGGTACTGATTTAAAAATTGCAGCACAAGGTAAAGAAGTGAGTGAACAAGCATTTATCTTTAATAAAGGACAAGATGATTTAAAGAAGAATGTTGATAAAGCATTAAAATCATTAAAGAAATCAGGTAAATTAGCTGAAATTAGTAATAAATATTTTAAAACGGATGTATCACATAAATGAGTTCAAGAGTTATCGAAATAATTACGAGTTCATTTACTAAATTACTGATACCAGGTCTTGTTTATACAATACCTATTACCTTGATTTCTTTTGCTATTGGATTATTAATAGCTATTGTGACAGCCTTAATAAGAGTTAAAAAAATAAAAGTATTATCACAAATTATTCAATTTTATGTATGGATTTTTAGAGGAACACCATTACTTGTACAACTCTTTATTATCTATTATGGATTACCAAGTGTAGGCATTGTCTTAGAAGCATTTCCTGCAGCCATTATAACTTTTTCTTTAAATGTAGGAGCTTATAGTAGTGAAACGGTAAGAGGAGCTATTTTATCTGTTGATAAAAGACAATTAGAAGCCTGCTATTCGGTAGGTATGACATACTTCCAAAGTATGTATCATATTATTTTACCACAAGCTTTAAAGATTGCGATTCCACCATTATTCAACTCTTTAATTGCTTTAGTAAAAGATACATCACTTGCTGCTAATATTACAGTTGCTGAAATGTTTATGGCAGCTCAACGTATTGTTGCCAATACATATGAACCATTAGTTCTTTATATTGAAGTTGCTATTATCTATTTAGCATTTAGTACAATTTTAACGTATGTACAACATTTTATTGAAAGACGTCTACAAATAAGTGAGGTGTAACCATGATTGAAGTAAAAGATTTACATAAAACATTTAAACAACAAGAAGTTTTAAAAGGAATCTCTTTTAAAGTAGAAAAAGGAGAAACTGTTTCAATTATTGGACCTTCAGGATCAGGAAAATCAACTTTACTTAGATGTTTAAACCTTTTAGAAGTTCCTGAAAAAGGAAAAGTAAAAATAGGTGAAGTTGGATATGATGCTACTCATATAACTAAAGAAGAGCTTGCTTTAAGAAAAGTCACAGCTATGGTTTTCCAAGAATACAATTTATTTGCAAATAAAACAATTATTGAAAATATTACAACACCTTTAACGGTTGTAAAAAAAATGACAAAAGAAAAAGCACTTGTCATTGCTAGAGAACAACTCAAAAAAGTTGGTTTATCAGATAAAGAAGATCGTTATCCAACTCAACTATCAGGAGGACAACAACAACGTGTGGCTATTGCTAGAGCATTAGCGTTAAATCCACAAGTTATTCTCTTTGATGAACCAACAAGTGCTTTAGATCCAGAACTTGTACAAGAAGTTTTAAAAGTTATTAAAAGCGTCGCTGATGAAAACATTACAATGATTATTGTTACACATGAAATGTCTTTTGCACATCAAATATCAGATAAAGTGATTTTTATGGATCAAGGACAAATTGTTGAAAGTGGCACAGCTAAACAAATATTTGATCATCCTCAAATGCCAAGGACACAACAGTTTCTAGCAAGATATCGAGGAGATACAGATTATATTATTTAAAAAGTCATGGTTTATCCATGACTTTTATGCATCTCTAACATATACTATTTTATTCTTTTTTAAATCTTTAATGATTATTTTAATTTCTTTATTTTTTTTAGTGCTATCTGTTATATAAGATAAATATTTTCCATCTATTGATATTTTTAATGAATATACTTTTTCTTTTGTTAATAAAGTACTTTTTTTATAAGTGAAATCATACATAAATAAACCATCATTTTGGGTGTAATATAGTTTATCTTTATATATATCACTATTTTCAATTTGTTCATTAAATAGAATTTGATTATCACAATATAACTTATCATCTTGAATATTGTGTAAATAGAGATGATTATTTTTTATATAGAAATAATCACATAATGGAGTATCTAATTTTTCTTTTTTAAATGTATCTAGAGATATTTTAATGATTGTATAATCATCTTGTAGAAAATAAAGATATTGATGATAAATAGAATAATGGTTTGTTAATTTTCCTTTATAAACAACTTTATTATTTTGATTAGTTATTTTGTCACTATAAATAATATAATATCTATTCCTGTTACCAATAATACCTAATATATTCTTATCTGAAATAGGGATATGTTGTTGTTCTATATTCATAAAATTCTTTTGTAAAGAAGATAACTTTTTTAATTTAACATCTTGAAAATCATTATTAAAGAGATATAAATATTCACTTTCATCATCGTCAATAGTATAAAAAAAACCATCTTTTTGAGGAAATACATTAATTAAATTATTACTAGATTCATAAAGATTTCTTACTAAAGAATACTCTTTCCAATCATTTTTATCTATTATCTTATTAGAAAAATAATAATATTCTTTATTTTCCGCAAAGTTAAGTTCATGATAACTATTGTATTGAAAACTAGATGAATTATTTTGATTACTTGAACAACCAGTTATTAATATTAATAAAGAAAGAAAAATCAAGTTCTTTCTTTTTCCTTTAAAAAAAGAAAGAAGAAAGAATATAAAGATAATAATCAATTCAATAATTACTATATGAAAATCTATGCCTAACATTTTTTCACCATAACCTGCAAAATAGCGACCAGGAACAAGAAAACTAATAAAAGGAAAATAAAGAATATGTATACTATTTCCTAAGAAAGCTAAAGGAATATAGACGAAAATAAAAAGTACAAGCAAAATAAAGATATTAGAATGAATAAATTTTTTTAGTAAAATACTTAGACTACATAAAAGATAACTCGCTATATAGTAAAGAAATGTACAAAAGCACATAAATGTTATTAATGAAATATTTGGACAATTTTTTGAACACCAAGGAATATTAATTATTGAAAAATCTAATCTAGAAAAATGTTTAAAAATAAGTATTTTACCAATAGTCATTAAAATTAAAAATAATCCCCATATACAACTAAATACAAATATTTTACTCTTTTTAGCATTCTTAATACCATTAGATGTTGTTTTTTCATAAATCCATATATGATCATCTATTTCTTTTAAATAGATACTATAAATAAGAAAGAAAAGAAAGAGAATGATAATAAAATCTAGATTGTTAAAATTTAAACAATCAGTATACCTTGCATTGACTATTTCCTTATGTTGAGTATTTTTAATTTTTAAATAATATAAGTAGAAAGAATTTAATGCATCTTTTTTTAAAATATTAGAATTATTTTTTCTTTGTTTTTTTAGATATTCTTTTTGATTAATTTGATGATTTTGATATTCTTTTAAAATATCTTCATTATTCTCATAAGAATCTAATTCTTTTAGAATTTGTTTTTCTTTTGAATTATTTGGAATACCAGAGTATTTATCTATATATTGATCATAAATTTGTGTAGTAGTATCACGGTTTATTTTTGTATGATGTAGATTTATATATAAAGTTGAGAAAGATGTAAAAAGTAAAATAAGAATAATGAGTAAAACTTTATTATTTTTAAAAAATAAACGAAAATATAATTTAATTAATTGATACATAATATCTCCTCTTAAATAGAAAATAGGTAAAAAAATTTAAATTTAAAATGATAAATGAAAATAATAAGGAACTCATAAAAATCCTTTGATTATAGATAGAATCATTTAAAGATGAAAAACTAATAATACTTAATAGATTGTTGTTATATAACTGAATTGAAATATAAATAATCAATATAGCAATAAAAAATCCTTTATATTCCTTGTTTAAAAAATGACAAAGAAATAAAAATAAATAAGAGAAAGATAAACACCCAACTAAACGAAAAAAATAATTACAAACAATATAAAAGAATATAGAAATATTATAGGGTTCATACATAAAATGAGATAATGCATAAAGTGGTTGAAATAAACCATTTTTCATTCCTAAAAAATAATAAATAAGATAACTTTCTATTAACAATAATAAAGAAGAAATAAACGTAAATAACAAGATCATTAATATCTTTGATATAAATATTTTCTTTATTTGTTTTCTAGAAATATAAAAATATAAATCTGTTTGTTTTTGTTTTTCATAGATGAATAATTTGATTACTAAGATAATACAAAATATCAGGGATAATAGATATTGAAAATCTTGATTCATAAAATTATTGATTAAGGTATAATCATAGTGGTAGCTAAGATTTCTATTTTTTAATCTTTTTTTAAGCATTATATTTTCTTTTTTCCATTTACTATTTTGAGTTTTTTTAATATTTTCATCTAGAATAGTGATTTTATTTTTAATTGAAGAATGATAATTGATTGTATATTCATAATCTTCTAATAAATTATTACTTATCTGTTCATCACCGAAAACATAACCTGAAAAAGTATTTTTAGACTTGTTTTTGGTATTATAGTTTCCATTATTTACTTGTTCTAACATCGTATTATGATAATTAACAAGCCAATCATATTTTTGTTGAGAAATAGGTCCTTGAATTATTTTTAATATTTTTCTTTTTCCTGTATTAATATCTCCATATATATTTTGATAATTGACATATATGATTTGTAAACTGTTTAAGATAAGTAAAAGAATAAATAGGACTTTAACTGATTTAGAACGTAATAACTTATATAATTCACCTTTTATCATAAACATCACCATAATAATAAAGATAAATATCTTCTAAATTTATTTCTTTACAATGTGGAAATAATTCATCTTTATGAGAAAAAAACTTAATTTTATAATCATCGTTAATAGGTACAATAGAAGAAACATGATATGTTTCTATATATTTTTGTAGATCTTTTTTTGAAACGATCGTTTCATAAAAGAATTGTTTTAATGATAATATTAATTCTTGTGGACTTTTAAAATCTAATAATTGTCCGTTTTTAAAGAATATAAGAGATTTAGCTAGATGGTCCATATCTTGAATAATATGAGTAGAAATAATAATAATTTTATTTTTTGAAAGATTTCTTAAGAGATTTTTAAGTCTTAATCTTTCAATAGGGTCTAAACCTGTTGTAGGTTCATCTAATAATAAAATTTGAGGATCATTTATGATTGCCTGAGCAATAGATAAACGTTGCTTCATTCCTCCAGATAATTTTTTAATCTTAATATATTTTTGATCATATAAATTAACTAATCTTAAAGTATGATCTATTTGGTTTTTATCAATTGATTTAAGTGCACAAATATATTCAAGAAATTCATTACAAGTAAGATCTACATATAAAGCAGGAGATTGAGGAACATATCCAAAGACATGATAAAAATCATCACTTAAAAACTTAACTTCATCAATTTCAATTGTTCCACTATCATTTTTAATAAGTCCACATAAAATACTTAAAAAAGTAGTTTTTCCTGCTCCATTAGGACCAATTAATCCATAGATTCCAGATGATAAATGTAAAGTAATATGATCTAATGCTTTTTTGTTTTTATAATACTTTGATAAATCATTTATATAAATATTCATTACTTTACCACCAATGAAGTACTTTCTTCTGGAAGATTACTTGAAAGAGGAATAGCAATAGCTTTTACATTTTTTGTTTTATTTCCTGGTTTATAGCTTAATACTGCACTTTTATTTTTAGGAAGTTCTATATGGTAGCTAGATACAGGTTTTAAATCTTCTAATACCCAAAGAATATAATTATCAGAAATACCACTCATTTTTATAGTAATAGGTTTATTTTTCTTAAAATTTCCTTCTAGATTATTAGGAAATTGAATAAGTAAATTATTATCAAAATAACCTTCTTCATCATGTTTTAATAAATCAGATGTATAATCAATTAAATCATAATTATTATTTAAATCTATAGGATTATTAGCAGTATCTTGATGAATATCAATAAAAGTAGTACCACAAGCCATCATATGTTGTTTATTAGTAAGTTGTTTAAGAGAATCAACAATTTCATAATCAGCTATTAAAAAAGCATGCATATAAAGATGATCACCTTTACTACCAGTATTAGGCATAATAGAAACATGCTCAGTTTTATTAGTGTCTTTTTTTCCTTTAAATGTGTAGACTAAACTTTCTTTATCTTCATGCTTAATCATTTGAGGAATACCATTAATAAATATCATTAAACCAAAATTTGCATCTCTACCTACAACTTCATAATCATAATTAATATCTACATCTTTACCATCAAAACTATAACCATCTTCAATATGATGCAATCCAAAACCTACTTTTAAATCAACTGTTTCTTGATTGTTATTCTTTTTGATTGTTATATTTTCTTGTTTGGTACTACATCCAACAAGTAAAAATATACAAAACATACTGAGTATTATTTTTTTCATTCTGTTACCTCTCTTCTTATAAAAGTAGTTTTCTCATTTTGTTTACCTATAATAAATAATTGATGATCAACATATTCAGCAAATAAAATATTATCTAGCTCATTAAAATCATATTTTACATTATTGAAAATAATATAAGGTTTCCAATCATCAACACTTCCTTTTTCTGTAATAATAATCTTTCCATTACTTAAATAACAATTTACAGAATTTTCATAATTAAGTCCTAAATCATTAAAACCATCATCATAATAAACAGCAATCTTATCCTTATTAGCACCATAACCTTCATCTTGATTATGAATAATACTTTTATCTTTAAAAGAACTTAAAGTAACTTGGGGACTATTATATAAACTATAAGTTTGATGATTTATATCTATTACCCCATAACATCCAGAAGTTTGTTGACCTTGTTTTAAATATGTTCCACCAGTATAAATAAGGGTTTTATCATTTGTGAAAGCTAATTCCCATATAGCATTTAATTTTCTAGGTGTATCATCTAAAGTAAGAACAGTGCTAACTAAGCGAGTATCTCTATCTAATAATAAAACACTTTCTGTATCATAATTCATTTTTACACATGAAATAAATTGACCAGATGATGAAACAGCTAAACTATCATATTCAAATTCATCAAAAAAATTATTTAAATCAATATGATTTTTAAGTTTATGATTTTGAAATAAGAATAAATTGTCTGTTAGTTGAATAGCGTATATATCTTGAAGAACATGTATTTTAGCTTTATTAACAGGCCCATCAAAAATCATTGTGTTTAATAATTCTTTATTTTTTTCTATAGAATAATCATAAACATATGTTTGATTATTTTTTTTATAAACGAATATTAAATTATGATCTATGATTTTAAAATCAATGATTTCATATTTTGATAATTGTTGGTAATCTTGAGTTTTCTTAACTGTTTTTACTTTATGATTATTTGTGGTTTGACAACCACATAGTAATATGACTAAAAAAATGGTTATTATTTTTTTCATAGTTAACCTCATTTTGTTACTTAAATAATTTATCATTCTTGCTCCTTCCAATTTGATAATAACAGTAATATTTAATTTTTTTTGATTTTGGCAAGAAAGGTAAATAATAAGGCAAATAATGCATATTTTTAGTTTAAAATATTTGATATACTATTTTCGAGGAAAGCTTATGTACAAAGTAATAATTATTGATGATAATAAAAATGATCTTAATATGATGAAAAATAAAATTATAAATTGTAATAAATTGGAATTAGAATGTTTTCAAGATGTATCTAAAATAGATATGAATAAAAATTATGATGCTGTATTTATTGATATAGATATGCCAATGATGAATGGGATAGATTTTGCTAATCAATATAAATTAAAGCATTTAGATACATTTATAATTTTTGTAACAAATCATAGTGAATTAGTTTTTGATACTTTTAAAGTACATCCATTTGATTTTATAAGAAAAGAACATTTTGATTTAGAAATAGAACGTGTTATTGAAGAATTAATATTTCTATTAGATAAAAAAAATAAAAAAATCCAGGTAAAGAGTAATGGAGAAATAATTCAAATTAAACTAGTAGACATTTTATTCTGTGAATCAAATAAACATAATTGTTATATTTATAAAAATAATAATACGTGTATAAAAGTGCGAATGAAATTATCAGAAATATATAAATTATTAGATTCGGATATATTTTTTCAAGTGAATAAGTCATTTTTAATTAATTGGAATTGTGTAGAAAAGATTTCTAATGGAATGATTATTTATGAAAATGGACTATGTTTTAATATTAGTAGGCCAATGATTAAAGAAGCAAAAAGATTATTTTTAGTTAGAAAGGCAGAAAGTGTATGAATATTTTTAATATAGTTATAATGATGTTTGAAACATTTATTTCAATAATGTTTATTTTTTTGATATTAGATTACACCTCAAAAGAAAATATAATAAGATTTATGATTTTTTGGATAGGAGAAATGATAATAAGTATTATGTACAATTATCATTTTTTAACTGATTACACATTGTTATTTGTAGAGATATTGTATTATTTAGGAATTACACATTATCTTTCTAGAAAAGATATCTTTAATTGTTTTTTTGTAGCAATTCTCAATAATATATTATTATTATTTTCTAATGCTCTTGTATTAGTTACTGTTAATAGTATATCTTATATGATTACGTATAATATTTATAGTAATAATTTGGTGAATTTTATATCAAAAGTTGTTTTTTTATTACTAAGTTTTATTTTTCATAAGTATTTTAAAAAGTATATTTTTGAAATTAAAATACATAAAACATTTGATATATTAATTACGTCAATGTTAGTTCTTTATATTATTATTTTTAATACTATCTTTGTAAAAAAGACATTTGTTCTATCATCTTTAATAGAATTAATCATATTGAATGTATTTGTATATTTTATGTATAAATTTTTTATTCAAAATATACAATTACAAAATGAAACATTTACGAATCAATTGATCATACAAGAATTAAAAAATAAGGAAAAAGATTATCATAGACTTATAAAAAATGAAGAAAAATTAAAAACTATAAAACATGATATGAAACATCATCTATTATATTTATTAGATTGTTATGAAAATAATAATGAGAATTTTGAAAAAGAAATAAAAAAAGAAATAGCAAATTTAACTAAATTAGAAACATCTGTTAATACAGGAGTATCTTCCTTGGACTATATAATTTCATCAAAACGAGAAATATTTCAGGAAAAGAATATACAATTTATATGTAATCACTACAATGGAGATATCATTTTTGATAAATTGGACTCGTATATTATATTTGGAAATCTTATTGATAATGCAATTGAGAATTGTTCAGCAAATCCATCAAAAAAAATCATTATTGATTTAAATCAAGATAACGAATATGTTTATATAAAAATAAAGAATACGATTAACTATCCAGTATTAAAATATAATCCTCAGCTCATAAGTAAAAAAGGAACGGCAGAACATGGAATTGGTTTATCAAGTGTAAAATCAACTTTAAAAAAATATAAATCTGAAATATCTTTTTCAGAAGATAAATATTGGTTTACTGTTCTTATAGTTATTGATAAATACGAATATATTCATTAATATTCATTTAAAAGAAATTGTTCATCTACAATTTCTTTTTTGTTATAATGGGGTAAATGAGGTAAAGATATGAAGAAAACAAAAGAAATAATTATTGATGCGTTCTGGCAACTATTAGAAGAAAAACCCTTTAATAAAATAACAGTTCAAAACATTGTTGAACGTTGTGCATTAAATAGAAACACTTTTTATTATCATTTTCAAGATATCCCAAATCTTGCTGAATATACAGTAAAATTATGGGCAGATGAAATCATTCAAAACAATTATGAATTTGGTTCACCAATGACGTGTCTTTCTCCTTTGGTAGAAGAATTTATAAAACATAAAAAAGCTTTCCAACATCTTTATTCATCATCTCAAAAAGATGAATTTATTACATATATGAATCATGTCGCTTTACATATTGTTAAAATGTTTATGAAACAATCTTCACATTATGTATCAAGAAGTGAAGATGAAAAGGAAACATTAACACATTTTTATAAATGCTTAATGATTGGTATTTTAATTGATTGGTTAGAATGCCAAGGAGATTATGATTTAAAATTATTTGTAGAAAAAATCTATCATTTAATAGATAGTTCCTCACAGACTTTATTATAAGTCTGTTTTTTTGGTTATTTTACTTATTTTGTCCATTTTATAATCAATAAAAGAGGACTATATTATAAGTAGGAAGTGATACATATGAAAACATTAAATAAAGTAAAAACAAGTATTTGGATCAACGCACTTAGTGCAATTATTATTGGGATTTTATTCTTGATCAATCCTCAAGAATCCTTTCAAATGATTACGATTATTGCAGGAATAATTATTACAGCAACAGGTATTCTTGATTTTATTTATTATTTTAATGGATGGTTAGATATTTATTTTATGAAGAATACATTATTAAGTGGTTTTCTAAAATGTTTGTTAGGAATCTTTGTGTTAACACATATACCACTTATGACAACTTTCTTCTCTTATATTTTTAGTTTATATATTATTATTAGTGCTTTATATTGTTTTGAAGCCTATACGTTTATTAAATCAATGATAAGTTATTCTTTAACTTTTGATTATGTTGTTGTCACAATTTTAATATTTACAGGTCTTACGATGTTCTTTTTAGCACCAAGTACAGTGATTTCATCTTCATTTGTGATTGGTATATTATTTTTAATTAATGGAATATCTAATCTCTTTATTGTCTTTAGATTAACAAGAATTATTAAACAATACAGAACCTATATTCAATAAGCAGAGAAATCTGCTTTTTTAAATAATTAAAACATTTTAGCACTCATCTCTTGACAGTGCTAAAGCCAAGAACTATAATGTATTTAGAAATTAGGAAAGGTATTAATAAAGAACCTAGTTTCAAGAGTTAACACCGCTTGAAGTAACGATGCTAATGACTAAGCATTTATATTGAAAGGGGAAATGACTTATGATGATGCCTAGCTTATTTACAGAAAACTTATTTGATGATTTCTTTAATGATTTCGATGAAGATTTCTTTGGAAAGAAAAATCCATTATATGGAAAACATGCAAGAAATATGATGAAGACAGATGTCAGGGAAACTGATACGACTTATGAAGTAGATGTTGACTTACCAGGCTTCAAGAAAGAAGATATCAATGTCAACTATGAAAATGGATATTTGACAATATCAACAAGTAAAGGCTTGGATAAAGATGAAAAAGACAAAGATGGACGTTATATCCGACAAGAAAGATATGTTGGAAATATGACACGAAGCTTCTATTTAGGAGATATTCCAAAAGAAGATATCAAAGCTAAATATGAAGGTGGAGTACTTCGTTTATCAGTTCCTAAATCTGATATGAAACAAATTGAAAATACTTCTACAATAAGTATTGAATAATATGAAATGAGAAATCCTACGGGATTTCTTTTTTTTGTATCATAAATTTAAAAAGTGGGCATATATTATAATGAGCATATCATAAAATACCATATTTATAAGCATATATTTGTTTAAATCCTAAAAATTGACAAGATATATTTTTATTCATTCAAAAAAGTGTTGATAAAATGAAGGAAAAATATTTCCGGATAGGAGTATTTTTTTAGAAATTTGACAAAATAAAGATATTTTGTTAGTATTCACCGGGGTGAGATTTATGTACTTTGATACACATTGTCATTTAAATAGTGAACAATTATATGAAAATAGAGATGAATTTATTAAACATGCTTTAGACAATCAAGTAGAAATGATGGTTGTTGTAGGGTATGATCTTGAGTCTTCCAAAAAGGCAGTTGAAATTGCTAAAGAGCATTCCTTTATCTATGCTGCTGTAGGTATTGGACCTAATGACTGTTTAAACACAACTACTCAAGATTTACAAATCATCGATGAGTACTTAAACGAACCAAAGGTCGTAGCACTTGGTGAAATTGGATTGGATTATTATTGGGATGATGTTCCTAGCGATAAACAAAAAGAAATTTTTCAACAACAAGTTGATCTTGCTAAAAAACATCAAAAACCAATTATTATTCATTGCAGAGATGCTTATGAAGATACTTATGAAGTGCTTAAAAGAAATGGACATCCAGGAATTATGCATTGTTATAGTGGATCAGTGGAAATGGCTAAAAGATTTATTGATTTAGGTTTTTATATTTCTTTAGCTGGACCAGTCACTTTTAAAAATGCAAGAGTTCCTAAAGATGTGGCAGAAAAAATAGGTTTAGAGCATTTATTAATTGAAACCGACTGTCCTTATTTAACACCACATCCATATCGTGGTAGTTTAAATGAGCCTGCAAATGTTGTGTATATTGCCCAGGAAATAGCGAAGCTAAAGAACATGGAGATAGAAAGCGTTGCAAGTCAGACAACGTTTAATGCTAAAAAAGTATTTGGCATTAAATAGGAGGAAAATTAATGAAAACAATTAAACAAATCATTTCAGATGCAGACCCCCGACTGAAAGGGGTATTAATGATTATGATTGTCTATGTAATGGTTATGGCTACAACTGTTACATCAGGCGCAACTCAAGAAATTAAAGGTTATAAAGAAACTATTGAAATTCAGTATCAAGATGGTAGTCAAGAAGCTAAAGATTATTTAGTTAGACAAGATACTGTTAAAAATGTATTAAAAGAATTAGATGTAAACTTAGGAACTAAAGATACAGTTAATAAAGATATGGCTTATATTGTACAAAGTAAAGATCTACTTCAAGTCAATCGTATTAGCGAAGAAGAAGTAGAAGAAATACAGTATGTTGATTCTCAAACGATTGAAACAACAGGTTTACATTTATTTACAACAGAAGTTGTTCAACAAGGACAACGAGGACAAATTAATAATAAAGTGAAAGTCACTTATGAAAATGGTAAAATCGTCAAAAAAGAATTGTTATCAAGTGAAGTTGTAACTGAAAAAACAGATACGATTATTGCACATGGGACAATTCAACCTGGGGCTTATTTTACTGGAAAACTGACAACTTATGGTGGCGATTGTGCAGGAGGAAATGGAACTTCATCATCAGGGATTTCTTTATCACCAACAACTGGTGTTAAAGGAAGTCATAGTGCAAAGTTAAGTTATAAAGGTGGAAGTTATTATTGTTTAGCAGCAGATCCATCTATTCCTTTTGGAACAATTATTAAGATTACAAATCACAACTTAGGTATTGAATCAACAGCGTATGGTATTGTTGTTGATAGAGGTGGAGCTATTAAGAAAAATCATATTGATATTTTTAATGGAACAGAAGCTGGCAAATACTTTAAAGGTGGTACGTCAAATAATACACAATTTGAAATCGTATCTGTTGGTAGTGGCAAGAATTTTTGGAAATAGATAACAAGTATATCTCAAATGAGGTATACTTTTTTTGTGGGGTGATGATATGAAAATAGGTGTTATTCAAGCTTCGTCGCAAATAGAAAAAAATACTATTTTATATGAATGTACAAAAGATTATGGGGAAGTTATTAATTTTGGTTGCTTTGAAGATGAAGAAAATTATTCCTATGTTGAAATTGCTTTAGGAATTTGTTTGTTGATTTCAAGCCAAGCGGTAGATTTTATAGTGACAGGATGTTCTTCAGGACAAGGAATGATGATTGCTTGTAATAGTCTACCAAATTTAATTTGTGGCTATTTACCAACACCACAGGATGCTTATTTATTTGGAAGAATCAATGATGGTAATGTGGCTTCTTTACCATTAGGTCTTAACTATGGATGGGCTGGTGAAATTAATTTAAAAGCAACTCTCCAACAATTATTTGAAGAACCTTTTGGAATAGGGTATCCTTTAAAAGATGCAAAGCGAAAACAAGAAGATACAAAGAAAATAAAAGCTTTAAATCAATTATGTAAAAAAGATATTATTGAGTTTTTAAATGAAATCGATTCATCATTCATTAATAAAGTTTTATCTAAAAAGAATGTGATCGATTATATTTTAGAACAAGGAAAAGATCAAAGAATAAAACAATGGATTTTAAACAGGAGGTAATCCTGTTTTTTTATGAAAAAAGAGTGATAAAACGTACGAAACTCATCTTTTTTCCTCGTCAAAAAAGCAATGTTGGTGTACAATGGAAAAGAATTGAAAGGGAGTGTAAGTGATATGTATGACGTAATAGTTGTCGGAGGGGGACATGCTGGAATTGAAGCCAGTTTAGCACCTTCAAGAATGGGATTAAAAACATTACTTGTCACATCAAATATAAATAATATTGGGTCAATGCCATGTAATACTTCTATTGGTGGACCTGCTAAAGGAATCATTGTAAGAGAAATCGATGCTCTTGGTGGACAAATGTCTAAAACAGCAGATAAGACTTACTTACAAATGAAAATGTTAAATACCGCTAAAGGACCAGGTGTCCAATCTTTAAGAGCACAAGCTGATAAAAAAGCATATCCTCGTTATATGCAAAAAGTGGTTAAGGAACAAGAAAACCTCGATTTAATTGAAGGAATGGTTGAAGATTTAGTTGTTGAAGATCAAACAGTTAAAGGAGTTATTCTTGATGATGGAACAACTTATTTATCGAAAACTGTTATTCTAACAACAGGTACTTATTTAAAAGCAGAAATTCTTGTTGGACATAGTAAACATGCTAGTGGACCAGATCAACAAAAAGAATCAAAATTCTTATCTGGAAAATTAAAAGATTACGGATTTAGAATTCAAAGATTAAAAACAGGAACACCACCACGTGTTGAAATCAATAGTATAGATTATTCAAAAACATCATTACAACCAGGAACAGATGCAAAACTAGCCTTTAGTTTTACCACAGATGAATATGTTCCTATTGAAAAACAAACACCATGTTATCTAACTTATACAAATGAAACAACACATAAAATCATTCATGATAATCTAGAAAAATGTGCAATGTATAGTGGACTTGTTAAAGGAATTGGACCACGTTATTGTCCATCCATTGAAGATAAAGTTGTTAAATTCTCAGATAAACCTCAACATCAAATCTTCTTAGAACCTGAATCAAAAGAAATGAATTCAATCTATGTACAAGGTTTTTCAACATCTATGCCACATGATATTCAAGAACAAATGATTCGTACTTTACCAGGATTAGAAAACTGTACAATCTTAAAATATGCTTATGCGATTGAATATGATGCGATTGATCCATTACAATTATGGCCATCACTTGAAACCAAAGTCATTAAAAACTTATTTACTGCTGGGCAAATCAATGGAACAAGTGGTTATGAAGAAGCTGCTGGACAAGGTTTAATGGCAGGTATCAATGCAACACTTAAAGTAAGAAATGAAGCACCTCTTGTCTTAAAAAGAGATGAAGCTTATATTGGTGTCATGATTGATGATCTTGTTACTAAAGGAACAAAAGAACCTTATCGTATGCTTACATCAAGAGCGGAATATCGTTTATTAATTAGACATGATAATGCTGATGAAAGACTTTATGATTATAGTCATAAAATTGGACTTGTTAAAGATAAAGAATATCAAAGATATCAAAATAAAATGAAAGGGATCTATGATGAAATTGAACGTTTAAGTACTATTCGTTTTACCCCAAAAGATGATATCAATGAAATGTTGGAACAAAACAATTCTTCGCATTTAAAAGAAGGGGTTTCTGCAAAAGAACTTATTACAAGACCTGAAATCACTTATGATATGATGTTACCTTATATTGATGCACCTGAATTAAGTGAGGAACAAAGAAGAAGAATTACTATTTTAATTAAATATGCAGGATATATTGAAAAAGCTAAAAGACAAGCGCAAAAACAAATCAAAATGGAAGAAAAACATATTCCAGAAGATATTGATTATGAAGATGTTAAAAACCTAGCTTTAGAAGCAAAACAAAAATTATCAGAAATTAGACCACTTACCATTGGTCAAGCTTCTCGTATATCAGGAATCAATCCTGCAGATATTTCAGTTTTATTAATTTATTTAAAACAAAAATATAACGGAGAATAAGAATGAATGAATTAGAATTTCAAAATATACTTAAAGAAAAAGGAATCGAAGTAAGTGAACATCAACTTCAACAATTTCAAAAATATTATGAAATCTTAGTTGAATGGAATGAAAAAATGAATCTTACAGCAATTACGGATAAAGAAGATGTTTATTTAAAACATTTCTATGATTCAATTACGATTGCTTTTGATTTTGATTTCAATAATCAAACCTTGATTGATGTAGGAGCTGGTGCTGGTTTTCCCTCAGTTCCTTTAAAAATCCTTTATCCAAATTTAAAGATTACAATCGTTGATTCCTTAAATAAAAGAATTACTTTCTTAAATCATTTATTTAAAGAACTGGAATTAGATAACTGTCAAGCAGTGGCTGCACGTGCAGAAGAATACGCTAAAGATCATCGTGAAAGTGTTGATATCGTGATGGCAAGAGCGGTAGCACGTTTAAATATTCTTGATGAACTTTGTTTACCACTTGTTAAAAAGAATGGTTATTTCTTATCTTTAAAAGGAAGACAAGCACCAGAAGAAGTAAAAGAAGCTAAAAAAGGTATTCAATTATTAGGTGGACAAATAGAAAGTACACATGATTTTACACTTGCAAATCATGATGATTTTAGAAGTAATATTATTATTAAAAAAGTAAAAGAAACACCAAAGAAGTATCCAAGAATGTTTTCTAAAATAAAAAAGAGTCCATTGTAGGAGGGTATCATGTTTAATAATAAATTAAAAAATATAGATATTAATAAAATACAAGCAAATGAGAATCAGCCAAGAACTGTTTTTAATGAAGAAAAAATTGAAGAATTAGCTGCTTCTATTGAAGAAAATGGTTTAATACAACCTATAGTTGTAAGAAAAGTAAATGGAATTTACCAAATTATTGCAGGTGAAAGAAGATATCGTGCTTGTTGTTCTTTAAATATGAAACAAGTACCATGTATTATTGAAGATTATGATGATAAACAAACACAAACACTTGCTATTATTGAAAATATTCAAAGAGAAGACTTATCACCATTAGAAGAAGCAAAAGCTTATCAAGCTTTAATTAAAGAATATGGTTATAGTCAAACAGAGCTTGCAGATATTGTTGGTAAAAAACAATCAACGATTGCGAATAAATTAAGATTATTAAAATTAAGTGATGATGTTCAATTTTCTTTAAATCAAAAACAAATAACAGAAAGACATGCTAGAGCAATGCTTTCATTAAATGAAGAAAAACAACAAGAAGTCTTAAGAGAAGTTTTAAAGAAAAAACTAACAGTAGCTGATACAGAAAGACTTATTAAAAAAGAACCAAAACCTAAAAAGAAAAAAGCATCAGCCGATGTTAAAAAAACAATTTCAAGAAATGTGAAAATTGCTTTAAATACATTACAACAAGCAATTGGAATGATTGAAAAAACAGGAACATCACTTCAACAAGAAACAGAAGATTTAGAAGATGAATATGTTATTACAATTAGAATACATAAGTAGAGGGTTAAGATGAAGTTACTAGCAACAGATATGGATGGAACATTTCTAAGAGATGATAAATCCTACAGTGAAGAATTTAATGATTTATATAAACAAATGTTAAAAAAAGATATACAATTTGTCATTGCATCAGGAAATCAATATGAAGCATTAGTTTGTAAATTTGATGATGATATTAAAGATGATCTTTATTATCTTTGTGAAAATGGAACAAAGATTGTCTATCGAGGAGATGTTATTTATAAACATTGTTTAGAAACTGATGATTATCAACATGCATTAAATATTTTAAAAGAAGATGAAGAATGTATGTTAGTTGTATCAGGAGTAAAGCATGCTTATATTTTAAAGAAGTTTGAAGATAGAAAAGATTTTATTACATTATTTATTAAAAATATTGTTTTTGTAGACTCATTTGATGAAATAGATGATGAAATATTAAAATTTTCAGTTGCTAACTTTGATGGTAAAATTGAAGATAGACTTGAAGTGATCAAGAAAAGGATAAATCCTAAATTTAGAGTTGTAACCACAGGAAATGTTTGGTTTGATATTTTTTATAAGACAATTAATAAAGGAACTTCCTTACAACATCTTCTAGATTTGTTAGGAATATCTAATGAAGAATCAGGAGCCTTTGGCGATCAAATGAATGATTATGAAATGTTACAAACAGTAAAATATGGTTATGCGATGGCTAATGCCATGCCACCTGTTAAAGAGGTTGCTTATCAAGTGATTGATAGTAATGAAAATGATGGCGTTATTTTAAAAATAAAAGAAATCTTAAAAGGTAACTATTAAACAATGCGTAAGCATTGTTTTTTTTGTATAATAAAGACGTTAAAACAAGGAGGAAGACTATGAAACCAAAATTACATTTTACAGCCCCTTATCATTGGATCAATGATCCAAATGGACTTATTTATTATAAAGGAAACTATCATATCTTTTATCAACATTTCCCATATGATAATAAATGGGGAACAATGCATTGGGGACATGCTATTACAAAAGATTTTGTCAATTTTGAACATCTTCCAATTGCTTTATATCCATCTAAAGATTTTGATAGAAATGGATGTTTTTCAGGATCAGCAATTGAAATTGATGGCCAACTTTATCTTTATTATACAGCTATTAAATACGCTAAAGAAAATCCAAGTAATGTACATAATCAATATAGTGATGATGATTTAAGAGCCTCACAAGCACTCGTTGTAAGTAGTGATGGAATTCATTTTGATAATGTTAAAAATAAAAAACAAATCATTCCCATGATTCAAGAAGCTTATCTTGGAGATTATCGTCATACCAGAGATCCTAAAGTATGGAAAAAACAAGATGGAAAATATGCCATGGTCATTGGTAGTAAAGTCGCTTATGAAGATGACTATTGTGGAAAAGCTCTTTTTTATGAAAGTGAAGATGGAATTCATTTTGAATATAAAAACAGCTATCAAGAACCAACTATTGGAAATATGTGGGAATGTCCAGATGTCTTTAAAATCAATAATCAATTCTTTATGATTTTCTCACCAGAAAATACAGATCTACCACCAAAACCAAATAGTAATGCGCGTTATATGCCGATTGATTTTGAGGAAGATACACTTACTATTAAAGAGCATGGTGATTGGCCTTACTTAGATCATGGTTTAGATTTCTATGCACCACAAACGTTCTTATCAAAAGATAATGAAAGAATTTTACTTGGTTGGCTTAGAATGAGAAAACCAGTTCAAGGAGAAGAATGGGTTGGGATGTTTATTATGCCAAGAGTTTTAAAAGAAAAAGAGGGTAAGATTATTCAAGAACTTTATCCTGAAATTAAAAATTCATTTAATCAAGAAATTCAAGATATTTCATTTGATCAACCATTCCAATTAAAGACAACACTTAATAAGGATAGTTCTTTAAATCTTGGTGGTTTTAAAATTGATATTCAAGATGATTGTCTCCATTTAAATAGAGAAGAAGTCTCTATTCAAGAAAATAAAGTATGTAATGATGTTATTTCACCTAAATTACAAGGACATTATGATATTGAACTTTATTATGATCATCATGTTTTTGAAATCTATATTAATGGTGGTGAATATGTGATGTCACAAGTTGTTTATGATTTAAATGATCAAGTTGTTATTCAAAATACAGAGTATAAAGTCTATGTCAGATCATTATAAATTCTTTAGTCATAAACAATGTGAGTATTATCCTTGTCATCAATTAGATGAAATTAATTGTTTGTTTTGTTATTGTCCATTATATATTTTAAAAGATTGTAAAGGTCATTATAAAATGATAGGAAATATTAAAGATTGTAGTGGATGTACTTTACCACATCAAAAAGAAAACTATGATTATATTATTTCTCGTTATCAAGATGTTGTAAAAGCTTTTCAATTACTTGACAATAAAGATACAAATGATAAGATAAAAGCACCAGAGGGTATTGAAGACAATGCTGGATAAGGTTTAGACCTTATCCAATTTTTTTTATGAGGAAATTATGGAACAAAGACTTTTAAAGCATTAATGATATTTGCTTTACCTTATATGTTTTCAAACTTATTACAAGTATTATATGGGTCGGCAGATTTATTTGTTGTAGGACAATTTGGACATACCTTTGATGTCTCAGGAGTTTCGATAGGAAGTCAAACGATGGCTTTAATTACTAATCTTATTTTAGGACTTACTACAGGGGTTACGGTTTTATTAGGACAATATCTAGGAAGTAAATCTTATCGAGATTTATCGAAAATGATTGGTGGAGCTATTGTTTTATTTTTAATCATTGCTTTAGGTTTAACTTTTGTGATGTTGTATTTTAATAATGAAATTACACTTTTAATGAATACACCAAAAGAAGCTATTGAAGCAACGAAAAGCTAATTAAGTATATTATCTTTATTGTCGGATATAATGTTGTCAGTAGTATTTTAAGAAGATTAGGGGATAGTAAAACACCTTTATTGTTTGTTTTTATTGCGTGTATCATTAATATTATTGTTGATTTTGTTTTAGTAGGATATTTTCATTTGGGAACAAAAGGGGCTGCCATTGCCACTGTATCAGCATAAGAGTTTTCTTTTCTCTTTGCATTAGTTTATTTATGTAAAAAAGGAATTGGTTATTCTTTTATAAAGAAGATATTTGTTTTTCAAAATATATTCAAAAGATAATGCAAATAGGTTTTCCTTTGGAATTACAAAGTGTACTTGTTAATATATCATTGATTATTGTTAATCAAATGGGCTTAATTGCTTCTGCTTCTTTAGATGTTGTTGGAAAATTAATGGAATTTTTAATGTTACCAGCCATTGCCTTAGGAAGTGCTTTAACTTCTCTTATTGCTTTAAATGTAGGAGCTAAACAATATAAGCGTGCTAAACAAACATTAAAGTATGCAATCATGATATCTCTTGCCTTCGCAATTGTTGTAACAACGATTTGTGAAATCGATGGAACAATACTTACGCGTATTTTTACCAATAATCAAGATGGTATTAAAAATGGTGCCTTGTATTTAAAAACGTATTCTATTGATTGTTTACTTACAAGTTTTTTATTCTGTATTAATGGGTATTTAAATGGTTACGAAAGAACTGTCTTTACGATGGTACATAGTTTAGTAGCAACTTTTGTTGGAAGAATTCCTTTAACTTTATTATTTTCTAAAATACCAAACGTAACATTATTCCATATGGGAATTGCAGCCCCATTATCTACAATGATTTCTTTAGTAATGATCTTTATTTATTTTAAGAAAACAAAATTTGATAAAGTTAAACAGTAAGAAGTTACATTATTACTTATAAAAAAGAAATATTTTATTTTTTTTGTAACAATATATCTTTTTTATAAATTCTATTGCTTAGTTTATTTTGAATCTTTATGATTAAAGATAGGTGATGAAAATGATTAAAGCGATATTTTTAGATATTGATGGAACATTGATTTCGGGGAAAAGACCTTCTATAAAAAAAGAAGTGATTGAAGGATTAAAACAAGTAAGGAAAAAAGGAATTCAATTGTTTATAGCCAGTGGAAGACATATGTTAGAGCTAGAAGAACTAAAACTTGTTGAACAGTTTGAATTTGATGGCTATCTTTTATTAAATGGTGGCTATTGTACAATAGGTTCACAAATTATTTATGATAATAAAATACCTCAAGAGGATTTAAAAGAAATTGTAAAGATTGTAAAAGAAAACAATTATCCTTGTTTATTTATTGAGAGCAATCAAATGTATATTACTCATGTAAATCAAAGAGTCATAGATGCTCAAGCATCTATTTCAACAATGATTCCACCAATAAGTAATCAAATCAATATAGATAACATTTACCAAGTAGATCCTTATGTAGATGAAAAAGGAATAAAAGAAATTATAAAAAATACCAAACATGTCAAAGTCACAAAATGGCATGACTATGCCTATGATATTGTTCCCAAAACAGGTGGGAAAGCAGCGGCTATTCAAGCTGTTTCAAAACATTTTGGTTATCAAAAAGAAGAATTAATGGCTTTTGGTGATGGACATAATGATATTGAAATGTTAGATGTCGTAGGTTATCCTATTGTGATGGAAAATGGCAGTGATGAAGTAAAACAACATGCATGTTATATTTGTGATGATGTTGAAAAAGAAGGAATTTTAAAAGGATTAAAACATTTTAATCTTATTGACTAGGAGAAAAGAGTATGAGAAGAAAAGATAGAGAAATTACTGATTTTGATGAAATGATGAAAATTATTGCAAAGTGTGATACATGTCGTTTAGTACTATTTGATGATGAATTTCCTTATATCGTTCCTTTAAACTTTGGAACAGATGTAGAAGAAGGACAACTTTATCTATATTTTCATAGTGCCAAAGTAGGAACAAAACTTGATTTAATAAGAAAAAATAATAAAGTTACTTTTGAAATGGATTGTGAACATAATATTATTATGTATGATGAAAGAATGTCATGTACAATGGGGTATGAAAGTGTCATTGGACATGGTATTGTAGAATTTGTTGAAGATGAAAATAAGATTAATGCGTTAAAAATCTTAATGAGACATTATCATGAAGAAGATTTTAAATTCAATGAAAAAGTCGCAAAAGTAACAGAAGTTTTCCGTGTTAAAGTGCTCGATATGACAGGTAAACGAAGAGATAATATTCATCCTGAAGAAAAAGTAAAAAGACATATCTCACTAGATTAAAAGGGCTTGTAATTAGCCCTTTTAATCTAGTTCTTCACCATTAGAAGCAATAACTTTCTTATACCAATCATAAGAATCTTTTTTGCTCCTTTCTAATGTTCCATTACCTTCATTATCTCTATCTACATAGATAAATCCGTAACGTTTTTTCATTTCACCTGTTGTAAATGAAACACAGTCAATACATCCCCAAGGAGTATATCCCATTAAATCAACACCATCTTCTTCAACAGCTTTTTTCATTTCTTCGATATGAGCTCTTAAGTAATCAATACGATATGGATCATGACAAGAACCATCTTCTTCTTTTACATCAATTGCTCCAAAACCATTTTCTACAATAAACAATGGTTTTTCATATCTTTCATAGAACATATTTAAAGTGTATCTTAATCCTTCTGGATCAATAGCCCATCCCCATGCTGTTTCGTGAATAAAAGGATTTTTAACTGAATGTTTACTTGATCCATCTGTTGTCATAGAAATATCTCTAATGGAATTAGAATCTACAGTATTCGACATATAATAACTAAACCCAATATAATCAACAGTACCTTCAGCTAATGATTTTTTATCTTCTTCAGTGATATCAATATTGAATCCTTTTCTTTCAAACATTTTTAAGGCATAAGCAGGATAATGTCCACGACATTGTACATCACAGAAGAAGAAACGATCATGCATTTGTTGTTGTGCTAATACTTGATCTGCTGGACGACAACTAAATGGATAAATTGGAACCATAGAAATCATATTTCCAATTTTGAAATCAGGATTGATTTCTTTACCTATTTTTACCGCTTTAGCTGAAGCCACTAATGTATGATGTCCACAGATATACATTGCTTCTTCTGGACTATCATAGTCTCCAAAATGAGCTCCACTGTTTGTCCAACCATAAATGTCGTTAATAAAGTTCATTTGGTTATTGATTTCATTGAAAGTCATCCAGTATTTAACTTTGTTTTTATATCTTTTGAAACATACTTCTGCAAATTTAACAAAGAAATCAATTGTTTTACGGTTCATAAATCCACCGTATTCTTTAGCTAAATGATAAGGCATTTCAAAGTGTGATAATGTGATAACAGGTTCAATACCATATTTTAATAATTCATCAAAAACATCATCATAGAATTGTAATCCTTCTTCATTAGGTTCTTCTTCATCCCCTAATGGGAAAATTCTTGTCCAAGCAATAGAAGTTCTAAAACATTTAAATCCCATATCCGCAAACATAGCGATATCTTCTTTATAGTGTCCATAGAAATCAATTCCTACATGATTTGGATAATATTTTCCTTCTACAACACCATCAGTGATTTCTCTAGGTACACCATGTGCTCCTGCAGTCATAACATCCGCTACAGAATATCCTTTAGAAGTATTTAATACTCCTCCTTCAAATTGGTGAGCAGCTAACGCTCCACCCCATAAAAAATCTTTTTTTAACATAGTTTTTTCCTCCACTATTTATATTTGATTTTATAAGTTAAAATAATTGAAGCAAAAACAAAAGTAATTGCATTTGCGCCAATCAAATTATAATCTCGTATGTTAATACCATGAATAATCCATAAAAATACTCCTAAAACAAAAGCAACATACATTCCAAGTGAAATGCTTGATGTATCTTTGGTTTTAATAACTTGATATGCTTGTGGTAAAAATGAAATTGTTGTTAAAATGGCAGCAATAGTACCAATCATTTTTGATTCCTCCTTTTCTACAAAACTAAAATAATTTATAAAAAAGAACTTATCAAGTGATAAAGCATACTAAGAAATAACATAACAAAATTATTCTTAAAAGATAAAAAAACAATGTTACATTGTAACATTGTCAACTTTCTTGATTAAAGATATGTCCATAAAGATTATCTAATTCTTTAGAATGTTTTAAATCATTTGATATAAGAATAGTATAAAACAAATCAAAAATATATTTTAAAGAAATATAGAAAATCATGTCTTTTAAACTTTCGAATTCTTCATGGATTATTCCATATAAAACATAAGGTGTTTTTAAAGATAATTCTTTTGCTTGTTTAGATGTAATCACAAGAAAAGGAATCTTTCTTTCTTTTAAAATATCAACTACTCTTAATAAATGCTTATTTTTACCATATTTACTCACAAGTATAATTGTATGATCCCTTTCCACATTAAAACTTAGCCAAAGCTGTTTATCATGATTATGATAAACATTAACAATCTTATTAACACTTGATAATAAATGACTAGCATAATCTCCAATAGTAGAATTTGTATCATTGGCAATAATATCAATATATTTATTTTTAGAAATCATAGAAATTATGTGGTTAAATGTGGTAGAGTCAATATTATCTTTTGTTTGATGAATAATACCACATTCAATTTCTGTAAGTTTATTTTTTACAGAATAAAGGTTTTCATGAGATTGAATATGCATATTAGAAAGATAATACTGATTTAAAAAAGAATGGATATTAAGTTTAAAATCATTATAACTTTCAAAACCTAGCTTTTTAACAAAACGAATAATAGCTGTTGGACTTGTGAATGTTTCTTTAGCAAGTTGATGTGAAGAAAGTAAAGGGATTTCTTCACTATGTTCAAGTATGTATCTAGCAATAAACAAATCATTTTCATTTAATTTATAATCTTTTTCTAACTGTTTTAAAATCATAAAATCACCTCATTTTTATTATAATATTAAAATTGATAAACATCTTCACCTAATAGATTTAAAGCATTTAAATTAATAATTTGATACGTACCACGTTTTATCTTCTTTATATATTTCTTATCTAAAAATAATTTAAGAACACGCTGGAGTTGACGATAACTACAACCAATCAATTCAGCAACGACTACAAAATTATCTTGAACAATAGAGTTTTTATGAGAAACAATAAAGTAAGCCGCTAATCTATTTTCAACTGGATAATTTAATGAAATAGACTGATTCTGAGTTGATTTAGAAAGCTTGCTGGCAAGATTTTTTGCGATGGTTTTCATAAAGAAAACATCATTCATTAATATTTCATGATATTTAGAAAGGGAAATAGTTGCACAAATACAATCTTCATAAGCAATCACATTATTAATAATAGGAGATTGAGTGATAAATTCTAAATCACCAATAATAGAGTAGGGACTATTAAAACTGCATAACATACTATTTCCATTCGCATTAATATGGTTTACTTTCATTTTTCCTCTTAAAAGAATATAAATATAATTAAGCTTTTCACCTTGATGTAATAAATATTCGTCTTTATTTAATTTTTTGATTTCAATATATTGATAATTATCAACGTGAAGAATTTCTAATTTTTTTAATTCATTTAAATAATTCATCTAAATCACCATCACTAATATGACATATGTCGTATTTATAATCAAGGTAATCACTATAATTCTTTCTGGAGGTGATCTTGATGGATTTTGTATTAGCCACATTATGTGGGATTATTGTAACGACAATGAATGTATTTAATGGGCAATTATCAGATTATACAGGGGTCTATTTATCAACAGTTATCATTCATTTAGTTGGTTTAGTTACTTTTTTAATTATTATGAAAATCAAAGATAAGAAAGTTTGTTTTAAGAAACAAATTCCTTTATATATGTATTGTGGAGGATGTATTGGGGTATTAACTGTTATTTTTAATGTTTTTGCGATTGGTAAGATAGGAGCTTCTTTAATGACAGCACTAGGATTATTAGGACAAATGATGACATCTTTGTTGTTAGAAAATAAGGGATGGCTAGCGACATCTATTCGAAAATTAAATATAGGAAAGATCATAGGATTAGCAGTTGTTTGTTTAGGAATAGGAGTGATGTTATTATGATTTCTATTATATTTTCTATTCTATCAGGAGTTACAATTGTTTTAAGCCGTAGTGTCAATGGGATGCTTTCTAAGAAAATGGGAGCTTATCAGGGAACGTTTTATAATTACTTTACAGGCTTTATGACAAGTTTGATTTTAATGCTTGTTTTGATGATTGTTGGTGTTCAACATATAAATATTTCTTTAGATAAAACGAATTTGATGATGTATTTAGGTGGAATCATAGGGGTTTTTAATATCTTGATTTTAAATATTATTGTTCCTAGAATATCACCTGTTATCCTTACTTTATTAAGCTTTATTGGACAACTTGTCAGTGGGATGGTGATTGATGCTTTTGTATATAACATGTTTTCTATTTCAAAGATTTTAGGATGTTTGATTGTTATTGCTGGTTTAGTGATTTATCAATTAAGTGAAGAAAAAGCATAAAAGAAGATCAGTTTAGATCTTCTTTTTGCTTAATATGAGCTTTTCTTTTTCTGATCTTTTTAATTGTTTAATTTGATACTCTCTTTTTAAAGCCTCGCTTTTATGTTCAAAAGTTTCAAAATAAACAAGTTCGACTGGTCTTCTTGCCTTTGTATATTTAGCACCTTTACCAGCGTTATGGGCTTCAATACGCTTTTCTAGCTGATTTGTCCAACCAGTATAAAGTGTTTGATCACGACACCTTACGATATAAACGTAATTATTTTGTTGTTGAGCCAAAGCCACCATTTCTTTCTTCAGTGACATCATCATCTTCAACAATTCCAAATTCAAAGAAAATACCTTGAACCATTCCTTGTCCTGCTTTTAAAGAAAGAGATTTATCTTCATTACTATCATTTGTAAGTTTTACAAACATATGACCTTCATTATCACTATTATAATAATCACTATCAATAATACCTACTGTATTATTAAGTTGTAAACGATATTTAAATCCTAAACCACTACGAGGATATAAACCTAATACCCAACCATTTTCAATACGCACACGAATACCTGTAGGAATTTTAATAGTTTGTCCTGGATTTAATTCAAAATCAATAGGACTATAGAAATCATATCCAGCTGATCCTTTTGTGGCACGTTTTGGAAGTTGGATGGAATGATAGATTTCTTCTACTTCTTTTTCATTATATTGAGGAAATGAATCCATGAAATCATTTTTAAATTGGTTATATGATACTTTTTCAAATTTTGCGATTTTTTTCATAATTTTTCTCCTTTTTACTTCTCTATTATAGAGGAAAAAAGAAAACAAGAAAATAAATAATTTCATCACTTGACATAGGGAAATGAGATTGTTATTATATGTGTAAATTATAAGATATAGTATTAAATACTACATAAGATAGTTAAAAGAGGTAATATGTATGAAAAGAACAAAATTAGATGATCGTGTTTTACCTGTTTATACAAAGGGTGAAGAAATATTTAATATGGTAACTCATATTGTAGGTGGGGCGATGGGAATAGCCGCATTAGTTTTATGTATTATTTTTTGTCATGATGGTTATGGCTTATTTTCAGGGATTGTTTATGGAATTTCGATGATTCTTCTTTATACAATGTCAGCTATCTATCATGGTTTATCACCTAAGCTTAAAGCAAAGAAAGTTTTCCAAATTATGGATCATTGCAGTATCTTTGTATTGATTGCGGGAACTTACACACCGGTTTTACTTTGTTCAATAAGAGAAGTTGATGTTAAATGGGCTTGGATTTTATTTGCAGTCATATGGATCATGACAGTGATTGGAATTACGTTAAATGCAATCGATATTAAAAAATATCAAACTTTTTCAATGATTTGTTATTTAGTGATGGGTTGGTGTATTATTTTTAAAATCAATCTCTTACCACAAGCAGTAGGAATGAATGGTATTTGGTTACTTGTTTCAGGAGGACTTGCTTATACAATTGGTGTTATTTTCTATGTATTACAAAATAAGATTAAATATATGCATAGTATTTGGCATTTATGGATTTTAGTTGGTTCTATCTTACATTTTTTATGTATTATCTTATATGTTCTTTAGAATTTATAAAAATCATAAATATATTTTTTACAAAGTCCTTTGTTTATATAAACATTGGATTTTTTTATTTTGTAAAAACGTAAAAGAACTATAAAATCAATATTATTTGTGATAGAATGGATTGGACGTCGAATTATTTTAAGTAAAATAATTCGAAAAAAAGTATGGGCCAATAGAGCATAAAAGTATATTTTTTTTTTTTGATTGGCTATAATACAAATACATAAAAAATACGAAAGGGGATATTTGGCGTGAAAATAATAAAAAGAAATGGGCAAGAAGCAATTTTTGATGAAGTAAAAATTACCAATGCAATTATTGGTGCTAATAAAGAAGTTGTTGAAACAGAAAGACTTTCTGAAGAAGAAATAGATAATATTACAAATGACATTAAATATAAATGTCAAAAAATGAAAAGAGCATTAAGCGTTGAAGAAATTCAAAACTTAGTAGAAGATGAATTAATGAAATTAAATGCTTTTTCTGTTGCCAGAAAGTATATTACATATCGTTTTCAAAGAGCATTAGCAAGACAATCTAATACAACTGATGATCAAATTTTAAGTTTGATTGAATGTGCAAATGAAGAAGTTAAACAAGAAAACTCTAATAAAAACCCTACAGTAAATAGTGTACAAAGAGATTATATGGCTGGAGAAGTTAGTAAAGATTTAACAAGAAGAATTTTACTTCCAGAAGATATTGTAAAAGCACATGATGAAGGATTGATTCATTTCCATGATGCTGATTATTTCTCTCAACATATGCATAACTGTGATTTAGTAAATCTAGAAGATATGTTACAAAATGGAACAGTTATTTCAGAAACAATGATTGAAAAACCAAAGAGCTTTTCTACTGCATGTAATGTAGCTACTCAAATTATTGCTCAAGTAGCAAGTTCTCAATATGGGGGACAAAGTATTACATTATCTCATTTAGCACCATTTGTTGATGTAAGTAGACAAAAATTTAGAAAAGAAGTTAAAGAAGAATTTGAAACTATTGGTTTAGAATTAGATGATGAAAAAATCAATGCTTTAGCTGAAGAACGTTTGAAAAAAGAAATTACTAAAGGGGTACAAACAATTCAATATCAAGTTGTTACTTTAATGACAACAAATGGACAAGCACCATTTATTACTGTCTTCATGTATTTAAATGAAGTACCTGAAGGACGTTTAAGAGATGACCTTGCTATGATCATTGAAGAAACACTTAAACAAAGAATGAAAGGTGTTAAAAATGAAAAAGGTGTTTATATTACACCAGCATTCCCTAAATTAATCTATGCTTTACAAGAAAACAATATTGAACCTAATAGTCAATATTATTATTTAACAGAACTTGCTGCAAGATGTTCAGCAAAACGTTTAGTTCCTGATTATATTTCTGAAAAAGTAATGAAAGAATTAAAAGTTGATCAAAATGGAAATGGTCAATGTTATCCATCAATGGGATGTAGATCTTTCTTAACACCTTATATTGATGAAAATGGTAAACCAAAATACTATGGACGTTTCAATCAAGGAGTTGTGACAATCAACTTAGTTGATGTGGCTTGTTCATCAAAAAGAGATATGAACAAATTCTGGCAAATCTTTGATGAAAGATTAGATTTATGTTATAGAGCTTTAATGTGCAGACATGAACGTTTAAAAGGAACACCAAGTGATGTGGCACCTATTTTATGGCAACACGGAGCATTGGCTCGTCTTAAAAAAGGTGAAACAATTGATAAATTATTATACGGTGGTTATTCAACAATTTCTCTTGGATATGCTGGATTATATGAATGTGTTAAATATATGACAGGTAAATCACATACAGATCCAAGTGCAACACCATTTGCAATTGAAGTGATGCAACATTTAAATGATGCATGTACAAAATGGAAAGAAAAAGAAAATATTGATTTTTCACTTTATGGAACACCAATTGAATCAACAACTTATAAATTTGCAAAATGTTTACAAAAACGTTTTGGTAAAATTGAAGGTGTTACAGATAAAAACTATATTACAAACAGTTATCATATCCATGTAACAGAACATATTAACGCCTTTGATAAATTAACATTTGAATCTCAATTCCAAAAATTATCACCAGGTGGAGCTATTTCTTATGTAGAAGTTCCAGATATGCAAGATAATATTGATGCGGTATTAGCAGTTATGAAACATATTTATAATAATATTATGTATGCTGAATTAAATACAAAGAGTGATTATTGTATGGCTTGTGGATATGATGGAGAAATCCAAATTGAAAAAGATGAAAATGGTAAACTTATTTGGGTATGTCCAAACTGTGGAAATAAAAACCAAGATATGATGTCTGTTGCTAGACGTACATGTGGTTATATTGGAACACAATTCTGGAATCAAGGAAGAACACAAGAAATCAAAGAACGTGTATTACACTTATAGAGATGAAATTTTCATCTCTTTTTTTCTATTTATTAACCAAAAACCAAAGAATGGAAAATGGTAAACAAGTTGTTGATGGAAATCTTGAAGGTATTAAAAAATCTTTAGAGGGTTCTCTTGAAAGATTAAAAACAGATTATATTGATTTGTATTATTTACATCGCGTTGATCCTAATATACCAATTGAAGATATTGCGTATTTAATGAAGGATTTTATTAAACAAGGGAAAATCAAACATTGGGGATTATCAGAAGCAAAAATTGAAACCAAGCCCATGCAATATGTTCTTTAACAGCCGTAGAGAGTGAATATTCAATGATGTGGAGAGAACCAGAAGATAAGCTTATTCCTTTACTTGAAGAACTAGGTATTGGTTTTGTTCCTTTTGCTCCATTATGTAAAGGATTTTTAAGTGATGCTTATGATAAAAATGGTTTTCATGCAAAATTAAATGCACCAAGATTTAGTGAAGAAGCGCTTAAAAAGAATCAAGTAGTTGTTGATTTAGTTAATAAAATTGCAAAAGAAAAAAAGGCAACAGTTGCATAAATTTCTTTGGCTTGGGTATTAGCACAAAAAGATTTTATTGTACCTATTCCAGAAACAACAAAGTTGGAAAGATTAAAAGAAAATATTAAAGCAACCGAAATCAAATTTACAAAAGCAGAAGTTGAATCAATGAATCAAGCATTATCTCAAATGGATATCGAAAGTAGAAGATTTGAACCAAGTTCTGATTTTGAAAAAAGAGTTGGTTTATATAAAGGCGAGATATTCTCGCTTTTTTTGTTATGAAAAAAATTTAATGAATTGATAAATTTGTAAAAATATGTCGATTATATCTAAAAAATATGTAATACTGAAAGAAGTGAGGAAAGGAGAATAAGGTGAAAGATATTTATTTATTACTAACAAAATCAGATACTTTTATTTCTAAAGCAATTTATTTAATGACGCAAGACAGTTATACACATATTTCTATCTCTTTTGAAGAAAATTTACAACCGATGTATAGTTGTGCTAGAAAATATACTTACTCTCCAATTCCTGCAGGAATTAGAAATGAGTCATTTGAAAAGGGATTCTATAATAAAAATCAACATATTCCTTGTGCATTATATAAACTTACTGTTAAGAAAGAGATATATTATAAGGCAAAATTTATTTTAGAATCTATTTTAAATCATTCTCAAGATTATAAATATAATTTAATGGGATTGATTTTATGTAAATTGGAAGTTCCTTATCGTAGAAATCATTATTATTTCTGTTCAGAATTTGTAAGTGAAATCTTGGCTTATAGTCAAGCTATAGAATTACCTAAGCTTCCTTGTTTAATGAAACCATCGGATTATTTATTATTTGAAGAATTAGAGTGTTTATATCAAGGAAATATTGGAGAACTTATAAAATATAGAGGTTTATGTTAAAGGATGATACATCCTTTTTATTATATCAATAGAATCTATAAAGAATTGTTGTATAATAGGAAAATATGAAAAGAGGAATTGAAATGAATTATGCAGAAATTAAGAATTTTGATATCGCTAATGGCTTAGGAGTTAGAGTTTCTTTATTTGTATCAGGATGCACGCATCACTGTAAGAATTGTTTTAATCAAATGACATGGGATTTTAAATATGGAAAAGAGTTTAATCAAGAAGTAGAAGATTTAATTATTGATTATTTAAAACCAGAACATATAACAGGATTGTCTTTACTTGGAGGAGAACCAATGGAACCAAGTAATCAAAGAGCGTTATTACCGTTTATTAAAAGAGTAAAAGAACTTTATCCACAAAAGGATATTTGGTGTTATACAGGTTATCTCTTTGATCAAGAACTTTTAAGTGAAAGTCGAGCAAGATGTGAAGTAACTGATGAATTGTTATCTTATATCGATGTTCTAGTAGATGGTAAGTTTATTGAAGAACTTAAAGATTTAAGTTTAAAGTTTAGAGGATCGTCTAATCAAAGAATTATAGATGTTAAACAAAGTTTAGAAAAAGATGAAATTATTTTATATAAAGATTTGAATGAAAATAGAAATTTTCAAAAATATGAATAAGACGATATACACTACATAATTAGATAAAATTATGCTATAATATTTTCGTTAATTATAGAGGGAGTAGAATATGATAGGATTTTATAGTTATACTGTCATTCTTACATATTTATCATTAGTTTTTGCAATGGTAGGAATCCACTTATCAGTCATTGGACTTTACCAATGGTCATTTATTTGTTTAATGATGTGTGGTATTTGTGATACCTTCGATGGAATGGTCGCAAGAAGTAAGAAAAATCGTACAGAAGAAGAAAAGAAGTTTGGGATTCAAATAGATTCTTTATGTGATCTTATTTCTTTTGGTGTTTTTCCAGCAATACTAGGATATAATTTAGGATTATCTTCAGTAGGATGGCTTGCTATTGAAATACTTTATGTATTAGCAGCAGTTATTCGTTTAGCTTATTTTAATGTTACTGAAGAAACAAGACAGCAACAAACAACAGAAAAAAGAAAGTATTATCAAGGTTTACCAGTTACAACTTCAGCCTTTATTTTACCTTTTGCATTTGCTTTAAGATATGTTATTTTTGGTTTAGATTACTTATATGGAACTTTAATGTTAATTACAGGTATTTTATTTGTTGTTGATTTTAAAGTGCCAAAATTAAAAGGGAAAGGAATTATTGCACTTGGTGTTCTAGTTGTTATTGAACTTGTGCAAATTCTTTGTTTTTCATGATTAAAGATCGTCAAGGACATATCGTTAAAGAATTAGAGGGTCAAAATAAATTATTAAAAAAATTATATAGCACATCTGCTGGTAGATGTGCTTTAAAAATCTTAGTATCACCATTTGTTACACACTTAGGTGGTTTATATATGTCTTCACCATTTTCAAAGACAAGTATTTCTTCGTTTATTAAAAACAATGATATTGATATGAGTCAATATGAAGAAAAGAAATATAAAAGTTATAACGATTTCTTTACAAGAAGAATAAAGGATGGTCAAAGACCATTTGACAATTCTAAAGATGTATTGATGGCACCTGCTGATAGTAAACTTACTTACTATCCAATAAATGATGATACGATTTTAGAAATCAAGGATACAAAATACCAATTAAAAGATTTATTACAAGATGAAACATTGGCTAAAGAATATGATGGTGGAATATGTCTTGTATTTCGTTTAGCTGTTGATGATTATCATCGTTATAGTTATGTAGATGATGGTCAAATTGTTTCCCATAAGAAAATCAAAGGTATTTTTCATACTGTTAATCCTATCGCAAATGATTATTATCCTATATACAAAATGAATAGTAGAGAGTACACTGTGATTGATTCAAATAACTTTGGTAGAATGATTCAAATGGAAGTAGGAGCAATGATGGTTGGTAAAATTGTCAATTATAAACATAGTATTGCTACTAAAGGAGAAGAAAAAGGTTATTTTGAATTTGGTGGATCGACAGTTGTAATGATTTTGAAAAAAGATACTGTCAAAATAGATGATGATATTATAAATAATTCTAGTGAGAACATTGAAACAAGAGTATTACTAGGACAAACGATAGGACATAAAGGGGTGTAAAGATGTCGAAGGTTATAGCAATTACAAATCAAAAGGGTGGTGTTGGTAAAACAACGACAAGCGTTAATTTATCAGCTGCACTTGCGAAGATGAATTATAAAGTGTTACTTATAGATATGGATCCTCAAGCAAATGCAACACAAGGTATTGGTATCGATAGAGATTATATTGAATTATCAACATATCATGTTTTAACAGGAGAAGTTGGTTTAGAAAAAGTAATTCAACATTCTTATATTGAAAATCTAGATGTTGCACCAGGAGAAATAGATTTAGCAGGGATAGATTTAGAATTAGCACATGTAAAACAAGGAAGAGAAGTGCGTTTAAAACAATCATTAGATAAAATTAAAGATTATTATGACTTTGTTTTTATTGATTGTCCACCAGCCCTTGGTTTATTAAATACAAATGCATTAACTTCATGTGATACAGTACTTATCCCAGTACAATGTGAATACTATGCACTTGAAGGTTTAACACAATTGTTAAATACAATTAAATTAACTCAAAATCATTTTAATAAAAAACTTTCTATTGAAGGTTTATTATTAACAATGTTAGATCAACGTACAAATTTAGGATTGGAAGTTTCTCAAGAAGTAAGAAAGTATTTTAAAGAAAAAGTTTATAAAACTGTTATTCCAAGAAATATTAAATTATCTGAAGCACCAAGTGCAGGAATCTGTATTTTTGATTATGATGGATCTTCTGTTGGGGCTCAAGCTTATAAAGAACTTGCAAAGGAAGTGTTGAGTAGAAATGGCTGAGAAAAAGAAAAAATTAAATAAAGGATTAGATGCTATTTTTGGTGGAGATATTACATCATTAATTGATGATATTGAACATAATACACCTGAAAGTAGTCAAGAAAAAATCAAATTAGATGAAATTAGACCTAATCCTTATCAACCAAGAAAAGTATTTGATGAACAAGCTTTAAATGAACTTGCTTTATCAATTCAAGAACATGGTATTTTCCAACCAGTAATTTTAAAGAAATCTGTTCAAGGATATGAAATTGTTGCTGGTGAAAGAAGATGCCGTGCAGCAAGAATGGCACATTTAGCAGAAGTTCCAGCAATTATTGTTGATTTTAGTGATCAACAAATGATGGAAATTGCTTTATTAGAAAATATTCAAAGAGAAGATTTAAATGCCATCGAAGAAGCACAAGCTTATCAAACGATGATGGAAAAACTTAAACTTACACAAAATGAATTAGCTAAACGTATTGGAAAATCAAGAACACATATTACAAATACACTTAGATTATTGAACTTACCTGAAAAGATTCAAGAATATGTATTAGATGGTTCTTTATCAATGGGACATGCAAGAGCTTTAATTACATTGGATAAAGAAAGAGCATTAAAGATTGCTAAAAGAGTTATTGATGAAAAGTTATCTGTTAGAGATGTTGAAAATATTGTAAAAGGTTTTGAACTTCAAGAAGCCAGAAAAAATAAACCTAAGGTTGAAAAACCTAAAGAATATCAATATGTTGAAGGATTACTTAGAAAAAAATATCGTACGAGAATCAAAGTAGATGATAAGTCTATTACAATTAAATACTCTGACACAGATGATTTAAATAGATTATTAGAATTAATGGGTGTTATTGAAGAAAGTTAAAACTTGGGTAAAACCAAGTTTTTTCTATGCGAAAAAAACATAGTAGAATGCAAAATCAATATTGTACATTTTCATACTTTTATCTCAAAATAAAAGTAAGAAAAGAGGGAAATACAATGGAATATCAAACATTAAATAATGGGTTAAAAATGCCTATAGTAGGTTTTGGTGTCTTTAGAGTACCAGATAAAAAAGAATGTGAAGAATCAGTATATCAAGCAATTAAAGCAGGATATCGTTTAATTGATACAGCAGCTTCTTATACCAATGAAGATGCGGTTGGTGCAGGTGTTAAACGTGCTATTGAAGAAGGTGTTTGTACTAGAAAAGATTTATTTATTACTTCTAAGATGTGGGTACAAGATATGAAAAACTATGAAACTGCAAAGAAAGCAATTGATGCATCGATTGAAAAAAGCGGTTTGGGTTATTTGGATTTATATCTTTTACATCAAGCTTGTGGTGATTATTTCAGTGCTTGGAGAGCCATGGAAACTGCTTATCAAGAAGGTAAATTAAAAGCAATCGGTGTTTCTAACTTCTATGCACATCTTCTTGTCAATTTTGTAAATACAGTAGAAATCAAACCAATGGTCAATCAAGTAGAACTTCATCCATACTATACACAAGAAAAAGCAATAGAAACAATGAAATATTATGATGTTATTCCTGAAGCATGGGCACCACTAGGTGGAGGAAGATATAATCCATTTGAAGATGAGATGTTAAAAGGAATTGCAGCGAAATATAATAAATCAGTAGGACAAGTCTTACTTAGATGGAATGTACAAAGAGGTGTTGTTGTTGTTCCAAAATCAACACATGTAGAAAGAATTAAAGAAAATATAGATATCTTTGATTTTGAATTAAATGAAGAAGAAATGAAACAAATCTCATCATTAGATATGGGTTATTCAGGATCAAGAGCTAAACATTTTGATGTTGAATTTGTGGAAATGTGTTTAGCTAAAAAAATACATGATTAACGAGTAAGTATGATTATTTTCATTAAATGAAATAATCATGCTTTTTTTATATAAGGTGTTAAGATGGTTTTAGAGAAAAGCGGAGGATATTAAAATGGTAAAAAAATTTCCAGAAGGATTTTTATGGGGTGGCGCTGTTGCTGCTAACCAATATGAAGGTGGATGGAACGAAGGAGGAAAAGGTGTTTCTGTTTCAGACTGTGCCCGTCACCATTTAGATGTAGATGTTCAAGATTATGCTAAACAAAATGAAATTTCTACAAAAGAAATTTTAGAAGCAATGAAAAGTGATGATACAAGTCTTTATCCAAAAAGACATGGTTCAGATGGGTATCATCATTATAAAGAAGATATTAAATTATTTGCTGAAATGGGATTTAAAGTATTTAGACTTTCTATTGCTTGGTCACGTATTTTCCCAAATGGAGATGACAAAGAACCAAATGAAGAAGGTTTAAAATTCTATGATGATCTTTTTGATGAATGTCATAAATATGGTATTGAACCTTTAGTTACAATGTCACACTATGAACCACCAATCAACTTAGTATTAAATTATAATGGTTGGTATGATCGAGAAATTATTGATATGTTTGTTAAATGTGTAGATGTTATTACTGATCGTTATAAAGATAAAGTCAAATATTGGCTAACTTTTAATGAAGTTGATTCAATGATTCGACATCCTTATACAACAGGAGGACTTGTAAGAGATCGTTTTGAAGGTAAAAACTTTACAGAAGTTATTTTCCAAGCAATGCATCATCAATTTGTCGCAAGTGCTCTTGCAACAAAAATTGCGCATGAAAAAAATCCAAACTGTAAAGTAGGATGTATGCTTACAAAATTAACTTATTATCCATATACTTGTAAACCAGAAGATGTTTTACAAGCACAACAAGATATGAGAAGTACGTATTGTTATAGCGACACTCAAGTCTTTGGAGAATATCCTGCTTATTTATTAACTAAATTTAAAAATGAAGGTTTAAATATTAAAATGGAAGAACGTGATTTAGAAATCATGAAAAAATATCCAGTTGATTTTGTTTCATTTAGTTATTATTCATCAAGCTGTGTTGCTAAAGATGATGCTGGATTAAAGAAAACAGCTGCTAATACTAATATTGCGATTAAAAACCCTTATATTCCAAGTTCTGATTGGGGATGGCAAATTGATCCAATCGGTTTAAGAGTTTCTTTAGTAGATTTATACGATCGTTATAGAAAACCATTGTTTATTGTAGAAAATGGTTTAGGAGCTAAAGATGAACTTATTGATGGTAAAGTAGATGATCAATATCGTATCGATTATTTTGATGCTCACTTTAGAGAAATGTATAATGCAATCTATGAAGATGGTGTTGATTTAATGGGTTATACATCTTGGGGATGTATTGATTTAGTATCTGAAAGTACAAAACAAATGTCTAAACGTTATGGATTTATTTATGTAGATGCAGATGATTTAGGTAATGGTACTTATAAAAGATATAAGAAGAAATCATTTGATTGGTATAAACATGTTATTGGAACAAATGGAGCTTGTTTATTTGAAGACTAGAGATTCTAAGGAATCTCTTTTTTCTTTATATAAGTGACAGATAAGCGATAAAGTTGTATGATAATCACGGTGATGAAATGAATAGAGAAAAGACAAAACAAATTGTAACAGGAGCATTTATGGCAGCCCTTTTTGGTGTGTTATCGGTTGTAAATGTTTATACAGGAACGATGTTCGATATTATTTTTATTTATCTAATGACAGTTGCGTTAGCTTATTATACGTTTAAGTTTAATGCAAAGATGGCTGTTCTTGTCTTGTTTACAAGTACGTTTATTTTATTTTTAACAGGTGAATTATTTTTTACTTTGTATTCTTTTTTTACTTTACCATTAGGTATTTTATATATTTATTGTATAAAAAAGAATATTGATGGTAAATGGATTTTAAGAGTTTATAGTATGTTGAAGAATTTTGTTGTTTTATTTTTATTGAATTCTTTACTAGGTTTAAATACTTTTACAGATGCGAAAGATATTTATTATAGTATTGTAGGACTTTTTCCTTTTTTAGAAAGTGATTTTTTAAAGAATGGAATGTTTATTATTTTATGGATCGTCTTATCTTTTTCAGAAGTTTATATTATTAAAGTTTATACGAATCTATTTATCCTTCGAATGAATAAAAATAAGATGATGAAATAAATGAATTCATGTATAATATAAGGTAATAAAGAGGAGGGTATTTCATGATTAAGAAGCTTATGCAACTTAGAAATACAATAGTTGCTTTATTAGGTATAGAATTTGTATTAGCTTTATTAACTTATATGTTTTTACAAAATCGTGTTACTTTAGCTTTAATGATTTATATTTTAATAAAAAATGTTGTTTGTATCATTGTTCTCTATTATCTCCATAATATGTTTAGTGAAACAACTTATAGTGTTAAAGAAGCATTAAATAATGAATCAAAGAATGCTTTGATTTTTGGTGGAATAGGGCTTATTAAATATGATGAAAATAGAAATGTTGTTTGGGTCAGTGATTTATTACATGAACTTGGTATTCGTATCGTAGGGAAGAAATTACTTGAATGGCAACCTTTACTCGCAATACTTTTTGAAGATGAAGATGTTAGAACAATAGATATTAATTCTAGAAGATATGAAGTTTATAATTCTAGAAATAATCGTTTATTATTTTTAAAAGATGTAACAGATTTAACAACGATTGAAAAAGAATATAATGATCAACAATTATGTGTTGCCTATTTAACAATTGATAATTATGATGATTCTATTGAATATGCAGATGAACAAAAATCAGTCATGATTGAAACAACTTCAAGACAAATGATTTTTGATTGGGCTAAAGATAATGGAATTATCTTAAAAAGATATAAAGAAGATGGTTATTTAGCTGTTTTTAATGAAAGAATTTATCGTAAACAAGTAGAAGTTCATTTTTGTATTTTAGATGAATTTAAACAAAAGATGGAATCAATTGGTGCCGTGATGTCTTTATCAATGGGAATAGGAAGAGGATCTAAAGTTTTACGTGAATTAGATGAACTTGCTTTTAGTGCTATTTCTTTATCGTATTCTCGTGGTGGAGATCAAGTGGCAGTAAAAACATTAGATGAAGAAATTCGATATTTTGGTGGAAATAGTGAAAATAGTGAAAAAGCGAACCGTGTTAGAGCACGTGTTATTTCACAAACACTAGCAAGTTTAGTAAAACAAAGTCAAAATGTCTTTATTATGGGACATAAGCAATCTGATTTAGATTCTTTTGGAGCGAGTTTAGCGGTTGCTAAGTTTGTTAAAGCATTTGAAAAGTATGCTTATGTGATTGTTGATGAAAATTCTTTAGAAGAAAAAACAGGAAATATTGCACGTCGTTTAATGGCAGAAGATTTATATAAAGGAAAAATTATTTCTCCTGCAAAAGCTATTGATTTAATTGATGAAGATGCATTACTTATTTGTGTTGATAATCATAAGCCAGCATTGGCTATTAGTGAAGAACTTTTGGATAAGGCTGAAAAGATAGTCGTGATTGATCATCATCGTCGAGGGGAAGACTTTGTTGATTCACCAATTTTAACTTATTTGGAACCAGCTGCTTCTTCAACTGTAGAATTAGTGGTTGAATTATTTGAGTATCAAAGAGTTGAAATTGAAGTTTTACCAACAGAAGCAACTGTTATGTATGCGGGAATGTTGGTGGATACAAACTATTTTAGAAATCATGTTGGATCACGTACTTTTCAAATTGCTTCAAAGCTTAAAGAAAAACAAGCGAATGTTTCTAGAGCTTATGAGTTCTTGCAAGATGATTACAAAACGACACAAGAAAAAATGTCTATTTCAGCTAATGCATATCGTTTTGGAAATGATATACTAATAGCATATGGAAATGAAGAAGAAATTTATACAAGACCTCTACTAGCGAAAGTTGGTAATGAGTTATTAAATATTGCTGAAATTAAAGCGGTATTTGTTGCAGGACGCGTAGATAAGGATAAGATTGCTATTTCTGCTCGTTCTAAGACAGAGGTTAATGTACAGTTGATTATGGAAAAACTTGGAGGTGGTGGTCATTTTTCAATGGCTGCTTGTCAGGTTGAAGAAAAAACTGTTAAGGAAACGATCGATAAGTTAGAAGAAGCTATTGATCAATATTTGGATGAAAGAGGGTAAAAAAGATGAAAGTAGTTTTATTAGAAGATGTTAGAAAAGTAGGTAAAAAAGGTGATGTTGTCAATGTATCTGATGGATATGGACAAAACTTCTTAATTAAAAATAAATTAGCTGTTAAGGAAACAGCAGGTGCTAAAAAGATTTTAGAACAACAAAAAGAAGAAGCAAGATTACAAGATATTGAAAATAAGAAAAATGCGGAAGCACTAAAAGAAAAAATTGAAGGTATTACATTAGAATTTGTTTTAAAATCTGGTAAAGATGGTAAAACGTTTGGAAGTGTTTCAACAAAACATATCGTTGAACAATTAAGAGAAAAATATGATATTAGAGTCGATAAAAGAAAATTTATCAATGCACATCCAATTGGAGCATTAGGATATTCAAACTTAAAAGTTGAACTATATAAAGGAGTTATCGCTACTATTAGAGTTCACTTATCTGAAAAATAGGAGGGAGATTTATGCCAAGAGTTTTCCCACATGATTTAGAGGCAGAACGTTCTTTACTGGGATCTATGCTTATATCAAAAGAAGCTTGCCAAGATATTTTGAATAAGTGTGAAGATAGAGATTTTTATGAAGAATCACATAAAGTATTATTCAATGCAATGAGTGAACTTTCGAGACAAAATATACCTGTTGATGTTACAACGATTACTTCTTATCTATTAGATCATAGCCAATTAGATAAAGTAGGTGGAGTAGAATACTTAAGACAATTAAGTGATTCAGTTCCAACTTTAGCTCATAGTGAATATTATTTAAAGATTATTCATAATAAATCGATTTTAAGAAAAATCATCAATGAAACAACAAAAATAGCTGAAAATGCTTTTGGAGATATTGAAGATATTGATGGTTTTATTGATGAAAGTGAAAAAACAATGTTGGCCATTACGAGAGATCGTAATGCTGGAGAGTTTGTTGACGTAAAAAAAGTTATTAGAGAAGTAACGGATCGTTTAAATAAATTACAAAGTATTGATGGTAATATTTCAGGTATTCGTACAAATTTTAGAGATTTGGATAAAATAACATCAGGACTTCAAAAAGGAGACTTGATTATTTTAGCGGCACGTCCAGCAATGGGGAAAACAGCTTTTGCCTTAAATATTGCTCATAATGTTGCTTTTAAATCAGAAGATCCAGTAGCTATTTTTTCATTAGAAATGCCTGCGAGTCAATTAGTACAAAGAATTATTTGTTCCATGGGTGGAATTGAAGGTTCTACCATGAGAACAGGTGAAATCTTGAAAACAAATGCAAATAAATACTATGCGGCAGCTGAAAGAGTCAGTAAATGTAATTTATACATAGATGATACGCCAGGAGTTAAAATCAATGAAATTGTCGCTAAATGTCGAAAATTAAAGCAAGAACATGGTTTAAAATTAATTGTTATCGATTATCTTCAATTAATTACTGGAAGTTCCAATAATCGAGAATCAAGACAACAAGAAGTCTCAGATATTTCAAGACAATTAAAAATGTTGGCCAGAGAATTAGATGTTCCTGTTATTGCTTTATCACAGTTATCACGTTCAGTTGAACAAAGACCAAATAAACGTCCAATGATGTCTGACTTGCGTGAATCAGGAGCCATCGAACAAGATGCCGATATCGTTACCTTTATTTATCGAGAAGGATATTATAAAGCAAGTGAAGGAAAAGAAGAGGAAGATAATGGTTTAACAGAAATTATTATCGCTAAACACAGAAATGGAGCAACAGGTGAAGTTAACCTTGCTTTTGAAAAGAATTTTAGTAGATTTACAGATTTAGCACCTATTGGTCCTGATGGAAGTAGTGCGGGTGTAAGAGATGTAAGAGGTTAGGAGAAGAAAGAATGTATCACCAATATCGAGAAGGATATATAGAAGTTATATGTGGATGTATGTTTGCAGGAAAAACAGAAGAATTGATTAGACGAATCAATGTTTTATCTTATGCGAAACAAAAAATATTAGTATTTAAACCTAAAATAGATGATCGCTATTCAGAAATAGAAATTGCATCACATTCAGGAAGAAAAGTCCCTTGTTTTGCAATTGATGATCCAGAAGAAATCTTAGATAAAGTGACAGATGATGTACAGGTTGTCGCTATTGATGAAGTTCAATTTTTTAATTCAAAGATCGTAGATGTTTGTGAATATCTTGCTGATAAAGGCGTTCGTGTCATGGTTGCAGGTTTAGATAAAGACTTTAGAGGTGAAGCATTTGGTGTAATGCCTGAACTTCTTACAAAAGGAGAATTTGTGACAAAGCTTACAGCTGTTTGTGCAAAATGCGGCTCACCGGCTACACGTACACAAAGACTTGTAGATGGCAAGCCAGCATCTTTTGATGATCCTGTTGTTTTAGTAGGAGCAGTTGATCATTATGAACCAAGATGTAGACATTGTCATGAAGTTGTCAACAAACCTATAAAAATTAAAAGAAGAACTAAAAGTTCACAATAAATTAACATAGATCCATTATTATAAGGGTGTAAAAGAAAACCTCCCCTTAATATAAACAAAGAAAAGGCACATGTTGAGATAACATGTGTTCTTTTTTATATCATCTAATAAATAATTATCAATATAATAAAAAATAATTGATTTGTACACTTAAATAGTGTACTATTCTAATAACTACTAGAGCGAAAGTGGTAATTTGAAAATAATATCTTTACAACTAGAGATATTCATCATCGTTATTATAGGATACATATTTGCTAGAAAGGGAATTATTACTAAAGAAGTTAGAAAAAAATTAACAGATATCGTTATTGATCTTATATTGTCTTGTGCTATTATTAAATCATTTATGATGAAATTAACATCAGAGATTATAAGAGATACAGTTGTTATTTTTATTGTTTCTTTTGGTATTCAACTTTCTTATAGTGTATTTAATCGTATTTTTTATAATCGCTTTGATGATTCAAAAGCAATTATTTTAAAATATGCGACTATTGTTTCTAATGCAGGATTTATGGGATTACCAATTGTAGAAAGTATTTATGGGCAAACTGGTTTATTATATGCTTCAATTGCTTTAATACCGCAAATAATCTTTATGTGGAGTGCGGGTTTATCATTATTTACACAAACAGATTCTAAAAATATGATCAAAAAAGTTGCATTTCATCCATGTATTATTGCTGTTTATATTGGTTTGCCTTATTTAGGATTTAATTTAGATTCTACAATTATTGCAGTGATTATTATTTCTTTATATCATGGAGCTTATATTAGTGAAGTTGTTAGAAGTGGGATTGAGTCTGTTTCTCGTGGACAATTTGAAGCAGCTGAGTCTCAAGGTTTTACTTTTGTTCAAACAATCATATATATTATTTTACCCCAAACGATTAAATTAGTTATTCCTCAATTGTTACAAACAATTATTACAATATTTAAAGATTCTTCTTATTTAAGTACAATTGGTGTAGTTGACTTTATGTATCAAGGAAGACGTTTAATGGCTCATTTTTTTCAAGCAGATCAAATTATGTTTATCTTTGTTTATATGGCAGGAATTTACTTTATTATTAACTTTGGTTTATCGTTAGTAGTAAGACATATGACTTCAAAGAAACGTGAAGCTAAAAAACGTATGAAATTAAGTAGAAAGTTACAAACTGTATAGCCCCCTCATAAGGACAATGGAAACATTGTTCTTTTTTTGCTGCTATATATCGTTTAACGATATACAATAAAAATGAAAAAAGTATCGTTAAACGATATAGGAGATGAAATAAATGCCAAAAAGAGAAATGGAAGTATTGACCCCACAAATGTATTATGTATTACTTGTTTTACATCAACCAATGCATGGCTATGAAATTATGAATGAAATTACTCGGATTACTAATGGTGAAATCACTGTAGGAGCAGGTTCTTTATATACTTTATTACCAAAGTTTGAAAAAGAATGTTATATCAAATTAGTGAAAGTAGAAAATAATAAAAAAATCTATCAAATTACAAATCTAGGAAAAAAGAAATTACAAAAAGAAAAAGAAAGGATGCTTAAACAAATTTCATTATTAGATCAAATAGGAGGATAAAGATATGAAATACAAAGATGTCTTAAGAAATAGTTTGTATTTAGATGAAGAGTTACAAGATTATTTTAATGAAATGTCTAAAAAAGGATGGCGTTTAGATTTTGTTGGTTATTATTATCGATTTATAAAAGATGAACATGTTTATAAGTACCAAATAGATTACACCCCTATATCTAGTGAATATCAAGATATTTTAAAGGGAATGGGGTATCACGAAGTAAGAAATTCATTTGATGATTTTAGAGTTTTAGAAAATGAAAATGTTGATGCACCTGATTTAAATACAGAATTTGTTTTTGATAAAAATAATAAAATGAAACAATTTAAAAAGATTCGCTATTTTATTTATCCAATTTTAGCTTATTTCTTATTTTGGTTAGGTAAGATTTTTATAAAAGATATTGTAGAGATAGGTAAACCTGTTCTTTATTATGAAGGATTTGGTTCATTGTTGATGGGTATTGTTTTTATTGTTTTATCATTTGTACTCTTATTTGTGACAATTTTAAATTTTTCTATTTTATATGCATTAAAAAATGATAAAGATTTAAAAAGTTTAAAAAAACTAAACAGTATTAAAGATCATTTAAGTATTCTATTTTATATTTTGTTATTAATAAGTGGTGTTTTTTACTTATTAAAATCATTTATAACATTAGATTTAAAAGTCATTGTTTATCTTTTACTTACATGTATTATAGGAGTAGTTTTATCACGTATTATTAAAAATAATAAATATAACAGTGCCATTGCTGCTTTTGTTGCTATTGCTATTTGTGGACTTATTTTTCCTCAGGTACAAATGGATGATTCATTATTTGAAAGCAGCACTGTTAAAACAAAAATTACAAATTATGAAAAAGATATAAAAGATACAACATGTACCTATCCACAATTAGATGTCTTGATTAAAAAAGATAAGTATAAAGATGAAATCTTTAAATACATCATTATCAAAACAGAACATGATACAAGAGATAATCAAAATTTTGAAAAAGCAGTAAATACAAAATCTAATGTCTCATGGGACAGTAATAAAACACAATATGTTCATTATGAAAAAGCTATTCAGTCCTTTAATAAAAAAGGAAATACATATGACAATGGAACATATGTAATTAAAATATTAAAAAATAGAATTATAACGAAATATAAAGAAAACAAATAGTAGAATTTCATCTTGATAACAATTTATCATAGGATTATAATATTCGCGGTGAGAAATATGAAAGATTATGACGAAGTAGAACAGAATGTTGAACAATTAGAAAATGAATTAGAAGAGGTAGAGGAAGAGCTTGAACAAGAAGAAGAAGGCTTTCTAGAGTGTGAACGTTGGCGTTGTTTTTTATTATTGATTACTGTAGGTGGATTCTTTGGTGCTTATACTTTTTCAGTTAAAGGTGGCGTTTTCTGTAATGCCCAAACGGCTAATATTGTTTTATTTGGAATGGCTTTAGGAAATATGGATTGGTCGAGAGCAGCTTATTTATTGATTCCTATTAGTTCTTATTTTATTGGAACCATGGTTTCTGAATATTTAGCTTTAAAAATAAAGAAATATAGAAAATTAAGATGGGATACTATTTTAATTGGTATTGAAATTATTACGGTTATTATTCTTGGATTGTTACCAAGTAGTGTTCCAGATCAAGTCTTTCAAGTAACGATTAACTTTATCTGTGCTATGCAGTTTAATACTTTTAGACAAGCAGAAAAGGTTGGGATGGCAACAACTTTTGTCACAAATCATATCAGACAAACAGGAAGTTTCTTTGTTCGTTGGTTAAGAAAAAGACATGAAAAGAAATATTTAAATCGTTCTTTAAGACATTTATGTATGATTTTATGTTTTATAGCTGGAGCAATTTTTTCAACTGTTTTATGTGCTTATTTTAAAGATCGTGCAATTTGGGGTGCCCTTATTTTCTTAGTTATTTTACAAGGGGACTTATTATATGCTGATTTAGTTAAAGAAAAAGAATTATTAGATCAAGTTCCAAATGGGCATTAACGCCCATTTTTTCTTGTTTAAATCGTATATTTCATGTATTATTATTGTGCTATGAGTATAAAAAATTAATGGAGGTAAAAGCTATGAATGAAAGTATGTTAGATAGATTAGTATCTATGGAAAATAGATATGAAGAATTAGGTCATATGTTGATGGATCCAGATATTGGTACTGATATTAAAAAAATGACAGATGTTACAAAAGAACAAGCTTCTTTACAAGCTGCTTATGATTTGTTTCAAGAATATAAAGAAGTAAAAGATGGTATTGATGGTGCTAAAGAATTAATGAAGGAAAATGATCCTGAAATTAAAGAAATGGCAAAAATGGAATTAGATGAATTAGAAGAAAGAATGCCAGATATTATTAAAAAATTAGAATTAGAATTAATTCCTAAAGATCCAAATGATAATAAAAACGTTATTATGGAAATCCGTGGAGCTGCTGGTGGAGATGAAGGAAATATCTTTGCAGGTGATTTATATAGAATGTATGTAAAATATGCTGAAAGCCAAGGATGGAAAGTAGAAGTTATGGAAGCTGAAGAATCTGAAGCTGGTGGTTTCTCACTTATTTCATTCAATGTGATTGGTGATGGTGTTTATGGTAAATTAAAATATGAATCTGGATCACACCGTGTTCAACGTGTTCCTAAGACTGAAACACAAGGACGTGTGCATACTTCAACTGCAACAGTATTAGTTATGCCAGAAATGGAAGAAGTTGATGTACAAATCAATAAAAGTGATTTAAGAATTGATACTTATCGTGCAAGTGGTGCCGGAGGACAACATATCAATAAAACAGATTCAGCTGTTCGTATTACTCACTTACCAACAGGAATTGTGGCAACAAGCCAAGATGGACGTTCTCAACATGATAACCGTGATAAAGCAATGAAAGCTTTAGTAGCACGTGTTTATGATTACTTCCAATCTCAACAAACAGAAGCAATTGATAGTGAAAGAAAATCGAAAGTTGGTACAGGAGATCGTGCTGAAAAGATTAGAACTTATAACTATCCTCAAAACCGTGTAACAGATCATCGTATTGGACTTACAATTCAACAATTAGATCGTATTATTGAAGGTAAATTAGATGATATTATTACAGCATTAATCAATGAAGATCAACGTCTTAAATTAGAAGGACAAAAATAATGAAAACAGTTAGAGAATTAATTAAAGAAGCCGAAAGTAAATTGGATGATGAACATAAAGATGTCAATGTCGCAAAAGTCTTATTTTATCATCTTGCTAAAAAAGAACCTCATGAACTTTATTTAATGATGAATGAAGAAGTAGAACCTGAATTAGAAAAAGCTTTTCTTGCAGGAATGGAAGAATATTATCAAGGAAAACCTATTCAATATATTAAAGGTTGTGAAAGTTTCTTTGGTAGAGATTTTAAAGTGAATGAAGATGTATTGATTCCTCGTTATGAAACAGAAGAATTGGTAGAAAACATCTTATATCGTATAGATGATTACTTTAATGATTATAAAGAAATTCATTTATGTGATGTAGGGACAGGAAGTGGTGCTATTGCGATTACTCTTGCTTTAGAAGAACCACGTTTAAAAGTCATTGCGACAGATATTTCTAAAGAAGCTTTAGTTGTTGCTCAAGATAATGCGAAAACATTAGGGGCGAATGTTGAATTTAGAAATGGAGATATGTTACAACCTTTATTAGATACACATGAAAAAGTAGATATCTTTGTTTCTAATCCACCTTATATTCCTAATGATCAAGATATTGAAGCAATGGTTAAAGACAATGAACCTCATGTAGCATTATTTGGAGGAAATGATGGTCTTTATTTCTATCGTAAGATTTTTAAAGAAGTAAAACCTTTATTAAATGATCGTGCTTTATTAGCTTTTGAAATGGGATTTGATCAAAGAGAATTGATGGAAACAGCAATCAAGGAATTCTTTGGAGATTACCCTTTTGAAATTATTAAAGATATTAATGGAAAAGATAGAATGTTATTTATCTATTATAATTTAAAATAATATGAATATAGAAACAGAAAGACTCATAATCAAGCCACTTACATTAGATGATGCCAGACGTTTTAGTGAATATCGTGATAAAGAAGAAGTTGCAATGTATCAATCATGGGATGAATATCCTTTAAATAAGGCTATTAACCGTATTGAATATTGTCAAAAACATCCATTTCATGGACAAATTGGTAACTACCAATTTGGTCTTTATTTAAAAGAAAACAATCGGCTTATTGGAGATATTTTTATTGAAATAGATGGGCATACAACTTTTACTTTAGGATATACTTTAGATAGTGTTTACTGGTCTAAAGGATATGCAAGTGAAGCATTAAAGAGTGTATTTAAGGCAATGCATGAAACATATTCTTTTAAAATATGTTTATGTCATGTATATGAAGATAATATAAAATCAATTAAACTATTAGAAAGAAATGGATTTGATAAAATCCATAAATCTTGGTTTTACCAAGATGTACTTTATCGTAAAATGTTAAATAAATAGAGAAAATAGAATTATTCATATTTTTTCTTAAAATGAGCGTGGTCTTGCTAAGTAGACAAATCAAAATAAAAGACATCAATTTAAAGATGTCTTTTTTTTAGTGACAAAATATTTAAAATAAACTCTATATAATGATTACGAGGTGGAAATAAAATGGATTTAGTTATCGTCAATAAACAAAAACACGTGCACTATATTTTACCAATCATTATATTTTTTAGTACCATTATTTTAAGCTATGCTAAAATACAAGAAACAGCCTTACCTTTTTTATTACCTTTATTTATTGTATCGTTTTATAGTGGATATCTGTATCTTATATGCTTTTTAACAGCGATTATAGGAATATCGATTATTAATCAAGATACATTTACAATTGTTGTCATCATTACTTTATTACTGACAATTTATCTTCTTAACTTTACACACCTATTAAGAACAAAGTATATTTCTTTTATTATGACAGCAATTTTGATTCCATTTTTTTATGCGAATCATTACAACATCTTACAAACAACAGTTCTAGTCATGTTAACGTTATTTAATTGTTATCTTGATCAAGAAATTATTCCTTTAATTATTCATCAAAATAAAAATGTTTTAAATATAAAAAGATTACAAGCTTTAATTGTTGTTGTCTGTACATTATTTATTAGCTTTATTCCTTTTAATACAACATATACAATGATTTTTTTAAGATATTTCTTATTGATTTCTATTTACTATTTATCAATTGAAAAAGTCATGCCTATTATTTTATATCTTTCTATTCTTTTAATGCTCATTGCTCCTTCATTAAAAGATGATGTCTTATCCTTAATATTACCAATGAGTTTCTTTTTTATGATACAACCTAAAAACAAATATTTATTCATGTCTATTTTCTTATTATCACATATTACACTACCATTTTTTATTAATTACAATTACTTCTATTATGCCTTTGTGATTCTTGTTCCTGTTTTTTTATTTATGATTTCTCCACAATTTAAAAATAAAAAAATAAAGATCAATCCAGAATTTATAGAAATAAGTTATCAAGAACAACTTAAAAGTAAAGCAGATGCTTTTGCATCTTTATTTCATCAACTCACAGAAGTTTTTAAAGAAGAAAATCAAGAAACCCACTTATCTGAATATGTGGGATATGTTTATGAGGATGTGTGTCATCATTGTTCTTCTAAAAAATATTGTTTTTATAGTCAAGAAGGAATGAGTCGTTTAGGTAAGTTGATTTCTAAGGGGATTCAAAAAGATTTAGAGGTAGATGATTATAATTATATTTATCAACATTGTTTAAAGCCGGATGATTATTTAAAGAGTTTAAAGAATCATCAAAAAGGTTATTTTAAGATGTTAAAAGTTAATCATGCACATGATCATTTAAAAAAAGATTTATTTCAAGAGTTTTCAATCATGGGGCATGTTTTTCAAAACTTTTCTAAAAAGATAGATGAACAAGATAATGAAAAGAAAATCTTAGAACATTTAAAAGCGTATCATTTTGAAGTGTATTATTTAAAGAAAATAAAAAAAGATTATGAAAATTATATGTTAGAAATAGGAATAGAAGATATAGATGAAAAAACTGTAACAGAAGAACTTATTCCTATTTTAGAAAATTATTTAAATGAATCATTAGATCTTGTCTCTATTAAAAAACAACATCTTCAAATAGGCTATACTTCAATTTTATTAAAACATGAACTTAAATATACATTACAACTTGCGAAAAAACAATATGCTTTAGATCAACAATGTGGAGATAGTATTCTTACTTTTGGTTTAGATGAACATCATTATGTAGCTTTATCTGATGGTATGGGACAAGGTTATATTGCTTATAAGGAAAGTAAATTGACATTAGATGTCTTAAGTCAATTGCTTAAAAATGGCATTCAATTAAGAGATACATTGAATACTTTAAATACGTTATTAAAGATAAAGAATCAAGGAGATATGTATACGACATTAGATTTATTTGATTTTAATTTAATGAATTCAAGATTAAAAGTAATTAAATATGGAGCTTATGAAAGTTATTTAATAAGAAATCATCAAATAGATGTTTTACATTCACATTCTTTACCAGTAGGAATGGCTTCTACAATGAAGATGGTTTCTTATGATATGAAAATCAAAGAAAATGATATATTGATTCTTACAAGTGATGGAGTAGGAGAACATTTCTTTGATTTATTAAAAAAATATCAAGAAGAAATTGAAAAGATGTCAGTTTATGAAATTGTTTCCTTTCTTTTTCAAAAATCTTTTCAAAAGAAAGATCTAGATGATATGAGTATTATTGTTATTAAAGTGGTCAATAGAAATTAGAGATATGCTATAATACAAGCGGTGAGATTATGTTAGATGAAAGTTTGTTAGATAAAAATAGAAAATATCTTGTAGGAGTATCAGGTGGCGTCGATTCGATGGCTTTATTAGATATGTTGGTTAAAAAAGCATACAATGTCATTGTTGTACATTATAATTATCATTTTAGAGAAGATAGTGATCTTGATGAAAATCTCGTACGTAGTTATTGTCAAAATCATCATCTTCCTTTTTATGTAAGACAAGGAGATAAAAAAGAATATCAAAAAGGCAATTTTGAAATGTTAGCAAGAGAAAAAAGATATGCTTTTTATAAAGAAATAGGTGATTTAAATGGAATTGATACGATTATTCTAGGGCATCATTTAAATGATCATTTAGAAACGATCGTGATGCAATTACAAAGACATAATACAAAGGGATATTTGGGTATAAAAGAACAATCTTATGTTAAAAATATGCATGTTGTAAGACCCCTATTAAAGTTAAAAAAACAACAACTTATAGATTATTGTACTAAAAATCATCTTGAATATCATGAAGACTATACAAACTATGATACACGTTATACACGTAATCATGTAAGACATATCGATTTAAAAAAATATAGTGAACAAGAATTATTAGAAAAGGCAAGTAAACATAATAAACAATACAAAAAACAACAAGCTAATCTCCAACAAATTTATCAAGAATATGATCAAAATCATTTCTTGTATTTAGATAAGTTACCAACAGAATCATTAGATCAAATCATTTATTATATGTTAAAAAAAGATATCTATCCACCACTTATAACAGAAAACTTAGTACAAGAAATTATTAAACAAATTCATTCACAAAAACCAAATATTGAAATATCATTACCTGTTAATTTTGTGTTCATAAAAAAGTATAATAATATAGCCGTTAGAAAAAAAGAAATTGACGATACTTATTATGTAAAGTATGAATCTTTTTATAAAGATCAACAATTACATTATTTTTTAACAGATCAAGGACATCTTCACGATGGTGTTTTTCTTTCAAAAGAAGACTTTCCAATAGTTATCAGATGTTTTAAAAATGGTGATACAATCAAAACATCTGGAGGAACAAAAAAGGTCTCTAGGCTATTTATAGATCGTAAAATTCCTAGAGATGAGCGTAAAATATGGCCAATCGTTGAAAATTGCCATGGTGAGATCATTTTGATCCCACATATCGCCAAAAATATCAAGTATTTATATACAAAACCAAATGTTTTTGTGATAAAATATGACACATGTAAGTGAGGTGTAAGGTATGCACAAGGATATAAAAGAAATATTATATACAGAAGAAGAAATTAAGGCTAAATGTGATGAATTAGCAAAACAAATTGATCAAGATTATGCTGGTCAAGAAATTTTATTAGTTGGTTTATTAAAAGGTTCAGTTCCATTTATGGCAGAACTTGCTAAACATTTAAAAAGTGATGTTAAGTTCGACTTTATGTCAGTAAGTAGTTATAGTGGTGTTGAATCTAAAACATTAGTTGTTAGACAAGATATTAAAGAAGATATTCGTGGTAAGAATGTTTTAATCGTAGAAGATATTTTAGATACTGGAAAGACTTTATATAACGTTAAAGAAATGTTAGAAAAAAGACATGCTAAGAGTGTTAAAATCGTGACTTTATTAGATAAAGAAGAAGGTCGTGTTTTTGATATGAAAGCTGATTATTCAGGATTTAAAATTCCTAATGCCTTTGTTGTAGGATATGGTCTTGATTTTAATGAACGTTATCGTCAATTACCTTATATAGGTATTTTAAAAGAAGATTGTTATAAAAAATAGTTAGGAGATTTTATGGGAAATAAAAAAGGATTGTTGAAGTCTATCCTACCATGGCTTATTGTACTGATGGTTATTTCTGTGGCAATTCCTTTCTTTAATCAAAGTGAATCGTCAGAAATTAGATATGATAAGTTTATAGAGATAGTTCAAAAAGAAAAAGTAAAAGATGTAGAAATCGTTCCTAAATCATTAGTCATTGATGTGAGTGGAACATATTCTAAAAAAGCAAGCAATGGTAAAAAAGAAGATACTAAATTCTCTGTTGTTATTCCAAGAACAGAAACAGAATTAGATTCTTTAATTAGCTTGTTAGATGAAAATGGTACAAAAATCAATGTTGTCAATGATGCTGAAAGAAATCAATTATTGAACTTCATTGTAAGCTTATTACCATACTTGATCTTATTTGGAGGAATGTTCTTCTTCTTGAAGATGATGTCAAATACTGCTGGTGGTAATAATAAAGCCTTTGAATTTGGTAATTCAAGAGCTAAACTAGAAAAAAATTCTAAAACACATTTTAGTGATGTTGCTGGAATGGATGAAGAAAAAGAAGAAGTTAGAGAATTAGTTGACTTCTTAAAAACACCAAAAAAATTTGCTGATATGGGTGCTAAGATTCCACGTGGTGTTTTACTTGTAGGTCCACCAGGGACAGGGAAAACATTACTTGCTAGAGCGGTAGCAGGTGAAGCAAACGTTCCATTCTACTCAATTTCAGGTTCTGAATTCGTAGAAATGTTCGTTGGTGTTGGGGCTGGACGTGTAAGAGACATGTTCAAAAAAGCAAAACAAACAGCACCATGTATTATCTTCATTGACGAAATTGATGCAGTTGGTCGTCAAAGAGGTACTGGTATGGGTGGAGGACACGATGAACGTGAACAAACCCTTAACCAATTATTAGTTGAAATGGATGGTTTCTCTGGAAATGAAGGAATTATCGTTTTAGCAGCTACAAACCGTGCAGATGTCTTAGATCCAGCTTTACTTAGACCAGGTCGTTTCGATAGACAAATCCAAGTAGCTAATCCAGATAAACGTGCACGTAGTCAAATCTTAAAAGTTCATGCAAGAAATAAACGTTTTACACCAGATGTTAATTTTGATAACATCGCTCAACGTACACCAGGGTTCTCTGGGGCTGAACTTTCAAACGTTTTAAATGAAGCTGCCTTACTTGCTGTAAGACAAAATCATGATTTAATTACAATGGCTGATATTGATGAAGCGGTGGACCGTGTTATGGGTGGACCTGCTAAGAAATCACGTAAATATACGGAAAGAGAAAGACGCTTAGTGGCTTACCATGAAGCAGGACATGCTTTAATAGGTTTAACTTTAGAAGATGCCAATAAAGTACAAAAAGTTACAATTGTTCCTCGTGGACAAGCAGGTGGTTATAACTTAATGACACCTAAAGAAGAAACATATTTCCAAACTAAGAGTCAATTAAAAGCAACTATTTCAGGATATATGGGTGGACGTGTGGCTGAAGAAGTCTTCTTTGGAGATGTAAGTTCAGGAGCACACAACGATATTGAACAAGCAACTCGAATTGCGAGAATGATGGTTACTGAATTAGGTATGTCTGAACTTGGACCTATTCAATATGATTCTGAAAATGGACAAGTTTTCTTAGGTAGAGATTATACACAAAGAAGTAATACACATTCAGGACAAATTGCTTATGAAATTGATGTTCAAGTACGTAAAATTATTGATGCTTGTTATCAAGAAGCAACAAATATTATTGAACAAAATAAAGAAAAACTTATTTGTATTGCAGAAGCATTACTTGAACATGAAACATTATCTGGTGAAGATATTGAATCTTTATACAATACAGGTAAAATGTTAGAACATCATGATGGAACTTTAACTGAAGAACCTGTTCAAGAAGTTAAAGAAGAAAAACCATCAATTGATGATCAAGATGATTTATTAGATGAAATGAAATAAAGCGAATTTCGCTTTTTTTCATTTAGAAAGGGGATAAATATGAGTACACGAACAAAGAGAATTGTAATCATCTTAATCGCTTTAAGCATGATTATTCCGATATTTTCTTCCGTGTTCTTTTTATAGAAAAGAAAAATGAAAGATTATTTAGTAAGAGGATTAGTCAATAGTAAAAATTGTCGTGTGTTTGCCTGCCAAACAACGAATTTATTAGAAAAAGCAAGACAAGAACATGATTTATGGCCAACAGCATCTGCTGCTCTTGGAAGAATGATGTCAGCTACTCTTATGATGGCTGCAATGAATAAAAATAATGAAAAAATGACTGTCACAATTAATGGTGGAGGACCAATTGGTACGATGATGGCTGTTACGCGTGGTGATGGACATATTAAAGGTTTTGTAGGTGATCCACATGTTCATTATACTTATAATGATACTGGACATTTAGCAGTAGGTGTGGCTGTTGGAACACAAGGAACGTTACAAGTGATTAGAGATATGGGGTTAAAAGAACCCTTCTGTGGGACAGTACCACTTCAAACAGGTGAAATTGGTGATGATTTTTCTTATTATTTCATGGCAAGTGAACAAACTCCATCAGTTGTTTCTGTAGGTGTTTTAGTTGATGAAACAAATGAAATCTTATCTTCAGGTGGTTTTATTATTCAATTATTACCAGAAGCTACTGAAGAAGATATTTCTTATATTGAAGAAAAAATAAAAGATTTCCCTGCTGTTTCTTCATTGATTCATGAAGGAAAAACACCAGAAGAAATCTTAAAAATGATTTTTGATGATGTTGAAATTACAGATCGACAAGATTTATTCTTTACTTGTGATTGTTCAAGAGAAAAGATGATCAATGCTTTATCAACTATTGGAAAACAAGAACTTCAAAGTATGATTGATGAAGATCATGGTTGTGAAATTACATGTCAATTCTGTAATACAAAATATCAATTTAGTGAAGAAGAATTGCAAAATTTAATAAATCGTTTATAATCACATTGAAAAATGTGATTTTTTAAAGGAGAAAAAATGGAAAACAAGAAGAAATTAATAGCTTTAGTAATAGGAATTATACTTATTATCTTAGTAGGTGGACTTGTTTTCTATCTAACAAGTCATTTAACGAAAACAACGATTTGTAAAGGAAAACTAGATATGATTACAACGGAAGAAGTGGAAGTCATTTCTAGTGATGAAAAAGTTAAAGAAACAAAAACACAAGTTACATATGATTACAGTGATTATGTTTCAGATATGTATCCTATTTCTTACTACAAAGATTATATAAAAAATAGTAATAAGTTTTATAAAGATATAAATGGTGTTAAAGCTTCTTTAAAAGTTAAAGGAAATAAAGTGATTTATACAGTTGATATTCAATACGATAGTGATTATATGAAGGATTTAGTAGAAGCAGGACTTGTAAGTACTAATGGAAGTTATAAGGATATAGAGTATATCTCTTTACAAGATACATTAAAAAATCAAGAAAATGCTGGTTTAACGTGTAAAGAAAAATAAAGGCTCATGCCTTTATTTTTCTAGGAAATCAACTCTTATTAAGATAACTTATATCTATTTAGGGGAGGAAAATAGAGGGAATATATAAGTTATCTGTTTATATTATGTACAATTGTTTAAATTATATACAGGAGGAATTAAATTTTGAAAATTAGAGATATAGAAATCAAAAATCCCGTAATTATGGCACCAATGGCTGGTATTACTAATATGGCTTTCCGTAAAATTGTGAAAGAATTTGGGGCAGGTCTTGTTTATTCTGAAATGGTCAGTGATAAAGCAATTTGTTATGGAAACCAAAAAACAATTGAAATGTTACAAGTAGATGAAGGAGAACATCCTGTAAGTATTCAATTATTTGGTGGTGAAGTAGAAAGTATGGTACAAGCGGCAAAATTTATTGATCAACATTCAAATTGTGACATTATTGATATAAACTGTGGATGTCCTGTTAATAAGGTTTTAAAGGCAAATGCGGGAAGTAAACTTCTTCGAAATCCTCAATTAATTTATGATATTGTCAGTAATATTGTCAAAAACGTAAGTAAACCAGTAACTGTTAAAATTAGAAGTGGTTTTGATAAGGAACATATTAATGCGGTAGAAGTAGCTAAATTAATTGAAAAAGCAGGAGCTAGTGCCATTGCTGTTCATGGTAGAACACGTTCACAAATGTATGAAGGTCATGCTGATTGGTCAATTATTAAAGAGGTTAAAGAAGCAGTTAGTATTCCTGTTATTGGAAATGGTGATATTAGAAGTGTAGAAGATGCTAGAAGAATGCTTGAAGAAACAGGCTGTGATGCAATTATGATTGGTCGTGCAGCACTTGGAAATCCATGGCTTATTAAACAAGTTGTAGAAAGTTTAGAACATGGAACAGAGATACCTGAACCAACTTATAAAGAAAAAATAGCATGGTGTTTAACACATGCTAAAAGGTTGATGACGATTGAACCTGAAAGAATTGCTATGTCACAAATGAGAGGACATGCTCCTTGGTATATCAAAGGTTTAAAAAATTCGTCTGCTGTTAAAAATGAACTTTCAAAAGTAAATACGTATGAAGAATTAGAAAAAATTCTTAAAGATTATGAACAATTTTTAGATACATTATAAAAAAGAGCTTTAAAGCTCTTTTTCATTAATAAGTAAACGAATCGTTTTATAGAGATGAGGTTTAAATTCATCTATTGGAAGTGGTTGTTTTTCAACAATTGAAGTAAAAACAGTTGAACTGACAAGTTCAATAATCATAAATAAAGTCATTTCAGGATATTCTAAAGGAATATCCTTTTCTTTTACTTCTCTTATAAATAATTCCTTAATTCCTAATTCTTCACTATCTAATAAATCAGTTAACTTTTCACTATAAAGTCCTAAAGACAAGTTCTTTTGAATAAACTTAAGAATGTTAGGACGATCAATTAATTCATTAATAATAGAATCTATAATAAAAACAATTTTATCATCTAAACGATCAAAGTGATGTTGATTGGCTTTTTTACAAGCATTCGCAAAGAATTCATGAGAAGTCTTTGCAAGTAAAACATCTTGAAGTTCATATTTATCTTTAAAATACAAATAAAAAGTTCCTTTAGCAATTCCTGCTTCATGAACAATATCTTGAATAGATGTTTTTTTAATTCCTTTTTCAGTAAATAAATGTAAAGCGGTATTTAAAAGCTTACGTTCTTTTTCTTGTTTATTATCATTTATCTTTGATTTTATATCTTGAATTGCCATTTTAACACATCCTTTTAGAAATATTTTATGTTCTAAAATTTGAAAAGTCAAATAAAAATATAAAAAAATGACTTTTAGTCATTTATATATTGACCGATGGTCATTTAAATGCTACTATCATAACTGACCAAAGGTCATTTAGGAGGGTGAACTATGAAAAAGCTAGGAGAAGCAATTGGTAAATTTGTTGTAAAACATAGAATACTAATTGTTATTGCATCAATTCTTCTATGTATTCCATCATTATTTGGATACATCAATACAGATATCAATTATGATATTCTTGTTTATCTACCAGAAGATATTGATACGATGAAAGGACAAGATATATTAGCTGAGGATTTTGATATGGGATCTTTTGCGATGTGTGTTGTCGAAAATATGTCATCAAAAGATGTCTTAGATTTAGAAGAAAAATATAAAGATATTGAGGGAGTTGTCAAAGTTGTATCAGCCAATGATATGATTGGAACAACAATTCCTAAAGAAATGTTACCAAGTGATGTAACAAAACAATTTAAAAAAGGTAATAGTGAATTGATGTTGGTTACTTTTAAAGATAGTACAGTAGCCATTGATGCAATTACACAAATGAGAGAAATCACCAGTGATAAAGTTGTTCGTATTGGTGGAATGTCAGCTTCTACTTTAGATACAAGTATTGTTGCTGATAGTGAAATTATTACTTATGTTATTGTTGCTGTTATTTTAGTTTTAATTGTTTTAATGGCATCGTTAGATAGTTATGTTGTTCCATTTCTATTATTAGGAAACATCGGACTAGCAATTCTTTATAATATGGGATCTAATATTTTCTTAGGTCAAATTTCATATATTACAAAGGCAATTGCTGCTGTTTTACAATTAGGAGTTACAACAGACTTTTCAATTTTCTTATATCATAAATATGAACAAGCTAAATTGAAAGTGAAGACAAATGATGAAGCCTTGACATTAGCCATTGGTGATACACTTGTTTCTATTGCAGGTAGCTCACTTACAACTATTGCTGGATTTTTAGCGTTATGTACAATGCAATTAACATTAGGTTCAGATATTGGTATTGTAATGGCAAAAGGTGTCTTTATTGGGGTCCTTTCAACAGTTACAATTTTCCCAGCATTTTTATTAGTATTTGATAAACTTGTCTTTAAGACAAAACATAAACCAATTATTCCATCATTTAATGTTGTTAAAAATTTTGTTGTTAAACATTATAAAATTATTTTATTAGTCGCATTAGTTATTGCTTATCCAGCTTATTATGGAAATGCACATGTTAAAAGTTATTATAATTTAACAAAAGATTTACCACAAGATTTAAAAAGTTGTGTCGCTAATAGTAAATTAAGTGATGAATTTGATTTAGTTGCTTCACAAGTTATTTTAGTAAATAAAGATATTAAAGAAAATGATTTAAATAAAATGGTTAATGAAATAGAAAATGTTGAATCTGTTAATCTTGTTTTATCACCATCAGAGTTATCAAATCTAGCAATTCCTGATGAAATGATCCCGGATGATGTAAAAGATATCTTTGAAAGTGATCGTTATAAAATGATATTTGTCAATTCTACTGAAGAGATTGCAACCAATAAATTAAATAAAGTAATTGATAAAATTGATCATATTATCAAAAAATATGATAAAAATGCTATAATGGCAGGGGAAGGTCCATGCATGAAGGATTTGGTTAATATAGCAGATGAAGACTTTAAGAATGTAAGTATTGCATCTATTGGAATTATTTTTATCATTATGTTATTTGTTTTAAAATCAGTTTCACTTCCAGTATTGTTAGTTTCTGGAATTGAACTTGCTATCTTTATCAATATGGCAATCAGTTATTACACAGGTGATGTTTTACCATTTGTTGCCTCTATTGTTATTGGAACAATTCAACTTGGAGCAACAATTGATTATGCTATTTTACTTACAACAAAATATTTGGAAAATAGAAAAAATGGTATTGATAAGATTAAAGCAATGGATAATGCAATTAGTAATTCTGCAGGTTCAATCTTTGTTTCTGGAATGTCATTCTTTGCAGCAACATTTGGAGTAGGAATGATTTCTAAATTGAATATGATTGGATCATTATGTAATTTAATGTCAAGAGGAGCACTTATTTCAATGTTTATTGTTATTTGTGTTATTCCAGCAATCTTACTTGTATTTGATAAAGTTATTATTCATACTTCTATCGGTTTTAAACAATTAAAAAATAATGTAAAAGGGGAATGTTAAGATGAAAAAAGCAAAATTAATCACTTCTTCAGCAGTTGTAATGACAATGGTCATGAGCTCAATTGTTCCTGCCTTTGCCTATTCAAAAGAAGAAACAGTTTATAGTAAGTTAAAAACAAATGGTTCAGAAAAAACAACAGTTGTTTCTGAACATCTTATCAATGATCAAAATGAAACATCATTAGATGATCAATCATCATTAAAAAATATTAAAAATATTAATGGTAAAGAAACATTTAAACAAGATGGTTCTAGTTTGGTATGGCAAACAACAGATGGACAAGACATTTATTACCAAGGTAAAACAACAAATTCATTACCTGTTTCAATGAAAGTAACTTATAAATTGGATGGTAAGAAAACGAAGTTAAAAGATATGCTTGGTAAAAAGGGTAAAGTAGAAATTCAAATTGATTATACAAATAATGAAAAACAAACTGTTGATGGTAAAGAACTTTATGTTCCTTTTGTCGTTACAACAGGAACAATGTTACCAACAAAAACAAATTCTAATATTGAAGTTACAAATGGTAAAGTAATTAGTAATGGTTCTTCTAATATCATTATGGCAATTGCTGCTCCAGGATTATCAAAGAACTATGATAATAATAAAGATTTAGAAAAATTAAATTCTGTAACAATTAAATATGATACAACAAAGTTTAAATTAAATAGTTTAATGTCAGTAGCAACACCATCATTATTATCTGAAACAGATATTAATTTTGATGATTTAAATGATGTTTATGATAGTGTAGATACATTAAATTCATCATTTGACCAAATTATTGCTGGTGGGCAAACATTACAATCAGGCTTAAAACAATATGCTTCTAAATACAGTGAATTTGATCAAGGTGTAGGATCTTTAAAAACAGGTGCAGCTTCTGCTCTTGTAGGATCACAAAAATTAACAACAGGTATCGAAACACTTTATAATGGATTAATTACTTTAGATGGACAAAGTGCAACATTAGTTGGTGGAGCAAAACAAGTATTTAATACTTTATTAACAACAACACAAACACAAATTAATAATCAATTGGCTGCTACAGGAATGTCTATTGAATTGACAATTGATAATTATCAAACAGTTTTAAATGGTTTAATGGCAAAATTACCAGCAGAAAATCAACCATCAATCAAAACAGCTTTAGCACAATTAGATTCATATAACAAATTCTATCAAGGATTACAAAGTTATACAGATGGAGTTGCTCAATTAAAAGAAGGAGCTAAGAGTGCTGTTGATGGTTCTAAACAATTAAGTGAAGGATTATCTTCATTAAGTGATGGATCTAATACTTTGGTACAAGCAAGTAGTCAATTAAAAACGGCATCAAATCAATTAGCTCAAGGTAGTGATGCTTTAGTTGATGGTTTAACTTTATTTAAAAGTAAAGGTTTAGATAAGATTTCTAGTGTTTTAAATGATACAGTGAAAAAAGATGTAGATACAACACAAGAACTTGTTGATTTAGCTAATGATTATAAAATATTTGCAGATAGTAAAGACGGTGTAGAAGCTAAAACTAAGTTTATCATGATTATTGATTCAAAATCTAAGAAATAGAATTGGGTTTCCAATTCTATTTTTTTACAAATTAAGATAAAAGGTTTGAAGATAAAACAATATTTTATTCTTATGATAAGTAATTAGAGAAAAACGTTGATTTCATGCGCTTTTTCTTAAGAAAAACACTTTACAAATAAAAAAAATGGTATAGAATACTTACCAAGGAGGAAGTAAAAACTGAGGTTTTGAAGTGAGAGAATATGAAAACAATGATCGAAGTACAATACCAAGAAAAGAATGTTAAAAATGGTGATTTAGATAAATACGTTAAAGAAACTTTAAAAGAACAAGGTGTAAAAACAACAGAAGTTGAAACTTTAAATATTTATTACTTACCTGAAACTGCTAAAGTTTTCTTTGTAGCAATTAAAAAAGATGGTTCTGAATTAAAAGGTGAATTAGATGTTAATGCTATGCCTGAATATCCAGAAGTTGTTAAAAAAACAGCTGCAAAAAAAGCACCAGCTAAAAAAGCACCAGCTAAAGCTGTAGCTGCTAAAGAAGCTAAACCAGTTGTTAAAAAAGCAACAACTGCTAAAAAAACTACTAAAAAATAATAGAGGAGAACCGAGAGGTTCTTTTTTTATGCTTTAAATGTATGATAGATGATAGTTAATAAGTATTTGAAGATTTATATAGATGATTTAAAATATAAGCAAAAGGGGGATCATATAATGGAATATGTTACATTAAATAATGGTTTAAAAATGCCAATGGTAGGTTTTGGTGTTTTTAGAGTACCAGATAAAAAAGAATGTGAAGAATCAGTTTATCAAGCAATTAAAGCGGGATATCGTTTAATTGATACAGCTGCTGCTTATTATAATGAAGATGCTGTAGGAGCTGCTGTAAAAAGAGCAATTGCTGATGGTCTTTGTACAAGAGAAGATTTATTTATTACTTCTAAATTATGGGTACAAGATATGATGGATTACGAAAGTGCCCAAAAAGGAATTGAAGCTTCTTTAGAAAAAAGTGGTTTAGAATATTTTGATTTATATTTATTACATCAAGCTTGTGGTGATTATTTCAGTGCTTGGAGAGCCATGGAAACTGCTTATCAAGAAGGTAAATTAAAAGCAATCGGTGTTTCTAACTTCTATCCAAATATTCTTACAAACTTCTGTGAAGTTGTTAAAGTAAAACCAGTAGTCAATCAAGTAGAACTCCATCCATATTACACTCAAGAAAAGGCATTAGAAACAATGAAATATTATGATGTTATTCCAGAAGCATGGGCACCACTAGGTGGAGGAAGATATAATCCATTTGAAGATGAAATGTTAAAAGGAATTGCAGCTAAATATAATAAGTCTGTAGGACAAGTAATTCTAAGATGGAATGTACAAAGAGGAGTCGTTGTTATTCCAAAATCAACACATGTAGAAAGAATTAAAGAAAATATAGATATCTTTGATTTTGAATTAAATGAAGAAGAAATGAAACAAATTTCATTATTAGATATGGGATATTCAGGATCAAGAGCTAAACATTTTGAACCTGATTTTGTAAGAATGGTTTTAAATAATAAGATTCATGATTAATGCACTTACGTGCATTTTTTCATTATTAAAACTAATTTTATCGCTTATATTGACAATAAATTTGAATTAAGTTAAGATAACGAAGTAGAAATAAAGGCAATGAATAGACAAGTAATAATAGCACTTCATTCAAAGAGAGTCTTGGTTGGTGGAAAAGATAATGAAACTATTATGAATAAAGACTAGGAGCTGCATCTTGGATGTTTTGATAAGATGACGTAAGCCACGTTATAGGCAAGACTATTAATAGATAGTTATTGAGGTTAATAGGGTGACCTATTGATGAATTTGGGTGGTAACACGATTTAGCTCTCGTCCCATGGGATGGAGAGTTTTTTATATTTTAGGAGGAAATTATGGAAGAAAGAAAATTTAGTGAACAAGAACTTGTTCGTAGAGAAAAAATGCAAGAACTTATTGATAAAGGGATTGATCCTTTTGGTCAAAGATTTGATGTAACTGCTTATTCAAAAGGTATTAAAGAACAATATGGTGAAAAAACTCATGAAGAATTAGAAGAAATGGCTGTAGAAGTATCTGTAGCTGGTAGAATTATGACTAAACGTCGTAAAGGTAAAGTATGTTTCATGCATATTCAAGATAGAGATGGACAAATCCAATTATATGTAAGAAAAGATACTATTGGTGAAGATGCTTATGAAATCGTTAAAAAAGGTGATATTGGAGATATTATTGGGGTTAAAGGTACAGTATTTATGACAAATACTGGAGAATGTTCAATTAAAGTAAGTGAATATACACATTTAACAAAAGCATTACGTCCTTTACCAGAAAAATTCCATGGTTTAAGTGATATTGAAGAAAGATATAGAAGAAGATATGTTGACTTAATCATGAATGAAGATGCTAAAAAAATTGCGTTTACAAGACCAAGAATCATTCGTTCAATTCAACATTATTTAGATAGTAAAAACTATGTAGAAGTTGAAACACCTGTATTAAATCCAATCTTAGGTGGAGCAGCTGCAAGACCATTCGTTACTCATCATAATACATTAGATACTGATTTCTATTTACGTATTGCGACTGAATTATCTTTAAAGAGATTAATTGTTGGTGGTATGGATGCTGTTTATGAAATTGGACGTTTATTCAGAAATGAAGGTATGGATAGAACTCATAACCCTGAATTTACTACAATTGAAGTTTATAAAGCATTTAGTGATCTTGAAGGAATGATGGATTTAACTGAAGGTATTATTTCTAATGCAGCTATGGAAGTTAATGGAACTTATGAATTAGATTATAAAGGACATCATATTTCTTTAGCTCCAGGATTTAAACGTGTTTCTATGACAGAAGCTATTAAAGAAAAGACTGGTATTGATTTCAATGAACATATGTCATTTGAAGATGCTAAAAAATTAGCTGAAGAACATGGTATTGAAGTAGAAGCTCACTTTGGTTATGGACATATTATCAATGAATTCTTTGAAAAATATGTAGAAGAAACAATTGTTGAACCAACATTTGTATATGGTCATCCAATTGAAATCTCACCACTTGCTAAAAAGAATTTAGAAGACCCACGTTTCACACAACGTTTTGAATTATTCATCTGTGGAAACGAATATGCTAACGCATTTACTGAATTAAATGATCCAATCGATCAATATGAAAGATTTGCTGATCAATTAAAAGAAAAAGAATTAGGAAATGATGAAGCAAACGAAATGGATTTAGATTACGTAGAAGCTCTAGAATACGGTTTACCACCAACAGGTGGAATGGGTATGGGTATTGATAGATTAGTTATGTTATTAACTGGACAAGAATCTATTCAAGAAGTTATCTTATTCCCTCAAATGAAACCAAGAAACAAATAGTACAAATTTATACAAATTTAAATAACCGCATGTAATCAATGTTTTTTAGGTTTATGTATGCTTATATACTCATTTAGAGTTATTATAACTAAGGTATATAATGTGTCGAGAGTGTGTCGCGGACACAAAAAGAATACAAATTTAATTAAAAGGGCATGTAAATACTATGAAGAAAAGTATTTATGTGCCTTTTATTTTTTCTTTAGCGAATAGCTGAATGTCAATATTTATTATTAAATATCATATATAACATATAAATAGATATGTGAATAAATATATATCAATTTGCATACACAATTCGGCATGCTTGGGAGAGAAAAGAAAGGTTTGATAAACATGAAAAGAGATCAAACAATAGTTATAAGATTAATAAAAGATGAAAAGAATCTTTCTATTGGTATAAAAAAATTTATCGAAACGAATGTGGAGTTTTTATAAAATTAATTCTTTAGTATAAACTTGAATATTACCTGACTTTGGTATCCAGCATTAAAATATAGTGATAGTAAAAAAGCAGTAGGAATTCAAGATAGAATCTCTATTGCTTTTTCGTTTAAATCTTATAATTGAATATCTGTCTAATTTGCCGCTCTGTCAAATAGTAATTTGTAAGTGGAAGATTTGTAATCTTTTCGAATTCTTTTATAAATTCACTTGATGCCGTTACATTGATATATTTACTTTCACCTT
>PVMQ01000049.1_pt1 | contig 163483 bp, 191 predicted proteins | sample 1853411 | NCBI WGS metagenome assembly PVMQ01 (sample SAMN08533513, study PRJNA380276) | Human gut metagenome, whole genome shotgun sequencing project.
AACTTCAGCCTTCCAAGCTGACTACGTGGGTTCGATTCCCATCACCCGCTCCATTTATTTTAAAGTGGAACGGTTTTTTTTACTAAAAAGAAAATATCTAATACGAATAATCAATTCTTTAATAGATAGAGTAATCATTTGGTATTAGACATTTACAAATACTTTATATTGAATTTAGATTTTCGATTTGTTAAAATCTTAAGTGAAAAACTAAATACTATTATTGATATGTTGTAAGTCAAACCACTAAAATGACTACACATTACGTTGTTTTTATAAGAAAACAACGTTTTTTTATGTTTTTTTTATATTCTTTATCATTATATCATCTGATAAATGCAAAAGAAAGTTATTTTGTAACAAAAATTGTGAATTGTTACTACTAATACCAATAGATCATATTCAATCTATATAACTTTTGAATACCTTTCTTCTACTCTTATATTATACCATAATATACTACAAAAGTGTAGCTTTTTATATAATATTGTAGATATATTTTTAAAACTTGTTATAATATATTTAGGAGGAATTTTAAAATGGCAAGAGCAAAAAAAGACTATAAAGCATTAAATATAAAAATTGAAAGTACAATTTATGAAAGACTTGAAAACTACGCTGAAGAAAAGGGACAAACAAAAACAAAGGCTGTTGAACGTCTTCTAACAAAAGCAATGGATCTAGAAGAAAAAGATATTAAATAAAACCTAAAATATAATGTTAAAATAAAATAATTTTTGATATTTATTTTCTAAAACAGCTATAATATTCTCAATAATAAATTAGAGGTGATTTCTTTGATTTTAGAAGAGTTTAATAAAAAGAGGATATTATGTAATATTGCTATAAAAAAAGCCTGTATGGAGCTTAATTTGAAGCTTCCAAAGATTTATTATGTTCAGCTAGATGACATCAAGCTCTATGATCAGGAAGGAAATATTGTTTCATATGATTACAGAGATGTAGGGTATAAGGTCAAAAGTATATTATTCATTCCTAAAGAATACGTTATCTATATCAATGTCGATTTGTTTCAAAATGAAATGAATATGCTTGTAAAATGTTATCAGACTGCTAGACAAATGTATCATACAATACAGGTATATAATCAGCTTCAATCTAAAGAATTAAGTGAATCAACTACTACAGTCAATCAATGGCGATATTGTTATATTGAACGCAAAAATTCCAAACCTAGCGGAATTACACCTGTTCAGGCGGATATGATGGCTTTTTCTATTGTAATGATGAAAAAATATCATTATATCAATATTGAATTTAAAGAAAATGATTATTTTGGCTGGGAAAGTTTACTGAAAGATATGAAGAGCCGATATTTATAATATATTATAGGTTTGAACAAAAAACATATCATATTTGCAGGTAGGTGAGATAATGAGAAACAATGTTGAAACATCAACAGTTGGTGAGATATTATTTGAAGAATTTATGAAACCAAATAATATTTCTGCATATAAACTTGTTAAAGAAATAAATGTTTCAATATCAAGCATACAGGATATTATTCATAATCGTAGCAAGATAACTGTTGACATATCATTACGACTTGCTCGTTTCTTTGGTGTATCAGACAAATATTTTTTAGATATGCAGAATGATATAGATATTCGTAACTCTAAAAAAGGTGTAAATGAAATTAATGATATAGAGGAAATATAAAAATGGATAATTCAATAAATATATTAAAATCTTTAAAGAAGGAAAGAAAAATCTTATCAAATAAATTTAATGATGCAATGCAACAAAAAAATATATCAAAAGCCTTAGAAATCAAAGTCAGGCAAGACAGTATTTGTGATGAAATAATCAATGTTTATGATTCAATGATAAAATTGCAAAGTAATGAATAAAACCTATTCTCAATTGAATAGGTTTTTTAATTGTTTATAAAATCGTAGATATCTTTTAATGTTTCAGTTTGGTCAGAACTGTATGTTTCATTTGTGATTTGTTTTAACAATGTTTTTTTCAATCCTTCAATAAATACATCATATGTATTGACTTCTTCCTGATGAATAGCAAATTCTAGCTTTTCTACCATTTCCCTTTGAATTTTTGCATTAACATGTAAATATGTATCGGTTATAACAATGTTTTCATGACCTAAACGTTTAGAAACATTATAAACATCATTTGTAAGATTCAACATCAATGTAGCGTGAGAATGTCTAAAGCCATGAAGATTCATATTTGTTACATTTGATTTTTCCTTATATTTATTGAATATTCTACCAAGAGTGGAAAATGAAATCATTTTAATTCCACCAAATACATAATGTTGTTTAATGTTGCTGGTATAGTTTTGTTTTTCTTTTATAAAATGGTTGAGTAACATTTCGTTCAAGCTTCTATTTATGTAAATAATTCTGTGAGAACTTTTTGATTTAGGTGGCTTTATACATTGTCCTTTACCACGAACACGACAGGCAGTGGTATTTATTGTTATCGTTTGATCAATTAAATCAACATCTTTCCAGCATAAAGAAAGTAGCTCACCTTTGCGCATTCCTGTGTAGTACAGTACACTGAAGAGCAGACGATCTCTTTCATTATCAACCACTTTCAAAAAGTTATTGTAGTCTTTTATTGACCAAATTATTTGTGTATCTAATTGTGCTTTTTTATCTATGATAGAAGTAACACTTTCAAGACCTCTTATTTGAGCAACTGTAAAATCACCATAGGACATAATATTTGCATATTTTAAAAGCCTTTTTAAAAGAGCAATTATTTTATTAATGTAGGAAATACTGTATGTTTTTCCATCTTTTGTTTTGTGCTTTCCATTTAAAAGTTCTTTTTGGTATTTTTTTATCTCTTTAAATTTAATTGATTCTAATTTTTTATTTCCATATTTTTTAGCAAGTCCCGAATTATATACATAACGTATAGAATCTAAAGTAGTATCTTGATGTGTTAGGTCAATATCTTCTAAATACAATTCAAATAGTTCGTTTAATTTCATTAATTTTTTCCTCCAAAAAACAAAAACTAGTCTAGCATCAAGCTAAACTAGTTCAGTATAATATATTTTTGTTTTCTGTGAAAAGTTTGTATAGAAATAGTTCTAATGTTTTTTTCTTTTTTTTATTTGTTGTTTTTTTGGTGGTTGCATCTTATTTTGATATTTAGAAAGTCTATCAAAATGCAATGTACCATTTGAAAAAATTAAATGATCAAATACATTCATAGGAATACCATCAGGGTTTTTATTAGGTCTTTTCTTGTCAATGTTATAAAGCTCCCAAAGTTCTTTTTTTGATTTTTTTATTTCATTACATCTTGTTTTGAATTCCTTATCAGCAATTTTGCAAACGACAAAGGAATTTGGCTTAAATTTAGATACTTCGCTATCATTCCATGTATGGAGCGATTCAACACGACCAATTCTAAAATCATTAGCTGGTCTACCATACATATTTTTTCTTGTGATTTCTACAATTACATAGTCTCCAATTTGAATATCTTTTAGATCACAAATATAGTTGAAAGTTTTATTGTTTTCTTTTCCTAGAACTCCACGTTGCATCTTGATTGATACAATACGTGTTTCTTTCTCTAAATCTGTATGATCTTTGTCAGGTTTCATCACATCAACCCAAGAAGTCAAGCGTTGAAATTGCAGACTGTCTGTTTCTTTAATGATGTCATCAAAAATACTATATCGAGGATTCTTGTTATCTTTGTTTTTGATAGCTCTATATCTAGCCCACAATGACCACTTTTTTTTCAATAAAGTGTTACAGCGCATATAGAAATCATTGTCATTGATTTTAAACACAACAAAGTTGTTAGGTCTAAATTGTGCTATTTCTCCATCCCTGAAGATCATAAAATCTTCAACACGACCAATTCTGAAGTCATTGTTGAAATTTTTAGCACGTGTTTTCATGGACAATTCTACAACAACGAAATCACCTTTTTTTACATCTCCTATATCGCATATAAAGGTCATAAGTTTATTTACTTGTGTAATAGGGTCAAGGACACCTCTATGTAGTCTAACGATTGCAATTTTCTTTTCCATATATTGCTCCTTTTTTGTTAATTTCATTATAAAATAAAATTTTCAATAATTTCTTATTTTATTTTCCAACTAATCAAATTCTTATCTATTTAATTAAATAACATAATCAATATCCCTAAACATAAAGATAAAATTAGAACATAATATGCTATTTTCCAAAAAAGAGGATATTTACCTAAATATCCTCTAATCAGCCATAGACCAGTTTTTTTTGATTTTCTTTTGTTACAACTACTACAGGCTGCTACTAGATTTTTGCAGTCATTTATATCTTCTATATCGAATTTTTTTAACAGTTCTCTATTTATATTTCTAAAACTACTATTTTTTACTTTATGGATAGGATATAGATGATCTATAGTTATTTGATTTTTTTGAAAAAGTCTTCCACAATACACACAGCGATAATAGGGCTTACCATTTTTAATGATAGGTTTGTTGTTGGCAAAAAAATCTGCACGATAATGAGCATTTCTTGAATATGAGGATTCCAATATCAAAAAAGTTAATCTTTTTTTTAAACAATATGCTTGAAGCCTATTGGCTAGGAATTGATCTTCAGTATTTAAATACCAATATCCTGAATATTTACCAGTTTTTTTGAACTGACAACCAAATTCTTTTAATTCATTTTTAAAATAATAAGTCTTATTTTTACCATTCTTTATTTCATATCTCATGATTCATAGTTATCATATTCTTCTTCGACTTCGTTGGAAGTAGGGGAATCATTTAGAAAAAAACTATTTAATTTATTATTGACCTTTTCAATTTCATCTTTCATAGCATAAAGCTCTTTTAATTCTTTGTTATATTCCTTGATTTCATTTTGTTCTTTTTTTATATTTTCTTCTTTCTTTTTCTTTTTTTGTTCTAATGATTTAATACGTGTTTCTAGTTTTTTATAATTATTCATAGTACAGCTCCTTTTACAGTTATAACAAAAAAGAGCTAACTTGGCTCTTTTGTCATTTATATATTTTAATATTTTTTAGAAATCATTGTATCAATACTTAATTCTGGATGCGTATATCCATAAGCAAAAATGTAGCCATCAATCATACACCCCCAATAATAAGGGCGGTTTTTATCAGATTGCCATCCTTCACGAGATGTTGACATTCCTTTGTAAAATGGGGAATATTTTAGCTCTTTAAGCATTGTATCAAATATCCAAGTTTTATAAATATTCCATAGTTTTTTATGTTTAATATCCTGTATTTCATTATTTTCACGAAGAGTAATACTCATTAATTTATGCAGTACATTTGTATCTTTCCAATTTTTAATAAGATGTATTGAATAGTTGTACTGTTGCTTCGATAGATAATCTTTTAATGAATTAATAACTTCTTCAACATCATATTCTTCATATTCTTCTTTTTCATCATTAACTATGAAAGCTTTACTATTACCTACTTGTTCGGGTTTTAACATAGGTTTAGTACTTTTAATACATTTACCAATTATTTTAATATTCATTTTTTGTTCTCCTTTAATTATATTTTTATTTTACAAGAAGTAGATAAATTATTTCTCACTTTATTTTCCAATAATGTAAAAAGAGCCAACTTGGCTCTTCTATTACATTAAATATTTTGACTTTGATAATAAATACATTTTTCTTCTAGCAACTTGAAATTACAGCATCTGTTTTCAAGTGATTGCCAAGAATGAGTTATAACAGCATTATAAATTCTTTTGCTGTCAGATATTATTTTTTTCTTATGTAGGTTACAAAATGCTATTTCTTTTCTTAAAAGAAAATAATCTTTGTCTTGACTAATATTATAATTGATTATTGCTCTGTCACATACAGGAATCATATTATTTAGATTTAAAACAGAGAGAAGCTTTCTTTCATCATTATATGTTTCCTCAATAAAAAACATATCTATAGGCTTTTTACCTGTTTCAACATATTTATTAAACATTCTAGATAATTTATCCTTTTTATTACTAGAGATAGGTACAAAATATTTTAAATTGTTGATTTCAAAAAGAACACCCACAAAAGGTTTATTGTCTTTATGTAAAACACTAGAGTTGATTTGAACTTTACTATCATATTTTCTTAAATAGCTTATATATTCTTCATCAATTCTAATTAGAATTAATTTTGACAAGTTTTCTTTTTTCATTAAATCACATCCTATTTTATTAAAAAAGGACAGTCATATATTATGACTATCCAAACTTTTATAGTCCTCAACTACGGTATGAGGTCACCCAACTTTGTATAGTCCTCAACTATGGTATGAGGTCACCCAACTTTGTATAGTCCTCAACTACGGTATGAGGTCACCCAACTTTTACCTCTTTTTAAAAGTGAGGAATCTTTTGGTGGAACTACCACCTACATTTAGTATAGTATCATATTTCAAATTTAATTCAATACTTTATTTAATACTATTCTAATTAGTTTTTTCGTCATAGTAACTTATAAAATATAAATAAATTTAAATATTGATTTGATGTTTTTTCATTGATGATATTTGTATCAGTAGACATTTTCTATGTCTCCCTCACAAATATTAAATTGTAGAAATTCTTTTTCAGCATTCTTTAATGCCTTTTCTTTTATATCATTATTTTTCAATAATCTAGACATCATTTCAATTCCTCTAGGATAAATAATGTTTTTCATTTTATATTTATCATAAGTATGGATATTCATATTTAAACCATATTTATTTGAGAGATAATTGACCATTGCTACTAAATAAAATGATTTACAATAATTTTTTTCTTTAAAGAATTTTTCTATTGCATGGGAATCTATAATTTCTTCTATAGCTTCCTGAGGATCTAATAATTTAATAGACTGACAAAGATTGCTTTTAAATAGCTCAAAATCATCATTTTCAGTAATTATTACTTTTTTAATTGCCATATCAATTCATCTCCTTTACCTGAATGAGTAAAAGATTAATGATTATATTTAGAATCATATATTGTTATTCCTTCACTAAAAATATTTTTGTATATTGGTGAATCAATTTCAATAGAAGATATTTGAAAAATATCAATATCTTTAGATAATGCTTTTTGTAAATCTCCTTTAAGTGAAAATAATTTTAAACTTTTAATTCTTGGATCAATAATACAGAAGTCTATATCACTTATTAATGAGGCTTCATTTCTAGCATAAGAGCCAAATAATAATACACGGTTGACCTCATATTCGTCAAAAATGGGTTTTACAATTTTTTTAATGTCTTCAATATTGTAAATAAATTGATATTTTTTATTAGAATAATATCCTTTATAAATCTCCATGTTGTCACCAACTTTCATACTTATTATAACATATATAATTAGTATTTATTATTCGTATTCAATACCAATTTTAATACCCAATCCTTTTGGTAAAACAGCGGAAATGATTTCTTTTTCATATAAGTATCTATTTGCTTTTATTTTCTTTCTCCATTTACCATTAGAGAATCCAAAATGATATTCTTTAAGTATTTCTTTTGCTTTAAACGTATTTCCCTCAACAACTATATAGCCATCAAACACCAAAACAAGATGATGAGGTGTTCTAAAGTCCAATTTAACTGTTTGATCAAGAGAAAATAGTTTCTCTGTTATTTCATCTACCTTATCAATTTCATATTCTTTATCCCATGATTGATAGCTGGAATTATATCTAAATCCATTTTCTTTAAGATAAGCTTTGATGTTGTAAGAATTAAATACCTCTAAAATAGTAGTTTTATATATTTGTAAAACAACATTCTTTTTCCAGCACACTTCTAAAGCTGTTTTTATTAACTTTTGGTTTTCATAGTCCTCGCAGTTGATTAATTGAACATAATCCAATAATTGGAAGATAAGAGCTTTATAAAGTAATTTTGAATATACCTGAAGAAAAGTCTTATCATTTTTAGTTTCCCCACGATCACAAAAATCAATGTGGTGGGCAAGGGCGATAATACATGAATTTGCTATTGCAACCTCTTGACGATAGAGATTAAAAACAGTAAGCACATTGTCTTTATATTTTTCATTTTTTGTTGATTCTTTTTTTGAAAATTCTATTTTAAAGTTCTTATAATTATTTTCTTTGTTTAAATTTTCATAGGTCTTGTCTATGATAAATTCTAATTCTTTTTTTATTGATCTCATAATTATCCTCCATGTACAAATTCGAGATTTTTACTTTGTGCTCTTGCTTTTTCAATCATGTTGTTGAGCATTTGTTCTTGTTCTTTTAGATCATAATGTGCTTGTGCAAGTTCTTTAGCAAGTTCATCTAGTACACCACCTTCAAGACATCTACTCCTGTTTTTCATTGATACCTTGGCATGTTCAGAAACTGTTTCGGAAGTATTATCAATATATAATTCATCTTCTTGTTCCTGCTCGTATTCATCAACATCTTCACGATAACATTTGATATTTTGAAGGATCATATTAGCAATGCGATCATGTAATTCCTTTTCTTTGTTTTCAATGGATTTATTTTGTTCTTTAGATTCTTCTTTAGAAAAGTAACGATTATCAAACATTTCTTTTTCTTTTTCTAGCATTTCCCTGTATTTTTTATAAAGCTTTTTAACGTCATCTTTTTCTAACAATTTATCTACAAGTTTATCAATTTCTTGACGATAGGGCATGATGTTTGCGGAATTATATTTCATACTGCCAGTTTTAGGAACGATTTTTTCTAATTTCTTGAACATTTTGTTGATTTCTTTATCGTTTGCAAATAATTTTTTTGAATTGTTAGAATTTGAATATTTACCAGCATCCAATCCCATTTCTTTTAATGTATCAATGATTTCTTTTTTTACATTGTCTCTTTTAAGATAAAGTTCAGAATTGATATTCATTGTTCTAATAATGTTTGACTTGATAGGTTTAAAAGTATTTGTTTTAATATGGTAATCTGTTCTTGTTGGGCTTTTTTCAAAGATAAAAGCATGGATGTGGGGGTGCACTGTATTCGTATGGTAGTAGCAACCCCATTCGACATTATCAGGATTCAATCCCAATTCCTTGATATTTTTGTTCATGCTCTTATTCATTAGATTTTTCATTGCTTTTTTATCTAGAATTTTATTTTCTCTAGCAAAAGTTTCATCAAATGAAATAACCAGTCTATAGATCGTTTCAGGTTTATATTTTTCAAAGAGTTTTTTATCTTCGTCCGCTTTGAAATCACCATTCTTACCCCAACCACCATTAGATCCAATTCTATATTTGTAATAGTTTACAGCATCTTCAGTATCAATAGTTTTATCACACGCTTCATCACGATCGTAGTAATCGCACATAGCACCAGTATTAATTTTTTGCTTGCTGTCATTCGATTTAGAATATTGAGTTTGTTTATATTGAATATTGCAGAATATTTCCATATTATTTATTACCTCTGATCGTGTTGATACTTTCAAATGCTTTCCTTAGATCATTACTGTTTAATTCATTGATTTTATCTAATAAGGACATTTTAGGAACACTTTTAGATGTCTTTGACATTTCTTTTTGAATATCTTTAATATGACTTGCTGAATTTTCTTTTTGGGCATTGATGTGTGGTACATCAATTTGATTGATAAATTCAAAGAACTGTTCAGAATTCATATAATTTAGTAATTCTCTTCTTTCAGGAAAATAGCCTAAAGATTTAACGTAAGCATTGATATGTCTTTTTACAGCAGAAGCAAGATCATCACGTTGTGACCAGTACCAGTACATATCTTCTTCAACTAATTCAGTAGTTTTAGGTTTGATATTGTTTTTTACATTAGGAATTTGTGATAGGTCATAATCAGCTCTTGTATAAATAATATAGCGAGGTACAGCATAATGAATTTTTCTATTTATATTATCTATTCTTGAATCTTCCTCATGCAAGTCTTTAATCCATTTGTATTCAGTCATATCAGGAAGATAGTTTTGCATAGGTCCAAGATAAGTACGTGTAACAATAATTCCTCTTCCATCTGTAACATTTTGATAACGTAAAACATCAGGAGCAATCAAAGGAACTTGTTGCTGACTGTATGAAACTCCTCCACCATTTTGAGTAGCATTGTTATTAAAGTTTCCACTTTGACTTGCGACCCAAATAGTTTCATATCCTATTTCTTTACTAAAGTTTTCGCAGGTATCCATACTTGCACTTGAAATAAAAGTTTTTAAGTTACAGTTACCACGAATAATTAATGCTATTTTATCACCATATTTTTCATCTAACTGTTCATCAGCTTGAAGAAAAAGATGTAAGAAAATCCAACGAGATAGGGCAACTGTAATTTTTGTTTCAATTTGATTGATAGGTGCCATGTTTCCAAATTCATCTAAAAAAATGTGACAACGTTTATTTAAATGCATATCTTTTGTAGCTGTAGCACATCTAACAAGTTCTTGATAAGCTTGGTCAACTAAAACAGAAATGATAGGATTATATTTAGAATTTTCATCAGGGTTAATAATAAATAAAACATGTTTACCATTTGCATAATCACTAAATGTCATATCGGAATCACTTAATAATTTTGCTAAATTTTGTCCACTAAAAATTGCAAGTGTCGATAATGTTGAAGTCATAAAACTTCCACGTGTCTTATCAGGAGAGTTAGCAATAGGGGTGAAGGCAACACGTGATGGATTTATTTCATCCAGTGAATTAATATAGGCACTTAAAAGCATACGTGGATTTTTTTCTCCTTTAAAAGTAACTTCCTTTCCTAATACGGAAAGAACCTGATAAACTGAAAAAAGATTTTTACGATTGTCTTTAATGTTTGCTTGTGCGACTGCAAGTATGATTGATTTAATTAAAGCCTTTTGACCATCTATCCAAATTCTCTCACTTTTACCATTGTCTACTACAACTTGGTTAACGAAGTCATCAGTAAACTGGTCTGCATCATCTATACGAGGGTCATCATTATCTTTAAAACAATCAACAATCAATTTAAGCGGATTCCATCTTTGAGATTTTTTCATAAATCTAAAATCAATAACATTAACAGTGTAACCATATTTTTCAAACAAAGTATGAAAGCGACGATACAGTTCTCCTTTGTTATCATGAAAGATTGCAGACTCACGAGCTTTTATAACTAACATGACAAATACACTTAAAAGTTTTCTCGTTTTTCCTGAACGAGTTGAACCATAATTTAAACTGTGAGTAGCACCGACATCATAAATAAGTTCATTGTCACTGATCTTATTGACAGGCATACCTGCTGTTTCAATTTTTTCATTCATATCTATTTTTGCAATTCTAAAATCTTCAAATTCTTTTTGTTCATCAATAGTCTTCCAGCTTTGTTTCCCTAATGTATCTGTTTTCTTTGGCTTTGAAAAAAGAAATGCTTTTGTAATAAATGTAAATGAAAGAACATATAAAGCAAATGTAACGATCACGATAATATCCAAATTATCTGAAAAAACAGTTACAAAAGAACTTTCCTGTAATAATAAACTGAAGAACATATATACAAACATTACTGAAAAAATCGGTACGATTATCGATATACCAATAACAATGATCATCAACTCTTGGTGATGCTTTTTATCTTCTTTTTTGTTCAAAACTTATTACCTCCTTTTTATAATTTTGTTAATGAAAAAAGAGCTAAGTTGGCTCTTCATCTAAATCTAAAAAATTTGCTTCCTACTTAATTTTCTTGTCCTAATTAACTGAATATTTTGACCGAAAATTAAGTAGCAGGATAAGGAGTGTCCGACAGACACTCCGTTTGGGGCTTGTTCGCAGTGCGAACAACCGCATGGTTGACGTTTATTCAAATATTCATTTTTGGAGACAGTTGAATATTTTGGAAATAAATATTCAAAAAATATTCAAGAAAAACTATGCTTTTTTCTTTTGAAAACCGCACGGTTGACGTTTATTTTGATTTTTTTAGAAGTGTCCTCCAAAAGTGAATATTCAAAGTTTTTTTGTGCTTTATTTTTTAAAATATTCAGCCAAAAACCGCATGGTTGACGATTCCTGTAAAATATTCACTTTTTGTCCGACAACTTTTGCTCAAATTTACCTGTAAAACAAAAATATTCAAGAAAATATTCACTATTTTTATGAATTTTCCTTTGAAAAGCGCATGGTTGACGATTCCTGAAGAATTTAACCATTGTCCGACAATATTCAGTATTTTGAGTACTTTTAGGACGGTTTTATCCGTCCAACCCCGCATGGTTGACGTTTATTTTGATTTTTCAAAATATTCAAAAATTGTCCGACAGCACTTAATATTGATCAAAGAATTTATTTTGTCTTTTATTGTATTTTTTTAGAACATAATCATCTTGAATTGGCAACTCATTATTGCTTGTAAGTTCATACCAAGTGAAGATGTCATCTTCATCAAATGCAATAGTTGCAAGTTCTTCTTTTGCTATAATTGAACAAAGTTTTTCAAAATATTCAAATGAACTATCAAGATAAACAAGAACAAATACTTCAGGTCTGAACACCTTTAATTTTCTTAAAATCATTATTAGATCTTTACTTTTATAGAATGATTTTTGAATAATTACATGTGTTAGATTTCTATAACCCGTTACTGGATTTATTGAAAAATTGATGTATTTATTTGAAACTATATGGATAACTTCATTTGTATTTCTATCAAAAAAATGAACGATTTCATCATATTCGTTATCTTTAAATGTAAATCTCTTGAACAATTTTTGATATAACGGTTCATCAGAATACAGTACGGTTCTGTAATTTTCTAACAATTTTTTCAACTCCTTTTTTTGAATTTTTTATTACTTTTTTATTTGAAAATTTGAATTTTTTAATTTAATTATTTTATGTTTTTGTTTATTAAAATAATTAAAAATCAAAAAATAACAATTAAAAAACAACTGTTTTTGTATTACCATTTAGCTATATTTTTTCTTTTCGATTCGATAGAATTGAAATCTTTTTTTGCTTGTTCTTCATCAATTTCATAAGTTTCCAAAATAAAATCTAGGAATTTTTTATTGCTGATATTTTCTTTTTCAAGGTCTTTTACTGTTGTTGCCCATGTTTTTAAAACAACTTCTTGAAACATATTTTCTATATCATATTTCACTTTTGACAGGTCGTGATTAAGAAAATACTGTTCAAAAATATAATTAGCTGTTTGAGAAAATGAATCAAATTCATGTTCAATTTCTATCATTTTAATTTGTTTTAGAGTTTCATTTTTTATACGTAAAGCCATTTTAGTAGTAGGTGATACTTTTAATGTATCGCTAAATATTTCATCATCAATTTCAAGTTTGACTGCTATTTGTTTTAGTAGGTTTTGGTCATAAGTTTCATATTTATTTGCTTCAAGTCTTTGATAATTTGAAAATGATATTTGTAGATATTCAGCCATATCTTTTTGTGTAAGCTTCTTTTTTTTCCTTTTATCTTTGATGATGCTCACTAATTTTTCATTTATTTTTACTGTTGCCATAAATAAAATCTCCTTATTTTTTTATAAGAAAGGAAAGGGCAGGAGTGATTTTAGACAGTGCTTTTTTATATTCATTACTAACATAAAAATAGGTTTGGATATAAAAATCATTGTCTTTATTTTCTAATGACGATAAAATTTCTTGCCTGTTTAATAGATGATTATTTGAAATCATATCATACGCATCTAACATTTTTTCAATACGGATGTACCAAAATAATTGTTCGTTGTTCATATGGAAACTAGTAAGAAGAAACATCTTCTCCTTCAGGTTCTTCATCTTCATCAGGCATTTGATTTTCGGTATCATCATTTATTTTTTTATTTTTATATGCATCCTTATCTACAATATACAGATACGTTTTTCCTTTTTTGTTTGGTTTGTAATCTTGATTATTAATGTCTCCATTCCATATAAATTTACATTTTTTATTTTGAATATTGAATTTTGTCTTATATAAAGATTGCCAATCATCATCCAAAAGCACATAGCATGTAAACAATTTTTTGTTTTCTTTTTTTGGCTTTTTTATTTGTATATTGTTAATTTCTTTATCTTTATATTCTAATTCTTCTAGATATTTTTGAATATCATTTTTAAAAGCTATTGTCTGATTTTTATTTAAAATATCAGAAATAGAATCTTCATTTTCAATTTCATAGTAGTAATTTAATTCTTTAATATTTTCATTGAAAACAGTATTTTGCAGTATTAGATAAGTTAAATATCCACCAATTAATAGAATAAGAATAGTGATATAGATAACTGTCTTTTTTGTAATTTTATCGTCCATAATCCATTTAAATTTCCTTTCTTTTATAAATATTTAAGGCATTCTGCTTTCTCGTTTTTCCAACGATTATGCCAACCATTATAATATTTCTTTCCTGTCTTTCCGTATTTTTTATATCCATTCATATCTAGAGAATAGAGATAATCATAAACCTTTGATACAAAAGTACGATCATCCATTGAAGTTTTCGCACCTGAATCAGCAATTATTTTTGGAGCAGTTCCACTTCCAGCCCAGTTAGAAAGAGAACAAGCCATGCCTTTTACAGCATCATTTTTTCCTGAAATATCAATTCCTTTTTTCTTCAAATTGTTTTCGACTGGAACATAATAAGTGTTATATTCAAATTCATCTTGTTTGATTGCAAAGTCATTAGGATCGTTTTTATAAGCCTGTTTCCAAGCATTATCCAGTCCTTTATTATTTGCCAAATATTTTTTATTCATATTCAAATAAGGAGCAAACATTGCGTATTTTGCATTGTCTTTTCCATAACAATAACTCAAGAATGTTTGTAGATCATAACGATTATCAAACTGATAATATCCCATTGCGTGGTATCCATCACCACTTGAAAATCCTTGTCCATAATTTTGTCCTGATTCAAATTTAGCAAAGAATTTGAACGCTTCAGATAAAGCACCCTGTAAAATTTGATTTGTTGAACCAGTAGAAGGGTAGTTAGGAGAAGCGTATCCAAGAATTCTATTGTTGTTTGTATCATAGCTTCTTTCTTTCACTGTATTAGAAGTATTTCCTTCAACTGTATAGACTTTATTTCCTTCAACTTTTGTAACGATACCTACATGAGTTGAATCATTTTTATTTCCTTTGCAGAAGAAAATTATTTTCCCTCGTGCTGGTAAACCGCCACCTCCATAACGTGAGACATAGTCAAACTGGTTTTTATCTTTGAACCATTTGACACCAGCATCACATGATTGAAATTTAGGAATAGCAGTATTTAATATTCCTGCTTGATCAGCACACCAAGAAACAAAAGTTGCACACCAATTTGCACCATCAGCTTTACCTGTATACCATTGACGGTATTTATCTCCACCTTTTCTACCTGCAACACTGATACTTTCATTGACAGCTATTGTTACAAAGCTTTCCATAGTATCTGTAGTATCAACAGTTTTAGAGGAATCATCTTGCTGTTCTTCTTCAGATGCTCCCATTAACATGAAAGAACTGATAAGAATAATAAAAAATAATAATGATGAACAACAAGAACCAATAATTATTTTTTTTGCATTCTTTTTCATAATTCAATAATAAAAAAGAGCCAACATGGCTCAATTTTATTTTTTCATACTTTCAAGATAAGCAAGTTCTTCAGGTGGGAGTGCAATTTCAGCTTTCATTGCAGTTTGAGAACCAAATTTAACATAACAATCTCCAATATTAGCAAATTGAATGAATTCGAGTGCTGATTCAGGAATAAGTTCTGTATTTTTAAAATATTCAATACCACCACCAAGATTCAAGAAAAATTGGTAACAGCTTAAGTTAATGATAGCTTCTCCCTCTGATTTAACTTCATCTTTAAGCACGTCATTAATTTGTTGAGTTGCAGTCGTTAATCCACATAATCTTTTTCTATCTCTACGAATGATGGAATTAAAATATTTCATTACACCGCCAAGTTCAGGATCCATAATAACCCCAAATTCGTCAGCATAGATTTGTTTTCTAATATCTTCCATATCACTTACTACTTCTGTCCAAATGTAAGAAAGAATATTGTAATATTGAGTAATAAGAATTCTAGAAGAAGTATTATCTTGTAATCCTGAAATGTTGAAATTGATCAATGGAGAGTTTAAATCAACGTTTGTATGACCGTTAAAGATAATTGCATCAGCTCCCTTTGCAAGTGGACGAATAAATGCAATACATTCATTTAATTTTTCTTTTTCAATACTGTTGTTATTTTTATCGGCATCATCACGCATTGTTTTTAATTCTTCGTAGAGATCCATCATAACTGGATAATCTTCATTTGAAAAATGTTCAACGATATATTCAGCAGTTGTTTGATAGTCAATGTTCATGATACGTTTATATATTCTTTCAAGACCTTTTTCAATCAAATTGTCATGTAGAATACGAATATCACGTTCGCCACTTTTACCTTTATAGGAATCAAAGAAAATACGTAGAAAACGTATATGAGATGATAATGGTTTGATTTCACTCAATGGAATCTTTTCATCTTCTTTTTCACTGTCAGGAACATTGAAACGTATATGTAAAGGATTGATACGTCCTTTATCTCCATCCGAGCAGTCAATATTTTGACCGCCTAGATCGTATACTAATTTATGAAGTTCTTTTCCTTCAACATCAATAATAAATTGCTCATATCCAATACCATATCTTTGTTTGATAAGCCACATGATAAGTGTTGTTTTACCAAATCCAGCCGAACCTGCTATAAATTCATTGTAATTAGCTCTTGCATCTTTCTTTACGAAATTGTCATAAAATAAAACCCCATTTGTGTCTTTGGTTGTTCCAATGCAAATAGGGGGATAGCGGTACATCACATTTTTATTTTTGTCACGTCTCACTGTTGAATCATATAATGCTTCATGTGTGAAAGGATACATATACCCAAGAGTATCTACTGTCGTTAATTGGTTATATTCAGGTACTTGATTTAAACATAGCGGAGAAGATAAATTAAACATTTCCATAGGTCTATGCATTCCTTCTCTAAATTTAATATTTAATTGTGTTGCAAGATTATCAACATCTTTACATCTTTCTTTTAATAATTCAGGAGAATCAGCACTAATACGTATTGATACTAGAAAATAAATAGGTGTGCTACCTTCAGCACTAACTTCTCTGGTCATTTGATAGTTATTTTCCAATTCTTTTTCGATTACTGCCTGTTGAGAAGCATTCTTTTCTTTATTTAGGTTTTTATTTAAGTTATTGATTGTTTTATCAATATCTCTTTTAATTATATCATGAGGTGCCATTTCAAAGTGCAATGAAAAATCACAATATCTGAATGTTGCACAATATCCAAGCAATGCCATAGTTGGTTCAGACATAAATGTATATATCCATTTAGTGCGAGTATAGACATTATCATTGATTGTCATTGTAGATGACAATCCTCTTTGAAGTATTCCAAGCTTATCAGGATAAATTAAATCCATTTTCCCATAATCCAAATCAAAATAAGAAGTACCAACAAACTCACTTTCAGTAGGATTATAATAATTATAAACCGTATTCAACATTTCCTGTGGGGTTGCTGGTTTTGTTTGTTGATAAGGATTTAGAATATTACATACGGTATTGATTTCATCCTTTAGAACATTAAAATCTTTATGCTTTAAAATGATCATAAAGTTTCTATCGACCAGCTCTCTTGTAACGGAGACTTCTTTCAAACGATTTTCAGTATCGTTAAGAATTTCATATCTTTTACGGTCAACATCACTCTTTGTTACATTTAAAGTATTCTTCAATACTTCATAATCATGAATATATCCTTCGACATCAGCAGGTACTTCATAAGAATAAATCATTCCAGCATGTATATTTTGTTGAAAGATAGTTGCATAGGCATTTAGATAGGCAAACTGATCTTTTTGATTTAATCCCCAAATGTTTGTTCCTGTAACCTTTGCCATCAAGATGAAATTATCATTGTTATCTACAAAACATTGGTATTCTTCGCTCCATTTAACAGGGATAGCATCTTTAATATGTGTTACTTTTTTTGTATCTCTAGGAACAGGTTTCTTGTTTTGTTGTTTATTTTGATTTTTTTCTTTTTTCTTTTTCGATTGGTTGGATTCTTTCTTCTTGAATAAACTCATATTCTATTTCTTCTTCCTCCTTTTCTACATTAATTTCTTTATAATAAAGATAATTTTTAGGTTGATTCGTTAGAAAATTGAAAAAAAGCTTGATGTGTTCCAACATGCACAAATGATCAGGTAATTCAAAACAAAGGACAGCGTAGAAAGCCATTGCTCCAAAACCTATCATTAGGGCATAGAATTCACCAATTAGCTTTTTTGATATATAAAAAGTTGCTAGAAAGATTATTGTAATTTTAAATACTTGATCTATTGATAAAAAGAAGATAAATTTTTCTTTTTTCTTTCCTTTGTTTATGATGATTTTTAAACTGTTAGGAGCTATCATTTATCTTTTCCTCCTTTTTTATTCTTGTCTGAATAAGTATTACTGAATAAATCACTCATTGAATTGGTAGTTGTTCTTCTTACATTGTTGGAATTAACATTTTGTCTTGTGCTTTGTGAGGTACTACGAGTATATGTCTTTCCTGATGATGAACGGGTAGTGCTTCTATTTGAGTTAACTTTTCTAGAATTTGATTGATTTTGACCGCTGTTAGGAGCATATCTAATATTTCTAGCACCTCTTTCAACAGTATCACCAATCTTTTTAGTCATTCTATCTCTGATAGGGACACGTCCAACTCTGCCATCTTCAGCGTTGCTTTTATCTCCCATAACAGCACCTACGATACCACCATGACGATTACCGTAGTTTGGATTTGCAACTGTATTTCCATCTTTATCTTTTGTATAAGGGTTTGTATCTTTTTTACCTAGAGCTACACGTGCAATGCCTTTTCCAACATCTTTAGCACCTTGTTTTGTGCTTCTAAATGCACCTCCAATTCCACCGACTGTTTGACCTTGCATATTTTTATTACCGAAGAGTTTACCACGAACACCACCAGTCAAATGTCCTGTCATATCATTGTGTCTACCCATTACTTTTCTACCAGCAGCCATCACTGCACCGCCACCAACTGAATTCCAAATTCCCTTCATTTGGTTCATAGATTCCAAGAATCCTGCACCATATCCACCAATCATTGATTGGATAAAAGGTGGGGCAGAGATCACGACTGAAAAGGATGCAAAATACAAAATTAGTGATGCAATCGTATTAGCGACACCTGTTGCTTTGTTGTTGAGAATAGATGATGAAATGTTCATAAAAAACTGTAATAAAAAAAGCTGTGCAAAGTTTACGAGAAATGCTCCCATGATAGCATTCTTCCAAACATTGAAAGCTTGTGGGTTTTGTTGGTTTGTTAATGATAAACAGCATAAAGGACTTATAATATACCAAAATCCAATCATGATTATTCTCATTGCAATTTCAATCGACACATAACCCAATAAAATGACAAATATAACTAATCCTACAAGCGTACCGATATAACTGAAATCCCAAATATAATCTCCTGAATGTTCGACCATATAATCATAGGATTTTTTTGCCTGTGATTTACTAGATGGTACAGAATGAGTACCATAAGCTTCACTTCCGCCTTGATCTTTAGCTTCAGGAAAATCATCATCTGTATCCCATTTACCTAACAAGTCAAAATCATCTGAACCTTCAGTACCTCCAAAATGGTAAGAACCGCTGGTATCCCAACGATAGTAAAAAGACCATCTGTCATATTTTCCTCTAGAAAAAAATGAGGAACTGGAACGACCACTTTTATTAGATGGCTCTCCATCATAACCACTCAATGCATCAGTTGAGTTTGTAATATAGTCATAGAATCTTTCAGCTCCTATATCCATTTTTTGATTTTTACCATTTGTAACATATGAAAAAACGGTATTGTTTTTTTCCATTCCACCAAAAGAGCATAGAACAGAAACAACTAGATTTTTTGAAAGATTAGTTTGCTGGCTTGACATTGTTTTTTTATTGTTTCCGCTACTTCCTGTATATTCCATTTGCATAAGGGCATTAGACGCATTCACGCTAATGTTATTGACCATTGGAATAACATATTGCATTGAAATAGCGATAAAGAAACACATGATAGCACCAAATATTTTCTTACTAGGGTCGACATTGTCAGCATCCATCATGATTGCATAAAAAAGCTCCCAAGCAATTTTTGCAGGGAGAATTGAAATCATTAAAATAATACATGCTTTATATCCAGCATTGACCCATTCATTAGATAGAATGGAGAAGGGCAGAATTCCATTAAGTAATGCATTTAACAAAACGTTCAGTACATTTATAAGAGGTTTAATCATTTGCCACATTATGTATCTAAAAGTATTAGAAATACCATCAGAAGCAAAATCTAAAATTGCATAATACATTAGATCAATACACCTCCTAAAATAAATGTAATCAATATGACTGCAAGAAAAATAATTGATTTTTTAGGATTGTTTTTAATAAACTTAAACATGTTAATCATATAATTTTTATATTGGTTATTATGAGAGTTATTTATATTGTCGGTATCTGTTTTATTGGAATTTGTTTCATTCTCTATTGAATCCAACTTATCAACAATATCTTTGAAAATAGATTGCAGTAAGACTGTTTCACGTTCATAAGCGTCAACAATTTCTTTTGTATCAACTTCAACATTTTTACTGTTTAATTCAATAAGCATTTTTTTAATTGAAGTGAGTGAATCGTTGACGTTTGAATGATATTCTTTAATCATTTTCATGATTTCTTTTTCATCTTCTTCATTCATAAATGGAATATCATTATTGACTATGTTTATTTCAAAGCTTTTATATACCTCGTTGAATTGATAGATCATTGCTGGAATATTTCCTTTACAGTATTTATAGAATTTTTTGAATTTGTCATAATCATCATCAAATAATTCTCTTACCTTTGAAAAAACCATTTTACTGATTTTAATTTCACCTAATTCTTCACGAATAGTTTTTTCATCAACTCCCAAAATAACAGCAAGATTATCCATTATTTTCCTCCTTTCAAAAAATCAGATAAAACCGCTAGGGTTCTACCTGATCTATTTATTAAAGTAGTTACCGATTACTTCTACGATTGGTTTAGCCAAGAAAATAATTGCTAAAGCAACCAATACACCTTTTGTTTTTTGTGAGTACATTTGGTCTTGTTGTACTTCGGCAAATGATTCTCTAATTTTATAATAAGCAATGATTGCAGGGAATGCGATTGTTGCACATGATTGAACAAATGTATATCCATCAGCAAAGAATGGTCTGATTAGGTTATAAATAGGTGCAAATCCATTTGCAAATAAAATAGGCATAAAATTTCCTCCTTTCGTTTAAATAAAAAAGAGCCAACATGGCTCAATGACTAAAGCGTTGTAAATAGGGTGATAAACACACCAACTAATGCGTAAAGTCCTAATTTTTTTAATAAATCAGAAAGTTCCATATCTCGTTTTGCAAAGTAGCGTACAACTTCTGCACTAGACATGAGAACAAAGAATATTGCTCCAAGAATTATGTTCATTACCTTGACGTGCATTTTTTTCACCTCCTTTCAGGTATAAAAAAAGACAATCAGACAGGTATAAAAAAAGACAATCGTTTGATTGTCTAAACTGTTATTGATTGTTATAGTGTGTGATAATTACATCTAATAAATCTGGGGATGTTTTGCCATCATGAGGAGAACTGTATGTTTTACTTTCAAAATTTTCAGCCCAATATGCTAAATTTTTCCAAAATTCTTTTTCTTTATCTGTTCCATCAAAACAAATATTACATTCTAATGTAACGGGATTAATATAAACATAAAGATTGTCATTGTTATTTTTTTGATTATATAATGCAAGAACTAGAATACCATAGTTTGTATCATATTCTTTTACTTTGTAACGAAAGAATTCTAGAATTGCATTATATGATTTTCTTTTTATTTTTATTTCTCCAAATATATGAAAAGGCAAATTAATGTCATTTTCCCAATATGTTTCTATTACTTTGTATTTCGCACTTGGATATGCAGTTTTTATAATATTTTCAAAATATTTTTCTTGCACTTTTCTTAAATATTTTCCATATTTTGTCATTATTTTCACTTCTTTCTTAATATTTTTCTTGTAATAAGTAACTTTTAATAAAAATATCTTTTATATACTATCTTTTAAAAAAATGTTTTAAAGTTAAATAAAATGTAAAAATAGTTGATTTTATCAATAAAATTTAATTATATATTTTGCATAAATTTCATATAAATGGGACAAAATTACACTTTAAATAGGACAGAATTACACATTGAAAAAGGATAATTTTACACTTTAAATAGGACAAATTTACATTTTATGTTCAAAATCAGTTCATTGTAATAGTTACTTTAAATAATAATTAGGTATTAGAATCTAATTGACGGGGACAAAATTACACATGAATTAATTATATTCCCACCATTTAAAATTTTTTACTTCTTCAGGATAATTAATTGTTATCTTTTCTGTATCATTATTATTTGATGGCAAAAATTTAGATTTATAAATTGTTAGATATATACCAACAACACTTCTTCCTTTTTTTATATGTTCATATCTAATGGATACGTCGTCATTTTTTGCATTTATTTCATCAATGGATGGTTTAATTATCCTATTATTAAAATCTTTAAATTTGTTATATTTATTTTCTACATTTAAGTATTGTCTCATATCTTTTAACCACCACTTATATGAAATAACTTTTAAATTAGCACCAAGTAACATTTTGCAAAATGCATAAATACGAGGACTATATGTGAGATTAAGTTTAGTGATTTGCTTTAAATAGATCCATGTAAATTGTTTTGTACGATCTAGTTCGTCTAAATATGGTAGATAAAGTTCATTAAATTTAATTTTAACTAAATTGTTATTTTCTGATATTCTTCCAGTAATTATAGGTTCTGCAATATGTTCATTGTTTATAATATTTCTTATTACTGATGATTTAACAAGATTCAGTAGACTATCGTATATTAGTTTATTTTGATTTCCTCCATGACCGATATTTAATTTCTTTTTTATATCTGACAGTGAAATTTCAATATAGGTTTCTCCCTGTTCACGTACAGTACATGCTAGATAGAACAGTTTTAATTCCATATTATTCATTTGGTGTGTTGCTCTTATCAATGCGTTATCTTGAGCAAATTTTTCTTTTTTTAATTGCATATTATCTTAATCCTTTCAAAAAGATAAAAAAGCAATCAAGTGATTGCTTTTTAAACGTATTAATTTTTTTAATTAAATGTAACATTAAATCCATTGCCATCAGGACTAACTGAATAACCATGAACTTTACCACTGTTCATCATACTTTCAGCATAGCTGTATGCTGAATTATATGAATCAATGGAATTACCACTAAAATATTTGTTATATTGGCTAGGATTAGTTGAAGTTCCTGAATTTGACTTGTTATTTGATGGGTTAGATGAATTAGAATTATCATTATTTTTATTATTATTAGTATTAGAATTATTTTCATTTGAAGTAGTAGGGGATGTAGGCTGATTGTTTTCAATACTAACTGTTACTTTTTCCTCTAATCCATTTGCTTTTACATGTATGATGGTTTGCCCGTTACTGATTGCTTTTACAAGACCATTTTCATTTACTGTTGCGATTCCTTCGTTTTCGGATGAATAAGTACATTTATTTTCTTTACCAGTAGTAGAAGCATTTATTTGAACTTCCTGATTTACTTTTAAAGATACTGATTTATTAGATACAGATAGAGTAGGCTTATCATAAATATGTATGGTTGATGTAGCCTTATTTTTATTACCAGCTTCATCTTCAACAGTACAAGTAATTTTATATTTTCCTACTTTGTTCTTGATTTTTCCTTTATATTTAATTTTTAGATTTTCTTTCTTTGTTAGATTGTCATTAATTATAAATAATTTTTTTATACTGATCTTATCATCTATCGTATAATCTATATCTTTTTGATATTCGATTATTGGCTTCTCTTTATCTTTAACGGTAACGTATAAAGGATAACTATAATTATCAACCTTATATACCAGTTTTTGCTTTCCCATTTTATTTGCAGAAAAAGTAGGGCATTTAATTGTATAATTATCTATTGTAATTGTTTTTGAATTTTTATGTCTGTTGATGTCAGAGATACTGTAACTATCATAGCCTGTTACAAATTTAGTTGTATCAACATCCTTTTTTCCATAGTTGATTGTGATATTCTCTTGAAATTTCATTCTGTCTTCTTTGGAGTAAGGATCTTTGATCAAGTCAGTACATCCCGTTGTAAAAATCAGAATAAATAATATGATTATAGTTATTTTTATATATTTCATTTCAATCTCCTAAATTAATTGCATTCTTAATATTTATAAAGAAAAGTTTAACCTTTTCTCTATAAATATTAAGAGGTGGCTATTTGCCACCTCATGCATGTAAATTATTTTTTGCCTTTAAGAATAGGTTAGACTTTACGTCACTTTATTTTTTATTCATGGCTTTTTTTTCTAATAAATAGTAGAGAAAATGCAATTAAAGATAATACAGCAATTACAACATAGTAGTTAATACGAGTATCATCACCAGTTTTTACTTTTTTAGCAACTGGTAATAATTCATCATACATTACAACTTTTTGAGCTACACCTGTATCTTTAACTGTAAATTGAATAGATTCAGCAACCTTGTAATTTTTAGGAGCAATTACTTCAGTTAATGTGTAAGTTTCTCCAGCAGTTAAGTTTTTGATCATATGAGGTTGTTTTCCTGAAGTCCATTCATCAATGACTTTACCATCTTTGTCAGTAACTTTAAGTTTAGCACCTTCAAGTTCTTTTTTAGTAGTAATATCTTGTTTGCTGATTTCGATTTTTGTATCTTCATCAGTCATAGATAATGATGTATCTTTTCCTTCTTCAGCAGTGAATGTTTCTGTTTTGAAAGTAGCGTAACCATTAGGAGTTTTTGTTTCTTTCAATACATATTCTTCTCCTGCTTCAAGTCCAGAAATCATATGTCTTGTTTCATTACCTTGTAAATCAATGTTTGTATAAGTTGTTTCACCATCTTTTACAAACATTAAAGTGTAATCATCATGTTCTTTATTTTTAGAAATGCTGTAAGTTACCATAGAATCTTCATCATCCATGTAAGAACCTTCAGCTTTTCCATCCTTTGATAATTGAGATTTCATTTCATCAGTTACATCAAAGATGTGTTGTCCTGAAATCCATTTATCAATGATGTTTTTAGTCTTATTAGAAGTTACTGTCATTTCAGCACCTTTTAATAAGTTACCTTTTTCATCAACTTTAGAAACTTCATTGATTGTATCAATCATTTCTACTTGTTGATTTTCTTTTTCGTATGAAACTTCAAATTCAATATCATTAGCAAGATTTAATCCTGTAGGAGCAAGGTCTTCATGTAAAGTATATTTCTTACCTTCAACTAATCCAGTAGCATAATGTACTTTACCTTCTGAAGTCCATTCATCAACGATATTTCCGTCTTCATCAAGAATTTGCATTAACGCTCCTGTCACTTCTTGACCACCAACAGTTAATTTTGAAATCTTAACTTGTTTGTCCTTCATGTTGACTTTTTCATTTACTTTTTCTTTTGAAACAGTAAATTCAATATCAGTTGATTTTACATATTCTTCAGGTGAAACAGTTTCAGAAAGGATATATGTTCTTCCTTCTTCTAATCCATTGATAAAATGAGATTCTTTTGTAGAAGTCCATTTGTCTACGACTTTTCCTGTTACTTTATCAGTAACAGTGATTTCAGCACCTTCAACTTCTTTTTCACCTGTAACATCTGTTTTTGTGAAAGATACTTGTTTGTCTTTCATAGTGACTGTTTCAAGTTCACTAGAATTTTTAACAGTGAATTTAATATCAGTGGCTTTTACATAATCTTTAGCTGTTACAGTTTCAGATAATGTATAAGTTTTACCAACAACTAATCCTTCAATAGAGTGTACTTTATCAGTAGAAGTCCATTGATCAACTACATTACCTTCTTCATCAGTAACTGTTAATTGAGCACCTTCTACTTCTTTATCTCCTGTTACATCAGTCTTATTAAATTCAAAGTCAGTTGTTAAGTTTTCTACATCAAATGATTTGATGTATGTTTTTGTTGTATAATCAGATTGTTTAAATATAGCATCATATTTTGTTGTATCTAATACACATCCATCTAAAGTTTTAACTTCTTGTAAGTAATATTCAGCTTCACCAACACCCATTGGTAGATTAGAAATATCTAAATGACCGTCTTTAGATAAAGCATAGACACCATTTCCAACTTCAGAGCCTGCATTTACAACAGCTCCTGAATTTTCAGTAGTAATGACATCATCTTTAGCAAACATCAAACTTCCATCAACTGGACTATAAATGTTTTCTTTTGCTTTTAAAACGAATTGGATTTTTGATAGGTCGCTTCTGTCAACTAAATCAACATCTGTATCTAAATCAGCAACAGTCTTATTTAATTTGATTTCACCTTTAGGTTGTTCATCACGTACTGTTATGGTATAGATTGGATCTCCATCTTCATCTTTTGTATAGTCTAATAAACCACTCATTTCAAATGATTGAGTTTTTCCTAAACCAATAAATCCTGTAGGAACTTTAACTTCTTCTAAATGATATTTACCAGCAAAGAATTGAAGTGGTAAGAACACTTCACCTTTTTCGTCATCATCATTTGTGTATTCAGTTTTAACTACGACAACGTTATCACTGTTTGTAGTGAAAGTATCATATTTCTTTCCACCAACTTTTTGAGTGATATATTGACCTTTCTTATAAACAATGTTTCCACCATCTAAAATATCTTCATCCGCAACAATTTTAAATGATGCTGAATTTAATGACACAGTTTTACCTGTTTCTTCATCTTGTTTAACTAATTTAAGTTGTGTTTCTACTGGTCGGTTATTTAAAATTACCTTTTTGACTTTATCAGCATCATTCTTAATTTCACTTGTATCTTTTGTTACTGAAACAAAGAAATCAGGATTTGTGTAAAAATCTTTAGGTGTTTTTGTTTCTCTTACAATATATTGTCCGTATGGAAGATCTTTAGTTATAGCCCATCCATCTTCTCCAGTTGTGATAACGTCATAAGTAGTTGCATTGTCCCAACCGCCATGATCAACTTCACTCTTTAATTTGAAAGTGAACTCAGCTCCTTGTAATCCTTTGACTACTTCAGACATACCATTACGATAACCAGATTTGAAAATTTGAATTTTTTGTTTCTTAACTCTTTCAGTAACAACTAATTCATTAGCATCATTACCAAATTGAAGCTTAGCACCTTTGTACTCTTTTGTGATTTGTTCGACATAGTTACTGTCTTCTACTGTTGAAGTGGTACCTGTAGCATTATTAGTCACATTTAACGTATTTCCTTTTAGTAGGTACCCTTTAGGAGCTTTAGTTTCTTTAATTGAAATAGTTCCTAAAGGTAATGTTGGCATACCATCTTGTTTGTATAGCTCATCACCTGAGACTTTCCAATAATCGTTTAGTGAAGCAATATATTGCCCAGTAGAAGCTTTTTTAGTTTGAAGAACCCATGTTCTTTTTTCTACTTTGTCTTCTTCAGGCTTTCCTTGAGCAATTTCTTCTTTGGTATAATAATCAGCATAATACGTTACAGTAAACTCTGCACCTTCAAGAGTAGCATCACCTTGTGGCATTCCTAATGTTTCAGCATCATTTTTAACGATTTCAATACCAATTGGGTCATTTCCTGGTGTTTCATTAGAATTTGCTCTAACTGTTTGATCCTTGACAATCGTAACGTTGTACGTATTTTCGTCAAGATCATATCCAGTAGAAGCTGTAATTTCTTTTACTGTATAATTTCCTACAGGTAAGATAGATGATTTTGCATATCCATTTTTATCAGTAGTAATTGTATCTACTTGAACACCGTCACTGTAGATACCATAAACAGCACCTTCTAACGAATAACATCCATTATTGTTTGTAATACCTTCATTTGCTGACTTTTTAATTAAATCGATCCATCCAAAATCTAGCCAGTCAACACTGTATCTCAATGAATCAACAGATTCTTGAGTCCATGATCCATGAGTTTGGTTTGAACCATTTCCATCAGAAATTGCCAATGCACAGAATTTTCCTTTTGCTGAACTGTTCAATGTTCCGCTGGTATAATCTGTTGGACTGTTTTCTAATGGTGCAGTTAGATAGAATGATTGACCACCCCATACAGTTGCAGTTCCACCAGTTTGTTGAGCTGAAGAACCAGCAATATGAATAGTCACATTACTTTGTAACGGCAACTGAACTGTTTCATTTGATGAAGCATTAAATGAGACAGTATTTGTAGTTTGAATCATATTTGCTTTATCGAATGTAGCTTTTAATGATGCAGTATCTCCAGTTGAGAAGTTTGCTCCATTAGATGGATCAGGCAATCCTTCAACGTATTGCCATGTAGACTTTAATCCAATACCTGCTCTTTCAAGATCATCAATATTCGCACCGCACATGTCACCACTATAAGCTAAACTTAATAAAACATGTGTATATAAATACCCTGTTTCTGCTTCATTAAGTCCATCATCTTTTAAAGCTTGACCTTTGAAAAGACATTGTGCTGGACCACCAAAACCATAATATAAGAATTTTCTTACCATGACATTATTATTAATGACATTGGCAGCATAATTTCCTGAAGATGGTGTACGTTTACTTGCTTCCAAACAATATGACCACTGACCATTGTACTTACACATGTAAGTAGACCATTGCTTAGTGATCTGTGGACATTTACGTTTCCACCATTCAGGATAAGTTATAGATTTAATACGAGTAAATTCATGTGGAATCCCGCTGTCCCAAGCTTCTACTGTATTTGTGTTTCCTGCAGTAAAACACATAGACAGTACCATTCCTAGAACAACGAAAATTTTGGTTACTTTATTTAACCATTTCTTAAACTTCATTTTTCTTTCTCCCTTTCCGAATAATATTTATTTAAAAATTCTTTTTGTTTAAACAAAAAGATGGAACTTGTTCCATCATCCTTCAGATGCAAGGTTATAACATCTGTATACTTCTATGAGACAGGCTTTATATTTGACGAATCAAAAGACCTTTGACATTAAAAAAAGACAATCTTTCGATTGCCTTATGGGTGAAACACCCATTTTTGGTTATGAATTTTTATCATTTTAATTTGTTTCCTTTCCTTACAGCTTTTATAATGATCAGTAATTTTTTCCTTTAAATTAAAAAGATGGAACAAGTTCCACCTCTCAACTACAATTCTATACTATCATTTTAACACATCTATTTTTAAAATCTATTGACTTTTTTGTGTAATTTCTTTTAAAAAGTTTTTTAACGTTTCAAAATGTATCTTTTTATATCAGGGAGGGATCTCTGACAGTACGAAAGTATGAGATTTGATTATAAATGAATTCTACCGTCTAACACTGCCAGAAATACCCTTTTGGGAATGTTAGAATCCTTTCGTTCAAATTCTAACAATATCATTTTATCACCCTGATTTTAAAAAAAATTGACTTTTTTGTGTGATTTTTTTGAAACTATTTTCATAAGAAAAAGATGGAAGTACAGCCAATTTCCATCTTTTTTTTGATTAGGACTTACATAATTAAATGTAACTGATAATTCAACTGGTGTTACTACTACTGAAAAAGATACGAATTATGTTGCTCAAATTACATAGCAATATACAGGAGCTAAATTACAATTCGGTAATTATTCTTTTAAAAAACATATAATTAATGCCTATATTAAACAGTTTAATTTATTCTAAAATATTATTTGGTCGCACCGCAAGAACATTTGTAACCAGTTGTAACTGTTTCATCATACGCTTCTTTTGTAACGACTGTTTCATCATACGCTGGTGTGACAGTCACAGTACGTGTTTCTTGATGGGTTACAGCATCATGATGTTTAGTTCCTGTTTGAACCTTTTTGACTTCATAAGAATGACCGTAGATAGCAGAATGTTCTCCAACTGCAATTCCATCTTTACCAAAGTCTTGACCACATGCTTTACAAACATAATGCGAATCATAGACTGGTTCATCATAGGCTTCCTTATCTACAACTGTGTACGTTTCCTGACGTGTTACAGCATCATGATGTACTGTTTTAGTTTCGGCAGGATGATGTACTGTTTTAGTGATAGGAATGTTATAGTTATGCTTATGTTCATCTCCTTTTGATGATGAAGATGAACTGTTACTACTGTTTGAACTGCTTGTGTTATTTCCAGATGGTTTTGATGTACCACTGTTTGTTGTTGGCTTAGTTGCACTTGCACTTGATGAGCTGTTGACTGTCCCTTTATTTGATACAGGAGATGTACTTGCTACTGCATCATTTTTAGAAACTTCACTACTAGCTTTCTTTGTGACAACAGTTTTCTTATTTCCGTTTTCATCAGTGACAACTTCAGTTACAGCAACTTCTCCTTCAGCAACTTCAGGAGCTTGTACGATATTGACTTTTAATTTCTTTGAAGCTTTATTTTTGTACTTGTCTTGGATTGTTACTTTTAAATCATAAGTTCCAATCGTGTTGACATCAACTTTAGCTGTATCAATCTTCCAGTCTTTGACATCACTGTAATCAGTCGCTTGTAATAATTCACCAAAGTTGAAAGTTGAAAGATCGGTATATTGAATGACATCTATACTGTCAGGTGCTTTAATTTCAGGTGCAGTTGTATCTTTAACAGTTACCTTAATAGATTGTTTTTCTTTTTTATAGGTAAAGTTAATTGTATAATTACCGACTTTTGGATAGTCTTTTTCTTCTTTAGATACGACATTTCCGTTTTCATCTTTGTTAGTTACTGTAACATATTTTAAATCATCTTTTTCTTTTGTGCCTTTGATGATCTTATCGACATCACCTGATTTGTTTGCATCCAAATAATCAGCAACATTAGTTGAAACTTTTTGACCAAATTCAGCATCCACTTCATTTGATGTAAAGACTAGATCTTTAGATCCGTTGTTATTTAGAATGACTGCACCAGCAACTCCAATAACTAAAACACCAACCAAACACCCAGCAACGATTTTTTTCTTTTTAGTGTTTAAGTATTTATCAATAATATTTTCTTTTTTGTTTTCCATAATTTTTCACTCCCATTTATGATTGAGCCAAGTTGGCTCTTTATTTAAATTATTAACTTTATAATTTTATTCCTGTAATACATGTAATAAATGCAGAGATAATTGCTAGACCCAAAGCAATAGCAATTACAATTATATTTTGAGTAAACATAATTTTAATTACTATTTTTAAATATTCTGTTATCGGATCTTTTTCATTATCCATCTTCTACCATCTCCTCTAATATTTTTTCTAAAGCTCTTACTTTCTTCAATAATACATATCCATTCGTTTGTTTGAATTCTTTGCTTGATGTTATGATAGGGGTTGGATCTTTTCCAACAATAGCATCAGCTCCAAGTATTTCTTTACGTTCCTCTGGACTTTTACTTCTAATAAAATCAACCGCTTCTATTTCAATGATGACATCAAGCATTACCATAATTTTATCTCTTACTTCTTCGTACATAGGCTGTAGTTTTTCTTTTTCTACAAAACCGTGATAGAAGCTGGATCTTGAAACATCATATTTATCCAATTGTTTTTTCAAAGAGCCAGTATAAAATTTCTTGATAAGTTGAATTTTGTTATTTATAAATACGCTCATTTACTTCACCTCACATTAGGAACACATTTTAATTTATATGAACAACTTGTTCCTTATCTACTTATATGTTATTCCTAATAAAGGCAGAAGTCAAATCATATATTTATATAAAAAGGTGTTATGATAACACACCTTTTTATAGAGAAACTATTAATGAACCAAACGTTTACTAGTATTCCTTTCTAGGAACTCCTAGTATACATATTTTAGCATACCTAAAAAACGATTTTCTCTACTTTTTTTCCACGATTGAAATTTGAAATCTTTTGAAAGTCGCATGGAATAAGGACTTTTTATTTTTATATATTTTAAATTTTTTTGATTCTCATTTAATCAACTACATTTTAAGTAGATTTTAAAAAGAGCCAGTTTGGCTCAATTATGAAGACATGGATTTAATGAATCAATAAAAATTGAAAAGAGCCAACTTGGCTCTTTTGAGTTCGAAATATATTCTACAGGTGGATTTCTGAAAGAATATACTTTTTAAGTTGATTGAATTAGATGGTTTCTTTTGATCAACTGTATGTTGGATTTATCTATTTCTTCCAACTATAGCAATTATAGCATACCCCAAAAACGGTTTTCTCTACTTTTTTTCCACGATTGATTTTTTTAATCTTCTGAAACTAGCATAAAATAAGGGTTTTTAAAAATAAAAAAAAATAAACTTTTTTTAAATATTATCAAATATGATGATGTAATTCTTATTTTTTACAATAAAAGAGCCAAGTTGGCTCTTTTAAAAAATACATACATAGACAACACATTATATGGATTGTTCGTCATTAATTTCTTCTGTTTCTTCATTTACATGTTCTTCTTCAAACAGTTTATCATATTTGTGAGGTTCACTTATACATTCATTCATTGCATCCATCAATGGTTTTAAATCACTACCATGTGCTAAAGCAAACAATTCATTTAAATCATTCAATAATAATTTATTTAGGTCTATGTCTAATCCCAATTCTCTTTCAGCAAATTGTTGGGAGAATATTATTGTTGTAATGGCATTTCCTTTGTAAAAGGGTTGAATATCAAACAGTTTACTCATATTAAAAGAGAAAAGGGCAACTTTTTGATCTAACGAACATCTTTCGTAATAATCCTTGTTGAACCCTTGAAAAACTTCATTAAATGCAAGATCAAAATTTTCTAAAGACATTGGTTCGATATAATGTTGTAAATCATCTTTAGTTGTTCCAACGAAGTCTACTGTTCTGAACTTTCCAGCAAAATCATATAGATCTTCATAAATAAATTTATTGATTCCTTTTAGAAAATTGATTTTGTCATCTTCAGTTTCAAGTTTTATTTGATCAAGAACATTTTCTTTTTGTTCAATAAGCATAGCAGTTTTTATCTTTACAATGTTTTCTTCTTTAATTGCTAATTTTGATTCTGATTTTATATTCAATTTATTTTTTAAAGTATTAGTATGTTTATATTTTAAATCATTAAATCTTTTTAATTGATTTTCATAAGAAAAAAATGGATTGCTTAAATCCAATTTGTCGTGTTTTTCATTCATCTTTTTTGCCTCCAATTTAGTAAGTAAAACAAAAGAGCCAAGTTGGCTCTTTTGAAAATGATTATGATTTTAATTCTTCTTGAAGTAAATCGTCTAATGATTTAGTTCCTTCGATATATGGTTGAAATAAATCTTTGTCCTTTGAGTATCCATCTAAAGAGCAAAGTGAAGAAGCTGTTTCAACAATTTGTTCTCTTTCTTCTTTTGTTTCCATGACCTTTCCTCCTATTCATTTACAGCTTTTTTTAATGCTGAACTTGCCTTAAAAGCAGGGGATTTACTTGCTTTGATTTCAATTGTTTCACCAGTATGAGGATTTCTACCAGTACGAGCGCTTCTGTCTCTTACTTCAAAATTACCAAATCCCTTTAGAGAAACTTTGTCTCCTTTAACAAGTGCATCAGTAATTACGTCAGCAAAGCTTGTGATTACTTTGTCTACATCAGTTTTAGTCAGTTCAGTTTTTGAAGCAATAGCTTCTACTAATTCATTTTTTGTCATTAATAAATTCTCCTTTATCTTTGTTATATAACTATTATATTATAACAGTTGTGACAATTTCTAAACATTTTTTCTACTTTGATGAATGAGCCAAGTTGGCTCTTCTGCTAGATTTCGATAATGTCATCTTGTGTTTGTTCTTGATTTAACACTTGATTTTCTTTATCTTTCAGATAATCTAAAAAGCTTTCATCATTTGCGGATAAGCATTCAAATAGATTTTTAGCAGTTACAACACGTATAGCTTCATTTATATTAATAGATATATTTTCTTTAGAAAATAATTCATGTACCTGTTCTTTAGAAATTTCAAATATATTTTCATAAAATTCTATAAATGTTGAAAGTTCATTTACTTGATTATTGTTTAAAAATTCTTTATAGCAGTCAGAAACAGCGTTTTGCATTGGGTAGTTGCTTTCACTTTGTTCTATTAATTGATCTATCAGTTTTTTTTCTAATTTATTCATGAATATACTCCTTTTCTTTGGAAATTGAAAAGAGCCATATTGGCTCTTTTCAATGATTATTTGTATTAAATTTGAATATAAAAAGCAGAAATTCTTTTTAAAACTTCTACATTTGTAGTATAGCATATGTAAATCGACAAATCCTCTACTTTTTTTCCACGATAGATAAATTATTAAATTTATATGCTATATAGAAAGAGCCAAGTTGGCTCTTTTGCTAGATTTCGATAATGCTATTTTTAATTAAAAAGGGCTAAAGTAGCCCTTATTAAATTTCCAAATTATTTTCTTGTTCATCTTCTTCAAATTCATTAACATATTCTTTATACATTTCTGCGACATTAGATATTAAGTTTTCTATTTCAGGAAATGCTTTTACTATTTTACGTCTAGCTATTTGATAATCTAATATATATCTTGTTTGTGATTCCCAGTTGGTAATCATATCACTGTTATCATCAATATATTCAGGTATCAAATCTAACATATCATTTTTTTCAAATACATTTATTAACTGATTAATGCTATGGACTTTTGGAAAATCTATACCATTCATAAAAAGAATGTATTTTAATGTTAGTTCAACTGATTGCTGTAAATGATAACCTGCATAATTGAGCATGATTTCATCATCAAATGATTCATAGATATTTTTTGCTAGTATTAAGTTTTCTTTTGCAATATCTAGGTATGTTCTATCGCTCATATATGGTTACTCCTGTTTTCTTTATTTCATTTCTTAAATTGGCATCTACTGTAAAATTGTTCCAGTAATCATATGCCTTTGTAATAAAAGGAAAGTTGACTCTTTTATTTTTATCAAGTTCAAGATAAATATCGATGTCACTGTCAATGTGACAAGTAGGTTTTAAACTTGATCCAAAAATAATTATCTTTTTTATATTTTCATCCTTTTTTAATGAATTTAATATTTCTGATACATATTTTTGTTGGTTTGGGAAAATACGATCACAATGTTCAAAGGGTTGTTTTATACATACATGATATTTATATTTTTTCATAAGCATAACCTCCTTATAGATATTGTATCATAATAATTGATAAATAGATTAAAAGAATATTTTTCACTTACCATATTTTTTTACATCGTGTCACCACTAATTTAATATTAGAAAGGGTCAACTTAGCCCTTTATTAAATTTCTAAATCATCGTTTTCTTGTTCAAACTGTTCATTTTCATATTGATTTTCTTTGATGTTTTCTTGTGTAATAATTGATGCTATTTGTTCTTCTATGATTTTCATTTGTAATGGATCATTGATAGAAACTGGTATATCAATAATATTTACTTCATTATCTGAATTCAATAAAATACCAACTTTTCCTTCATTAATGAAATTATTTTTTTCTTTAATATCATATATAAAGATATTATCCATATCTTTAACATGCAATTTATCTAGTAAAGTAGCATACTGTTCAAGTGTAATTGCACTTTCATATACTTTACCTTTTAAATTCTTATTTAATATATGTTTTTCTTTGAATTGTTCATTAATATTTTTTATCAATTCGTTTATTGTAGATTTATAACTTGATTCAAGAAAAGAAAAGTAGGGTGAAGAAATAAAATCATTGATTTCATTTACGAATTCATTCCTGAATGATTTATCTTTTATATTTTCAATAAGATATTCTTTTAAATTTTCCTTTTCATGATTATTAGAAGTCATTAAATCTGAATAGATTTCAATAGTATTAACTAAATTATTCATGATTATAACCCCATTGATGTTTCAATTTCATCAAGAGATAATTCGTATTCTTGATGATGTTCTTCTAAATCATATCCTTCAAGTTCTTGTTGCTGAATTCTTTCAACAGCAAGATCTATGAAATTGTTGAGTTCCGCAGGAGTAATAGGTTTGACATATCCGTAAACTTTTAATGAAAGTTCGTCACTGTCGGGGGCTTTTACTTCTATCATATTAAGTAATGCTTGACAGATCGTATATCCAGTTGCTCCTTTTGCTAGAAGTACTCTAACTCTGTCAGGATCAATTAATCCCATTTGCCCAATTAAAGAGAGTGAATCAGGAATTTCTGATATAACAGATAAAAGTATTTGCATCCGTTGATGATTATTGAGTTTATAAATATTCTTTTTTAATGCAAGACATATTTCTTTGCTTCCTTTATAGTTCATACATATCATCCTTTCTTTCTATAAAGTCAAAATATTTAGTTTTCACAAAAAGAGCCAAGCTGGCTCTTTTTAAATTTGATTTCTTGATTTTTCTACATCTTTTTATTGTAAGTATTAGGTGAAAATTCAATTTCTTTATTCCAGTCAAGAATGTTGTCTAATTGTGATTGAAAATATTTTAAATATTTAAAACGTATATTGTTTGGAAGTTCTTTATAAATAATATATTTATACTGCTCTGCGTGATTGCATTCCCATTCACTAACAGAGTGTTCTATTGCATATCCAAGTCTTTCTAGTTTCAAATTGGTATAGGCATCATTGCTTCTTTGTTTTGCTAATTCAAGGCATTTGTTTGTTAATTTATTTAGAAACTTTTTATTTTCAAATAGTTGAATTGAACAGTTATATAAATCTTTAAGAGATAATGATGTATCATTTTCAAAAGAATAAGTTAGGTCATATTCATTGATTTCGTGAGGTGCGCTGATTATATCTTTATAATTTAAAATATGATTATTTCCTACTTTTCCATTGGTATATAAATTTAATTCATGCGGATAGATATTTCTTCGTAAGCTAGGAGAAAGTTCAATATCTAATTTACAATAGTCCTTTGATATATCTGAATCGTATTTGTAAATAAAGTTAAGCGTATTGGAATTTCTAGAAGAAAGCCATATTTTAATACTGCTTTTATTATAATCAACATCATAATGTCCATTCAAAATAAAATTATTAAAAATATAGTCATTTACTTTTTTATTTGTACTATTATTTTTAATAAAATCTATTAGATCCTGTAAATTTTTTTCAAGAATAAATTTTGATGTATTTCTTCTTATTGGTGTAAAAATAGGGGAACCTAATTGATTATTTTCTTTATCAGCTCTTGCTATTTCGCATATATTGATAGCCAATTCTAAATATTCATTGTAATTTTCTATATATCCTACAAGACAATCATTTAAATCAACGATTACAAAATTTTTTTGTATCAATTTATTCATAAGATTGACCGATAATTCTTTTTCATTTGAGCTATATGATATTTTAGCAACATACAAAGGTTTAAAAGTGCTAGTTGATGCAGTTGTATAATTTATTTTCATAGCTTTTCCTTCTTATAATTTAGAAAGAGCCAAGTTGGCTCTTTGTTATATTTCTAGTTCATATTCATCTTCTTGTTCTTCATATTGATTATTTTCTTCTTCATTTATAACTTTTTCAAATACTTCATACATAGCTTGTTTTTTAATTTCTTCACAACGAGCAATATCTCTATGAATTTCATGATAACGTTTATTTATTTCATTAATTTCATCTAATTTGTCATCTAAAATTGATTGAATACTAGAGGGGTTTTTCATCAATTTAAAAGGCATTTCTTCAAAGAATGAGAGAGTTTGAATAATGTTATTTTTATCAATTTCATCATATACAATATCTAATTGAGATACCTGCTCATTATATATTTCACCGAGTTCTTTTAATGATTTTAAACTATTGATTTTTAATTTAGCATCTTCATTTTCTAACAGTGAATTTAAATAAGTTCTGATGTTTTTTTTATGAGCTATTTCATTCATGACATCTAGTTTTTCATTTTCTAGTTTATTTTTTTTTATAAACTGGAAGAAATGTGTTTCTTGATTTAGAAGATCTTTAAGTTTAGTTTTATTAACATTTATTTGTTCATCAAGTTCATTAAGTGTGTTGTTTATTTCATCATTACTTTTGTATGCTAAATCTTTTGGAGAAATATTATTTTCTGATAATTTCATTACATCCTTATTATGGTTTAATAAAAATTTATAATGTGCTATATCTGTATCAATATCCTCTAGATTTACAGGCTTTAAAATACAATAGCTTTTTAAATATTCTCTAAAATCTTCTCTATCAAAATTTAATAGTTTGTAATCAATTTTTTCATTTTGAACATGTGAATTTTGAAAATAGTCATTATATTTAGATATGAATATTTCTTGGGATTTTGTTATCTTATACATGTCGTTGAAATAAGAAGCGATAAGTTCCTTGTTATTTTTTAGCATATCTGCATTATCTAATTCAACTGAATATTCAGCAAATAGTTCACGTAAATTTTTTTCTGCTTCAGGGTACAGTAAATAAGTATCCTTAATTTCATTTTTATATAGTCTTTCAACATTTTCAGGTAAATGCGTCAATCTAAATTGTTCACAGGTTTGCATTTCCCAGTTTTCAACATCCATACCACCGTTTGATCCATACATATATTGGTCATAGGCTTCACCAGCATCATATTCGGCAATTTCCTTCATGGCATTTATTACTGCTGTTTTTACATCTTTATCTAGCAAAATTGTATCATCTGTTCTTTCAAGTAAATCGTTTGGTAATTTAGGAGGATATTTGTCTAAATATTCTTTTATATAAGATAACACATACTTTTTGGTTGGTTTATTTTCTTTTAACAGATCTTCCATTTTTTCATTGATCATATTGAGTCCTTGTTCATCAACTTGTTTATATTCAAACAAAGGTATCTTTTCTATACGGTCATTATCTAGGTATTCAATCCATATATCAGTATCAGAATTCGCTAGGCTGTTTCCCAAGCGGTCACCTTCAGGATAACTAATAACAATTTTAGTTTCATTATTAGAAGAAAGACGAATCGTTTCTTTATCTTCAATATAAAAATCTGTAGAGTTTTCTATGAATTCATGTTTGAATTCTTCGCTAGGGAAAAGCTCTTTGATACGTGCAAGAGCAACATTTTCATTGATATTAGATCCTTTCAAGGTAGATACTAACTCATTTATTTTTTTATTTAACAATTCATTCATTTTATTTTTTCCTTTCTTGATAGATTTAAAAGAGCCAAGTTGGCTCTTTTAAAAACTCATTTCAATTTCATCTGTTTCTTCAACAATTTCATCTTCTTCTAAAGAAGTTTCTTGTTCTTGTTGTAGAGTATATTCTTCAATATACTGTGTCATTTCTTTAGCGTGACTGTTAAATTTTGACATGACATTAGTTGAAAGATTTTCAATATCCAATGATATATCTTCATGAGATTTACCAGCGTTTTCAAGTTGTTTGATATATGAGTTATAATTACCTTTTAGATGTGACTTTAATTGGTCATCTAACTCAAAGCCATACATTCCTAATGACATTGTAGCAAATATATCCGCTTCAATTTCTTTTCTCTCCGTTGTAAAGAGGATATTTGTATTTTGTCCATCTTCTTTCTCACTTTTTTGAGCTTCTAGATTATGATAAAATGCGTGTCCTAGTTCATGCAGCATAACATAGATTTTTTTTGTATCTTCACAGATAGTATTGATGCAAATTGCATTTGATGAAGGCGAGAAGAATCCACCTAATGAAATTGAATCTAATTCTACATCTTCAATAGAATAGGGGGTTCTTTCATTAATATAATTTGCTATTGCTTTGCACATAAAGTTTGCTTTTTCATCTGCAATACCAACAGAAAAAAGTTCTGGATATTTTTCTTTTGGATAGGTTGTTTGTGAAATATCAAAGACAGTACCTTTACCAAAAACCAGCTTTTCTTTTATATCATACTCACCAGCCTTAGCTTTTTCTTTGATTTCAGCACATGCTTCGGATAAAGCTACTGCAATATATTGTGCGTTTGTTGTAAGAATCGTATCTTTATAATTATCAGAGATTTTTTGGTATTTCAGTACTGTTTCTTTATCAGCAATTATGAATCTCTTTGTTTGTGGAACGAGAATACTTGCTCCATGTGTTCCTTTTTTTGGATAAGCTCCCATCTTTACCCATGATGCACTTGATTGAACAAATGTAGCATGAGGGTTTTGTTGAAAAATCATTGCGGTATTTCTAGGTGAATAGTTATAGAATCGTGATGAAAATAGAAAGTATTCTATCATCTTGTCTTGGTCGGTTCTATAATTATCAAAAATATCTCTTATGGCTGTTTTTGACAGTTCTTTAGTTTCTTCAACCTGTTTCTTATACTTTTCAAGTTGTTCTGGAGTAGGTGTCCACTTTTTCTTACTATTCTTCGACATCACATAGACCTTCTTTCATTAATTTTACAGTCATATCTTCATCAAGTTCCTTTACAAGTTCTTCATCGACTGTATCAGAGATATTAATGATTTCCTCAACATAACCGATGGCCATTGTGTCAGTATTTCCGACATAGCTTACATTTCTTTTTAAATCTTGTTTAAAACATACGTACATAATTATTTCCTCTTTTCTTTTTTATTGATTAAAGTTAAAAGAGCCATGTTGGCTCTTTATTATAATTCTATTTCAATAGTATTTTCTTTATCTTCTTGAACTGTATCATTACTATTATTTAAAATGTTTTCTTTCATCTTATCATAGGTTTCTTCATCTTTTTCTATAACAATTACATTACGATTTGTATTGAGAGAAGCAATAGCAAAATTCCCTGAACCGCCAAATTGGTCTAAAAGCAATTCATAAGGCTTTGAAATGCAATGAATAATATCTTCTAAAAGTTCAACTGGTTTTTCGGCAGGGTGTATTTTTTCTTTTGCTTTTGCTGGTTGATAGTCAAATGCGGTAGGAAGCATTTTAGATGTTCCAGACATATAGTGAATTTCTAACCCATGTTTTTCTAATATATCTCTAACTTCATAAGAACTTTTACCTTTTACATCTAATTTGTTTTCTCTTGCAATTTGAAGATTTCTTTTTTGATTTAATCTCAACTCTCTAGGTTTGCCATTTGAGAAAATCAGGACATCTTCACAGTTGCTTGATTTTCTACCAGTATTGCTTACAAAAGTTCCTTTTGACCATGAAACCTTAGAGTAATATCTAAATCCAGCATCTTTTGCCATTTTTTTGATACTGTAGAGATATTCCATGTTATCTTCATTTTCTTCTGGAAGAAATTCAACAAGGAAAGCTCCCTCTTTTAATACACGTTTTTTTCAGTAAAATCATTTTGTTCATATCTAAAAAGCTCATATTTTGCAAAGTTTCTATTTCCGCCTTTCAATGATTTAACTAGTGAATAGGGGTGATCCGTAACAATGCCATCAATGCTTTTATCAGGAATACTGCTTAAATCTCTACCATCACCATTTATTAAAAGACATCTTGTTTCTTTTCCTTTAATTTGGGAAGTTACTTGATATACACCTCTACTTATTTTAGAAAATATTCCTCGTTCAACACCTTCATAGATTCTAGCTCTGACAGATTCATCATTGACTTTCATATCTTTGACTGTATTAATAACTTCGGTTGCTTCCTTAATTGTAAATGATTCATCTTCATAAAAGTAGTCGAATAAATTCATTTGAATAGTGTTCATTATTCTTCAACTCCAAAAACTTTATATAGATGGTTTACAAATTCATTGCTCTCTTGTTTTTGGTAAATAAGATGCAAATGAGGTATTCTATCATGTTGGAAAAAGTGGGGTACTAATGCACCTTTTCTTTTATTCTCTTTAAGAAATTTACTGTATTCACTTAAAATGAGTTTATATATTTCATCAACTTCATCAATATTGTAATTATTATCTTCATCTTCAAAATCAATGAGAACTACTGAATAATGTTCAGGTGAAAAGTTATCTTCAAAATCTTCTTTATTAGAAACATTGAACTCTTTCAATGCTTTCTTTCTATTATCTAATTCAACCATTGAAAAGATTTTTTCTTCATCTTTAGTGCCATCAAATAAATGAATATTACCTTTCATTATGTAATGTTTATTGTAATGTCTTTCAGTAGTAGCAAACATATAGGCTTCAAAATAATTTAGATTTCCTTTTAGTGGGTAATCATTATTAAGTAGAATGTTTATCATATAGGTAGCTCCTTTCTTTGTCAAAAAAGAGCCAACATGGCTCTTTTTTGATTTCTATTTCTTCATCTTCATAGACTTCATCAGTTTCTTCTTGCATATCTATTAAAAACTGAGGTACTTCAATATCACTTAATTCCATAGCCTGTTTTAAATTACAATGTTCTGGTAAATGTATATCTCTTTCGATAGAACCTATCGTAAAGGGAATACCATTCAGTTTTGCTTTTATTTCAATGCTTTCTAGCTGTTTTAATGTAACATAGCCAAATTCGGCATCATGTGGATTACTTAATTGTACATATCCAAACATTAAATAATCTCCATCTTCCTGTTTGTCTCCTTCAGTAATAAGCCATGTACCATGTCCGTATGGATTATAAAACTTTGCAATTACTTCAGCATCAAGTCCTTTTCCATCTTGACTGTATAATGGATATTTTTCAAATTTTTTTTCAAGTTCTTTTGTTAACAGTTTCATTTTGTAGTCTCCTTTATAGATGAAAATGAAATGAGCCAACTTGGCTCTTTTATATTTCTAAATCACTTTCAATATCTAATTCTTCATTAGTTTTTGCAATTTCAAAAATGTCTATAGATTCTTCAAGTTGAATATTATCATTCAGTTCTTCAATATTTAATTTTTTTTCACCGAATAGATAGGGCATTATATCCATATAATAATCAAGATTATGTGTTTTTACATACTCGTACATTTGAATGTAATTCATATTTGAAGTATCAACATGATGTGTGTATGCTAATTTAAGTGATAAGTCTTTAAATATGTATTTTTCATAATATCCATTAAGATCGTTAATTAAATTTGCAATACCAATTTCATCTATATCATAGGGTGGGTGAGTTTCTATGTTTGTATCCTCTGAATCAAAAAAATACAAGTTGCCATCAATTATTTTATATGTCAGATTGAAATAATTCATAAATTCTTTTAGTGTTAATTTATTATCTGATTGAACTTTGATAAATAAATCTTTTTCAACTTGACTTTTAGTAAAACATGTTCTATCATAATTTTTAGATAGAGCATATGCTACGCAGTTGGGCAATTGGAGCCCTGTGTGCCTAGCAAGTTGTTCTATTTTTTCTTTTAATTCATTTTTTGGATAATTAGTATTTAATTCAAATTTTTTATTAGCATTTAATGTATTTATGATTAATGAATTGAATTTTTCTTTGCCGTATATAGAAGTAATTTGATTAAGGTCAAAACCACCTCTTTTAGCATCATATCTACATATAGCTATAATAGGGCTACCATCTCTTTCATCTAATTCATCAAGAACTATTACTTTACTTGTTGGTTGGGTAATTGAATCCATGGCAAATAAACTAGTTGAAAGCATATCATAAATATTCATTATAAAAGAACTTCCTATTTCATGTTCATTATTTATTTTTATAACTTTATAAGGGTTTATAATCAATATTTTATTTTCATCTATTTCATCAATGTAATTTAAGCATTTGGTGTTATTAGATATAATCATAGGGTAGTTCATATCATATAAACCATTCATAAGATTAATCAATTGTCTTTCAAAAGAATCAATCTTATTTTTACTGACTATTTTATTATTGATCTTTCTAATTTTGTCTACTTTATTCATTTTATGATTCCTTTCTATTTAAACTAAAAAGAGCCAACTTGGCTCTTTTTTTATATTTCTAGTTCATCATCTTGTTGTATGTCTTCAATTTCTAAATCATTATTAAAGAATTGGTCTAATAATTCCAAGTTTCCCATATCAGAAATAGGTGATTGAATGAATGTAATATTATTATTTTGATAATCATTTTCGATATACATTTTAGTAATAAATTCGCTTAAATCTTCAAGTGTTATTCTTTCACCAACTTCATCTTCAACATCATATTGATAGATTTCTTTAGCATGTTCTACAATACCTTTTATATTTTCAAAATCAACAGTAGGGTAATTTTCTGTTAAATATTCCATTGTTCTATATCTTTCATAATCCATTTTTTCAGCAGTTTTATTGGCATAAAAAGATTTTGCTGTATCATAATCTTCAGTGTATACAAGACTATAAGCCCAACTGTTATTTTCTTTGTTGATGTCACAAGCAACATTATAGAACCCTGATTTATCATTTTTTAATAATGCTACATTTGTTTCTTCATCACGCATTATCACTCTAAAAGGAGTACCATTATTAAAAATAATATTTGGACTTTGCTTAGTATTTAAGCTAGATATTAATTCTTCTGTTTCAATGTCACAATATGAGGATAAGTCATCTAATACACTTTGATGTTCAACTAGCCAATTAGCAATTTTATTGTTTAAATTAGGTTGGCTGCTTGACTGGTGTTTAGGATGTACAAAAATATATTGTTCATTGTTTTGTAAACAATCAATGATTTTATTGAGTTCTTTATAAGCACTCAAATATATCTCTTGAATTGCTTTAGCATCTTCTACAAATACACTTAAATCATCAGTATGTTCCGAGAAATCTGTTGATTGGTATTTTTCAATAGTGTGATTATGATCATCAAAATTATAGTTGAAGGTACAACAATTATTGTAAATGAATTTTTCAATAGCGTGATTATGAGCATCAAAATTATCATAGAGCAATTTAAATTGATTTTTTATAATTTCTATAGCTTCAATTTTTGTATAATCAAAAGTTACATTTGGAACAAATACAAATAAATTTTCTCCACAAGGTGAAAACATTTCTATAGAAATATCTTTACCCCTATGAGCGTATGACCATCCTAGATTATTTAGTGCATCAAATGCCTCATGAAAACGTGATTTATTAATATAATCAAGACCTTCTGTAAATCTTGTAAATTTTTTAACAAATGTTTTAGTATCATCACCTTTTTTTTCTGTTACATTAACAATCATACCTCCCGTATTAGTATTTTCGACATCATAATAAGTATCCATTTTTAATCCCTCTTTCTATTTATATATTGAAAAACAAAAGAGCCAAGTTGGCTCTTTTTAAATTTCTAGTTCATATTCTTCTTCATCAGTTTCTTCTTCAATGGTGTTTATTTTGTGTATAACATCAAAGTAATCAGCTTTAAATACTTCCTTATGAAAGTCTAAATGTCTTTCATCAAAGCAAATAACTCTTTTATTGCAAAAAGCTGTTTCACTTCCTTTGAAATCAACATATTTAGGAAATGTACTATCAGAAGAAACAATCATCATATCTTCTTTTTCATCAAACTTATTTTCAAAGTAATCCTTTTTGTCACTAAAATAATTTTCAAATTGATTGTATTCATCAACATAACCTATATTGTACAAAGCTGTTATATTGAAATCAATCTGACCCGTTTGTTCATCATATTCGCAATAGGTAAGCATATCACTTGCTTCAAGAAGAGAAATTACATGATTGAATTCATTGTTATCAAGGTGATATTGTTCTTGAATATCTTTTTTATCACATATCCAATTACACGAAAAAGATTTTTCCATGGCATGATAAATAATCATGTCTTTTACATAGGAATAGTACAGTTCCATAGAATCTTGCAATGTAACGTTCAATGATTCTAAACTTTCTTTAAGATTTGTAGCATCATCCATAAAATATTCTAAAGGATGTACAGAATTTATTTTTTCATATCTTTCCTTTGCCCATTCGTTGATGTTTAAAGATTGAATTTCATCATGTATTCTATTTTGAAGATTTTTGATAATATGTGTCATTGAATCATGAGGATCATCAATATCTATTGAAAGCCATAGCCTTTTGAGATTACTGAAACCAATACCTAAATTTACTGTCTTATTATCAATATAACATTTAACATTATCTTCTTTTAACTCATGTGAAAGTACTTTTATCTTTTCTTGAATACTATTTTTGTTTAGAAGCTCATAGTCTAATTTATCGTTTATTTTAGAAAATTCTTCTTTGCTTATCCTTTTTTGAATTAGATCTTTTAATGATTTAGTTGTTTTTCTATATCCACTATTAGTTTTAGTTCTAGTAGTAAGTTCATTGTTATCTAAATCAAAATTTTCAATAATATCACATTTTGTTTTTTTCTTTAATGAATTCATGAGACTATTTATTTTATCCTGATCTTCAATACATGAGAAGAAATATATAGAAAATTCATCATTAGAGTAAGCTTTACTAACAGCGTCAACACCAAATTCTTTAGTTAGTTTTAAAAATTCTTCTTCATATTCATTTTTGAATAAAATACTGTTTTGTGTTTCTTTATATTCCATTTAAATGTTCCTTTCTAATTAATGTAATAAAAGAGCCAAGTTGGCTCTTTTACAAAGTTTGTGCATCATGTTCATTGATTTCTTCATTTTGTTCATTTTCTACTGGTTCAATTTTTGAATCATAACTATCGTGTACTTTTAAAACAGTATAACGTTCAGGGTGTTCTTTCATGATTTCTCTTTTTCTAGCATTTTCTTCATAATAATGTTTTACTTGCAAAAGCTGGTTAAGATCATTTATTTTTAACTGTTCATGTCCTTTAAGGTTGAATTTTACACTTTTAATATCAAATGCTTTTTCTTCAATACTTTCATTTTCTGATATTTTAAAAAGAGATTTATTTTTATATGCTTCAATTATTTTATTGGAAGCTGTTTTTCCAGCATCATCTAAATCAAGCATTAGTCTTATTTTTTTAATATCTTTAAGTTCTTCATTATTTTTAAGATTGTATTTCAAAGTTGATAGGGCACAACCGCAACCTGATGATGCAAGAATATGAGCATTAGGATTATCTTTGGTTAAAGTAGCATAACTCAATCCATCAATAACTGCTTCAGTAACAACCAATGTATCTGTAGGAATAGGGCATTTGTAAAAGAATCCATTTTGCTTATTTGAACCATAGACATCTAATTGAAATTTAGTTTCTCCAGTTCCTCTTCGACAACCAAAAACAGGCTTTTCTTTGTTTTCTAAATCGTATGATATAAATACAGCGTTATGAAAAGTATCTTCAAATAATAAATGCTTATTTATTAGATCCTCAACCAAATCTTTATCTAAACATCTTTTATGTGTTAAATAATCAATTACTGTTTGATTATTTTCATTGGCAATAGGTAGAACAAATTCTTTTTGTCGATATGTTTCTTCAAGCTCTTCATCATATAAATAAATATCCTTATCAATTCCATCATATTTTGTGTAATAAAAATCTAAAAGTTTAGCAAGTCCTTCAGCTTTAGAAAATTGATTATACTCACAATAAAAGTCAACCACATTGAGAGGTTGACTTCCTGTTCTTGCATTCCAAAATACTCTGTTTGACTTTAAATCAAATACCATTGAACTATGTTCTTTTGCTTTCAAATATCTTTGATTGCTTCTAGCACGTTCCATATTAAGATTTAAAATATTTGTTGCTACATCTATACAACGAAGGTTTGATAAAAGTTTTTCTACATTTTCTTTTCTAAATGCTTTTTCATTAACAACATGAACATTATCCTGAACTAATTGAATGCTCTCTTTCATAGTAAATATCCTTTCTTTATTATTAGATAAAATAAAAGAGCCAACTTGGCTCTTTTATTTATTTGGGAGAGGACTCAATAAATGAGATTGATTTGATTATAAATGAATTTGAAAATATCATTTAGGAGTCCACAAAGTTGAAAGGTCATTTACATAACTTTCAACTATAGATATTTTACTATATATAAATAACCGTTTTCTCTACTTTTTTTCCACGAAAAGTGAATATTTGCTGAATATCGCTGAATATTTTGAATATTTTCTATAATTTTCTTCTTTATACCAAAAAAGAGCTTGATGACAGCTCAATCTTGGATTTTAAAAAAGGAAGTTTTTATCAGTTAAGAATGATGATTACAAGACTTGATTTTTAATCTTAACTAATAAAAATGGAATATGAAAAAATCAGGTTGGACTATGGAGAGATCCAACCATCTGTATAATAGCACTAACTGAAAAATTATTTCTCAACTTTTTTTCCAAAATAAAAAAGAGCTAAGTTGGCTCTTTTGAGAAAAATTGGGAGGGTTTCTATGATTATAGAACCCTTGAAAAGATAAATGTTTAAATCAACTGCTAAATTGATTTAACACAGTTAAAAGATTGCTGTTCTTTTAACTATTATTAGTATAGCATACGGTAATAAATAAAATCTCAACTTTTTTTCCACGTAGTTTAGAAAAATATTTCAGATTTTATGAAATATATTATTATTGTTATAATTTGTCGAAATATGGTTTATATTATGATATAATTTTAAAGCACTCAAGTGCCTATGGAGGATCTAGCATGTTAAAACATCATACTAGGAGACTAGCATTGATGTGACTTTAAGAGAGGATTAAATGGAATATTTAGTTATTCTTTATTTAATTCTAGTTATTACCGCTTTTATATTAAAGTAGTTTTAACTGCTTAAGTCTATTGATGCTAGTATCCAAAATAGCGAAAAAGGAAGAACGGCAATTCTTCCTTTTTCATTTAGTCTATTAATGCTAGTCCAACGACTACACATATAGTATAGCATATTTAATTTAAAATAAAAGATTTAAAAATAAATTTAAGAATTCATTCATACAAGTTGATAGTAGAAAATATTATTTTTATTAATTTTGAGAATATTGTTTATATTCAAAATAGTGAAAAAGGAAGAATTGAAGTACTTCCTTTCTCTTAATACACTTTGCTAGTCCAATGACTGCACCAATAGTATATCATAATTATTCAATTTTTTATTTCAATTCTATAAAATAATTGTCATAACAGTACATGGCAATATTCAAGATTGTTAAACTTTGTTCAATAGTTTTGATGAAGTTTAACATATTATAACCATTGCTGTAAGTCATACCAGTAATAAGGGGAATTAGTATAATTGAAAAAATCGTTGAAACAGACACACAAAAAAATATCATTAATATCGACGTGTTAAAGTATCCTTTTTTTAAATAATCTTTATACATATCAGCAAGTAAATATAATATTATTAAGTGAACAATATATGCTGGTATACTTTGCTGTGCAGGTTGAACAGGATAATCCTGAGAATACACAACAAATAATGATACTATTAGACTAATGATAAAGTTTTTTGCAAATTTAAGCATTAATATCCTTCCTTTCTTTTTCATTAATTAGCTTAATATTTAGTTTTTATTTTCCAAACTTCTTACTTATAATATATTTCATGTATTTTTCTGTGAAGTCTTGGACAGGTTTCATATAATTTTTTTAAGTTTTCATAAAAACACTCCTTTCTTTTATTAGCAATATACAATAAAGCATTCATTTGTTATACCCATGGCATTTAAAAATAAAAAAAGAGCCAACTTGGCTCTTTTTGTTTATATGATTATATTGTAATTATTAATGATAATGTATTTAATAACATATGGATTGCTATAGGTTTCATTATATTATAATTACTTTTTATATATATTGTATTTGTGATTACATAAAATATAAAATAGTTGATCAATGAAAATATAACTTTGTAATTTAGTGCTGTAATTTCAGTAATACAATGAAAACTGGAAAATAATAAGGCAACTATGATTGTTTTAATAACTTTATGTTCTTTAAGAAATTTGGTATTTTTAAAAATTTGTGATTTAAACAGTAATTCTTCAACAAAGGGCAATAATAATATCGTGATTAAGCCCATGATATAAGGGTGTTGAGCAAATAAAAAACTAATAATGTTATTGTTTACAGTTGTTTGTTTAAAAATAACTACTGATAGGAATGTTAAAGCAATATTGATTACAAAAATAATAAATGTTGTTATTGTTGTTATTAATGCTCCTGTTCCAAGTACCTCATTAATTTGTTCAATTACATTATCAAATTCTTTTCTTGAAATTCTGATCATAGAAAAGAAAAGAATAAGAGATATGACTAAACGAGTATATATTTGATACTTTGAAGGAGTGAAAGATATTATTAAACTTCCAATAAGTAAATATCCGATAAAATATAATAATAGTGAACTTAGTGTAGTATGTTTTTCTATGTAATTATTGATTTTCTTCATTTTTATATGTCCTTTCATGATATAAATTCTAAAAATAATACTAAAAAAGCAATATAGCAAAAGGTTTCATTACGTTAAAAGCAATAATTAGATTAGTGTCTTTAAATCTGACAAAGAAAAAAGAAATTAAAAAAATATAAGAAATATATCTGATATTTTTCCTAATATAAAAATTTTCATAGTCATCTTGTTGCTTTTTTTTCTTTTTCATATTCATCCATACACTCAATAGATAATAAACCAAATAAAATTATAAATATGTCTTCAACCATTATTTCTTTCCTTATATTACTATTTAATTTTTAAAATAGACAAAGCGATTATGTTTGTATAACCAGTAATCTTTTATAGTATTCAAAATGAGCTTTATAATTTGTCCAATAAATTCTAATATTGCATAATACTCTGGTATATTAAATGACGTTTCAATATCAAATGTTGGTGTTTTTATGCATAAACAACATACTATGTACAAAATTATTAGACGAAATAGGAATGTTATATATTTGATCATTACTTTTTTTCTTAAAACAAATTCTTGAAACAATCCAACGGACATAATAAATAAAGCATAACTAGTTATTGCTTTAAGAAAAAAAGATGTGATGAAAACGTCAGAAAGATAAACTTGATAAGTACCTGTTATCATAATGTTCATACCATAGATGCTCATTAATAACATGTACATCATTACAAAGTGTAATGGTATTTTCAGTGAGTTTTTCATAAAACTTATTAAATTATTGCAAAATAAAAGTAGACTACTAACTTGACAAGTTTGTAGCTTTAATGAGATTTCAGGAGATAAGTTATTTCCGTATCCCAAATTGTATTTTGTTCCATTAGAACCAATATAGCTGCATTGAGTAATTTTCTTATCTTTTAACTTCATTTTTATTTTCCTTCTTTCTTTATTTTTTAGTTAAATTTTTATATATGTCAATGAAGTAAATAGAGTGTCAAAAAGAATACAATATTACAAAATAATAATGTTAAGATTCTTTTTATTAGAAAATTTGTCCATAATGGTTTTCTCTTGATCGTAACTATAGATACTAATGCAAAGATAAAATCAATAATTAGTAATAGTGTTATTTGTTGATTAGTATTCATTTTCATTATTCCTCTTCATTCCATAAAAGCCTTTGTCCGCAATTTGAACAGTAATTCATTCCTAATTGCACATCTTTTTTACATTTAGGACAAGTTCCTGTAATCCATTCTCCAAGTAAGGGATTCCCACCGTAATGAGTATCATTTTCATCTTTAATTTCAAGTGGTATACATGATTGTTTATTGACTTTGTAATCACATAATTCAGCAAATTCATGTTCATTAAGATCTAGTGCCTTTGCTATTTTTACAACAGTTGAGATTTGGGGATCTTTTCGTTTGTTATTAACGATATTCCAAATGCTTTTGTTTTCTATACCAGATAGTTTACTTAATCTATACATAGAAATATTTTCTTTTTCCATTAGGGTTTTCAAAATATTTATATTCATAAAATTTCTCCTTGAATATAATTCTTAATTTTCCTCTTCATCTTTATCATCCTTTCTATATCCACATAATTCAGCAAATTCATGTTCATTAAGATCAAGTGCTTTTGCTATAGTTAATAAATAATCAATACGAGGGTTCTTTGTTTTTTTGTTAAGTATTTTTCCTAAATTGGATTCATTAAGACCTGTCCTTTTACTTAGTTGATAGACAGTTATTCTTTTGTGCTTTAAATATTTAATTAGAAATAAAGTGTTCATTTTCTACTCCTTTTATGAAATGATTAATATTGAATACTGTTATTTTATACAGTATAATTTAGTTATAATTAGTGAAATGAGGTAATGATTTTGAATAAAGATCTTCTGTTTAAATATTTAGATGATACATATAATAAAAATAAACATCTTTTTACTTATAGGTACTTTAAAGCTATAAAGAAAATCTTTAATAATATTGAAGTCAGTGAGCAATTGACCGATTTAGCTTTAATTAAAACTTTAAATCCTTATACTCAAGATTATGATTTAGGTGATTTTGGTCTGTATCATATTGATTTTAATATCAAACATCTTTTGTATCTTATAGATAACGACCAAATTCAGCTCAAAACATATGAAAGTAGCAAGGTTAATTTTAATATGATCTATCATGAATATCCTGATTTTTTCAACATATCTATAAATTATGATTCTAAAATCATAGTCACTGATTTTATTACAAAAGATTGTTATTTTACAATCATTGATGGTAATCATACTTTTGAAAAGTATTTGCTAGAAAATGAACAGTTTAATATTCATTATTTGCCTTTTTATCAAATTCCTAGATCTTGTTACTGTAATGATTTTAGCTATGTATTTCATTATATAATCAATGAATTTTATTTAATTTTCTATAAAGAACAAGATATTAATCGCCAAAAACAACTGATTAAAAACTCAAAAATATTCTTTATGGTAAAAGAATTACTTTGATTTTTTAGTGCGTCCAATTACAATAAAATGACATTGCTTTTTCTTCAATTTCTTTAATTCTCTTTTTTCTTTAGAATTTAGTACATCTGAATATGTGCTATATAAATCTATTGCTTCTTCAACTTGTTTTTTATACATTGTTGCTTTCAACCACTGAAACTCATTTTCTCTCCAATTATTTAGTTCTTCTTTGATTATCATTTTTTAATCCTCCTCTTCTTCATATCCGCACAGTTTAGCAAATTCATGTTCATTAAGATCAAGTGCTTTTGCTATTTTTACAATAGTTGAAATTTGTGTTTTTTTGTTTTGTTATTAATTATTTGATTGAGTCTACCGTCACTAATAGCACTCAATTTTGCAAGTTTATAAATACTTATATTTCTATTGGATAAAATATTTTTTAAATAATTACTATTTATTTTATTTGCTCCTTATTTTATTATCTGATTATATAAGATTAAGTAATACTAATATCTTAAATAAACAATAATGTTATTTATTACATAATGGATTATGATTTTGAATGTAATAAATGTTATTAGAATTTTTATTGGAAACATTAGGTTTGAGTATTCTATAAAATTGTAAAATAAAGCAAATAATACTGATAATAAAATAATTGTTATTGTAATAATTAGACCCCAAAATGAATTTAATTTCATTATTTGATCAATAAACAAAAGTACAATTACAAATAAAATATATTTTTTTGTTTCATCATCCATATACATCAGCCTTTCTAAAATGTTATAAATTTGGTTAAAATTTTATAGATTACATAAGATAATAAAATCATTTCAAATATATTGATTATTGATAAGCCACTTGATTTGAGCTTTTTAGATATTTTTTTCCATAAAGGATAGCAGATAATAATTAATGGGATTGCTATTCCTATCATTAAACCAAAATTTTTTATACTAGAACCAGCCATATGGATCATATAAATTGGCATTACGGAAGAAGTGGTGCTTTGTTTGCTTAATAGAACATTTCCTATTACAACCATGTTAATTATTATTAAAGCTAAATCTATTAAATGAAGAAGAATAATTTTTATGTCTTTATGGTTATTTTTTCTTGTTTCTTCCGTTTTGAATATGCTCCAAAATAGGAATATAATTGATAGAGCTATAAATATATAGGATAAGATTGTGTTATTCATTTAAAAACTCCTTTTTTTATTTGATATTGTTTGATTTTTTGAAGTTACTTACTTCATTTTCAACTTTTTTTAGTAGTTTCTTTTCTTTTTCTAGATTTTTTTCATTTGCATCAGGTCTTTTTATATAAAACTGAAGTGCATGTTTTACAATTTGAATATCTTTATAATAAGTTGACATTTTGATCAATTCCTTTCATATCTTTTTCTTTTATTTCAATGTGTATTTCATATTACGCTGTTGACAAGATGAGTGACAACCATAATAATCGTTATGCTTTCAAATAGCAAATAGAATTGCGAAACAAGTAATGAACACAAAAAAGAATGACGAAATAGAATCAGTTAATAAATCAGTTTGATAAACAATTTTGAATAATCTATTGAGCAAGTATATTAGAATTAGATGATAAATAGTAAATCGTATGATATTTAAAAATATGCTATCCAAGAAAAGAACAGGTAAAAACACCAAACAAAACGCTTCAACTATTGATATTACACATCCAGCAATTGTTCCTAAAAGCAATATAATAGCAATACATATCTTAAAGAAATTATTAGATAATATCCTTTTAAAAAAAATATGGATAATATTGGATTTTGATAATACAAATATTATAAAGAATAGCAATAATGTAATAGCAATCAATCGACATAGATTATGGTAAAAATTTGGTAAAACATAATTAACTAATTTTAATATTAAATCGTTCATCATTTATTTTCCTTATTTAAATCTATTAACAAAGAGTATGGTACAAAACCATATTTTCTAATTGATCTATTCATTAAAATCAACTCGTTTCTCTTTGCTATAAGTTTCTGTATTTCTTTTATTTCATTCTTTAAAAAAATCTTATTACTAAATAGAAAATACCTATTGAAGTTAGAAACATAAAAATAAGAGGTAAATATTTCTTTAATGGTTCTTTTATCAATGGTTCTAAAATCATACATAATAAATAACCAATGAATAATATTGGAACAGGGCTCATATAGCGTGATAAAGTATGTATTAATAAATAATTAACAGAATCACTGTTATAATTCATTACGTATATATTAAATACATTAAAAATAATTGATAAAATTAACAAAATTAATAATTTAAGTGTTTTTTTGTTTTTCATAACGTTTCTCCTTTATTTGATATTGTTTGATTTTTCGAAGTTACTTACTTCATTTTCAATTTTCTTTAGAAGATTCTTTGCTCTTTCTAAATCTTTTTCATTAGCATAGGATTTTTTTATATAAACATAAGGTCTTACTATATAAAATAGAATTGCAAGTTTTACAATCTTTATCTTGCTTAACTTGCTATGGCAACTTGACATATTATTCAATTCCTTTCTTATTCATAAAGTTGTATTTGCTACCCATTGCGATACCTAATTCATAGCCCTCGTTACTATTTCTTTTAAAATGTGATGTTTTACTGATAAGAGCATTTTCTACATATGCTTTGACAGTAGGGTGTAGATCAATAATTGAAACTTCAAATTTCTCTTCTTCTTTTAATTCTATGAACCCTTTATCTAATTGGGTTTTAATTCCTGATGCAAAACCTTCACACCAATTTCTTTTAAATACTCTAAAATCCACTTCACCTATATAGCATGATCTTAAATCAATTAAAGTATCTTCCATATAATCAAGTATAGGTAATGCAATTTCTTTACATAGAGTAATATCATCCTTAAAGCCTATAATTCCTAAATATGCTTTTGAATTTAATTTTCCATTATAGAAACCCTGAGTTTGACAATATTCTGCTATTGACATTAAAGTCCAAACTAAATAAGCTGTATATTTTTTCTCAAAATAATATTTTTCGACATTTTTAGAAGAATTGTCTTTTTCAATAATATCTTTTCTATCAAGCTTATATTTAAACATTAGCTTTTCAGCACGATACGCTGCTAACTGAATTTCTTGATCAGAAGCAGATGGATCTTCAGCAACAGCTAACAATTTTTTTATTTTTCTAACAACGTCATTCAATTCCATAGTATCACCTCAATTCTTTAATTACTGTGTCCCTGATCATTGTTATGTTCCTCAATTAGTTTTCTTTCTTTTAATTTTTTAGCAATTTTTATATATTTAAATAGTTGCATTATTGAATAGACAAGTATTACTAATTCAATAAGATAAATGATAATAGTACTTGTTAAACCATAAATTGAAGCTATTGAACTTTTACAAATACTTGATGCCACATTTGATAAAAGGACTAAAACAATAGGGTATGAGGAATCAATTATAATTTGTTTAATATTTTTGGCAATAATTATTAATATACAAAGCAAAATAATCGTATTCGATATTCCTAAACAGGCTAGAAAAGTATCTGATATTTCTTTCATGATATTACTCCATATTTTCTTCATTAATTCTTGTCATAAGATATTTATAGATTGATTCATGATGATGTTGATCATAATAATCGCTAATATAACTGTCTATGATTTTTCTTGCTTCTAATTTTTTTAATTCTTTATGTTTGTTTTCATATATTTGATAGAAAAGACTTGTTTCTAAAGCGGTTCTTTGTTGATCAAGAAGCATATCATATACAAGAAGAATCTCTTCATCATTCATATTGTTTAAATTTCTTGCAATATTAACACATTTATCTATTGAATTTTTTTCCATAATTTTATTTTCCTCTCCTGTATGTTTATCTTCTTTTTCAAAAGAACTTGTTTTTGCTATTGCTAATTCGTCACATAGTTCTTTTGAATGTTGTAATTGTAATTTAACAATTTCTTCAATTTTTTTATTTGATAAGCTCCTATATTCATAAGGTAATATTATTTTTTGTACAATAACCATATGTGCCTTGTTTCCATTTGCACTGTTTACTATGGTGATGTTATAAATATATCCACCATTAATACGAACATCTATTTTTTTTGTATATTCAATTAGTAGATCTAAAACACCATATTTCGCACAGGAAAATTGTGTAAAAATGAATTCGTCCATTTAGTTCACTTCCTTTTCAAAAGAGCCAACTTGGATCAATTCTTTTGAATAAAATCTTCCAGCTTCAAATGGAACTCTATCTACATAAGTTGAACCGTTATCACTTTTAAAAATATAGGCATAGAATTCGCCATTAAGTTTATTAATAGGTAAGATCCAGCAATTCTGTAAAACATCATAAATAGGGGTATATTCCACTATTTCATTTTCATCTAGCGAAACAAATTGTTTAACATAATTCATTGCTGAATTGATTACATTTTCAAGTGCATCAATTTTTTTATCTTTTGAATCATCCTTATTAATAAAATTAAAGATGACATCAAAATCTTTTGTAAAATCCTTCACTGCTTCAATAGAAGCAACAAGCTCGATTATTTCTTTATCACTCATATTTTCATTCCTTTCTTTAAATTAAACTTTGTATAATCTTATAAACACTGTTTACAAATAGAATAGAACCATAAATAGTAATAAGACTATAAGTTACTAAAGTTTTCAATGGACGATTTTTTCTTAAAGCATCATTGAGAAAAATGCAACATATGATGACCCCTCCGAGATTAAAGCCAAGAATAATAGAATTACTCATAAATAGTAGTCTCCTTTCTAATAAATACTAAAGTCACGAGCATTAGAAATTTCTTGATAAAGCTCCAGCACTTTAGGATTGGTTTCTTTTTTCGCATCTTCTAGTAGAAAAGGAATATCAAACCAATTTTCCATTTGTGACATAAGACTTGCAAGTTCATGATTACGTGCTTCAGTATTCTTATAAGCTGATTGATTTCTATAATCCTTTTCAAGTATTTCTTTGAACTTCCGTTCAATAATTTCAATTTTTTCTTGTTTTCTATGTTGTGTTTGTGCAACGCTGTGTATTGATGGCATGTTATTTTCCTCGCTTGTAATAGATTGTTTCAATTAAGATAATTAACTTTGATGTAACGGTATCTAATCTTTTTCTTTCTCTTTTTGTAATACCGTTAGTTTCATCATTTAATTCTTTTTTTAGCAAATCCAATGCTTCATTTAAGTTTTCTAAAGATTTTTCTTTGATCTTCATATAAACTTTCTCCGTTTAATCAGTCTAGAAATACAGTTATTTCATACGGACATTCATATTCATTTCCGTATTGATCAAACTGTGTTATAGGATTTTTTTTATTTGTAGATAATTGATAGTGCAGACCGTTCTTTTTACAGCTTTTTTCTTTAGAATCTCTATCAGATTTTTTTGAAAAGAAATATATGTTTTTCATTTTTATGATTGCTCCTTTACATATGGTTTTAATTTTTTTTGAAATACTTATCAACTAGTAGTGCATCATTAAGTATCAAGTTTGTTAGTTCTTCTTTTTCTTTGTCAGAGATTAATTCAAAATGATGTGCGAGTTCGACCATTCCTTTAAATTCATCTATTTTTTCAAATTTTGCAAAACTATAAATCCATAATGAATTAGCTATGATCATTTGTTTGTATTCTAGAATGTTATTTAATATATAGGTATAAGCATAAGACTTATTCATTTTCTTATGTCTCCTTTATTTGAATAAGATTTGTTATTTATTTTTTTGTTTACTTTTTCTCCTGCAAGTCTTCCCAAATGTCTTAAGAACTTAATATATAAGAATGATGCAATACCTACAACAAGCAGTACTATTGTGAGGATGGCAACAATAATAATTGTTGCCTGAACCTCAACAGATAGTGAGTTCCACCAGTTTTGTATTATTCCACTATGGATGATTTCATAAACGATTAATCCAACCCCTAAAATAAAGATAATGAAACCAATAAACTTATTTTTATTTCTCTCTAAAAAGTTTTTTATTTTATTCATCTGTTTCTCCATTTAATCCTAATGCTTCTATGATCCTTTCGTAATTTTCAGCAGTAGAAGTGATTTTGATTGTAAAACTATTGTCTTTATAGGTTGTATCAACAGGGCATCCTAATTTTCTACTAGCAAATTTTTTTCTTTTATCAAGTTCTTTTTTAAACGTAATTTGTTCTTCAGTAAGAAGAGTTTTTTTCTTATCTTTTGCGTATTCTTTTCTTTCTCCATCCTTTAGTTGTTTTTTGAGAGAATCAAAAGCAACTTGAATAGTTTCTTTTGGTAGGTGGGTTTTAGATGAAATATATTCGTATTTGTCTACTTTTTTTCCTTGATTTGTTAGATTAAGAACTTCACAGGCATATTTGAATATTTCATCTTCTAATTCTTTTTTTAAATCTCCGACTTTCATTTTCCCAAGACCCGTTGTTTTAGCTATTTCTTCTCTAACTCGACCGTTGAAATCGCCTTTAAGCTTTTTTAGTGCAAACAGTTGATAGCCTTGTAAAAATAATGCTTTCTTTTGATATTCAGTTTCAAACTTACGATAACCGTTATAATCCATAATGAGTTGTTGTTCTTCGATTTCATCTACTGGTTTAGGAACAACGATACAGTTGACATTTTTTTGAATATGTCCTGTGTCATCTAATTGATCAGCGTTTTCAACATTGTATCTTAAAGCTTTTAATCTCTTATGACCTGATAAGAGAATATAATCTCCATCATCATCACGATAACAAGCTAAAGTATCAATTATTCCTTTAGGGTTGTGGTAAATCTTGTCAGCGAGTTCTTGAATTTCTTCTTCAGTATCGAATTGTGGATTTAAAGGGTTTAGCTTCAATTTGTTTATATCTATCATTTCTACTTTATGTTTATTTTTTAGATCGTCAGCAAAATCAATATTGCTTGATTCAAAACTATTTAAATTTCCAGTAAAATCTAACATTTTATATTTCTCCTTTTTTTAAAGATGCTTGTATTCAACGACATTAGTGAAAACATACATCAATTTGTTTTTTATTTTCTTATCTATTACGAATGCGTTTTTCATACAGTAGGTACAGTTGTAAGTGAAATCATAAAATCCTTCTTTTAGTTCATTAACTCCTACACCTAGAAAATAGTGTAGATAGATAAACTGTTTTTCAACTGCACTGAATCTTTTTGAAGCAAAATCTAGGAATTGATAGACGAGAGTATCAAATTCATTTATATTTTTATTTTTTCCTTTTCGTGAAATAGAAACGAGAAGGGCAAGGTCAGTTTCTTCATCAATTTCAAAAGCATTTATCTTTTTAATTTGATAAAGTTCTGAACTTGTAAATGCTACCTGTATGCAATTTAATAGATTTTCTACTCTATTTAATGTTGCTTCATTATCTATCAAATCCATGATTTTAACTCCTTTCTAATTTCTAAATAATTTGTTCGATTTCATCAACGACCTTTTTAGAATCGTAGCCAATATTTAATTTACTATCTATTAAATATTGGTTATTCATTGAGGCTTCACTTGCTGGTTTACCTCTATAACGAACATATCCGCTTAATAAATAATCACCAGCAAATGCCTTGAATACTTTATATAGTTTTTTATTGACCTTGTTATTATCAAAAATTGAAAACATAAATTTAAAATTAAGATTTAAATTATTTTTCTTTTGAATATCCATCATATAGTTGTAAGTATGTAAGAAACCTTTTAATGATCCTTTGTCACTTTTTAAAGGAATCAATACAAGATCACTGGCATAGATGACACTTGAAATAATCATATTTTGGTCAGGTGGACAATCAACAATAACGTAATCATATTTTTCTTGAACTGGTTCAAGAGCTTGTTTTAACTTACTTATTGTTCCACCTGTAAATGATTCAATAATTAATTCAATTTTTGTTCTTCCTAAATCAAGTGAAGAGGGGATGATGTCAAGGTTTTTGACATCAGTTTTCATGATATAGTTTTCTATGTTTTTATCTCCATCTTTATAGACATCAGCTAAAGTATTTTTGATACCATAGTCTTTATATAAAGAAGAATATAATGATTGCATGAATGTAAGCATCTTTTCATCACTTGATTTGTCTTTAAATAGTTCTTCGTAGTCAACAAGCATTTTATCTAGAAATTCCTCTTCGATATTATTTCCGATATTTACTACTAGATCAGTAGCGTTTGCTTGTTGATCAGCATCAATAATCAATACTCTATGTCCTTTATCAGCTAGACCTTTAGCGATTGATGTGGAAGTTGTTGTTTTTCCAACTCCACCTTTTAAGTTTGTTACAGCAATTAATTTAAACATTTTTCTTTTCCTCTATCTTTCTTTTAATTTTTTAATCTTTTTTCTTAATATTCTTTAGAAAATTTTTCGTAAATAAAATCAATTTGTTTTTCGTTTAATTTGACCCATTTTCCGTTTTTATTTATTCCAGCAAAAATAACATTTCCTACAAAAGTTGTCTTTGCAATGCCACCGTGATAAATTTCAAAATTAAATTTTTTATCTTTTAATTTTCCGTCTTCATCTACAAGAAGAATGATATTTTCTTCTTTAAATACTGGTATATTAATTACTTCGATAGTATCGCAGTCAATTAAATGAAGCAGAGTACTAAGTTCAAGATTTTCAACAGATACTTTTGTAATAGATTTAAGTGGTTCTTTGATTAATATTTCCATGTTCTTCCTTCCTCCCATTCTTCGAGTTTTCCATTTGCTTTCATTTCTTTTTTCTCTTTTTTTAACTTTTTGATGATTTTTTCCTCTTCTTCATCAGTAAAGACATACCAGTCACGACCGAAGCACTTATAAAGTTCAACTTGTTTGATTGTTCTTACACGGTCATATTCATCAACACAATGAATAGTAAAGTTAACTTTTGTTTTTTTGTTACAGATCATGACGTTGTAATAGCCTTGTTCTTCTTCATAGTTCATTTTTTTCACCTCCTTTAAATACACATATTTCAGGTAAACATAGTGCTAAAATCATCAATGCTTCTTTTTTGTATTTGTAGAACAACGATTTTGATATGTTTAATTTAGTAATAATTGAATTTATTGTTTTTGCTTCAAAATAGTAGTAGATAATGATGTACTTGTGCATGTATTTCAAATCATTGACTTCATTCAAAATTATAGAAATATAAGTGATTTCACTTTTTTGCTGATCTAATTTTTTATTGAGATAGGATGATTCTCCATTTTTACCAATTATTGAGTTTTCAGCCTTTAAAATTGATGTGGTCTTGATAGAAATTGGAAGTGTTGGAACATTATCTAACTCAATTCTTACATCATCTGAAGTCTCTTCTAAATGATGTGGAAAGCGATAGGATATAGAATCAGCTACATAGTTTAATGTTTTATCCATTAACTTGAATGTATCGTTGCTTAATATGACATCTAACATTTTTTATTCTCCTTCCATCAAATTTTTATTAGTAATTTCTTTCAAATCCTAAATAGATTTCATCATACCACCATGAATTTAGAAGTTGATTGATAAAGTTTTCAAATAAAGTGAGATTGTCTTTAATACTTGCTACAGATTGATTAGTTCCTAGATAAACTGAATTACCAGAAATAGGATCATGCCAGTTTGTTTGGTAGAGAGTTTTATCAATGTGATGTATGAGTTTGTGAAAGGATCTTTCCACGTCATACCAGTATTTTGATTTATACAAAGCTTCTTGCATGTTTATGACACTTGCATTTATTCTTGCAATCATTTGATTTTTAGCAGTTAATTTCTCTTTATTTTTAAAACTTGATTTTTTTATGGTGATTCTAGAAAAATATTTAATTTGATGCTTCCAATAATCACGATCTTTTAAAAGCTTTACGTATTCAATTATCTTAACTAGTCGATTTCTTAAATTTTTAATTGTACGATATTTGAATACTTTTTCCTCAACAGGGGAAACATAGAATGTTTCTTTCAATGTGTTTCCATCAATGTCTTTTTTTACATCACCTTTTTTATGAAGTAGCACCGCATCTATATCATCTTTTTTAGAAATCTTTTTTGTGTTTGGATTCCAATAGAAATCTCTATTGTATTTCAATTTCTTTTCCTGCTTACGTTTGAAGTATTTTCTTGTAAAACAAAGAACTTGAATATAGTTGCCTTTACCTTGTTTGGTAAATTTATAACAATAGAGAAAACTTTTAAGTTTATAACACGGATGTAAAGAAGACATATAATTCTTAATGAATGTATGTTTTTCATCATCTTTGAGATCAGGAATCATGATTTCCAAGAAATGCCCATAGATGTTTGAATAGCATTTTTTATCTTCCTTTTGACCATAGGAATAACTATGTTTCTCTTTGTAATCGCATAGATGATTGATTACAGTTACATAATCATCTTGATTGCTATAGATTGTTTCATTTGATTTCAGCCACTCAAAGATAGATTTTCTATCGGTGAATGTATCGTAGGCAACGTATTCAGATGATGTGATCACGGCTAACTCCTCCTTGTCCTCTAAATAGACATTAAAGCTTTGCTTTAATGTTTTTTTACTTACATCACCTGCGGAAGCCATGCGCTGGGATGTAATATTTAGTTTTTGATAAAGCAAAAAATCACCTCTATTAAAGAAGTGATTTTGGTATAATTTATTGTTTTTTTAGCTTTGATACTGGGATATTTAGAGAAACTAACAGTAAATTCTGTATTTGGAACTATCCCCATCACCCGCTCCATGAAGGAGCTAACACACTTACTATGTAAGTGTGTTTTTTATCTATTAAGAATTTGAATGCGTCAAGAAAGATAGCATATAAAAATTCATACTAAAATACCATGACATATTTGTGTGATTTGGTATAAATTTTTTTATCCTGCAATCATACAGTGGTTATTTGATTCTTCTCCTAGGACCATTGCATACAGGACATTCTATTTCAACTTCACCATGTTTACCGGACATTCTATATTCTTCCGCAAATTCACCAATGATCCAGTCAGGAACATTGTCAATATGACCACAAGCAGTACACTTCATTTCGATAAGTGTATCTTCTGCAATCATTGATGCATTTTTCACTGTAGAGTCTGTCATTAGGGGTACCTATGTATATTCACATTTCATAAGATTGCCACATGAACATAAAATTTTAGTTGATCAAGTTTGTTTTTTAAATCTTTTTTCTTTCTTTCAGATTTCTGATATGCTTTTTCTTTTTTATTTCATAAAGTTCATATACTTTTTCAAGCAACTTTTTATTCCTGTTTGAATAGAAGTCATAGTATCTGATCATTTTAAAGTTTTCATCAGGACAGTGAAGGATAAGATTGTTTATAAAGTTTTCAGCATTTTCATATACTTCGATATATTTTTCATCCTCATGACGGTTGTACCACCATCTGATCATCTTTTTGTCATCTTCATATTTGATGATGCGGTTTTCAGCCATGGGAGGTCTGGAAGTGTATCTGGTAATGTAGTTGACGCAATCATCAACATTATTGTCACCATTGTCTTTTTCTTTCTTTTTGGCGTAGACATAAAAGCCGTTTACAAGTTCTTTATAGAAACGTTGTTTGAGATAATTAAAATTCTCAAGTTCTTGTTTTGAAAGAAGATCAAGGACCTTATACATCCAAGTCTTTCTGAGTTTTTCATAGGAAATAAAAGAATAGTTCTTCATTTTATTTTTTTTGGTATCAAAAGCTTCTTCACAAACAAGGCGGTGGATATGAGGATTCCATTTCAAATCTCTGCCAAAAGTATGTAAAGTCAAAACAGAACCGAATACGATCTTGTTTCTGTCGTTTTTATAGGAGTAGGGGCATTTGGATTTTTTAAGATAGATCTTTTTCTTTTTGATTTTTCTGTACTTTGCCTCATTAAAAACACAGGCAAGGGCGTTTCTGGCAGCGATAAAAAGAAGATTCAAAAGGGATCTGTCTTTAATAAAATAACCTCTTAGATGTTTTGGAATGGTAAAGACGATATGACGATGCTTGGCATCGAGGGCGATAGAGGAAATATGTGCAGCACGCAATTTAGCCTCTTTGGTACCACAAGAAGTACAGAGCTTAAAGTGACATTTGTGAGGAACGATAGATTCGTTACCGCAATGAGGTCAGACAAAAAGATCATAACCAAGATAGATGAAACCACAAAGAATAGTTTTCTGGATGGTATCATAGGTAATGTTTCTGATCTTACCTCTATTATAAAGAGAGCAGATATAGTTGATATTGTCATTAAAGATATAGGAAAAAGATTTCTTGCCTTTGATCTTATCGACATGATTAAAATTGTATAAAGCAAGGCAGTCAGCATAGTTAGTATCATCAATCATAAAATCACCAACTAACATTTTAAAAAAAGGTAATAATCTTCAAAGATTATTACCATGTGGACAAAATTTATTTTGTCCCTTTTTTATCCATTTAAGAGGTGGGATTTGAATATATTTTTGAAGGAGAAGAATGAGATAATACAATTTTTTATTATATTTTATTAATCTTCTCCTTTTTTTGGTTAAAGAATCTTCTTGGAAATGTACAAGACACATTTGAGGAAAAAGCGCATAACATAAAAGAATTTGTAGATCTTTTGAAGTGAGATTATATTCATTGATTATCTGTTCTAATTGATTGATTGTGATTGTATTGTTTAGATATAAATAGAAAATATCATGAATGTATAAATTGAGGTTTATATTCTCTATAAGATAAACATCTTCATATGAATGAATATTTTTATGTTGATAGGAGAGGTTAATGGCTGTTGTGGACAAGAAATAATGATTTAAAAGTTCGATAGAAAGCTGACAAAGAGTAAATAGAGAATAATAGATGATCTGATATTCTAGGGAATTTAAAGGTGTATAGATAAGAATAGATTCATAATATTGAATCCATTCTTTTTTTATTTCTTTTATTGTTTTTGTTTCTTGAGAGATGAGTGATAGGGAAATGATTTTTTGGATATCTAGAGGAATGCTTTGTACTTGATAAAGGATGTATCCTTGAGAGTTTTTTTGTTGGTAAATATTATTAATGATTTTAAAGGGATTGATTTGAAGTAAAGAAATGTATTTTTGATAATATAAAGGAAAAGGTTTATTTGTTAAATAATAATGTTCATCTTCATAAGTAAATGAAAATTGATCTTCTAAAGGAAGACGATAATATGTTTTTAAAATACTTAATTTTGATACCATGAGGGAACCTCACCTTCAATGACTTCATAAACAAGAGGAATCGTATAATTTTCTTTAAAATGTTCATGATATAAGGGAACAAGAATTTGTAAAACAATTGTAACATTTAAATCAATAGAGATAGCAAGATGATTGATCCCATAATTTTTAATTTTTTTATCAATATTTGAAGAAGTTAAAGAGAGTGTTTTATATTTAATGGAAAAAGATGGACCTCGATCTTGTAAGAAAATATTATTGGTAAGAGAACCGATAGGTATACGTGCAACAATACCTTTTTGTTGATTGATTTTTAAGAGTTTTTTATTGTATGGAGAATGATTGTTTTCTTGGTAAGAGCCTTCTTCAAGTTTTAAAAGAGTTTCTTCAAGATTATGGATGTAATTAGAGGCAATATCATTGATATAATTCATTTGAAAACTGATGGAATTATTTTCTTTTTTATAGAGTTTATGTGTATCTATTTTTTGAGTAAATGAAGTATGATTGATAAGTATCTGAATAAATTGATTTATTTCTTTACTGGCAATATTTTCAATTCTAGGGGTCATACGATTTGAAAAAAGATAAGCACATATAAAAAGTGAAAGCATAATTAAAATATATTTTCCTTTTTTCATCATATCACCATTATAAAATATGTAAAAAAAAAGAAAGTAGAACAAATCTACTTTCTTTGATTTTAATAACCAGGTTTACCTAATAATTTGAACATATTTTTCTTATAAACTTCAACACCAGGTTGGTTGAACGGGTTTACTCCTAAGAAGTAAACTGACATTGCACATGACATTTCGAAGAAATAAACCATGTAACCAAATCCATAAGCATCCATTTTATCTAATGAAATAATGATGTTTGGTACATTACCAGTATTAACATGAGCATCGATTGTACCTTCACAAGCTCTTTTGTTAACATAATCAACTGATTTTCCAGCTAAGTAATTTAAACCATCTAAATCATCTGGATCACTTGGGATAATCATATCATTTTGTGGATTTTTAACTTCGAAGATTGTTTCATATAAAACTTTAGAACCTTCTTGGATGAATTGTCCTAATGAATGTAAATCTGTAGAGAATACAGCGCTATGAGGTAAGATACCTTTATTTTCTTTACCTTCTGATTCCCCATATAATTGTTTCCACCATTCAGCAACGTTATTTAATTGTAATTCATAAGTTACAAACATTTCTGCTGAATATCCAGCTTTATTTAATAATTGTCTTGCTACACCATAACGATAAGCATCATTTGTTTCGATGTTTGCATCGTTATATTTAACCATTGCATCTTTAGCACCTTTTAACATTTCATCAATGTCGATACCAGCCATAGCGATAGGGAATAAACCTACAGCAGTTAATACTGAATAACGTCCACCGATATCATCAGGTACAACGAATGTTACATAACCTTCATCAGTAGCTAATTTTTTAAGAGCACCTTTTTCTCTATCAGTAGTAGCTACGATTCTTTCACGAGCTCCTTCTTTACCATATTTCTTTTCACACATTTCTTTGAAGATTCTGAAAGAAATAGATGTTTCAGTTGTTGTTCCTGATTTAGAAATAACATTGATAGCGAAATCTTTGTCTTCAATATATTTAGCAACTTGATGAATATAATTTGAAGAGAAAGTATTTCCTACATAGATGATTTCAACTTTATCATCTGAATATAAACCATTGATTGCTTCAATAGCAGCACGTGCTCCTAAATAAGATCCCCCGATACCGCATACTAATAATACGTCTACTTTTTCTCTTAATTTAGCAGCAGTTTCTTTCATTAATTGAACTTCTTCTTTGTCATAGTTTTCTGGTAATTCAACCCAACCAAGGAAATCGTTACCAGCACCTGTTTTGTTTCGAATCATATCATGAATTTCTGCTACTTTTTCTTTGTATGATCCTAAATCTTCAGCTAATTTTGCTTTTGATAAATCTAATGTGATCATTTAGTTTTCCTCCATTACACCTTGTTTTAACCATTCTTCCATTGCTTGAGCTAAAGGTAAAAAACCTTTAGGTGTTTCTACAATTGGTTTTCGTGGATTTTTATAGACGAGTTTCTTGTCTTTTCTTCGAAAACGATTGTCAACAGCTTTCAAGCTTAATTTGGCGTGATTGCTAGAATGATCAAAATCAATGACTTTTACTTTCACAATATCATTAATATGCACATAACTGGCAATACTTTTAACGAATTTATCTGATATTTCTGAGATATGAATCAATCCTGTTGAATTATCAGGTAAAAGAGCAAAAGCACCATAAGGTTGAATACCGGTTATTTTAACATCAATGATATCCCCTCGTTTGATGAGTTTTGTCATTTGATTTCACTCCTTGCGGCACTATTATAGCACAATTTAAGCATATGTGTTGTATTTAATAAGGAAAAAATATAAAATATGGTAGGATTTATATGATATACTTAATAAGTAAAAAAGGAGTTTGCAAAAATGGAAAATATTGAAGAACAAATAAAAAATGTCATTCATAAATTAAGACCTTATTTACAAAGAGATGGTGGAGATATTGAATACGTAGATTTTAAAGATGGTATTGTTTATGTAAGAATGCTTGGAGCATGTGCTGGATGTACCATGATTGATGACACTTTAAAAGATGGTGTTGAACAAATCTTAATGGAAGAAGTTCCTGGTGTTTTAGAAGTACAAAATATTTCTAGTGCATTATAGTATAAATTTCTTGCATTTATAGAGAGTTTGTAATATTATGTTTTAGTCATTGGAGATATCATAAATTTTATTCGATTTCACAAACTTATTTTAGGTGATGAAAGTGAATGAAAGAAAACAACAACAAATCAAAATTGCTCATATTTTGAAAGATCTTGGTTTGGAAGATGATCTCATAGAGAAAATGACATCATTAAAAAAAGAAGAATATCAATAAAATAAAAAGGACTCTTATTAAGAACCATGAGATGAAGATCGATGAAGTGGTGGCAACCCTATATGTTAGAAGGTGCCTTTACTGAGCAAGTTTATTCTTGAACAATAAGAGAAAGCTTCCTAACGGCTTTCTCTTTAGGAAGCTTTTTTATTTGTTATTTAAGGAGGAAGAAAATGAAAGAAAGAATTTTATTTACGTCAGAATCTGTATCAGAAGGACATCCTGATAAAGTATGTGATCAAATCAGTGATGCCATCTTAGATGAATGTTTTAAACAAGATCCTAACTCACGTGTTGCTTGTGAATGTTTTGCGACAACAAACTTAGTTGTCATTGGTGGAGAAATTACTACAAATGCGAAAGTAGATTATGAAGCTGTGGCAAGAAATGTTTTAAAAGAAATCGGCTATGATGATGAAGCTAAAGGAATGGATTATAAAACATGTAAGATTGAAGTTGTCATGGATAGTCAATCAAGTGATATTGCTCTTGGAACAAATGAAGAAGTTGGTGGAGCAGGAGATCAAGGTATTATGTTTGGTTATGCGACAAAAGAAACAGAAGGGTATATGCCCCTTGCTATTTCAATTGCTCATCATTTAGTTCGTTACGCTTCAACTTTAAGACATGATGGAACCTTTAAATGGGCTAGACCTGATATGAAAGCACAAGTGACAATTGATTATACAGATGAAAAACCAGTAATTGATACTATTTTAATGTCCATTCAACATGATGATGATTTTGATGAAGCAGAATTTAAAAAATTCGTTAAAGAAAACATTATGGATGCCGTTGTTAAAAAATATGATATGAATACAGATTATCGTGTTTTAATCAATCCTACAGGACGTTTTGTTATTGGTGGTCCTCATGGAGATACAGGTCTTACTGGAAGAAAGATCATTGTTGATACATATGGTGGATATGCACGTCATGGAGGAGGAGCTTTCTCTGGAAAAGATCCAACAAAAGTAGACCGTTCTGCTGCTTATATGGCACGTTATATTGCTAAAAACGTCGTTGCGGCCAATATGTGTGATGAACTTGAAATCCAATTATCTTATGCAATTGGTGTAAAAGAACCAACATCTATTTATATTGATACAAAAGGAACTGAAAAAGTACCTCATGATGTGATTCTTGAAGCAATTAAACAAGAATTTGATTTAACACCAGCAGGAATTATTCATACCTTAAATTTAAGAACACCAATTTATAAAAAGACAGCTTCTTATGGACACTTTGGTAGACCTGAAGCAAATTTACCTTGGGAACAATTAGATAAGGTAGAAAATTTAAAAAAATATATGTAGAAAAAGGCTCATGAATTGAGCTTTTTTTATTATGTGTATTTTTTAAGCAGGATAAAAAAGCATATTAAAGTAGGAATTTAGAAAAGTTTATAGTATAATATAGTTATCAAAAAGGAGGAATTAATTATGAAAATTACATTAAGAGGAAAGAACATTGAAATTACTGAAGCAATTGAAGAAAAAGTCAGTGAAAAATTATCAAAATTAGACAAATACTTCATTGTAAGTGAAAATGTTGAAGCCAAAGTACTTGTAAGAACTTATCCTTACGGACAAAAAATTGAAGTGACAATTCCTACTGAATATGTACTTTTAAGAGCAGAAGTTGTGGATCAAGATTTATACAATGCAATTGACTTAGTTATCGACAAATTAGAAGGTCAAATTAGAAAGTATAAAACTAGATTAAACAGAAAATCTAAAGATAATAAACTTGCATTCAATTTAGCATCAATTGAACCTTTAGAAGAGGAAGAAGAAGACGTATTAGTAAAAACAAAAACAATTACTCCAAAACCAATGGATATGGAAGAAGCAATTATGCAAATGGAATTAATTGGACATTCATTCTTCGTATATCGTGATACTGAAACAGATGCTATTAGTATTGTATACCGTCGTAATGATGGAGATTACGGGCTTATCGAAACTGAATAGGTATGATGTAAAAACACTAACCAACTATAATAGGTTAGTGTTTTTTGAGACAAATTTGAAACAAATTTGAGACAAAATAGCTCAAGAAATGATGTATAATAATAGTGTAAAAAAATAGTCCAGAAAAACTGGGCTATTTTTTATATAGATCACCTTGATAAACATCAAGTTCTTTCATTTTTTTATCAATATCATTTAAAATAGTTACCTTTTTAATGGACCATAAAGGAGCAATTAAATCATCGATTTTACCATCACCAGTCAATCTTTCGATAACGATTTCAGGTTTAATGTAACGAAGTTGTTCTACTACGATATCAATATATTCTTGACGAGAGAGCATGTTAAATTCATGATTTTCATACATTTGTTGAAGTTTTGTGTTTTTGACAACGAATAACATATGTATTTTAAGTGCTTGAATATCTAATTGACCTAAGGTTTTAGCTGTTTCAATCATCATTTCTTTTGTTTCAAAAGGAAGACCATTGATGATATGGACACATACTTCAAGGTTATATTTTCTACATAATGCTAAACCATCCAAGAATTCTTGAAAAGTATGGCCACGATTAATAAGTTTACTTGTTTGTTCATGGATTGTTTGTAAACCTAGTTCAATATAGACATCTTTTTGTTTATTGATGGTACTTAAATATTGAACGATTTCTTCATTTAAACAATCAGGTCTTGTAGCAAGGGCAATTCCCTTAACATCTTCTTTGTTTAAAAAAGGGGCAATCATTTTTTTTATTTTATCTAATGGACCATAGGTATTTGTATTGGCTTGAAAATAAGCAATATAAGCACATTCAGGCCATTTTCTTTTCATAACTTGAGAGATTGTTTGAAATTGTTTTTCTAAATGATCATGAACATTTCCAGCATAATCTCCAGATCCTGATGAACTACAGAAAATACAACCACCATAGCCTTTTGTTCCATCACGATTAGGACAGGTAAAATCAGCATTTAGTGCAACTTTAGCGACTTTTTGATGGTATTTGTTTTTTAAATAATAGTTATAAGTATGATAACGTTTGTTATCTAAAGAGTATTTAAATTGATTCATTTTATCACCGAAGCAATTATAACATAAGGAGTAAGAAAATGGGATTAGAGTTAAAGAATGTCACAAAAAAATTTAAAACAATTGAAGGAGAAAGAGTTATTTTTGAAAATTTGAATATTCATTTTCCTGATTATGGTTTGATTGCTATTACAGGAGAAAGTGGATGTGGAAAATCAACACTTTTACAATTAATAGCAGGATTGGATCAAGACTATGAGGGAAAGATTCTTTTTAATCAAGTAAAAATAGAAGATATTAAAGATTATCGACAACTTGTTATTAGTTTTGTTTATCAAAATTATCAGTTAATTGATTATTTGAGTGTTAAAGATAACTGTTTATTTTATTGTCACTTAAAAGGAATAAAGGTTGTAGAAAAACAGTTACAAGAATTATTAGAAATCTTTGAATTAAATGAACTAGTAAATCAAAAGGTAAAGAATTTATCGGGTGGGCAAAAACAACGCGTGGCCCTTATTCGTGCTTTATTATGTTCAAGTCCTATTATTTTATGTGATGAACCGACAGGAGCTTTAGATGAAATAAATCGTCAAAAAGTTTATCGTTTTTTAAAAAAAGCGAGTCAAAGACGCCTTATTCTTATTGTTTCTCATGATCAAAAAATTTCAAAATATACACCTTATCATTTGAATTTTGAATGTTTAAAACATCATTATGATTGGAACCATCAATTATATTCACGTTATGAAATAAGAAAAACAAAATGTGGATTATTGTTTAAAGAAATGATCCAAATGATTTTAAAAGATAAAAAGAAATGGGTGATGATGTTTGTTTCACAAATTTATATGGTACTAGCAATGACGCTCATTATTACTGGTTTAGAAGGATTTAATGGTTATTATCAAAAACAATATAATCAAGCAATAAATAATAATTTAGTTATGATTCAAAAGAAAAATCAAGAACCTTTTAAAGAAAAAGAAATAACAAAACTGAAAGGAAAATATCAATATCATTTAGATATAGGAAAGATTGAAGGTCTTAAAAACTTTCAATCTTTTTCAATTAACAAAAAAACAAAGCAAAATGAAGTTTATGTCAATCATGCTTTAATTACCAAAATAAAACAAAATAAACTTATTTATAAACTTAATCATCATCAATATACATTAAAAATCAAAGGAGTAATTCAAGATGATTATCAAGAACCTGTTCTTTATTATCATTCATTATCCAATGAAATAGCCCTTCAATGCATTGATGTTTCAACGTGTATTGTCTATGTTAAAAATCATAAATATATGAAAGATTATTTAACGCATTTATCAGTTCAATATCAAGGTATAGCACCTATTTATGAAGAATATGAAAGTTATTTTAAAGTTATTGATCTTTTTAAAAAGGTTAGTCTTGTTTTTATTTTTTTAAGTTTTATGATTGCAATCGTTTTAATGGGATATATGGTTTTATCGATGTTTTATGAAAATCAAAAAATATTTGCCATCATGCTTGCTAATGGTTATCAAAATAATCATTTAGCATTTTTTATTTTAAAAAAAATAAGCTTAATGATGATTTCAATTGGAATAGTTTCTTGTTTGGTTTCTAGTGGAGTTTTAAAAATTATTTCATTTTTTGATATTTCTAAAAAGATCTGGGGCATAAGTCATTTGTTTGTTTTACCAAGAGAGTTTCAATGGCCATTTACGTTATATCTCTTTTATCTTTTGGGATATATCGTGCAAGGAATTTTGTTAAGTCTATTTATAGTTTTAAAGATGAAAAAAATAAAAATGTATGAGTGTTTAAGGGAGGAATAGGATGTTAGAAATTAAGAATGTAACGAAGTCTTTTGATCGACCTTTATTCAAGGAGATGTCTATGACATTTCAAGAAACAGGGATGTATGTCATTGTTGGTAAAAGCGGTAGTGGTAAATCGACACTTTTAAATATTTTAGGAGGTTTGGATAATGAGTATCAAGGTGTGATTGAAATTGATGGACAAGATATTCGACAAATACCACATTATATTAGAAAATACATTGGTTTTGTTTTTCAACAGTTTTATTTAATAGAAGAAATGAATGTTAAAGAAAATGTAAATCTCATTTCGTATTTTAAAAGAATAATGATTTCTAAAAAAGAATATTATTTAGAACGTTTAAAAATAAAAGACTTACAACGTTATAAAACAGCAATTTTATCTGGAGGTCAAAAACAACGAGTTGCTATTTATCGAGGATTTATTGCTAAGCATCCCATTATTTTATGTGATGAACCAACAGGTGCTTTAGATGCAAAAAATAGTGAAGAAATTTTTAAAATATTAAAACAACTGTCTAAAGAAAAATTAGTGATTGTTATTAGTCATGATGAAATACTTGCTAAAAAATACCATGATTATCTCTATAAAATAGAAGATTATCAATTAAAATTAATTCATCAAAATCCAATAACTCAAAGAAAAAAACAAGAAGAAAAAACAAGTAAAAGATCTTTTTTACAATTTATATTGAAAGAATTGAAAATGACGTGGAAGAGTTCTTTTATTGTTGTACAAGTTTTATTTTTAGCACTTTTAAGTATTTTATTGACCCTCTCATTGACTCAATCAACACAAAAACAAATTCATCGGCAATTAGAACAAATTATTCCTTCAACAACCATTATGTTAAAAAAGAAAAATAATCAAATGATCAAGATGGATGATTTGAAACAAATTCAACATCCAGCAATTCAATACCGTTTTTTACAAAATGATCAGGTGGATTTTTTAGGAATCTCTTTTTCTGAAAAATATCAAACGAAAAAAACACTTTATATTTCTGATTATATTCAGCAACCACAAAAGAAAATTCAAGGAAGAAAGATAAAAAATGCTCAAGAAATCATTTTATCTAAATCTACTTATGAACAACTTTTATATTTATCGCATCAGAAGAATTTAATAAATAAAGATGTATATTTGTTTTTTGAATATCAAAATAGAATTTGTTTTTATAAAGTTAAAATTGTAGGGATTGAAAATAAAAAGACTTTAATGGAGACCGTTTATTTTAATGAATATGCAATGAGTCAAATGTTAAAAGAACTTTATCAAATAGAAGTAGGGCAAACTGCTTTTTTGCAAGTAAAAGATAAAAATATTTTAAAAGATTTAAAAAATAAATATCCTTTATATCAATTTAAACTTGCAAATAGTTCATTATCTTCAAGCATCGATGAAAAATTTCAACAAATTGAATGGATCCTTTATTGTTTTAGTTCTTTATCAGTTGTAACAGCCTGCTTTTTATTAGGTGTTGTTTTATATTTGATGGTCATTAAAAGAAAAAAATATTTTGCTATTTTACAAACATTGGGGGCTTCATTATGGCAGATGATAACTCTTGTTTTGTGTCAAGGTCTAGGTATTTCCTGCACAGCATTTATAGAAGCAATGATTGTTTTAAAAGAGTTATTTATTTTTGCTAATCAGTTGATTCAAAAAAGTATTTCAGATTTGATGGATGAATTTTTTGTTATACAAAATAATGTGCTTTTAGGTGTTTTTATAGGAGTACTTATTTTAACATTATTATGTTGTTTGATCCCAATTAAAAAAGTAAAACAGATAGAAATTATAGAAGCTTTAAAGAGTTAGGAAGTTTTTTATTGCATAAAGTATGTGATGTGGTATAATAGAAAAGCAAAATCAATGAATAGGAGTACTAGCAAATCCCCTATATTTAGAGAGTCAGTGGTTGGTGAAAACTGATTATAGTATTTGTGAACTCGCCTAGGAGATGTATTTTTGAATAAAGTAAAAAATATCGTAGAACTGCGTTAAAGTTTTGAGGTGCTAGAATTTTATTCTAGAACTAAGGTGGTATCGCGTTAAAATTGGCGTCCTTAGATAAGGACGCTTTTTTATATTTAAGGAGGAAAAATTATGCCGTTCGATCACACAAAAATAGAGCCAAAATGGCAAAAATATTGGGACGAAAACAAAACATTTAAAACAGATTGTTATGATGATTCAAAACCTAAATATTATTGTATGGATATGTTCCCATATCCATCTGGAAATGGTTTACATGTAGGACATCCTGAAGGATATACTGCAACAGATATCGTATCAAGAATGAAAAGAATGCAAGGATATAATGTATTACATCCAATGGGATTTGATTCATTTGGATTACCTGCTGAACAATTTGCGATTCAAACAGGTCATCATCCTGCTGAATTTACTAAAAAGAATATTGATGTTTTTAGAAAACAAATTAAATCATTAGGATTTTCTTATGATTGGGATCGTGAAATTGCAACAAGTGATCCAGAGTATTATAAATGGACACAATGGATCTTTACAAAATTATATGATCAAGGATTAGCATATATTGATGAAATTCCAGTTAACTGGTGTCCAGAATTAAAAGCTGTTCTTGCTAATGAAGAAGTTATTGATGGTAAAAGTGAACGTGGTGGATATCCTGTTATCCGTAAACCAATGCGTCAATGGGTTTTAAAAATTACTGAATATGCTGAAAGATTACTAGCTGATTTAGATGACTTAGATTGGCCAGAAGCAACAAAACAAATGCAACGTAATTGGATTGGAAAATCTATTGGTGCAAATGTTGATTTTAAAATTGATGGAACAAATAAAGTGTTTACTGTTTTTACAACACGTTGTGATACATTATTTGGAGCAACATACTGTGTTATGGCACCAGAACATCCATATGTTGAAGAAATTACAACAGATGCGCAAAAAGCAGATGTTGAAGCTTATAAAGAAAGCTGTGCAAGTAAATCTGACTTAGAAAGAACAGAACTTAATAAAGATAAAACAGGTGTCTTTACTGGAGCTTATGCTATCAATCCTGTAAATGGTAAAAAAATTCCAATTTGGATTTCTGATTATGTGCTTGCAAGTTATGGTACAGGAGCTATCATGGCTGTTCCAGCACATGATGATCGTGACTATGAATTTGCTAAAAAATTTGGTATTGAAATCATTCCAGTATTAGAAGGTGGAAATATCGAAGAAGAAGCTTATACAGAAGATGGTGTTCATATCAATTCTGAATGGTTAAATGGCCTTGGAAAACAAGAAGCTATTGATAAAATGGTAGATTGGTTACAAGAACATCATTGTGGACAAAAGAAAGTATCTTATAAATTAAGAGATTGGTTATTTTCAAGACAACGTTATTGGGGTGAACCAATTCCTATCGTTCATATGGAAGATGGTACAATGCGTACAGTTCCTGTAGAAGAACTTCCACTAGAATTACCAGCAACTAAAAATTTCCAACCTCATGATAGTGGTGAATCACCACTTGCTAACTGTGAAGATTGGTTAGAAGTAGAAATCGATGGACAAAAAGGGCGTCGTGAAACAAATACAATGCCTCAATGGGCTGGATCATGTTGGTATTATATTCGTTATATTGATCCACATAATAGTGAACAAATTTGTGATCCAAAATTATTAGATAAATGGTTACCAGTTGATTTATATGTAGGTGGAGCAGAACATGCGGTATTACACTTATTATATTCTCGTTTCTGGCATAAAGTTCTTTATGATTGTGGTGTTGTTAAATGTAAAGAACCATGGCAACGTTTAGTACACCAAGGTATGATTTTAGGAGATAACAACGAAAAAATGTCTAAATCAAGAGGTAACGTTGTTAACCCTGATGATATCGTTGCTAGTCATGGTGCAGATTCACTTCGTTTATACGAAATGTTCATGGGACCACTTGAAGCATCACTTCCTTGGTCAACAAATGGATTAGATGGTTCTCGTAAATGGTTAGACCGTGTTTATCGTTTAATGATTGAAACTGGTAAATTATCTGATGAAAATGATCATAGTTTAGATCGTGTATATCATCAAACAGTTAAAAAAGTTACTGATGATTTTGAAAAATTAGGTTTCAATACAGCTATTTCACAAATGATGATTTTCATTAATGAATGTTATAAAGCTGAACATGTTTATAAAGAATATGCTGAAAACTTTATTAAAATGCTTTCATGTATTGCACCTCATATCTGTGAAGAAATGTGGCAACAATTAGGACACAATGATTCAATTGCTTATGAACCATGGCCAACATATGATGAAAAAATGTTAGTTAGTGATACTGTTCAAATGGGTATCCAAGTTAATGGTAAATTAAGAGCTAAAATTGAAGTTGCTAAAGATGCAGATGATGAAGCTGTTAAAGAATTAGCATTCCAACAAGAAAACGTTAAAGCACATACTGACGGTAAAAATATCGTTAAAGTAATTGTGGTTAAAAATAAAATTGTAAACATTGTCGTTAAATAAAATATTACAAATGTTTAAGTAGAGATACGTCTCAAAAGCCTTGTAAAATCAAGCTTTTTGAAAAAAGTGTCTCTACTTTTTTATTTGCACATATTTCTATTTTTAGGGACGATTGGTACAAAATTGGTACAGTAAAAGGGTCATTTTGTACCAATTGGTATTACGACATTTGTGCAACATTGTTGTGAATCCATTTTGTAGGTTTGCAACCTATATAAAAAACGCCTCTGACTGCTTGGCTTTTTAAGCAGTTTTCTTTATGTAAAAAAAGGAGGTAATTATGGATAACGATAAAAGTATTAAAACATTAACAAGGTCAAAATTAAGACCGTTTCGATATCATCCTTATAAGGTAAAGGAAGATGAAGACATGGCAAATTTGGTGAACAGTATTAAAGAAGAGGGTGTCATTAGTCCAATCATTGTAAGAAAGGTTGGAAAGGATCTAGAAAAAATTAATGAAAAATATATTTATCAGAATACATGTTTTGAAAATAAACTCATCAAATATACAATGCTTTGAAAAAAGAAAGAACTGTTTTTAAGAAACTGTAAGATTGAAGCAACAAGTCTGTCGAGTTTAGATATTAAAGAAAGAATAGTCTTTCATAACTGTATATTTGACAATGTTAAAATTTCCAAATGTAATTTTAAAAATGTAGTCTTTTATAACTGCAGGTTTAATAATTCAATAATTGTAAATTCAATACTGGCAAACAGTTATTTTATTAACTGTAAAGGAATTGAGACAGTTGATTTTATGGAAAATAATATGCAGGGTGTCTCAGTAATTGGTAGCAAAGTTAATTTAAATGAGCTGGTAGAAAAACAAAACAGATTTGAAGATATTTTAATTCAAGAAGAAATGCTTGAAGTTCAACATGGCAATGTTGCCGTGTTGGAAGAAAAAAAGGAAGATGATCAGGAAATGAAAGAAGAAAATGAAAGACAAATTATAAAAAATGAAATCTATAGCAGTCAGGAATTGTCACAAGATTTTTTAAATAATAAGCTTTTTTATAAATGCCATTTTGTAGATTGTTCTGTAAGTGATAATGTAAAATTGAATGCTACAACAGACTTTAAAGAGTGTACTTTTTTAAACAATGATCTTCATTTTGATGATGTTGACAAAACATCGTTTGATGACTATATCTTTGAAAAAGTTTCTCTTAAAGGAAATTTTATACATGTATCCTTTGCTGGATCAAAGTTTAGCAATGTATCTTTTATTAGAAATTCTACATTTATTGCCTGTTTGTTTGATCATACAAATGCAATTGAATATTTTGATAATAATTTGATAAAGCTAAGCAATATTGAACTTGTTAAAAAGTCAAATGATAACGCTGAAATAATGAAAAAAGTAAATGAACTTTATGAGATATTAAAATCAGAAGATAAGGTATTGCAGCAGGAACTGATTGCAAAAACAAAAGTTGATGAGGAAGATGTTCTTGACTATATTTTACATTTGGATGATATGGAATACCTAAAATTGATTGCAAAAACGAGTAATCGAGTAGTTGAAGAAAAGATGGTTTAGATGTCAAAAAAATTAGATGAATTATTTGAAACATATGCCTATGATGCAAGACAGAAGACACAGCTTCGTTTGGCTGATGAAAAAGGACTTGATATTTCTAAAATGAAAGATCCAAGATTCAACTGGGAACAGATGCGAGAAATTTCATTAGCAATGGAATATGGACTGAATCCTGATACTTTATGTGATCCTGAAATCAATGCTGAATCTATGGAGAAGATTCGATATAGTCTGATGGATCAGCAAAGTGTTTTTGAAGATGCAAAAGAAGAAGTTAAAAAGAAACGTACTAAAAGAATTTCTTTAATCATTTTCACAATAGTATGTTCTTCTATTACATGTATTGTTTATTTAATGAACAAAGACACAGTTGATAAGTACATTGAACCAGTACCGTTAGAATTAACAACAGATAGAGTAACTGTTGAATATGGCGAAGATATTCATTTCATGGATTATGTAAAGTATTATGATAAATCTCAGCAATTAACAATACCTTTGAATCAAAAGCTAAATAAGATAAAGGATTATAAATTTGTTTATTCTGTTACGAATGGTGTTAAAACAAAAGAAAAAACATTGATAGTTAGCGTTGTTGATACAGCAAAACCAATAATTGAATTGACACAAAGTGAAATTACTCTTGATAGTGGGGAACAGTTTACACCAAAAGATTATATTAAAAAAGTAGAGGATAATTATGATCAGTTATCAGCTGATAATGTTGTAATTAAAAATACTGTTGATACAAATAAAGATGGTGATTATGAAGTCGAATATCAATTAAAAGATCAACACGGCAATGTTGCCATATCTACTTTAATAGTTCACATTAGAACAGTACCTCAAACCGAAGATAATACTGCTGTTAGAAATAAAGAAGATTCAACGGTTAAAAAGAATCAGGAACAGAGGGATAAATCAAACAAAGTAGAAACACCTAAGACAATAAATGTTGAACCGAAGATATTTTATATAAAAGATTACAACTATGATTTATCAGCCTGTAATCAAGCGGCAAGCAATTATATGAATCAAGTATTGAATAGTAGCAATATTAATATAAATGGTTATATAGAACCGTATCAGGAAAATGGTGGAATTGTTGGATATACTGTCTTATTTAAGTAAAATTTTAATGATTTTTTGATTATTTAATCTTAATAGTATGCCTTATCTTTCATAATATGTAATTGGTATATTTAAATTAAAAATGTATGAAAAAATGCATGATAGTACTCATTTGATTAAACATATTTTATAAAAAATGTTATTATATTTATATAATTTATTTTTTAATTATCTTATCACAAATCATAAATTATATTGATTAAATCAACAGAAAAGTATTGTTATGACAAATTAATAGTAGTATTATATAGGTAAGGAAATAGCATTTAATTAATTGAAAAAAGTAATATAGTTTTTATGATATTACATTTAAATGATATCTTATCTGAATAACACTAAAGAAACTGCTAGGAAAATTGATTTAGAAGAACTAAAAGAATTATCTGTAGTTGGTGGGGATGATAATGGTGGAAATGTTTCCCCATATTCAATAAAGACTAGCTTAATTACTCTTACAGTTATTACGATTTCAATTACAAGTACATTCTCAGTTGGTGAAGCTTGCAGTTGGCCATGATAAGTTAGACATGTAATAAACAATAAAACATGTGATTTGATTTTTTATAAATAGAAGGGAGACTTCTATGTGGCATATATCTTTTATGGGTAATAAAAAAAATCAAGAATTCAAAAATGACGTTTTACCCAAAAATTCAAAAAAAATAACAAATAATTCTTTTTGGATCAATGGGAAATTTTTTTCTTTTATTCTAATAGCAACTATAATTTCATTTACATTTTATAATTTTTTTACCCACCCAATTAAAAACCATTCTATAATAGAACTAATATTATGCATTATAATAGGTATTATATTTTTGATTCCTATATTTTTAGTACACGAAATATTGCATGCAATTTGGTTTCCAAAAAAAGCAAAAAAAGAGTTATGGTATGAAATTAATAGAAATTCACTATTTTTATTTTCTTTTCAAATATATTCGAATTGCCCATTAAAAAGAAATAGATTTTTATTAATGCTTCTATTTCCAAATATCATATTAGCATTAATACCATTATTTCTTTGGTATTGTGGTATCGTATTTATTTCACCATTTATATCAAGAATTATAGGTAGTCTTTTAACGATATTATTTACTTGTGGAGCATCTGATTATTCATTATTTTTTGATACTGTTTTATGCACAAAAAAAGAAGATAATATAATAATTTTTAAAAATGAATTTTATTCAAGTAATACTACTTGAATAAAATTCCATATCTAGTAACTTTCTTGCAATACGATTTTTATTATCTTCTTATTTATTGTATTGAGGCTGTAACGGGTAAATAACTCATTATAGTTTCATAAACAGTAAAAGGCGGACCGAAGTCCGCCTTTTATGGTACATTAATTCTACCATGAAAACATACCAACAAGATTATACGGCATATCAGACATATGCGCTACTAGATTTTAATATTTCTTTTGAAAAAGATGTAACTGCTGATGATATTTCAAGAACTGTGATTAAAGTTACGGAAAGGATAGATATAAACAAGTTTGTTGCCTTCACTCATAGAAATTCTCACGGGTATGATGGTCTCATGATGCTCAGACTGCTTCTGCTTGCTTTTGCGGATAATGGTTATGCATCTACAAGAAAGCTTGCAGAACTATGCAGAACTGACATCAGATATATGTTCATCGCACAGAATCAGAAGCCTTCTCATCAGGCATTTCAGAGATTCATCCATGATGCTCTCATTATGTCTGTTGAAGAAATTTTCTATGAAATGAACAGAATCATGGATGATGAGCTTCCTATCGATACAGATGTATTATGCATTGACGGTACTAAGTATGAAGCCAATGCCAACAAGAACACATTCATATGGAGAAAAAATACTGTCAGACATAGGGAAATTTGAAACAGTATGGAATTAAAGAACTAAAAGAATTAAGAAATGTATTTAATGAAGAAATGGAAAGTAAAATAAAAAGCAGACTGATCTATATGCGAAATCTTAAAGAATTAAATGAAAGACTTCAGGAAAGTGAAAAGCTTGGCGAAGTAGTCAAACGAAGAGGAAATCAATATATAAAAGAAGACTGGAATGGATTTATAATTCAAGGATTGGTTGAAGAGTTATAAATGGAGTTTCTTGTAATATCACTAAAAGAACTTGTATTTAAAAGTTTTGCTTCACCGTCCATTGCTCGCATCGATACTTGATGGTATGTCCAATTTTCAACGTGCAAGAAACAGAATCCTATATTCTCAAAACAAATATGAAACTTACACAATGAATGAACATACAGACAGAATAAAACGTATAGGAAATCCTAGAGGAGCCTACAAAAAATAAAATAAAAATAGAAAACAAATAAAAGGAGGAAAACCAGGACCAGACATCATCCTAATTTTCCTCTTAAAAAAGCACTGAATATTTTAGAGGGGATACTGATTCCACATCAATATCACCCCCTAATAATTTAGAGCGAATTTCGCTAAAGCACTCGATTATTTAGAGCGTCAAAAAAACTTCATTTTTTTAAAATATAAATCTTATTATCTTCTTGATAAAAAAGTTCGTTATTTCTCATTTTTAACAATATAACAATAAAAAAATATATATCACTTGCCGACATTGCTAAGCTTGAAAAGCCAAAAAAAATAAGAAAAGTCATTAGAATCAACTTTTTTATAATGAATGATAAAAAAATAGGAATAATTGCCAAGACAAGCGTCGGAGATATTAACATTATTAGAGTTCTACACTTACTCATCTTCGCATCACTTTCAACAGATATTATCGGTTGTAAGTTCTTCATTTTGAATATTATTTTTTTTCTACTTTTTTTCGGATATGATAGCAAATGTATATATTCATGTACAATACTAAAAGGGAAAACAGAAATAAGCACGGCTCCAAATGCAGAAAAAAACAAGCCTATATCATTAATATAAAATCTTTTAATCTTTAAAAAAAATACCAATAGTAGCAATGTACATAACACAATGATCAACATACTAATATTTTCTGTTTTTTTGTTTATTTTAAGTATTTTAAAATTTCTATTATCATAAAACTTTTCTACCATACACATAAATCCTTTCTATTCATCTATACGAACTTGGAGTAGCGATTCGAATAGACGCGGGAATACGTCCAATTAACTAGCACTGCTCTGGACTAGTAGTAAAATATGAAATAGACACTAATGATACTAAAACAGTCGTAATGATAACGTTAGAAATAGAACATCTGGGTTCTGGATTTCCATCATTACCACCAACAATTGATAATTCATTCAATTCTTCAACGCTAACTTTTATCTTTGTATTCTATTCCATGGTTTTTTCCTTGGTTTCATCATGAACCTATTCCCTAGTACTATTATACAATTCTATGAGTATTTAATCTATCTAAAGACATAAATTATGTCGTAATTTTGCAAATTTGTAAACGTTCATCTTTTTTGTTCCGATTATATGTGTAAAATGTATCTTTTTTGCAAAATTTCCCTAAAAAAGCAAAAGAAGGCAAATTGGAAGAAACCAATCATTGTGTATGCTGTTTACAAGGATGTTTTGGAGAAGCGATGAAGGGCAACTTCACTTGTTTAGTAAATCCTAGATGTACAAGAGAATTTGAACATGATTTATCAAAAGCTGATAATACAAAAAATATTATGATTATTGGTGCTGATCCAGGTGGATTGCTGGCAGCTCGTATTGCAGCTCAAAGAGGTCATAATGTAACGGTTTATGATAAAGATACACATTTTGGTGGAGTATTTAGAAGTGCTGCTTATCCAATGGGAAAAGGAGAACTTTCTACTGTAATTTCTGCTTATAGAAAACAATGTGAAGTATTAGGTGTCACATTTAAAATGGGTCAAGAAGTATCTGAAGATACAATTAAAGAAGCTAGACCAGATACGATTGTTGTAGCAACTGGTTCAGTACCATTAACGCCACCAATTGAAGGAATCAATTCAGAAAACGTTGTAACTGCTTAAGATGTTCTTTATGGTAAAATAGATGTCAACCAAGAACCAGTTGTTGTTTGTGGTGGTGGAGAAGTAGGTGGAGAAACTGCTGAATTCATTGCACAAACAAATCATGATGTCACTATTTTAGAAATGAAACCAGCTATTATAACTGATATTGAAACTGATTGCAAAAACAAGCAGTCGTGTAGTTGAAGAAAAGATGGTTTAGATGTCAAAAACATTAGATAAATTATTTGAAACATATGCATACGATTCAAGACAAAAGACACAGCTCCGTTTAGCTGATGAAAAAGGACTTGATATTTCTAAAATGAAAGATCCTAAGTTTAATTGGGAGCAGATGCGAGAAATCTCATAAGCAATGGAATATGGCTTAACCCCAGATACTTTATGTGATCCTGAAATTAGTGCAGAATCTATGGAGAAGATTCGATACAGCCTAATGGATCAGCAGAGTGTTTTTGAAGATGCAAAAGAGGAGATAAAAAAGAAACGTACTCAAAGAATCTCTTTAACTATTTTTATAATGGTATTTGCTTTTATTGTAAGTGTCGTTTATTTAATGAACAAAGATACAATTGATAAATACATTGAACCTGTTCTTCTAGAATTAACAACTGATAGAGTAACTGTTGAATACGGTGAAGGTATTCATTTTATGGACTACGTAAAGTATTATGATAAATCTCAGCAATTGACAATACCATTGAATGAAAAATTGAAAAAAGTAAATGATTATAAATTTGTTTATTCAGTTACGAATGGTATTAAAACAAAAGAAAAAGCACTTATAGTTAGTGTTGTTGATAATATAAAACCAACAATTGAATTGATACAAAGTGAAATTACTCTTAATAATGGAGAACAGTTTAATCCAAAAGATTATATTAAAAAAGTAGAGGATAATTATGATCAGTTATCAGCTGATAATGTTGTAATAAATAATTCTGTTGATTCTAATAAAGATGGTGATTATGAAGTTGAATATCAGTTAGAAGATCAACAAGGCAATGTTGCCATATCTACTTTAATAGTTCACATTAGAACAGTATCTCAAAACGAAGATAATACTGCTGTTGGAAATAAAGAAGATTCAGCAGTTATAAAGAATCAGGAACAGAATAATAAATCAAACAAAGTAGAAACACCTAAAGCAATAAATGTTGAACCTAAGATATTTTATATAAGAGATTACAACTATGATTTATCTTCTTGCAGTCAAGCAGCAAACAACTACATGAATCAAGTTTTGAGTAGTAGCAATATTAATTTAAGTTGCTATATAGAGCCGTATCAAGAAAATGGCGGAGTCGTTGGATATAAGGTTGTTTTTGATTGAAATATAAAAGATTAAAAAATAAGAACTAGCTAGAAATAGTGTATATATAGTATAATCTTTTTTGGTGATAAGTATGAACAAAAAAGATATTATTTTAAAAAATGCATTGGAAATATTTAATGAAAATGGATATGTAGGTACATCAATAAATGATGTTGCAAAAAAATCAGGTATAGCTAAATCCACAATTTTTCATTATTTTGAAAATAAAGAAGATCTTTTTAATCAGGTATTTGTAAAAAGTAAAATAGCTTTTTCAAAAACAAACAATCCTTTTTTGTTTGGGGCAAGTAATGATGAATTAATAGAATTATTAGAATTTCAACGTAATCATATTGAAGAATTAAAATTTTTTAATCAGTTTGAATATTCTAAGTATATATCAGATGATTCAAAAAAATTAGCACAAGAAATACACGAAGATACGATTAACTATATAAAAAATGAACAAAAAAATAATAGAATGGTTGATTTAGATCCTATATTCATTTGTATGTTTATAACAAATACTTTTGTTAGCAATTATAATCGGATTTTTATTAATGGGAAAATAGATCTTGACTATGCTCTAAAGATAAAAAGATTCATCGAAAAAGCACTTGTGATATAATTCACTTGAATAAACCGACCGTTCGGTCTATAATAAGTTTAGGAGGAATTTATTATGGAAATTAAAGAATTATTTGGTTTTGAAGGAAAGAATGTAGTTATTACTGGTGCGGCAAGTGGTATGGGAAAAGCTGCTTGTGAATTGCTGATTGAATTAGGCGCTAATGTTTATGCTGCTGATTTAAATCCTATTGATTTACCTGTCAAAAAAGCATTTCAAGCTAATTTAGGAGAAAAAGAAGAAATCGAAAAATTAGTTGATCAATTGCCAAATGACATTGTTGCTTTTTATTCATGTCAAGGTATTTCTCATTTTCCTGGTAGAGAATATTTAGTTTCAAAAGTTAATTTCTTAGGGCAAAAGTATATGACGGAATTACTTTTACCAAAAATTTCTGATTATGGAAGTATTACTTATATTTCATCTGTTGGTGGTTTTGGATGGGAAAGAAACTATCAAAACTGTTTAGATTTAATTAATCAAAAAACATGGGATGAATCAATGGAATGGTATAAAAACCATGAAGAGTTATTTATTGCGAAAGATAATAATGCTTTAGATTATACTTTTGCAAAACAATGTTTATTATCATATGTTAATGCAAAATGTATGGATAAACAATTTATTGGAAGATACATTAGAATTAATGCAATATGTCCTGGTGATACTACAACAGGATTGACAGATGATTTTAATAAATCAACTGGTAACGGTAATGCTGAAGCAGGTGCAAAAGCTATTGAACAAATTTTCTTATCAAGTTGGAATGGTTTTGCTGCTGAACCTAAGGATCAAGGCTATCCTTTAGTTGCATTGGGGAGTAAACTTTGTTCATACATATCTGGACAAAAACTTTATATCGATTATGGTTTAACATCATCCTGGACACATATGGGATTATGTGGTACATCAATGGGTTCAGCTCAAGAAGCGTCACAAAAAACAACAGAAAATAAATAATTTTGAGAGATTGTTTTAAAAATATAGTAGGATAATAAAGAAAAATCTAGCAAATAAATAGAAAAAGAATAATGAGACAGTATAACTGAAGCATTGTTCTTTTTTTTGTTAGACTTATATATGGAAAAATTCTATAGCAAAATAATTTAAAACATGAAAACTGTCTTTACAAGAAGATTTGGGTATGAAAATTACTATAAATTGAAGCATTAAAAAAGTATTAGAAAATTAGTAAAAATGATGCACGAAATTTAAGAGTTTTATCAGTATAGTGAAGGGATTGAAATAACCCTAGAGAGAACCTTGAAAATTGAATAAAGGCAATATCAATACATACCTGATTATTAAATCGAAAATAATGATACTCATGATTAGCCTTAATTCGAGCGTTAAAAGCGTCGCAAATATAGGAATCGTACAGGATAAAACAAATTGAAACCTGTTTGTTATTAAACAAGTGCTCTGTTAAAAAAGGTTATACAGAGATTGATATTTATAATTTGTACAGTTGAATATTTCAAATAATTCGTTCAACATTTTTTGAAATATCGCAATTTTGTACATTACTAATTTCTTGAATTTTTTCTTATGATTTAAACGAAGGAGGAAATTAATATGGATAACAATAAAGATGAAAAAATACTACTAACATTAAAGGAAGCAGCAAATTATTTTGGTATTGGAATTAATACATTAAGGAGACTTACTAATAAACATACCAATTTATGTATTTTTAATGGAAATAGAAGAATGATCAAGAGACCAACCATGGAAAAGTGGTTACTTAATCATAATGTTTTTGATTGTTAGGTGAAATGTTATGGGAAAAGATTTAAGGAATAAAGAATTAGGACTAGGCATAAGTCAAAGAAAAGATGGAGTATATGTAGCTCGTTTTACTAATAGAGCAGGAAAACGTATCTTTTTTTGTGATACAAACTTAAGTTTGTTGAGAAGAAAGTTTGAAAAGGCTAAAGTTGAAGATTATGAAAACAGAAGTGTTGCTAGTGGATCTTATACCTTAAAAGAATGGTACAACTTTTGGATAAAAAATTATAAAATACCGAATGAAGTTACACCTCAATATATAGAACATTTGAATGCGACATTTAATAAATATATTCTATTAAAAGATAGGGGAAATATTGATTTACGTGATCTGAGAAATATCGATATTCAATTAATGGTTAATGAAGCAAAAGAAAATTCAATTAGTGCATCTAGAAATTTATTATCTATATTAAAACAAATGTTGGAGTTGGCTTATGAAAATGATTTAATTGTAAAAAATCCAGCCAAAAGTGTACACATAAAAAAGCCTAAAAGGAAAAGTACTGAATCTATGTCTAGAAAAGATGAAAAAATGCTTTTAAAGCATATAAGTTCTCAACAAGTCAGGGATATGGTTTTGATGATGTTAAATACTGGACTAAGAATTAGTGAATTATTAGGTTTATCTTTTGATGAAGTAAATTTAGAAGAAAGGTATATTGAAATTGGTCATCAATTATCTTACAAAAGAAATGAAGAACGTGAATATATTTTTACGCAAACTAAAAATAAAAAGAAAAGGATAATTCCAATTAATGATGTAACATTTGAAATATTAAATAGAGTTATAAAAAAAAGAGAAAAACAATTAGGAAAAACATATAGAGGTAAGGGTGCCATAAGTGATCAATTAGTATTTGTTACAGTTTATGGTGATGCATATTGCCGATCTGGATTTAATAGTACTCTTAATTATTCAATAAATAAAACTTTAAAATCAGGGTATGAGTTTGAATGTCCAAGATTATCTCCACACATATTCAGACATACTTTTGCAACAAGATGTTTGGAGGCAGGTATGTCACCAAATACAGTAAGCTCATTGTTAGGACATGGAACAATTAGAATGACACTTTCTTATGTACACAATAGTCCAGAAAAATTCAAAGAAGATACGTCTTTATTGAATAGAATTTAACTGTTTTTGCTGGCATTGAGTTGGTATTGAGAAAATTTAATCTTAAAAAGCATTGATTTTATGGGTGTTTTTTTGATGATTCACCACATTCTTGTAAACATTGTCGTTAAATAAAATATTACAAATGTTTAAGTAGAGATACGTCTCAAAAACCTTGAAAATCAAGTTTTTTGAAAAAGTGTCTCTACTTTTTTGTGAATATATGTATTTTTTTTGGTGACAAATAAAATCTTTATAAGAATGTCATGAAATAATGATTAAAGCTTGGAAATTGTTAAATTTTTATTGTTTAAACTAACGATAGGTAGCAATATAACTAACATAAGGAAGTGAATGGATATGGAGAGGAAAGAAGAAATTATTCAGGCGACATTTATGTTAGCGTCTAAAAATGGAATAGACAATGTTTCAATGTCACAAATAGCGACGCAATTAGGGATAAAGGAACCATCATTGTATAATCATTTCCGTTCGAAGGATGAAATTGCAAAGGCAATGTATGATTATTTAAGAACACAAGCAAAAGAAAAACTAAAAATAACGGATCTTGATTATGGAAAACTTGTCAAAGATAAAAGTCTAGAAGAAGTTTTAAAATTAGCGGTTCATAATTATTGTAAGATGAGTACACAAAGTGAAATGTTTTCATTTTATAAAATCATTTATTCAACACGTGCTACAAATTGTATGGCTGCCCAAATTATGTGTGAGGAAACAGAAAAAATGCTTTTAGAAACAAAAAATCTTTTTTATGCATTACAAGTTCATCAAAAAATATTTGTAAAAGACATTGATCAGGCAGCTATCTCTTTTACAATGACAATACATTCTTTGATTGATTATCAATTAGATAGGAAAAGTTGCAGGAACTGGACTAGGAATGTCTATTGTCAAAAAGCTTGTAGATGTAATGAATGGAAGTATTGAGGTTGAAACAGAACTAGGTAAGGGAACGAAATTTACCCTGATTTTACAACACAAGGTTGCTGATAATAATTTATTTTTGACAAAGATAGATATGTCTTTAGTTGATGAACAACAAATTTTACAAGGGAAACACGTTTTATTGGCTGAAGATAATGATTTGAATGCAGAAATAGCGATAATGATTTTAGAAGCTATGGGATTAATAGTTGAATGTATTGAAGATGGGATTCAATGTGTGGCTAAAATGGAACAAATGCCTGCTAAAAACTATGATTTGATTTTAATGGATGTTCAAATGCCTCATATGGATGGCTATAAAGCAACGGAAACAATTAGAGAATTATCTGATGAAGGAAAGGCTCATATTCCAATTGTTGCTTTAACTGCTAATGCTTTTGAAGAAGATAGAAAAATGGCAATTTCAAAAGGAATGAATGATCATATCGCTAAACCAATTGATGTAAAAAAGGTTGAGGAAGTTATTATTTCTGTTTTAAAATAATATTTTCAATAAAAAGAAAAAGGGTGTTATTTATCTAAAATCACATATTCTTCTCTTTTTTAGATATATTCATTGAATTTTTCTGCTTCTTTTTTTAAAATAAAACCATATCGAGGGGAAAACATGCAAAATAGTAAAATAACAATGAAAGAACTTTTATATAAAATGGCTTGTTATCAAGAACTATATCCAAATGTACATCTTTTTGAAAAAACAGATTTAAATCAAATGAACTCTAATTTTTTAAGCAGTACAATAGAAGCATTTCGTTTAAAAAAAGATTGTACAAAATTAGAATATTGCAAAGATAAACTTTATCATGTCATTTCTAAATACTATGTTGTAGATCAAAAAGAATATGTAATGGAAATTATTTGTTGTTTAGACGAACAACTAGAGTTATCGCGACAAGAAAATAGCAATCTTATTTTAAAGTATTTGGGTAAACACGATGATTTTTATTTAGATGTATTAACAGGTGCTTATAATAGACGTTTTTATGAAGAAAAAATAAAACATCAAACAACTCCTGCAGGAATTGTTATGCTCGATGTGGATGATTTTAAGATTTATAATGATACATTTGGTCATGATTTCGGAGATAGGGTTCTTAAAATGATTGTTGAACATATTAAGAATTCACTTAGAAATCAAGACAAACTTATTCGCTATGGTGGAGATGAATTCATTATTTATTTGCCAAATATTGAAAAAGAAGATCTTTATTTAATTATGCAAAATATTTTAAAAAATATTCATCATGCAACAATCAAAGGGTATGAAAGTGTTCAATTTTCTATGAGTGCAGGGATTACAATGTATCAAACAGGGACAATTGAAGAAGCAGTTTCTTTGGCAGATCATTTATTATACCACGCTAAAAGAAAAAAGAATTGTATATTTACAGAATTAGATCATCAGTATTATTCTGATAGAAATGATACTAAACAAACAATTCTTATTGTTGATGATTCTGAGTTAAATCGTGCAATTCTTTATGAAGTATTAAAAGATGATTTTTATTTATTGGAAGCTACAAATGGGCAAGAATGTATTGACTATATTAAACAATATGGTTCGGGAATTTCTTTGATTTTATTAGATATTATTATGCCTGAAATTGATGGCTTTGATGTTTTACAATGGATGGAACAAGAAAAATGGTTAGATGATATACCTGTTATTTTAATTTCAAGTGAAGATTCAGCAAATATCATTAATAAGGGTTTTGTGATGGGAGCATCTGATTACATTAAAAGACCTTTTGATTATCGAATTGTTTATCGACGTGTTTATAATATAATTAAACTCTACGCTAAACAAAAAAGATTAATGGATTTATTAAAAAAACAAGTAGAAAAGAACTAAACGTTATTAATGATTTTATCGTATTGAATTTGGAAAATATATTTGATTTTTATCATAATGTTTTTATGGACAGGATAAACATCACAGTGGTCAAACTTTAAGGTTTATCCTTTTTTCTGTAAATTATTTTGATTTTAAGAAGATGATATAACATTTGTGAAAATAATAGAATAGTTAAAAAAGTTGATAACCAACAGAAAAAGCCAAAAGTTGATTTCCTGAGTTATTTGTAGCTCAAGAAATCCTCAAGTTTTTCAATTAATTGAATTATAGCGATGCTATAATTTTTTTTATTAAAATCTTTGTTTAAATATGGTAAAATATTTTAAAGGAAGTTGGTGACGATATGAAAAGAAAAGCAATTTATAAACTTTCTTTTAAAGAATATTTAAAAGCAATGATGATTTTTATTGTTTTTATAATGATTTGTTCTATTTCGTTTTTCTTTTATATAAAAAAAGATATAGAAAATGAATCTGTTAATAAAGTGGTTGTTAAGACAGAAAAACAAACTGAAAGTTTAAAACAGTATATAGATATTCAATATCGATATCTTGAAGGTATTGGTAATCATATAAGTCAGCAAGATTTATTTTGCGAAGATAATATAAATTTAATTCATTCCATTAAAGAATATACAAAATTAGAAAATGTTGGAATTATTGATAAAAATGGAGAAAGTCATTATGATAATGGTGCCGTAAAGAATGTAAGTCATCGTGAATATTTTCAAGAAGCACTAAGGGAAATAGAGTCTTAAGTGCTCCACTTGAAAGTGTTATTGCAGGGAAGACACGTGTTATTATAGCGGTACCTATTTATGATCAACAAAAAGAAATTGTAGGAGTTATAGGTGGTAGCTATGATATCGAGGATCTAAATAAAATTGTTTTTAGAGGTATTTATGATGGAAAAGGATCGGCCTTTCTTGTTTCTAAAGAAGGGCAGTTGATTACTTATGATAATGCTGTTAAAAATAAAGATTTTTTAGCTTCTGAAAGTATTTATAGTTATTTTGCTGAATACAATGTTTTATCTCCGGATGATCTTCAAAGTTTAAAACAAAAATTTATTAAACAAGAAAAAGGTTATATGACTTTAAATCATAATAATAAAACATCTTATATGGCTTATTATCCATTAAAAATCAATGATTGGATCATGTGTTATAACATTGATGTAGATGTAGCACAGGAATCTTATACATTTATCATTTATGCTGAATATTTACTTTTTGCTTTATTTGTTTTTGCGTTAGTGATTTTGTTATTTACAATTTATAAAGTAAACAATAAACATCAAAAAAGATTATTAGAATTTACACGTATCGATGCATTAACAGGTATAAAAAATAAGGAAACATTGCAAAATGAAATTAGTACATATTTAAAAAATGATTCTTCTCAACAATTAGGGGCACTTTTTATGATCGATGTTGATAATTTTAAAACAGTAAATGATTTAAATGGCCATGTTATTGGTGATGAAGTTTTAAAAAACTTTGGCTCAATTTTAAAAGAGTCTTTTACAATAGAGGATATTGTAGGGCGTGCAGGTGGTGATGAATTTATTGTTTTTGTTAAAGATATTCAAGAGCATGGAAATGCGATAAATAAAGCCCAAGAAATATGTCAAAAGATAAGAAATATTGAAATTGACAATTTTAAAGGAACAATTTCTTGTAGTATTGGGATTGCCTTTTATCCTGAACATGGAACAACATTTAAAGGCTTGTATAATTTAGCTGATCAGGCTTTGTATCAAACAAAGAATCAAGGTAGAAATGGTTATACATGTTATACAAAATAATAAATTATAGATAAAAACTATCAAATTGATAATTTTTATCTATTTTTATTTATATAAATAGAAATGTATACTGTAGAACTAAGGGAGAGAAGAAAATGAAAAAATCTTATGTATATTTATTGACAACATTTATGTTATGGGGAAGTTTATATGTTGTCAGCCAATTTGTTTTAGGAAAGATTCCTACGTTTACAGTAGCAATGTTTCGCTATTTAATTGCTTTTATAGCATTAAGTTTAATCTCGTTAAAAAGTGAAAAAGAAAAAATAGAAAAAAGTGATTATAAATATTTCTTTATTATGGGATTTATTGGTTATTTTATTTCTGTTGATTGTCAACTTTTAGGAACTAAGATTGCCGGTGGATCAATGGCTTCACTTATTAATTCATTAAATCCAGTGATTATTAGTGTGATGGCAATGATTATTTTAAATGAAAAATTAGAAATGAATAAAATTGTTGGTATTGTATTATCGTTGGCTGGGGTTTATATGATTATAGGTACAGGAGCTAATATTCAGTTTTTAGGAGTTCTTATTTCTTTTATTGCAGTTATTGGTTGGGCTTTTATGTCTGTTATTTCAAGAAAGATTTCTAATAAATATAGTGCATTAACACTTACAAAAGTATCAATTTTGATTGCAACAATTTGTAATATCCCCGTGTCATTTTTAGAAGTACAAATGACACATCCTCTTATTCAAGTAGATTTAGGTGCTGTTTTAGGACTTGTTTATATGGGAGTTGTTTGTACGGCATTTACGAATATTTTATGGAATAAAAGTTTATCATTATTGCCTGCTAATACTTGTAGTGCTTTTTATCCAATTCAAACATTAACTTCTTCATTTTTAGGAGTTGTTGTTTTTCATGAGGTTTTGACAACTTCATTTGTATTGGGATCAGCTTTTATTATCGTTGGTGTTTTAATTAGCTTATTATTTAAAAAACGTACTCGAAAAGAAAAAGAAGTCCTAGTATAATCATATTAGGTGATACACATGAATTTATATCAATTACGTTATTTTACAACATTAGCACAAGAAGAACATTATACAAAGGCAGCTTTAAAATTACATATTACTCAACCGAGTTTAACGCATGCCATTCATTTATTGGAAGATGAACTAGATGTTGTGTTGTTTGAAAAAAAGGGAAGAAATGTTGTTCTAACAAAGTATGGAAAACTTTTTTTAAAAGAAATCGAGCCAATTCTTAATCGTTTAGATGATTCTATAGAAAATATTAAACAAATTTCAAAAGGAAAAGAAACTTTAAATATTGGTTTTGTAAGAAGACTAGGGATGAGCTATATTCCCCAACTGATTTCTTCTTTTCAAAATGAAAATGTGACCTTTCAATGCCATAGTGGTTTTTCTTATGATCTTATTCATGATTTAAAGAAAAATGATTTAGATATTGTTTTTTGTTCCTATGTAGATGATCAAGATATATTTTTTAAACCTGTTATAACACAAGAGTTTTATGTAATCGTCAGTCTTAATCATCCACTTGCTAAAAATGATGAAATTGATTTAAAACAAATAGAAGATCTACCTTTTATTACTTTTACTAAAAATAGTGGAATTCGTCCAATGATCGATCATCTTTTAGAAAAGGCAAAAATACATCCTCATATATCAATGGAATTAGAGGAAGATGAAGTCGTTGGTGGTTTTGTAGGTCATGATTTAGGGGTAGCGATTGTTCCTGATATGGCAGTTTATGATTTGTTGCCAATCAAAAAAATAAAAATTAAAGATATAGATGAAAAACAAACATTTTATATGGCTTATTTAAAGAATACACAAAAATCAAAAGCATTTCTTGAATTTATTGAGCATGTAAATTGTGATGTATTGTAGAAAAACAAGTCTTTTTTCTAAAATGGAAAGAGATTTTTTTTAATTGATTAAAAATGATACACTATCATTTGTAGTAGAGAAAGTCGTATGGAATATAAACTAATAGCTTTTGATATGGATGGAACATTATTAAATTCTAATAAACAAATTTCAAAGAAAACCCAAGAAGCAATTGCTAGAGCAGTTGCGCATAATAAAATTGTGATTTTAAATACAGGAAGAAACCCTGCAGAGCTTGAAGAATTTTATGATATTTTACCAGGTGTTCGTTATTTAAATTGTATCTCAGGCGCACTTGTTTATGATTTAAAAGAAAAGAAAGCCTTATATCAAAAAAGTTTTGATGAAGATATTTTGAAAAATATTTATTAAAAGAGTAACGGAAGTTACTTTTTTTATGCTAGGATAAAAACAAAGGAAGTGTTTAAGATGTTTAAAAAGCAAAATAACATGACGGTCATGGATTTTACAGGAATTTATGAAAATGAAAAGTTTTATAAACATAAAAATATTAGATGGCTTGATTTACATGAATTACAAGGTGTTTATGGTTATTGTAGTCAAGAAGCAAGAAGAACAATAGAAGCTAAAATAAGTAATCTATCTCCTGAAGGTATACATTTTATAGATTCTGGTAATTTTCATTATGTTAGTGAGTTTTGGATAGAAAAAATGAAACATGATTTTATTTTAGTTGTTTTTGATCATCATAGTGATATGATGCAACCGATGTTTGATGATATTTTAAGCTGTGGATCTTGGATTTTAAATAGTTTAGAAAATAATAAATATTTAAAAAAAGTGATTTTAATAGGTATTGATGAAAAACAGGTTTCATTGATTAAACGTCAAGATAAGGTTCTCTATTTAACAGATGATGATTTAGAAAATAGAGAAGTGTGGAAAAAAGTTGATGATTTATTACGTCAATATCCTTTATATATTTCAATTGATAAAGATGTTTTGAGTCAAAATGTTATTCAAACAGATTGGGATCAAGGTTCTATGCAACTCATGGAATTTAAAATATTACTCGCTTATTTATTTAAAAACAGTCAAACAATTGGAATTGATATTTGTGGAGAATGTGCTAATGAAGTAGGACAATTAAATGAAATTAAAGAAGATGATGCTTTTAATGAAAAAATACTTTCCTTTTTAAAAAAAGAAGAGGATTAAGTAAAAAGTCTTAATCCTCTTTTAAAGTATTATGAAACATATTTAAAAGTAATTCTACAAAGATTACAACAATCGATTGTAAATCAACAATTGATTGTTTTGATAAAGTATATCCTGGAAGAATAAGTGTATTTTCAATCAATAATTTAGGCTTTGGATTTAAAGTAATCATATACGTATTTTTAGAGGCGTTTGTAAGGTCAAAAAAACGAGAAACATTATTTTGATTACCTTCAATAGAAAAATAAATCAAAAGGTCATCTTCATGAATTGTATTATAAAGATGACTTGCTTGCATATAATCATAAGCAAAATAAGTATTAATACCTAAATCTTGTAATCCTAAAACTAAATGCTTTGCTGGTAAAGATGAATAATGAACACCAATGATATAGATGTTTTTGGTGTTTTTTATTTGTTTAATAAGTTGGTTGAGCTTATTTTGATCAATGTTATTGAATTGACGAATGACTGATAAATATTTAGATGTTAATTCATCAAATAGATTTTCAGAATTTACTTCAACATGTTCTTGATGCAAATAATGAAGCATGTCAAAACGAAAATCTTTATAACCTTTATAACCTAAAACTTGACAAAATCTTAAAATTCCAGAAGTTGAAACTTGACATAGTTCAGCAATTTTAGTAATCGTCGCTGTTTCAATAGCTGTAGGGTTTCGAACAATATAATCGTAAACTTTACGTTCTGTTTTAGAAAAATCATTTTTATGCAAGTGGATGGTTTCCATTAAGTTCATAGTCTCACCTCATGTTTATTTTATATAAAAATGATAAAATTGTCAAAATAATATGTAACTATTGACAAAAGAAAATAATAAGATTATGATTTGCTTGTAAAAATTATCAAAATAAAACGTAAAAAGTTACAAGGAGACTATTATGAAACAATTACCAGAAGGATTTTTATGGGGTGGCGCAACTGCTGATTTCCAATATGAAGGAGGATTCAATGAAGGAGGAAGAGGACTTTTATCACATGACTTTGAAACAGATGGATCAATGGAAAATCCAAGACATCATACATTTCAAATGCCTGATGGAACAATTTTAAAACCAAGAAGTTCATTTTTCTATGCTGATCCTGTTCCTAATGAAGCAAAGCCAGTTTTTTTAGATGATGAATATTATCCAAGTCATCAAGCGGTTGATTTTTATCATCATTATAAAGAAGATATTGCTTTAATGGCAGAAATGAGATTTAATGTTTTCCGTTTTAGTATTTGTTGGAGTCGTATTTATCCTTTGGGAGACGAAGAAACACCTAATGAAGAAGGATTAAAATTTTATGATGAAGTTATTTCGGAACTTGAAAAACATCATATGGAACCACTTATTACTATTTGTCATGATGAAATGCCAATGCACTTAGCTTTAAAATATGGTGGATGGTCAAATCGTTTTGTTATTGATTGTTATGTAAAATATTGTAAAACACTCTTTGAAAGATATGGAAAACGTTGTAAATATTGGTTGACATTTAATGAAATCAATGCTGTTAGAGGATTTGGGCCATGTGGAACAAAAGAAAGTGATGGAAAAGTGAGATATCAAGCAGATCATCATATGTTTGTTGCTAGTGCTAAAGCTGTTATTTTAGGACATCAAATGATGCCAGGTAGCATGTTTGGAACAATGTATGCAATGAGTGAACTTTATCCAGCAACGTGTAAACCAGAAGATATGTTTAAACGTCTTCAAGCAAGAAGAGAAAACTGGTATTTTATTGATACGATGGCAAGAGGTTATTATCATCCTTATGCTAAAAGTGTGTGGAAACATCATGGCTTTGATTCATTAGAAATCACAGAAGAAGATAAAGAAATTTTAAAAGAAGGACAATTAGACTTTGTTTCATTTTCTTATTATCGTTCAAATACAGTAAAAAAAGATGATCCATGGTTTAATGTTGGAGGTTCTTCAAATCCTTATTTAGAAAATACACCTTGGGGATGGCCTGTTGATCCACTTGGGCTTAGACATTGTATGAATGAAATTTATGATCGTATTCAAAAACCAATTTTTATCGTAGAAAATGGTATGGGAGCTATTGATCAAGCAGATGAAAATGGATATGTTGAAGATGATTATCGTATTGATTACTTACAAAAACATTTATCAGCTATGGCTGATGCGATTAATGAAGATGGTGTTGAATGTTTAGGATATACGATGTGGGCACCAATTGATCTTGTTTCTTTATCAACTGGAGAAATGAAAAAACGTTATGGATTTATTTATGTTGATATGGATGATAAAGGAAATGGAACTTTAAAACGTACAAAGAAAAAATCATTTAATTGGATGAAACATATTATTGAAACAAATGGGGAAGCCCTTGACGAAAAACTCTAGCAATCAGCTAGAGTTCTTTTCATTATTGACACTTCTTTATAATTCCTATAATATTAGTAGGAAAAGAGAGGTACCTTATGATTTATTTAGACTATGCAGCCAATACACCAATAGAAAAAGAAGTACTTGATACGTATTATCAAGCAACCATGAAATATTTTGCTAATCCTAATGCAAGTCATACACTAGGATTACAAGCAAAAGAAGTTATTGATCAAACAACAAAGCACATTGCTGAACAATTACATGTCTTACCTGAAGAAATCATTTATACATCAGGAGCTAGTGAAGCCAATAACCTTGCAATCAAAGGTATTTTAGAAAGATATAAACATCGAGGTAAACATGTTTTAATTTCACCTTTAGAACATAATTCAATTTTATCAAGTCTTACAAAAATGCAAGAAAATGGTTTTATTGTTGAAATGATTCCTTTAAAAGAAGATGGACAAGTCAATGTTGAAAAAATGAAATCAATGATTCAAGAAGATACGATTTTAGTAAGCGTTTGTAGTGTGGATAGTGAACTTGGAATTAGACAACCGATTGAAGAAATTGGAGAAGTTTTAAAAGATTATAAATATTGTTTTTTTCATAGTGATGCTTCTCAAGCAATTGGTAAAGTAGCTATTGATTATCAAAATGTTGATTTGATTACTATTGCACCTCATAAGTTTTATGGTATGTTGGGAACTGGTATGTTAATTAAAAAGAAAAAAGTTGGTTTAAAAACACAAATTGATGGGGGAAAGTCAACAACTGTTTTTAGAAGTGGAACGCCTGAACTGGCACATATTGTATCGATTGAAAAAGCTTTAAAGATTGCTCTTTCCAAACAACAAGAACGAGAAATTTATGTAAAATCAATCAATCATCAAATGCTTGAACAATTAAAACAATATGATCAAGTATTAATAAATCGTACAAAATATTCTTTACCTCATGTTATTAATATTTCCTTAAAAGGAATGAAAGCTACAAAATTTGCACAAATGCTCGATCAACAAGGTATCTATATTTCTACTAAAACTTCATGTTGTCCTGTAGAAACACCTTCTAAAATGGTTTATGCGCTTTATCAAGATCGTCAAAGAGCGATGTCTTCTTTTAGAATTAGTTTATCGCATTTAACAACAGAAAAAGAAGTTCAAGATTTTCTAAAAATCTTTGATCAATGTTACAAGGAGTGCTTTGGAAATGGAAAAATATAAAGAAATAGAAAGAAGTATCATAAAAACATATCGTAAAGAAATTTGGTCTAAATTTATAAAAGCTGTTAAAAATTATCAACTTATCCAAGAAAATGATAAAATTATGGTTTGTATTAGCGGTGGAAAAGATTCTTTTTTAATGGCTAAGTGTATTCAAGAATTACAAAGACATGGGCGTGTTCCTTTTGAAGCTCATTATGTTGTGATGGATCCAGGATATAACAGTTATAATCGTGATTTTATTGAAGATAATGCAGATTTATTGAATGTACCTATTAAAATCTTTGAAAGTAATATTTTTGATGTGGTTTCAACAGTTGATAAAAGTCCATGTTATTTATGTGCAAAGATGAGAAGGGGCTATCTTTATAGTAAAGCACAAGAGTTAGGATGTAATAAAATTGCTTTAGGACATCACTTTGATGATGTGATTGAAACAATACTTCTTTCGATGTTTTATGGTTCTGAAATCAAAACGATGATGCCTAAATTACATAGTGAAAACTTTGAGGGATTAGAGCTTATTCGCCCTTTATATTTAGTAAAAGAAGAAAGTATTATTTCTTGGCGTAAACATAATGATTTGACTTTTATCAATTGTGCATGTCGTTTTACTGAAGGATGTTTTTTAATTAATGATGGAACAAGTAAAAGAAAAGAAGTCAAAGAACTCATTAAAACAATGAAACAAGTAAACCCAAATGTTGATCAAAATATTTTTAAAGCTTTAGATAATGTTAATTTAGATTGTATTTTAGGAACGAAAAAGGATAAAGTTAACCATAGCTTTTTAGAGGATTATGAAAAATAAAGAAATTATAAAAAAAGCTTTTGAAAAATCGATACCTATTATGTGTAGTTATCTTTTTGTATCGATTGCTTATGGAGTGATGATGAACGAAGCGGGCTTTTCTTGGTATGTAGCATTACTTGTGAGTTTTTTGATTTATACGGGTGCTTTTCAATTTCTTTTGATTACTTTATTAAGTGGGAGAACTTCTTTACTTACAATTGGTGTTACAGCTCTTTTAATGAATAGCCGACAACTTTTTTATAGTTTATCTTTTATAGATGTTTTTAATAAAATGAAGCAAAAATGGTATATGATTTTTACCATGACTGATGAAACTTATGCGGTTAATTGTAATCTAGAAGATCAAGATAAAGAACAAGTTATGTTTTATGTCGCACTTTTTTCAAGATGTTATTGGCTTATTGGAACTGTTTTAGGAGCGGTACTTGGTAATTTGATTCCGTTTGATTTAACAGGAATTGATTTTTGTATGACAGCCTTGTTTATTATTATTTTTATGGATCAATTAGAGAAAAATAAAGATCATTTTCCTGCTGTTGTAGGAATTGTTATCGCTATTATTTGTTTGATTGTTTTTGGCAGTCAAAACTTTATGTTACCTTCATTGATTATTTCTTCAATGATTTTACTTGTTAAACAAGGAGGAACATCTTATGAATAGTTATGTACTTTCAGCAATTATTCTTTCTGCTTTAATTACTTTTTTATTAAGAGCTTTTCCTTTTCTTTTATTTAAAGAAAAAGAACTTCCTAAATGGTTAGAAAAACTAGAAAAGCATTTACCAATGACTATTATGGCAGTTCTTATTGTTTATTGTCTAAAAGATTTAAAAACGCAATTAACAACACTTTTTATTCCTTATCTTTTAGCGTGTTTAACAGTTGTTTTTACTTATAAATGGAAAAAGAATACTTTTTTAAGTATTATTTTATCAACTCTTGTTTACATGATTTTTATCCGTCTATAGTTTGTTAAAAATATCACAAGCTATAGATTTTTTATTTTGGTAGTGCTATAATTATATTAACACTTAAAAATTGTATTTAAGGAGGAAATATAAATGGGATTTTTAACAGGTAAAACAGCAATTATTACAGGAGCAGGACGTGCTGTCTTAGAAGATGGAAGTTGTGGTTCTATTGGTTATGGAATTGCGACAGCTTATGCTAAAGAAGGAGCTAATCTTGTCATTACAGGACGTAATGTTAAAAAATTAGAAGCTGCTAAAGAAGAATTAGAAAGATTATATGGTATCAAAGTTTTAACAGTTCAAGCAGATGTCAATGCTGGTGCTGATAATGAAGCCGTTGTTAACAATGTTGTTAAACAAGCAATGGATACTTATGGAAGAATCGATGTTTTGATCAATAATGCGCAAGCATCAGCATCAGGAGTAACATTAGCTGATCATACAACAGAACAATTTGATCTAGCAATGTATTCAGGACTCTATGCAGCCTTCTATTATATGAAAGCATGTTATCCATATTTAAAAGAAACAAAAGGATCAGTTGTCAACTTTGCTTCAGGAGCAGGATTATTTGGAAACTATGGACAATGTTCATATGCTGCTGCCAAAGAAGGAATCCGTGGATTAACACGTGTAGCTGCTAATGAATGGGCAAAAGATGGAATCAATGTCAATGTGGTATGTCCTTTAGCTTGGACGGCACAATTAGAACAATTTGAAAAAGCATATCCAGAAGCCTTCAAAGCAAATGTTAAAACACCACCAATGGGACATTTTGGAAATAATGAATTAGAAATTGGGCGTGTCTGTGTACAACTTGCTAATCCTGATTTTAAATATATGACAGGAGAAACACTTACATTAGAAGGTGGACTTGGTTTAAGACCTTAATAATTAATCACTCTTAGGAGTGATTTTTTTATGTATTCTTTTATAATGAATATATAGGAAAGAAGGAATGGTTATGAAGTATGCATTAATTAATGGAAAAATTTTAAATGGTCATCAGGATATGGAAGTAGAAACAGGGAAAGCAATTTTTATTGAAAATGAAAAAATTGTGGCTATTGAACCTTATCGTAATTTAGATAAATCTTATCAAATTATTGATTTACAAGGAAAATATATTTTACCAGGACTCATCAACATGCATGTTCATCTTGCAGGAAATGGAAAACCACAAAAGAAACAAAAAGATAATGAAAAGACAGTTAAAATGTTGATGTCTAATCCATTGTCACGAAAAATTACGTATAAAGTGGTTTCTAATTTCGCTAAGATCGAATTAATGAGTGGGGTAACAACAATTCGTACAGTTGGAGGAATTGCTCATTATGATTCTAAATTAAGAGATGAAATTTTAAAGAGAAAAGTTATTGGTCCAAGAATTGTTGCCAGCAATGAGGGAATTTCTGTTCCTCATGGTCATATGGCAGGATCAGTCGCCATTGCTGCCCATAATAATGAAGAAGCTCTAGCTTTAGTGGATAAAGCAAAAAGTCAAAATGTTGATTTGATTAAACTTATGATTACTGGTGGGGTTTTAGATGCAAAAGAAAAAGGTGTGCCTGGCGAATTAAAAATGCCTCCTGAAATGGTAAAAGCTGTTTGTGATAGAGCGCATCAACTTGGTTATAAAGTAGCTGCTCATGTTGAATCATCTGAAGGGGTACGAGTAGCTTTAGAAAATGGTGTTGATTCGATTGAACATGGAGCAAAATTAGATGATGAAATGATTGCTTTATTTAAAGAAAAGAAGGCTTTTTTATGTACGACGATTTCACCAGCACTTCCGTTTGCGTTGTTTGATCCAAGTATTTCCAATGTTTCAGAAATAGAAAAATACAATGGTGAACTCGTTTTCAATGGTATTATTGATTGTGCAAAGCAAGCATTAGAAAATGATATACCTGTTGTTTTAGGAAATGATGTAGGATGTCCATGGGTGAGTCAATATGACTTTTGGCGAGAACTTTATTATTTCCATAAATATATTGGTGTTTCTAATCGTTTTGCTTTATATACAGCAACTTCACTTGCTTCTAAATACGCTGGTCTTGAAAATATTACAGGAAGTATTGATGTTGGTAAGGATGCAGATATGATCGTTGTAAGTGAAAATCCTTTAGATGATTTAAAAGCTTTAAGATATGTTGAAAAAGTATTTACACGTGGTAAATTAATTGATTATCCAAAGGTAAAAATCAATAAAACAGTAGAAACAGAATTAGATAAGTATTTATAAGGAGTTAGTTATGAACAGAAAATTTTTCTTTTTTGACATTGATGGAACATTAGCAGTAGGAACACCAGGAAGACAATACATTCCTGAATCAACAAAAAAAGCAATTCGCATGTTAAAAGAACAAGGTCATTTTGTGGCTATTGCGACAGGAAGAAGTTATGCAATGGCAGTTGATCATATGAGAAGTCTAGGTTTTGAAAATATGGTGAGTGATGGTGGTAATGGAATTACAATTGATAATGAACTTATTACCATTAAACCATTAGACTATCAAAAATGTTTAAATCTCATAGATGAATGTAAAGAAAAAGGATTTATTTGGGCTATTTCACCAGATAATAAAACAAGAAGATTGGCACCGGATTCTCGCTTTTATGATTTTACACATGATGTCTATATGGATACTGAGGTTGTAGATGGTCTTGATCCTAGAAATTATGATCAAATTTTTAAAGTTTATGTAGCTTGTTTTGCATCTGAGGAACAGAAATTAGAAACACTAAAAGAATTACCTTGGTGTCGTTTCCATAAAGAATATTTATTTGTAGAACCAGGTGATAAATCAGTTGGTATTAAAATGATGGTTGATCATTTTAAAGGTGATTATAAAGATATCGTTGTTTTTGGTGATGAAAAAAATGATTTAAGTATGTTTAGAGATGAATGGACAAGTATTGCGATGGGAAATGCTATTGATGAATTAAAAGAAAAAGCAACTTATGTAACTACACCATGTGATCAAGATGGTATTTACAATGCTTGTGTACATTTTGGGTGGATCCAAGAATAATTTCATTTTTTCTAAAAAAGTTGAAAAACTTCAAGACTTTGTCACGCATTTATTTATGTCACTTTTGAAAAGTTAGAAAAGATATTTAATTTAAATAGAAATTTTGATATGTGGTTGACTAATAAGACTTTTCATACTGTTGGTTATTAAGATCATAAACAATATCTTCAATATCCTGCAACTTTTTGTAATGTATCAAAATCTTATGATAAAGGAAATTGCGTGGCAAGATATCATTTTTTACAATTTCCTAATGCTGAGTTTACGAAGAAATATAAGCTCATGCATATACTTCCACTTTAGGGAATTAACCAACTTCATGGAACACTTATTCATCAAGGAACTTGTGGAAACTGTGATAAGTGTGATTATTGTATTGTTGGTAGTAAAAGTCCAATGGCAAAGAAATACGAAATAGTAAAAGATGAAAACGGATTTTTAGTGAGTCAAAAGATTTAATGATATGTTGGAGGAAAATCATGGAAAAATTATTTTTTGATACAGAAAAAGATGGTTTCTATGGGACTTATTATATAAACCCCAAGGAATCTCATTGTGCAATGATTGGAATGTTTGGGGATGATCCTAATGATTATATGGCAAAGTGTGGTGCTAAATGGCTTCATAAAAATGGTGTCAATGTTCTTTGCATGTCACCGGGTAAGAAAGATTATAGTCATGTCAATTATCCGTTAGAAAGAATAGAAACAGCGATTCAATGGTTAAAAAATAACGGAAATAAAAAAATTGGTATTGTAGGAATGAGTACAACGGGGATGGATGCACTTGTGGCTGCTTCATTTTTTTCGGATATTACTTTGACCTTTGCACTTACACCAAGTGATTTTATATGGCAAGGATTTGAACAAGGAAATAATGATGGTTGTAAAGAATGGCCAATTCCCGGTGCATCAACACTTTCTTGGAAAGGGCAACCTTTAGCGTATATGCCATTTGTGTATGAACATCCAATTTATTGGCAAAAGGTTGAAGAAGAAACAAAAGGTTCTGGAGATATTGAACGAAGCACATGTTTATTCATTGATTCTGAAAAAGCAAGAGAACATACAGAGGAAGAAATGATTAAAGTTGAAAATATAAAAGGAAGTTTATTTCTTGTTGGGGCAGATGATGATTCTTTCTGGGAAACAGGAAAATATATTCGACGTATGGATCAACGTTTAAAAACACATCCTCACAGTTGTGAGTATACAACGCTTGTTTATGAACACGGAACACATTTTGTTTTACCAGAATCTTTACTTCGTAAAGCTTTACCGATAGGGCTTAAATTTGTTTTACGTTTTATTTTTAAAGCGGCTAAAGATTATCCTAATGAATGTGAAGCAACAAGAAAAGATATTGATGAAAAACTTTCAAATGCTTTAGAAAAATGGTGTAAAGAATAAAATTAAATGATGAGAATACGGAGTATATAGCTCCGTATTTTTTAAACTATGAAATTTAATAGTTACTAAAAAAAAGAATACCTTTAATTTATAATTTAAAAAAAGAGATTGAAGGTGATTTTTAGATGGCAAAATATAAGAAAAAATTAGATGACGATATACGTTGTCCTCTTGAATATGGACTTACCTTATTTGGTGGAAAATGGCGTTCACGTATTATCTGTGTATTATTCGCTCATAAAAAATTACGATATAGTGAAATTCGCAAAGAAATGTATAATATTACAGATGCAGTACTGGCATCAACGTTAAAAGATTTAATAGAAGATGGTCTTATTGGTTGAAAATCTTATGATGAAATTCCACTAAGGATCGAGTATTCTTTAACGGAAAAGGAGGTATCTGTTGTTCCAATTCTACAAAGTATTTGTAAGTGGTCAGGAATTTTTTATAAAGAAGATAATGAAAATGAAATGGTTCAATGTCAAAAATGTGATCACCATGGATAGGAGAAAGTATGTTAAAATATACAGAAGAAAAAATATTTACACAAGAACAAGTACAACAATTATTTTTATCAATTAACTGGGTTTCTGGAAATTATCCTAAACGCTTATGAATTCTTCAACGGTACTTATTGTATGGGATGGTGATTTTCTTGTTGGGCTTATAAGAGTGTTGGATGATACGGAAATGTTAGCGCAGATCCATTATGTTCTTGTTCATCCTGACTATCAACGAAAGGAAATTGCAAGTAAAATGATTGGCTATATTAAGGAAAAATATAAAGATTTTATGTATCTTGAAGTGATGCCAGAAGATAAAAATAATATGTTGTTTTATAAGAAAAATGGCTTTACGTTAATGGAAAATGAAATAGCAATGCAAATATGCAATGATATTCATGAATAGAATTAATAATGAAGAGAAAATACTTTTTAAAGTAGAGTACTCTTCATGTTTTTTGTTTATAATTAAAAGCATAGAAAAGGTTGACTCTCCCCTTAGGGGATAATCTATCATATAAAACAGAAAGGAATGTAACAATGTTAAAAATTGGTGAATTTTCAAAACTATCATATTTAACAATCAAAGCATTGCGCTTTTATGAAAAAGAGGGTCTTTTAATTCCTCAAAAAGTAGATCAGAAAACAGGTTATCGTTTTTATAAGACAAGTCAATTAACCGATGCAGCAATGATTAAGTCCTATAGACAATTAGGACTAACGATTGAAGAAATTAAAGAAATCTACAGTGGGGCAGATAAAAAGAAAATACTTATTTCTAAAGCAAAGATGTTAGAAAATCAAAAAAAAGACATTGAAGCATGTCTTTCTATCATTAATCATATTTTGGAAAGTGATGAAATGAGCTATCAAGTAACTGTAAAAGAAATACCTGAAACAATTGTTTATTATAGTGAAGTGAAAGTGAAAAAATACTCAGATATGATGAAAGTTATTCCAAGTCTAAAAAAAGAATGTCTAGAACTGAATCCAAAAATAAAATGTACAAAACCACCTTATGAGTTTTGTGAATATTTAGATAAAGAACATAAGGAAACAGATATCATGATTTGCCGTTATGAGGCAGTAGAAAGCATCGGGAAAGAAAGTGCTCGAATTAAATTTAAAAAACTTCCAGCGACAAAGGCATTAAGTCTTTTTTATAAAGGTGCTTATGATGAAATTGGTGAAGCATATAGTTTTCTTATGAAATGTGTAGAAGATAATGATTATCATGTAAGTGGTCTTGCTAGAGAATGTTATATTGATGGTATTTGGAATAAAAAATCGGTTGATGAATGGCTCACAGAAATTCAACTTCCAATTATTTAGGAGATTAGAAAAATGACTTTTGATTTTAAAAAAGAATATAAAGAATATTATAGACCTAAAAATAAGCCTGAAATTATTAATATTCCGCAATTTAATTTTATTGCGATAAGAGGTAAAGGAAATCCTAATGAAGAAAATGGCATGTATCAACAAGCGATTCATATACTCTATGCTGTTGCTTATACATTAAAAATGAGTTATAAGACGGAATATAAAATAAAAGGCTTTTATGAATATGTTGTTCCACCACTTGAAGGCTTTTGGTGGCAAGAAGATAAGAAAAATGTGGATTATTTACATAAAGAAAAGTTTCATTGGATTTCAGTTATTAGATTGCCTGATTTTATTTCTAAAAAAGATTTTGATTGGGCAGTAGAGAGAGCTTCTATAAAAAAGAAAATAGATTGTTCAAAAGTAGAATTTTTTACTTTTGAAGAAGGTCTATGTGTTCAAATGATGCATCAGGGTTCTTTTGATGAAGAAGAAACTACGGTAGAAATAATGAATCAATATCTTCAAGAAAAAGGCTATCGAAATGATTTTAATAAATCAAGATTACATCATGAAATTTATTTATCGGATGCTCGTAAAGTGATACCAGAAAAATGGAAAACAGTGATTAGACATCCAATATGTAAAATTGATAAAAAATATGAATAAAGGGTTATTAAGATAAATGTATTGCATCTTATGTAAGAAGAAGGTTCTTTTGATTTTGTATTTTTAGATGAAGGTATTGATATGATACAAGAATCACAACATACTTTTATAGACAGTATAAAACTATAAAAGAAGTAATTGATACAGGAACACTTATCATGATGTTGACTAAAGCAGGTGCAGTTCTTTATTTTGAAAAGAAAAATATCACAAAAAGTCAATATGAAGGAATAAGAGAAATATTTGAAAAGAACAATATACTTTGCAAAATGAAAAAAATTAATTTCTAAAGAAAAATTAGATTCAAGACTGTTGAAAAAATCAACAGTTTTTCTTTTAGAAGGCAAAAATATTATATATATGTTATGGTGATTATTGTTTTAATTATGTTAAATTTGAAGCATACATCTTATGACGAAAACTAACCACTTATGTATATGTTCTTTTAATAAATATGTTAATTAAATATAATTAATTATTATAGGAGGATTTATTGATGGAAATTAAGAAAAAATATATTATAGGAATTAGTGTTTGTGTCTTGCTGATAGTTTCTGTGTTCTTTATATTTAATCAGGGAAAAAGCAATGAACAAGTTGTTACAGAATATTTTGAATTTTTAAAAAAGAAAGATTATAAACAAATGTATCAAATGTTAGATCAAAAAACGGTTTATACACCTACACAGAAGTACTTTGTTGAAAAATATAAAGAAATCTATAATGATATAGGTGCAAATAATATACAAGTAAAAATATTAGACGAAAAAAATGATATAGTTAAATATCAAATATCCATAGACACTGTGGCTGGAATAATTGAATATAAAAATAAAATTGGAATTAGAAACGAACAAATTCAATTCAATAACAATCTTATTATGAAAGACTATAAAGATGGTTGCAAAATCAAAGTAACAACATATAATCCTGAAAAAAGAGGACGTATTTTAGATAGAAATGGCGAAGTACTTGCAGAAGATGAAAAGGGATATTCAGTTGGTCTTGTAAAAGGAAAGCTTAACGGTGAAAATGATTATGGACAAATTGCACAATATTTAGAAACAGATGTTGAGACTATTCAAAAGAAAATGAGTGCTTCTTGGATCAATGATGATTCTTTTGTACCCATTAAAACAGTTTCTGAAATCACAAAAAATGGTTTAATCTATAATGGTATTTTAAATATCAAAGGTGTTAAAATTTCAACAGTCAGTATTCGTACTTATCCTTATGATAAAGTAGCTTCACATATTATAGGATATGTTCAAAACGTTAATTCAGAAGATTTAAAAAAACATAAAAATGAAGGTTACAATTCAACTTCAGTAATTGGTAGAAGTGGTATTGAAGCGGTTTATGAAAAACAACTAAGGGGAAGTAGTTCAGGGAAAATAGATCTTGTTAATAAAAATGATAAAGTTATTGAAAATCTTTGTGCAATAGAGATTGATGAAGGCCCTCAAGATATTACTCTAACAATTGATATTGATTTACAACAAAGTCTTTATAATGAATATCAAAATGATAAAAGTGCATCTGTTGCTATCAATCCAAAAACAGGAGAAGTGTTAGCACTTGTATCAACACCATCCTATTCAAACAATGATTTTGTTTTAGGACTATCAACAGATAAATGGGATGCTTTAAATAATGATGTCCACCAACCTTTGATGAGTCGTTATAAACAAACCTATATACCTGGTTCATCTATGAAGCCTATTACGGCAGCTATTGGTTTAGAAACAAAGATCATTGATCCTGATAAGGATTTGGGTGCTAAAGATAAATGGCAAAAGGACTCAAGTTGGGGTAATTATTATGTAACAACATTACACGCTCCTTCACCTAATAATTTAAAGAATGCAATCACATATTCAGATAATGTTTATTTTGCAAGAAGTGCTTTAAGTATTGGAAAAGAGAATTTATTCAAATACTATAAAAATTTAAAGATTGGTGAAAAGATTCCTTTTGAACTTGCTTTAAATAGAAGTCAGTATATCAATAAAAATCAAAAAGTAAATGATCAATTCATTGCTGATAGTGGTTATGGACAAGGACAAATTTTGATGAATCCTGTACAACTTGCAAGTATTTATAGTGCCTTTGTTAATAATGGTTCAATTTATAGTCCACATCTTGTAAAAAAAGGAGAGCGAATGTGGATGCAAAGAGTTTTCAGTGATAAAACAATAAAAACAATCAAAGAAGATCTCATTAATGTTATTGCAGATGAAAATGGAACAGGGCATAGCATCTTTCATGATAATGTGATTCTTGCAGGAAAAACAGGAACAGCAGAAATCAAGCAAAGCCAAAGTGATACGACAGGAAAGGAGCTTGGCTGGTTTATAGTAATGACAACAGATAGCAAACAACCTATTTTAATAACAACATTGGTAGAAGACGTTAAGGATAGAGGTGGTAGTGGTTATGTTGTTGAACATACAAAAACACCTTTAGATTTATATCTTTCTAAATAGTATTATCATATTTTGTTTTGAAATTAAATGATATTTTTAAAATAGAAGATTGATTACTTTATTCCAAACAAAATCAACTAGGGAAATAAAAGATTACATGGATATGCACTTCAAAGATTGGGCAAAAATTTATAATTTAAAAAATCTATGTATCACATTAGAAGATAGCATGGTAAGGTTAGCTAAAAAGAAAGTAAAAAAACATGAAGTCTTAAAATCAAAGTTTCTCATAAAGGGAAACTTTTTTTAATTAATAATAATTATAAGTTTGCTTCTTTATTTATAGGAATTTATAAGTTGTATAAAAATAGAGAAAAAAATAAAAATCACTCAATTTTTACAACATGTAAGTTTGAATGATTTTTATATATTATTAATAATAAAGTTTAATATTAAATGAAAATTACATACTGTTATGGTAGAAGAGATAGAATGAATTCTATAGGTAATAGCACGCTAGTTTTTAGTACTTTTTATGCTTATGCTCAAATATATTATGACAATACAGGGAAATTAAAGAATCATGCCAATATATTATTATGGATCACGTGTTATTGTTTTTTGTATTATTTTTAAAAATAATCGTTGTGATAAATTCTTGAGAATTGGTATCAAATTTAAATTGTGCAAAACCATTATATTTTTTGGCGGCTTTTTGGATGTTAGTTAATCCAAAGCCATGATTATCATTATCTTTTTTTGTTGAAATAAATGATCCATTTATTTCGGTTGCATATACACAACTGTTAGTAATTTTAATAATTTGATATTGATTATTGGTTTTTGTTTGTATTTTTATATACCTATCTTTACATTCTTCACAAGAATTTATAGCATTGTCAATAATGTTAGCATAAATGGTATTTAAGTCCATGGCGTTGATAAAACTTAAATCTAAGGGCCTGATTTCAAAATACATTTTAATATTAAAAAAATAAATTTTATGCAATCTACTTGTTAAAACTAAATCAATGAATTCATCACCACTTCTAATATCAGAAAGCTCACAAGTTTTATTGTATAAAGAATCAACAAATTTATAAGCTTCACTATATTTTTTTAAATAAAGCATACTCTTTAATGTTGAAAAGTGATGCTTTAAATCGTGACGATAAGCTTTAAAATCATAAATACTCTTTTTTAAAGAAGTATAATATTGTTCATTTTCTTTTATTCGCATTTTTTCAAAATCAAGTTCTTTTTTTATTTTATTTTTTTTTATGGTTTCTCCAAAAATATAAAAAGAGATGAGATTTGATATGATCAATAAGACTAACGAGAAAATTGTTAAAGCTGAATTTTTAGAATTTATAATGATTTCACCATTGCTTACATAAATAAAAATAATTATTGATAATGGTTGAAAAGATAAGAGTAAAGAATCTTTAAGATCAATGTAATCTTCATCAATAATATATTTATATTTTTTAATTAGAAAAATAAATAAAAATAAAACAAACTTGCTAAAAAACATTTGTAAAAGTTCATTTTCATTTGCTAAAGGAAACAATTGAAAAAGATGATATGTAATTGATTCAGAAAAGATAGAAAGCCCTTCATAGATACTTAAAGAAAGTAATTTATAGATTAATTTTGAATTTGAAAATTTTAATATCAGTATTAAGTATGTAAAAAAAGAAATAGCAATATTTATTTGAATATTACTAAAGAAATTAGATAGACATTTTGTTAGAAAACATAATGTGTAGATGATGGTATATTCATGTTTATTATTGTTATTTGGTGAAAGTAGTGATTTATAGAAAAATGTAAAGATAAGTAGTTCAAGTACATTTGAAAAAAGTATCGTCGTCATCATAATGTATCTCCTAACATATTCATGAATTTTTCTTCAAATTCTTTTCTATATTTACGAGATAAATAGACAGAATCTCCATTTTTTAAAATAACAATATCTTTTTCTATAGAAGAAACATATTTTAGATTTACCAAAACACCTTTGTATGTCAAATAAAAATAATATTCATTTAATAATAACATCCATTCTTTCATTGATTTTCTGATGGTGATTGTAAATTTGTTTTTTAAATGGATTGTTGATAAGTGACCGGTCATATCGATATAGCATATGTCTAAAATATTAATAGTACACTTTTTTTGTTGATAATCGATGAGGGTTATTTGAGCTTCTTTTTCATTTTTTCTTATTTCATCTAAATATTCAAAAAGTTTTTGTTTGTTAATAGGTTTTACTAAATATCTAAAGGCATTGACTTCAAATGCTTCAATGCTATATTCAGGATTGATAGAACAAAAAATAATTTTTACATCTTTGTTTATATTATGTATCTCTTTAGCGAGTTGAATACCTGTTAAATCATCTAAAAGAACATCTAAAATAATATAATTAAAATCATCAATGCAGTGGAGCAGCTCTTTGTAGTCTTGATAAGTAAAAATTTCAAAAAAATAATTATTTTTTTTTACAATATTCTAATACTAATTTTTTGATTTGTAATAAATCATTTTTTTCATTATCACATATGGCTAATTTCATCTATGATCACCCTTTTTCTTTGCAAACTAAATATATCTTATTATTATCAATATTTTTTGGCAACACTCAATTTATTTATTTTAAATTCTTATGATTTTATGAGAAAAAATAATGTTTGACATTGGCATAAATATATAGTATGATGATAAGGCAGTAAATGAATAGCAGCACATAGAGGATTGAAAAAATGCGTTAATATCAAATGATTGCAAAGTACCTGGCTGCAATGGGAAATGCTTAATATTAACACTTATCGATTGATCTATGCAATGTTATTGCTTTATGCAAATAAAACAATACGGAGGAAAATTTATGGCACGTTATACAGGACCGCAATGGAAAATCTCTCGTCGTTTAGGATTCTCAATCTTAGAAAACGGGAAAGAATTAAACAGAAGAGCTTATGCTCCAGGTCAACATGGACAAAAAAGAAAAAAACAAACTGAATATGGATTACAATTAGCAGAAAAACAAAAAGTAAGACATATGTATGGAGTTAATGAAAAACAATTCCACAACACATTTAATCAAGCAGGTAAAATGGAAGGTATCCATGGTTACAACTTCTTATGCTTATTAGAAAGAAGATTAGACAATGTTGTTTATAGGTTAGGTTTTGCTTCTACAAGAAGACAAGCTAGACAATTAGTAAACCATGGTCATTTCTTAGTAAATGGTGTTAAAACTGATATCCCATCATACAGAGTAAACGTTGGAGATGTTATCGAAGTAAGAGAAAGATCATTAAATTTAGCAGTTATTAAAGAAGCTTTAGAAAACAAAGTTGCAACTCCAGCTTTCGTTGAAGTTGATACTAATAAATTAACTGGTAAATTAACTCGTTTACCTGAAAGATCTGAATTAAACTCAGAAATCAATGAATCATTAATCGTTGAATACTACAACAGACTTGGTTAATAAGAAAAACAGCTTTTATAGCTGTTTTTTTGTATATAAAGGAGAATTTATGAACGCAAAGCTCATTATTTATTGTAAGGAAAAGATTCAAAATTATGAATCATTAAAACAATTATGTTTGTTGATGAACATTGAAATAATTTTATTGAATGAACAGATGACACAAAATAAAGTTAAAGATATTTTAAATAAAAAGATTAAAAAAACAAAAAAGAATAATTTAGAACCAGCGGTTGTTGTTTTTTCAAACGTTGCATCTTTACAAATGGATCAAATATTATCAAAATTAAAAAATAATTCAACACTTTGTTTAAAAGCTGTTGTAACAGCAACAAATTATAATTGGACATTTGAAAAGTTAGTTTTACATTTACTAGAAGAATATCAAAAAAATAAATAAATCGTGTAGAATAGAGGTAGTAATTTTGGTATAATAGTAAAAGAATAATAAGGAGGTTTTTATGAACGAAAGTAGAATTTGTATTGCTCTTGATTTTAAGACAAAAAGTGACGTTGAAAACTTCTTAAAACAATTTGAGGGAGAAAGTCTTTATGTAAAAGTAGGGATGGAATTGTTTTATGGAGAAGGAATTGAAATCATTAAAATGATTAAAGAAATGGGACATAAAATCTTTTTAGATTTAAAATTACATGATATTCCAAATACTGTAAAAAGTGCCATGAGACAACTTGCTAAGTTAGATGTCGATATGGTCAATGTTCATGCTTCAGGTGGTATTGAAATGATGAAAGCTGCTATTGAAGGATTAGAAGAAGGCAAAACAAGTGGTAAAAGACCATTATGTATTGCTGTAACATGCTTAACATCTTTAGATCAAGATGTTTTAGATAATCAGTTACTTATTCATGAACCATTAGAAAATGTTGTATTAAAATGGGCTGAAAATGCAAAAGCTGCAGGATTAGATGGGGTTGTATGTTCACCATTAGAATCAAAAATCATTCATGATCATTTAGGAAAAGAATTTTTGACAGTTACACCAGGAATCCGTCTTGCAAGTGATAATGTCAATGATCAAAAACGTGTAACAACACCAGCTATGGCAAAAGAACTTACTTCAAGCTATATTGTTGTTGGTAGAACAATTACAGGAAGTCAAGATCCTTTAGCGACATATAAAAAAGTTTATCAAGATTTTCAAGGAGAATAGAAATGAAAAAAATTATTGCTAAAGATTTATTAGATATTAAAGCTGTCTTTTTAAGACCGAATGAACCATTTACTTGGGCAAGTGGTATTAAATCACCAATTTATTGTGATAACCGTTTAACTTTATCTTATCCAAAAGTAAGAAAAGATGTTGAACAAGGACTTGCTCAACTTGTAAAAGATAATTTCCCAGATGCAGAATGTTTAATGGGAACAGCTACTGCTGGGATTGCACATGCTGCTTTAGCTGCTGATATTTTAGATTTACCAATGGGGTATGTTCGTGGAGGAGCTAAATCTCATGGACGTAATAACCGTATTGAAGGTGTTGTTAAAGAAGGAATGAAAGTTGTTGTTGTTGAAGATTTAATTTCAACTGGTGGTTCTTCTTTAGAATGTGTTGAAGCTTTAAGAGAGGCTGGATGTGAAGTTTTAGGATTAATTGCTATCTTTACTTATGGTTTAGATAAAGCAACAGTTAATTTTGAAAATGCACATTGTCCATTTGTGACTTTATCAAATTATGATACTTTAATTGAAGTAGCAAAAGAACATGACTATATTAAACATGAAGATATGGAAAAATTAAAAGCTTGGAAAGTTGATCCAAGTGATGAATCATGGATGAATAAATAAGTATTTTTAGGGAATGATGGTTATTTAAAGCCATTGTTCCTTTTTTTTGTTTTTATTTGCAAAAAATAGTGGTATGATGTAAAAGTAATAGTAGGTTTACTTTTTGGAGGTAAGTATGTTTAAAAGTATTCGATATGTATTAAAAGAAAACTTTACAAATTTGTATCGTATATATTGTATTTCAAAATATGAATTGCTTTCTGATATGCGAGATTCAAGATTAGGTGTTTTTTGGAATTTTGCTAATCCAGCAATTCAAATTATGACGTATTATTTTGTGTTTGGTTTAATTATGAATAGAAAGGCTGTAGGAAAGATTCCTTTTATTCAATGGATGTTATGTGGGATGGTGGTATGGTTTTTTATTAGTCCATGTATTACTAATGGGGCCAATGCCATTTATGCTAAACGTAATGTCATTACAAAAATGAAATTTCCGGTATCCGTTTTACCAGCTACAGTTGTTGGAAAAGAATTGTTTAATCATTTTTGTTTGATGGCTATCTTAGTTGTCTTTTTGCTTACACAAGGGATCATGCCTTCACTTTATTGGCTTGAACTTATTTATTATCTTTTTGCAGCAATTTGTTTAACAATTTCACTTGCGATGATTACATCTGTTTTAAATATGTTAGCTCGTGATACAAGAAAGCTTATTTTAGCGTGCATGCGTTTATTACTTTATTTAACACCAATTTTATGGCCAATTTCACGTTTACACAAATATGGGTGGCAAATGACAGTAAGATATATTATGAAAGCTAATCCAATTTATTATATTGTATGTGGTTATAGAGATTGTTTCTTATATCATCATGGAATCTTATTTTATTGGAAACAAATGCTTTTCTTTTGGGTGTTTGTCATTGTGATTTTTACAATTGGTAGTATGATGATGTATAAATTTAAACATAAATTTATTGATATGATTTAGGTGGTAATAATGGAAGATTATGCAATTAAATTTGAACATGTTTCAAAAATATATAAATTAAAAAAGAAAAATGATGGTAAATCAAAAAGCTCAGTTACACAAAGATTCTATGCTTTAAATGATATTACTTTTACAATTCCTAAAGGAGAAGTTGTAGGAATTTTAGGAACAAATGGTTCGGGTAAATCAACATTATCATTGATTTTAGCAGGTATTTCACAAATTGATGAAGGTACAATGGATATCAATGGAGAACAGGCTTTAATTGCAATCAATACAGGATTGGATATGCAACTTACAGGGCTTGAAAATATTAATGTTAAAGGAGCATTGCTTGGACTTTCTAGAAAAAGAATTCAAGAAATTACGGAAGGTGTTATTGAATTTGCTGAAATTGGTGATTTCTTATATCAACCCGTTAAGAAATATTCAAGTGGGATGAAATCAAGATTAGGTTTTTCAATTTCACTTTATTTAAATCCTGATATTATCATTGTCGATGAAGCTTTATCGGTTGGGGATAAAGGATTTGCTCAAAAGTGCTTAGATAAAATGAATGAACTTAAAGATCAAGGAAAAACAATTGTCTTTATTTCTCACTCTTTGCCACAAGTAAGAGGATTCTGTCAAAAGGCTATGTGGATTGAAGGTGGACGTTTAAAAGAATATGGTGACGTTGAAGAAGTATGTGATGAGTATGCCGAATATGTTGATTTTTATAATAGTTTAAAGAAAAAAGAAAAGAAAAAATTAAATGATGAAAAATTTGCAAGTCGAATTGTTCAAAATCCTAAAATTGGTTTTTGGGAAAAATTATTAGATAAAATGAAAAGATAGGAGAGATAGGATGAAGAAAGTTATCACATATGGAACATTTGATTTGTTTCATGTAGGTCATTTAAATATTTTAAAAAGAGCAAAAGCTTTAGGCGATTATTTAATTGTTGCGGTAAGTAGTGACGCTTTTAATGCCCAAAAAGGTAAGAAAGCTTATCATAGTGATCAAGATCGTATGGCTATTTTAAAAGCTATTAAATATGTAGATGAAGTTATTTTAGAAGAATCATGGGATCAAAAAATAAAAGATGTTCAAGAACATGATGTTGATGTTTTTGTTATGGGTGATGATTGGAAAGGCCAATTTGATTTCTTAAAAGATTATTGTGAAGTAGTTTATTTACCTCGTACAGAAGGTATTTCTACAACTAAAATCAAAGATGATTTAAAAGATAAATTATAATAAAGGAGAGTTGTATGAAAATTAGTGTGATTGTCCCTTATGAAGGATATTATCAATATTTAAAAGATTGTTTAGAAAGTTTAAGTGAACAAGAAAATGTTGAAATTGAAACATTATTAGTGGGAAGTCAAGATGACCAAAAATTTCAACAATTAGTAGACACATATAAAGATAAAATATCTTTGAATGTTATTCCTTGTTCAATAGAAGAAGGCGTTGCTAAAAAAAGAAATCTTGGTTTAGAAAATGCAACAGGAGATTATATTTATTTCATTGATAGTGATGATTATATTATGCCTCAAACATTATCTTGTTTGCTTCAAGATGCTATGCAAAAAGATTTAGATTTAGTTGTTGGTAGAAGATGGGTCACATGGTTTAAAAAACAAGTTTTTGAAACTATGGGTGATGAAAAAAATGAAGAATTAAATTTGAAGGATAAAGATGATGATCGTAATCATAAATTCTTAGAAAAAGATTATTCTGACATAGATGATAGTGATGAACAAAGAAGAATTGATTTATTAATTAGAGCGAAAAAAGGGATTCGAAATATTTCAGTTTTAAATATTTTAATTAAGCGTACTTTAATTGAAGAAAATCATTTACGTTTTAATGAAGATTTCATTTATTATAGTGATTTACCTTTTGTAGAAGGACTTGTTATGTATGGGCATAAGATAGATTTCAATGACAAAACACTCTATGCAAAAAGAAAACATAATGATCCAATCAATACACCAGCTTTGTCGCAAATTAAAGATGAAACTAAATTTGATGAATTTATTAATGTCTATAAGTATGCTATTTCTTTAGTAGATAAAGAAAGTAGAATTCGTTATTATTTAGATTCTAAAATGATTAAATATTATAGTAATTTCTTTGCTAAGAAAATTAGACGATCTAAAGATGATTTTTGGAGAGATGAAAGATTTGATCAAATGTCTATTTTAATGCAGGATGTAAGAGATGATTTATTGAAAAATATGTCTCATTATCAAAGAAAGATGGTGAAACTTGCTAGAAATCATGATCTACAACAAACACAAAAAGTGATTGCTAAACATCTTGCTAAAAATAAGATGAAAAAGATATTAAAAAATAAAAATGAAATTAATAAGTATTTATATCGTCATAAATATATCAATGAACCAATTGAAGAAAATTGGGTCATGTTTGAAACTTTTATGGGTAAAAGTTATGCGGATTCGCCAAAGTATATTTATGAATATTTAGCTAAAAATTATCCAGGAAAATATAAATTTATTTGGGTTTTAAATGATCCTAAAGAAAAACTGCCTTATGAAGGAATCATTGTTAAAAGATTTACGAAGAAATATGCTTATTATTTAGCTAAATCTAAATATTTTGTTTTTAATATCAGACAACCTTTATGGTTTAGAAAAAGAGAAGGTCAAGTTTTCTTAGAAACATGGCATGGAACACCACTTAAACGTTTAGCTTTTGATCAAGAAGAGGTGACTGCAGCTTCTCCAACTTATAAATCTCAATTTTATCGTCAAAAACAAGAATGGGATTATTTAATTGCAGCAAATAAATTTTCAAGTGATATTTTTAAAAGTTGTTTTATGTATACCAATGGAACAATGTTAGAAATTGGATATCCTCGTAATGATTTATTGTATGCACCAAATAAAGATCAAATTGCATTAGATTTGAAAAAGAAACTTCATATTCCATTAGATAAGAAAACAATTTTATATGCACCAACATGGAGAGATGATGAATACTATGGGAAAGGGCAATATAAATTTAAGTTAAAATTAGATTTAGAAATGATGAAAGAAGAGTTAGGAGATGAATATGTCATCCTACTTAGAACACATCATTATATTGCAGATGCGTTAGATGTTACAGGAGTTGAAGATTTTGCTTATAATTTATCTAAATATGATGATATTACTGAAATTTATTTAATTTCTGATATTTGTATTACAGATTATTCAAGTGTTTTCTTTGATTATGCTAACTTAAAAAGACCAATGTTATTCTATACTTATGATATAGATAAATATCGTGATGTTTTAAGAGGTTTCTATATTGATATGGAAAAAGAACTTCCTGGTCCACTAGTTTATTCGACTAAAGAAGTAATTGATCAAATTAAACATCTTGATGAAATGAATCAAAAATATGCTCAACGTTATGAAGTATTCTATGATAAATTCTGTTCTATCGATGATGGAAATGCTTCACAAAGAGCAGTTGAAGCAGTTTTTAAATAAGGGGGTTACCCCTTATTTTTATAAGGAGGTTTAAAATGATTAGATTAATAAAAAATATCTTGGGTAAAACAATTAAGTTTATTTATCGAATAACTTATAAGTTAATACCAACTCATAAAAAAACAGTCTTGTTTATTGCTTTTCATGGTAGGGGATATAGTGATAATCCTAGAGCTATTTATGAATATATGAGACAACAAGATCAATTTAAAGATTATCGTTTTATATGGGCTATTAAGCACCATAAAAAGAAAAACATTTCTATTGAAAATGCTAAAGTGATTGAATATTTTTCAATTCCTTATTTCTTTTATCTTGCAAGAAGTCAATATTGGATTGCTAATTGTAAATTACCAATGTATGTTTTAAAAAAGAAAAATCAAATATATTTACAAACATGGCATGGAACACCGCTTAAAAAATTGGCTTTTGATATAGAAGTTCCTGAAGGAACTACTTTTTATCGAAGTGGCATGAATGAAGAAATGATGCATGAAACATACGCACAAGATGTTAAAAAGTATAACTATATGATTTCTCCAAGTGCTTTTACAACTGAGATTTTCCAAAGTGCTTTTAGAATTAATAGAGAAAGATTAATTGAAACTGGCTATCCACGAAATGATTTTTTAACAAACTATACAGAAGAAGATGTTTTAAATATTAAGAAAAAATTAGGAATTCCTCTTGATAAAAAGGTACTTCTTTATGCACCAACGTGGAGAGATAATTCTTATATAACCAAAGGGTATACTTTTAAATTAGAAGTTCACTTTGATAAATGGCAAAAAATATTAGGGGATGAATATGTTATTGTATTTAAACCTCATTATTTAATTGTTAATGATTTTGATATTGATCAATATCAAGGATTTGTTTATTTTGTAGAAGCTAATGAAGATATTTCTAATTTATATATTATTGCAGATGCTTTAGTTACTGATTATTCAAGTGTTTTCTTTGATTATGCTATTTTAAAAAGACCTATTTATTTTTATATGTATGATTTGATTCATTATCGAGATGAATTAAGAGGTTTTTATTTAGATGTTTATCATGATTTACCTGGAGATATTATTGAAGATGAAAACCAACTATTAGAAGAAATTAAAAAAGGTTACGATTATCAACGTTTAGATAAGTTTAATCAACGTTTTAATAATCATGAAGATGGTAAAGCTTCTAAACGAGTAGTTGATATTGTTTTTAAGTAGGTGCTAAGATGGGATTACAAAAATTAATATTAAATATTATTTTGGGATTTTTAAATATTTTTGTTAAGAGATTTAAAATAAAAGAAAATCAAGTTGCCTTTGTTTCTTTGGAATCTAAATATTTAGATTCTGATATGAAATTGATTTATGATGTTTTAAAACAAGATAAACAATTAAATCTCAAAAAAGTTGTTATTGAGTATGATCAACAAGGAATAAAACAAAACTTTTTATATATGCTTAATTGTATTCAACAGCTTTTTGTAATTAATACATCAAAAGTGGTTATTATAAGAGATAATAATTATGTTGTTTCGACGTTTAAAAGAGAAGGAGTTAATGTGATACAAGTATGGCATGCTTGTGGTGCGATAAAAAAATTTGGGAATGCACTTGCTAGAAAATATCCAATTAAAAATTATGATTATGTGATAGCAAATAGCTCTTATTGGAAAAAACCGTATAGTGAAGCTTTTTCTGTTAAAGAAGAAAATGTGGTTGTTACTGGTATGCCAAGGGTAGATTGTTTATTTGATGATAGTTATTTAAAAGCATCTAAAAATAAATTGTTAGCTAAGTATCCAATTTTGAAGGATAAAAAAATTATTTTATATGCTCCTACTTTTAGGGGAAATATCTACCAAGGTTTTTCAATGCTTCCATTTGATGGTGAAAAGTTAATAAATTCTTTTGATGAAAATACGTATCTCATTTATAAATTACATCCATTGTTAAAAAATGTTTGTCTTCCGCAACACCCTCGTATTATTGATATGTTTAATGAAGATACACATGAATTGTTTGCTTTAAGTGATCTCTTGATTTCAGATTTTTCATCGATTGTTTTTGATTATTCTATTTTAAATAAAACAATGTATTTTTATGTTCCAGATTTAAATGATTATTTAAAAGATGTTGGATGTTATGTAAATATAGATTTATTTCCAGGAAAGATTTGTAAAAATATTGATGAGTTGATTCAAGGAATACAAAAGAATGAAGTGGGAAATTTAGAAGCTTTTAAAAATATATTTTTTGAATATCAAGATGGTAAAAATACAAAACGTGTTGTTGAATTGATTTATGATATATTAAAAAAGTCTCTTTAATTAGAGACTTTTTAAATACGCTGTAACTTCAGTTAAATCTTTTAAAATTTTAAATGTTTTTTCTTCATATTGTTTTTCTGGATATTTCATATCAGGAATGCAAATTACTTTGATGTTTGCATCATAGCTTGCTTGAATTCCTGCTTCACTGTCTTCTAAAACAATAGCTTCATCAACATTAACGCCAAGTTTTTGACAAGATTTTAAGAAAACTTCAGGATTTGGTTTTCCTTTAGTAACTTCGTCACCACAAATAGAATCATCGAAGAATTCTGTGATTTTAGCTTGTGCTAAAATTTTATCTACACGATCACGATTACTTGAAGTAGCAACGATTGTTTTATAATTATTATCTTTTAAATAATGTAATAATTCAACAAGTCCTTTTTTTACAGGAACTCCTTCTGTTTCAAAACGTTCAGCCATTAATTGATGTACATCTTGAATCACGTTTTCAATAGGAAAATCATTTCCATAAACATCATAAAATCTTTGATAGATTCCTTTAATAGGTTTCCCTAATAATGTTTTATAAAATTCTTCATCCATTGTTAAATTCATATCTTTTAATCTTTCTTGATAACATTCAAAAGTCACTCTTTCGCTATCAATCATTAAACCATCCATATCAAATATTATTGCTTTAATCATTTTAGTATCTCCTTTTTTTATTATTCGTGATATATCATAGCATAAATCAAGGTGTTAAAGAAGCAATTATCATAATTTGAAAAACGACTCATAAAATTCAATAGGAGGTTATTTTATGATTAGTAGGGGAGATATTTATTATGCTGATCTTTCACCGGTTATAGGAAGTGAACAGGGTGGAATAAGACCTGTTTTAGTATTACAAAATAATAAAGGAAATAAATTTTCAACAACTGTTATTGTTGCCCCAATTTCGTCAAAACTCACCAAAAATCCTATTCCCACGCATGTCATTATTCGTTGTGATTCTTTAGAAAAGAAATCTGTTATTTTACTTGAACAAATAAGGACGATTGACAAAGTTCGATTTCAAGAAAAATTAGGTACTTTAGATGATTATTTTATGAAGAAAGTAAATGAGGCTATTAAAACAAGTTTGGATTTAAAATAGTTTTCATCAAATATAATATTTGTTATAATGCCTTTATAGGATGGTGAAAGAAATGAATATATATGATATCAAAAATAAAGCAAATGAAGTATTAAGACAACCTAATCAGTTATTTAAGGTTATTTTATATGTTGGTATTATTCAAGCTTTATTTTCGGCTTTATCAGGATTATTTGATGGCATTTTAGGAAGTATTATAAGTTTAATTTTAAGTATTTTAACAGTTACTTTGGGACATGGAATTATTGTAGCGTCTTTAAAGGTTGTTAATAATAATGGAAATTTAGTTGATGAAAAAGAAGATTCACTTGTAGGAATTAAACGATTTGGTCAACTTTTTCCAACATATTTTTTGTATAGAGTTGTTGTTGCCTTAGCGGGTATTGTTGTAGGGGTTATTGGAATGCTTTTGATGTATACAATGATTACAGATGCACAATTTTCAAATTTATCTCAACTTGTTTTGATGTATGTTAATAAATCAACGATTTCTCAAGATGAAATTGTTAATATTGTTGCTTCATTATCAAATGTGTTTTCATTTGTTTTTATACTCGTAATTATTATTTCGATTTTATCTGTTTATTTATCATTAAAATTTGGATTATTTAACTACATTTTACAAAAATATAATTATACTGGATTAACAGCCTTAAAAGAATCCAGTCGCTTAATGAAAGGAAATAAATGGACTTTGTTTAAATTAGAATTTTCTTTCTTTGGATGGATGATTTTAGCTGGTTTGGTTTCAGGCGTTGTGGCAATGTTTGTAGAAACGATTATGCCTATTCCTTTTTTAGCAACATTTATAACAGGGGTTGTTTCTACTTTCTTTAGTGCTTATTTTTATGATGTAAAGCTTAATACATGTTTTGCTGTTTTCTATGAAGAATTAGATTATGCAGATAAAAATAGTGTTGAGCTATAGTTGAAGGGATGTTTATGATGAATGAAAACTTTGCAGGAAAGATTAATGGAAAACAAAAAGCAATTGGATTTATTCTTTTATTTCCGTTATATTTATATGTCATACCAAGGTTTGCTAATTTTGGTATTTATCTTTTATTAAAGTATACAAATATTACAAGAGATACGACAATTTTAGGAATCTACTTAAATTTGATTTGTTCATTATTGAGTTTTGTTTTGGTTGTATGGCTTTTAAAAGATTTTTTGATAGATAATATAAAAAGATTTAAGGAACATTTTACAGATAATTTTGTTTATTCTATTACAATTGGTATTGTAATGATTTATGGAATTTCAATTGTTGCTAATATGATTATTAATTTTGTATTGGGTGGAGGATCAAATGATTCTGCCAATCAATTATTATTTGAAGATTATCTAAATAATGGTGCCTTATTGATGGCTTTTCAATCGGTTGTTTTAGCACCTATATTAGAAGAACTTTTATTTAGAGGACTTGTTTTTAGAAGTCTTAGAGATAAAAGTAAATGGTTAGCTATTTTTGCAAGTTCATTCTTATTTGGCTTTTTACACATTTATTCTGCTTTATTTGCTGGTGATCTATCGCAACTAATTTATTTGCTTTCCTATGGTGGAATGGGGTTTGCTTTTTCCTATGCTTATGAAAAAAGAAAAACAGTTTGTGTACCTATTTTAATGCATATGATCAATAATTTGGTTGCCATTATATTATTAGTTTTTATGTAAAACTCCGTATAGGAGTTTTTTATACTTTTATACCTTTTATTAGATAAGACCATGTTTTTTTACCAACGATGCCATCTACTTTTAAATTTCTATTATTTTGAAATTTCTTAACAGCTTTTTCGGTATTGATACCAAAGATACCATCAATTTTTAAGTTGAATCCTACAAAGTTAAGGCGTTCTTGAATGAGTCTTGTAATTTTTCCTTGGGCATCTCTTTTAACAGTAGGATACGTGCGAAAACCTTGTTTTTTAATTTCTTGATTTAAACGTTGCAACCAAGTATCTTCTAAAACAATATGATTTGAAGAAATAATTGTAGAAAATGGAAAATGGGTTCCTGGGCAATCTGTAGAAGCAACATCTTTATGTCTTTTAATGCTAGAAATGTGATATTTATTTTTTATATAAGAAACTAAATCAATTAAGGCATTGAGTTGTAAAGGATTCATTTCTTCTTTCATGAAATCTCCTTCAGCACAAATACCGATTGAATCATGATTTGCACCTTTAGCATGCGCTCCGATTGTATCTTCAGGTCTACCTTGATAAATCGTACCATCTTTTCTTACTAAGGAATGATATCCAATTCCACTCCAACCTTTTTTTAAATGCCACTGATGGATATCTTCTACACTACATGTTTTTGCTTGTGCATGATGCAAAATAATTTTATTTGTTTTATTTCTTTTGAACAATGGAGAAGCCCAGTTGTATTTTTTACGAATGATTTGCATAGTTCACCTCCCTATAGTACTTATATGCTTAAGATATAAGATGATATAGGTAAAATAAAAAATAGTTTATTAAAACTATTTTTGTACAAAGGTAATTACATCATTAGGTTGACAATCAAGAATCAAACATAATTTTTCAAGAGTGAGAGCTGTAATATTACTATTCTTTTTTAATCTGTCTAAAGTTTTATGATCAATACCACTTTTTAGAAGAACATATTGAGAAATCTGCTTTTCTTCCATTGTATGCCATAACGGTGAATAATCAATCATTGTTATGTCCTCCTTATATGTATAATTATATAGAATTATTCTTGCAAAAATATTGTGAACATATACACAATAACGTATAATATGATTTAGGTGATCAAAAATGGCAATGTATACTTTAAAAGGGATTGGTGAAATATCAACAGATGCTTTTGATGAAAAAATAACTTTAAGAAATCTATTACAACATTTTAGTTTTTATGATTTTATTATTGTAGATACAAAACAAAATATTCTTTTTCAATATAATTCAAATGATGATTGGTTTCATAATCTAATTAGTTTAAAGAAGTTTTATAATCAAGAAGTTATTACAGTATATAAAAAAGAAAATCATTTTTATATTTCAATAGATTTTTAAGAAATTTAATGATTTTCCTTGATTTTAAAAATAGATTGTATTAGAATATCATTGTTATCTCTCCGTAGCTCAGTTGGTAGAGCATCTGACTCTTAATCAGAGGGTCCACGGTTCGAGACCGTGCGGGGAGACCAATTGATAAAATGGCTTAAACACTAGGTTTTACTAGAGGTTTGAGCTTTTTTTATATCTTGTTTTAGAAACTTTGCTTGGTTAAACTAGGGCATATTAGGTTGAACTAAAAGTGTGCAAAAAAATGAAATATAATCTTATAACAAAATATTTAATGAAAAAAATGTAATTCTAAGTGAAAGTTCTACATTTTTTTATCATATATTTAATAAAATGTATGCTATAATTACAAAAGAGAGGGTGATTTTATGTTTTATAGTCAAACATGTGAAAATATAAAATTGATTATTTTTACGTTAGATGGTGGCTTATTAGATCTCAATAGACTAAGATATAATTATTATCGAAGTACATGTGAAACCTATCATAAAGTTGCTACTCGTGAAGATTTTTCTAAAATGCTTGGAAATATGAATACGATGTATGATCATTCTTTACTGTCTGATTATATTTCTGCTAAAGATTTTAATAGAATGGTTGAAAAGGATTTATTTGAATATATTAAATTAAAACCTAATATTAAAAGAGAAGGCGTTGATGAGTTGATTCAATATTGTAAACAAAAAGATATCAAGATTGCAGTATATACGACTCATAAAACAAAAAGAGCTATTCAATATTTACAACTTGCAAAGATCTATGAAAAAATTGATTTTTTAATTGGTGGAGATTCACGACTTAAACCTTTACCTGAAGTGGATGTTTTAGAGGTGACATGTCAACAAATGAACATTGATCCTTCTCATACAATGGTGGTTGCTAATTTTGAATCAATGGTTGAAGCGGCTAATCATTTACTTGCAAATGTTATTTACATGCCAGATTTAGTACCAGCCAGTGATAAGATAAAGGCCAGTGTTTATAAAACGACTAAAAATCATTTAGAAATTATGAATATGTTTTTATTTTCTAAGTATGATTCTGTGGAATTGTTTTCACCGCTTCTTGGAATGAATGCACAAATGGATTTAGAAACTTTGACACATACTCGAAATCAATTATTGGATAAATATAAAGATGATGAGCAATTAATTGCATTGGTTAATAGAACATATGATTATTTTAATGAAATCTTATCAAAACAATTTTTAATTAATGAGTTAGAAAAACAAGAAACAAAGAGATTTTCATTTGATGATGAACAAAATGATAATGTTCAAGGGGTTCATGATAAATTTAATGATGTTGTTTTAGAACAAGAGCAAGAAGATGAAATTTTACCTGATGAACAGGATGATACGTTTCTATTTTCTAAGGCATCTTCTTTGGATCCCCAAAGAATGAGTGAATTAATGGATATTATAAATGGAGATGCCGTAGATGAAAAAAGTCATGAAGAGAATAAAACAAATGAAGAAAATAAAAATAATACGATAGAACAAGAACATTGGTTAAATAAAGTAATTGATGTTGTTTATAATTTATTGATTTCGGTTATTATTGTATTTTTTGCTTTAATTGTACAAATTTTATTTCAAGGAAATTCTTCTAAACTTTCACAAATTATCAATATGATAATCGATGGTTATGTAGGAATTATAAATTTTATTTTTGGTGTGTTGTTTGATATTTTACATAGTTTTATAAGTGTAATACCATCATATAAAATGTTTGTTTATCATAATTCATCGCTATCATCAATGGCAGTAATTGCGTTATTGGCTATTATTTCAAATTTTATTTTAATAACTTTAATTAAGAAAATTGTTCAAATGTTGAAAAAAGACTAAAAATTAGTCTTTTTTTTAAAAAACTATTTACAAATGTAAAATTAGATGATATTATAAATGGGCACTGATGTGATGGAGACATACTCAAGAGGCTGAAGAGGCGCCCCTGCTAAGGGTGTAGGTCGGGAAACTGGCGCGAGGGTTCAAATCCCTCTGTCTCCGCCATTTTATTTGGTCTGGTAGTTCAGTTGGTTAGAATGCCGCCCTGTCACGGCGGAGGTCGCGGGTTCGAGTCCCGTCCAGACCGCCAAATAAAAAATAAACTGCTTATACAGCAGTTTTTATTTTATATATTTATCATTGTATGCTTTCATAATAGCGATGATTGTTTTAGAATCATGGATTTCATTATTCATGATTTTTTTATAGGCTTCATCTATTGGCATAGAGATAACGTCTATAAATTCATCTTCATCTCCTTCAAGGGGATTTTCAACTTTAAATAGACCTTTTGCTTCATATAAATGAATAACTTCATCACAATATCCTGTTGTTGGATATATTTCATTAATAAGTTCCATGGATTTACAACTATAACCAGTTTCTTCTTCCAATTCTCTTTTACCGGCAGGTCCAGCTTCTTCACCTAATTCTAATTTACCAGCAGGAATTTCTAAAGTATCTTTATTGTAGGCATATCTAAATTGTTTGACGAGCAAGATACAATCATCGACGACTGCTAAAATACCTACACCGCCATGATGTCTTATGATTTCTCTTGTTGCGAGCCTTTTGTTAGGACATTCTACCTGATCTTTATAGACTTTGATGATTTTTCCATCGTAGATTATTTCACTTTTAACTTTTTTTCCATCTTTTTTACCTCGTTTATATTTTATAATTCTATTATACGTTATTTTGAAATGAATAAAATAAAAAAAGTATGCGGGGGTGCATACTTTTTTTTCATCTATTATTTACGTAAGGATGATAATAGGGGGATGTTAGAGTGAATGCGTTTCACTTAACAAATATATTATAACACGTTTATTTTTAATGTAAAGGGTTTCATAAAAATAAAAGATAACTTTAGCTTAGTCTATGTTATAATGACGTTGGTGATAGAAATGAAAAAAATAGTAATTAAAGAAAATGATGCAAATCAAAGAATCGATAAATATTTAAAAAAATTATTATGTAATGCACCTAGTAATTTTATATATAAGATGTTTAGAAAAAAAGATATTAAAATTAATGGTAAAAAAGTAAATGAAAAATATATTCTACAAAAAGATGATATTTTAGAAATGTTCCTTTATGATGATAAATTTAATGAATTTACAAAAGAAAAAGATATTTATGATTTAAAAAGAGAATTTAAAGTATTATATGAAGATCAAAATATTTTAATTGTTGATAAACCAGTAGGTTTATTAGTTCATGGGGATGCTAAAGAAAATGTAAATACGCTTTCTCATCAAGTTTTAAGTTATTTAAAAGAAAAAGGTGAATTGGATGTAGGCAGAGAGAGTACCTTTACTCCAGGACCAGTCCATCGTTTAGATCGTAATACAAGTGGGATCGTTATTTTTGGAAAGACTTTAGCTGCTTTGCAGGATTTAAATGAAATGATGAAAAAACGACATCATATTGAAAAATCATATATGACGATTTGTAAAGGAAAGCTTACTAAACAACAAGAACTCGTAGGATATGTTAAAAAGATAGATAATGAAGATCGTGTACGTTTTGTTAAAAAAGATGATAAAGATGCTCTAATGATGAAAACAATTGTAAAGCCAATAAGAACTACAAATGATTTTTCTTTAGTTGAAGTTAAAATTATTACAGGAAGAATGCATCAAATAAGAATACATTTATCAAGTATTGATCATCCAGTTATAGGTGATCGTAAATATGGTGATTTTGCTTTAAATAAACAAATGAAACAACAATTTGGATTAAATAATCAACTTTTACATGCCTATAAAATTAATTTTGTTGATCCGTTTGGTTCACTTAGTTATCTAAAAGGGAAAAAAATTATTTGTCCTAAGCCAACACAATTTAAAAAAATTGAAAAAAGTTTATTTGAAAGCGTTCTCTAAATACATATTTTATTGTATAATTTAGCTATAGTTTTAGGAGGAAATAGAATGAAATATTATATCGGTATCGATTTAGGTGGAACAAATGTAAGAACACTATTAGTAGATGAAAATGGTGAATCTTATAGTGAAGTTAAAGGACCTACTGAATGTCAAAATGGTCCGGATTATGTATGTGATAAGATAATAAAACAAATCGAATCATTAGATACATCTGTATGTGGTGGTTTGCAAGGTGTTGAAGGTATTGGAATTGGTGCTCCAGGGCCAGTAGATACAGAACTTGGTATCATGATTATGGCAAGTAACTTACCAGGATTTGAAAACTACCCAATTTGTCATAAATTAAAAGAAAAATTTGGATTACCAACTTTTATTGATAATGATGCCAATGTTGCAGGTTTAGCGGAAGCTATATTAGGTGCAGGAAAAGATTATAAAACAAATTATTTTATTACTTGTTCAACTGGTGTTGGTGGAGCATTTGTTGTTGATAAAAAATTAGTATCTGGTGGTAGAGGTCACGCTGGTGAAATTGGAAACATGATTCTTGTACCAGGTGGTTATAAACAAGGTGCTTTAAATCCAGGAGCTGTTGAAGGAGAAATTTCTGGTACTGCTCTTACAAGAAAAGGAAAAGAAGCTAAAGGCGATTTAGTAAAACATGCAGGTGATGTTTTCAAATTAGCTGCTGAAGGAGATGAAGCTTGTCAAAAAATTGCTGAAGAATTTATTGATGGTTTCTCTACATTACTTGCTAATGTTGCTCATACTGTAGATCCACATTGTTTTGTATTAGGTGGAGGAGTTTTCAAATCTAAAGCTTATTTCTGGGATGAACTTGAAAAAAGATTTAATAGTAAAATTCATGTAGGTATGAGAAATCATATTCCTCTATTATTTAAAGAAATTGATGATTGTGGTGCAATCGGTGCTGCCATGTTACCAATGTCTCAATTAGATTAAAAAGAAATAGCCCCTTAAAGGGGCTATTATTGTGTCTTATTGTTTTACTTTAATTTTGTTTTTGATATAATACACGAGAAGGAGGACGATTATGAAAAAAAGAGTCGTTTTAGGATTAAGTGGAGGTGTTGACTCTGCTGTAGCAGCTTATTTACTTAAACAACAAGGATATGAAGTTATTGGCGTATTTATGCGAAACTGGGATAGCCAATTAAATAATGATATTTTAGGTAATCCCACAAATGATAACGATATTTGTCCTCAAGAACAAGATTATAATGATGCTAAAGCAGTAGCTAAACATCTTGGAATAGAAATTAGAAGAGTCGATTTTATTAAAGAATATTGGGATAAAGTTTTTACGTATTTTATTGATGAATATGCTAAAGGAAGAACACCAAATCCTGATATTTTATGTAACAAACATATTAAATTCAAAGCGTTTTTAGAATACGCTGAAGAACTTAATGCAGATTTTATCGCAACAGGACATTATGCGCGTGTTGAACATCATGAAGGTAAAGATTCAGTGATGTTAAAAGGAATTGATCAAAATAAAGATCAAACATACTTTTTATGTCAACTTAATCAAAAACAATTACAAGCTTCTTTATTTCCTTTAGGAAATATTACAAAACAAAAAGTTAGAAAAATTGCTGAAGAATTAGATTTACCGGTAGCTCATAAAAAAGATAGTACAGGAATTTGTTTTATTGGAGAAAGAGACTTTAAACAATTCTTACAAAATTATATTCCAGCAAAACCTGGAAAGATGGTTGATATTCAAACTGGTAAAGTGATTGGTGATCATATTGGAATTATGTACTATACGATTGGTCAAAGAAAAGGTTTAGGTATTGGTGGTTCAGGTGACGCTTGGTTTGTTGTTGGGAAAAACTATGATAAAAATATTTTATATATTTGTCAAGGGGACCAAAATGATTGGTTAATGTCTACAGGTGCTTTAATTACAGATGTTAACTGGATACCAAGTATTAAACCTCAAGAAGCTATTAAATGTAATACAAAGTTTAGATATCGTCAAAAAGATAATCCAGTAACTCTCACTTTTATTGATGAAAATACTGTAAAATTAGAATTTGATCAACCTGTTAAATCTGTAACTCCAGGACAAGCAGCTGTTTTCTACGATGGAGATGTTTGTTTAGGTGGAGGAACGATTGAAAAAGTCTATAAAGACGGAAAAGAGATTGAATATCTATAATGTTAAAATATACAGGATATATTAGAAAGATTCGCTATTATAGCGAATCTTCTCATTATATAGTTGCATTATTAGAAGTAGAGGAAGATCAGGAACTTTTAACAATGAATGGCTATATGTCAAATTTTAATGATTATGATAAATATGCTTTTTATGGTGATTTTGAAATTCATCCTAAATATGGTCAACAATTTAAATTAGATCATTATGAAATTGTATTGAGTACAGATGAAGAAGAAATCATTAAATATTTATCAAGTCCATTATTTAAAGGAATTGGTCCTACACAAGCAAAATACATTGTTGATGCATTAGGAGAAAATGCACTTTCTTTAATCAAAGAAGATAAACATCATTTAGATTTAGTTAAAGGAATGACAGTGGCTAAAAGAGAACTTATTTATGAAGTATTGACTTCTAATGATTATGATCAAGAAGTCACACAATTCTTTATGGGCCATGGTATTTCTTTAAGACATATTGGTATTATTCAAGAAACTTATAAAGAAAAAACATTAGAAATTTTACAAAATCATCCATATCAATTAGTAGAAGACATTGATGGTATTGGTTTTAAAACAGCAGATGAACTTGCTTTAAAAACAGGAGGAACTTTAGATAACCCAGATCGTTTAAAAGCAGGGGTTATTTATAGTATTAAACAAAGTTGTTTTTCATCAGGAAGTATGTATGTATTTTATGGTGAAATAAAAAAAGCTTTTCATAAAATTATTTATCATATTGATGATGAGGTTTTTGATGAATATCTCAATACTTTAGTAGAAGAAGGAAGAGTCATCAAAGAAGGAGAATATTATTATGATAAAGAGCTTTATGAAAGTGAAGAAATCATTGCAAATTTTTTACACAAAATAAATGATTATCCAGAAGAATTTTATGATGAAAATGAATTAGAAAGACTGCTTGATAACTATCAGGATAAATTTGGTATTGTCTATTCAACAAAACAAAAAGAAGCAATCGAGTACTTTTTAAAATATCCAATGATGATTTTAACCGGAGGACCAGGAACGGGGAAAACAACAGTTGTTAAAGCGCTGATTCAAATCTATCGAACACTTTATCCAGAAGATGCAATTTCTCTGGTAGCACCTACAGGAAGAGCAGCGAAAAGATTAAGTGAATTAACAGGTTTGGATGCTTGTACGATTCATCGAGAACTTAAATGGGATTTACATAAAAATTCATTTGCGATGAATCGAAATAATCCTTTAAGTAGTCAAGTTTTAATTATTGATGAGTTTTCGATGGTTGATAGCTTACTTTTATCTAAATTGTTTGATGCAAGCAGACGTGTTCATAAAGTGTTGTTTATTGGTGATTATCATCAACTTCCTTCAGTAGCACCAGGAAATGTTTTAAAAGATTTTATTGAAAGTCAATTAAAAGTTATTGAATTGGATGAGATTTATCGTCAATCAAAAGATTCAGGAATTGTGCAATTGGCACATCAATTAATTCATCAAGAAGTGAATGATTTATCATTGTTTGAACAATATAAAGATATTCATTTTTATAATAGTACCAATTTTGAAATTATTAAAAATGTGACAACAATTGTAAAAAAAGCAATAGAAAATGGCTATGATCAAAATGATATACAAGTTTTAGCACCAATTTATCAAGGTGTTGCAGGAATCAATGCTTTAAATTTGGCTTTACAGGAAATTTTTAATCCTAAGAATCATCAAGAAGAATATCGTATTGGACAGAAAGTTTATCGAGAAGGAGATAAGATCTTACAGTTAAAGAATAGACCAGATGATGATATTTATAATGGTGATATAGGTGTTTTAGTTGAAATTAACCGTAAAGATGGTTTTGAATATTTAGAAGATACGCTTATTGTTGATTATGATGGTAATTTAGTCGAATATACATCAAAAGATTTTATGACTTTTACATTGGCTTATTGTATGTCAATTCATAAAGCTCAAGGAAATGAGTTTAAAATTGTTATTATGCCTGTTTTAAATGATTATTATATTATGCTTAAAAGAAATTTGATTTATACAGGTCTAACAAGAGCTAAACAAGCTTTATTTATTTTAGGTAATCCACAAGCTTTTCTTTATGGTATAAAAAATATTTCTGATAGTAAAAGAAAAACAACATTAGTAAGTAAAATCAATCAAAATAAAAACGTTGAAACATATGAAGAATCTTCATATAATCAAGAACTTAAACAAAATATTACAGATTTTTTAAATGATGATGAAACTGTATAATTTTATAAAATAAAGACATACTCAAATAGAGGTGATAAAATGAAACGCAATAATATTATTATGGCATTAACTCTTACATCATTAGCACTTCTATTTAGTGAAACTGAATGTGGTTGCCATGTTATGGAAACAATTAAAGAAAAAATGTAAGATATTGAAATACTTTTGTATTTCGTGTATAATGCAAATAAATCGTTGAAAAAGATCAGTACTATATAGAATATTTTAGAGAGAACATGGTGGGTGAAAATGTTTATAGGATATATAGGAAAGCTACTTTGGAGAGTAATTAATGATTACCGTAGAACTGCGTTAAAGTTTAATTAAGGGCATGTATTTTTACATGAACTAGGATGGTACCGCGATAAAGTCGTTCCTAGATAAGGACGACTTTTTATATTGTCAAAAAAGGAGAAAAGAAATGAAACAATTAACAGGAAATCAAGTTAGACAAATGTTCTTGGATTATTTCAAATCTAAAGGACATATGATTGAACCAGGTGCATCACTTATTCCTCATAACGATCCAACTTTATTATGGATCAATGCAGGAGTTGCTGCACTAAAAAAATATTTTGATGGTAGTGAAAAACCAGCATGTAATCGTATTGCAAATGCACAAAAATCAATTCGTACAAACGATATTGAAAATGTTGGTAAAACAGCAAGACATCATACTTTCTTTGAAATGTTAGGAAACTTCTCAATTGGAGATTATTTCAAAGAAGAAGCGATTCCATTTGCTTGGGAATTTTTAACAAGTCCAGAATGGATTGGTTTTGATAAAGAAAAATTATATGTTACTGTTTATACAGATGATGAAGATGCTTATCGTATTTGGACAGAAGTATGTCATGTAGATCCAAGTCATATTTTAAAAACATATGAAAACTTCTGGGAAATTGGAGAAGGTCCAGGTGGTCCTGACTCAGAAATTTTCTATGACCGTGGAGAAAAATATGATCCTGAAGGTTTAGGAGAAAAATTATTCTTCGAAGAAATGGAAAATGATCGTTATATTGAAGTATGGAACGTTGTTTTCTCTCAATATGATTGTAATCCAGCGATTGATCGTAAAGAATATAAAGAACTTCCACAAAAAAATATTGATACTGGTATGGGACTTGAAAGATTAGTAAGTATTATTCAAGGTGGAGAAACAAACTTTGATACTGATTTATTCTTACCAATCATTCATGCTACTGAAAAATTAGCCAATGTTTCTTATGAAGAAAATAAAATGGCTTACCGTGTTATTGCTGACCATATTCGTACTGTAACTTTTGCTTTAGCTGATGGAGCAATGTTTGATAATGCTGGTAGAGGGTATGTTTTAAGACGTATTTTAAGACGTGCTGTTCGTTATGGTAAACAAATTGGTATTGAAAAAGCATTTATGTATGATCTAGTACCATTGGTTTGTGATATGATGAAAGATTTCTATGATTATTTACCAGAAAAACAAGATTTTATTTCAACAATGGTAAAAAAAGAAGAAGAAGCTTTCCATAAAACATTATTAAATGGTGAAAAATTATTAAAATCATTAATTGATAAAAATGAAAATGGAGAAATCAGTGGAAAAGATGCTTTCAAACTTTATGATACATATGGTTTCCCATTTGAATTAACATTAGAAATCGCTGAAGAATCAAATTTAACAGTTAATGAAGAAGAATTTAAAGAAGAATTAAAAATTCAACAAGAAAGATCTCGTGCATCACGTGATAACAATGAATCAATGGCAAGTCAAAAACCTGATTTAATGGCTTTTGTTGAACCTTCTACATTTGTTTATGATCCTACACCAATCCAAGGAAAAGTTATTGGATTATTCAAAGATGGTGTTAAAACAGATGAAATCACTGATAAAGGAGAAGTTATCTTTGATACAACTCCATTCTACGCAGAAATGGGTGGACAATGTGGTGATACTGGATCATTAGATAATGAGACAACACATGCAAATGTTGTTAATACTTTAAATGCACCAAATAAACAACATATGCATTTTGTTGAAGTAAAAGAAGGAGCTATTCATTTAGGTGATACTTTTACATTATCAATTGATCAACAAAAACGTCGTCAAATTACAGCAAACCATAGTGCAACACATATTTTACAAAAAGCTTTACAAGAAACTTTAGGTGATCATATCAGCCAAGCAGGTTCTTATGTTGATGATAAAGTTTTAAGATTTGACTTTACTCATTTTGAAAAAATTTCTGCTGAATTATTAAAAGAAATTGAAGAAAAAGTTAATCAAATTGTTTTTGAAGGACGTCCTGTTGTTATTAAAAATATGACAAAAGAAGAAGCTTTAGCATCAGGGGCAATGGCTTTATTTGATGAAAAATACGGAGATGTTGTTCGTGTTGTCAACATTGGAGATTACTCTATTGAATTATGTGGTGGTTGCCATGTTTTAAACAGTTCTGAAATTGGTTTATTTAAAATCGTTAGTGAAGAATCTGTAGGTAGTGGAATTAGACGTATTGTGGCACAAAGCGGTTTAGCTGCTTATAATGCAATGGTTCATGAAAAAGAAACAGTAGATACAATTGCTTCAACATTAAATCTTAAAAATAGAAAAGATGTTGTAAACAAAGTAGAAGCATTAAAAGAGGAATTAAAAGAAGCTAAAGTAGAAGTTGAACAATTATCAGCTAAATTAAATGCAATTCAAGCCGCTTCAAAAGCAAATGATATTGAAGAAATCAATGGAGTTAAAGTTCTTTATGTTGAAGAACAATTAGAAAATGCCAAAGCAAAACAATTAACATTTGATTTTAGAGATCAATTAGAAAGTGGAATCGTTGTTTTAGTTTCAAAATATGAAGAAAAATGTTCGTACTTTGTTTCTGTGTCAAAAGATTTAGTTGGTCAATATAAAGCAGGAAATATCATTAAAGCAATCAATGAAGTTGTTGACGGTCGTGGTGGTGGAAAACCTGACTTTGCTCAAGGTGGATGTGCTATCAATGATAATATTTCTAAAATCAAAGGTGCTTTAAAAAATATTTTGTAATTTAATACAGTATAAGGTATAATATATATTATAGAAAAGAGGGTGAGTTAGATGGAAGATTTAACAAAAACAAGAGTATTTAGTTCAGAAGATATGCGTAGAGAAATGATACGCAGTAATCTTAAAACAGTTATCAATGCTTTAAATGAAAGAGGATACAATGCTGTACATCAAATCGCGGGTTATCTCATATCTAATGATCCTGCATACATCTCTTCTCATAAAAATGCAAGAAATATTATTCAACAAGTTGAAAGAGATGAAATTATTGAAGAATTAGTAAAATCTTATTTGGAGAAAGAATAATGAAAAAAGTATTAGGTCTTGATTTAGGGTCTAGAACTTGTGGTATTGCCATGTCAGACATTCTAGGAATGATTGCTCATGGTGTTGAAACGTTTCGTTTTAAACCTGATGATTATTTGACATGTGCAAAACATGTTAAAGAAATTGTTGAAGAAAATGAGATTGAAACGATTGTTTTAGGTTTACCAAAACATATGAATGGTGATATTGGTGAAAGAGGACAAATTTCAATTGAATTTAAAAAACAATTAGAAGAAATGATTGAAGGAATCAATGTGATCTTAGTTGACGAGAGGTTAACAACGGTAGTTGCTGAAAATCAACTTCTTTTTGCGGATGTATCAAGAAAGAAAAGAAAACAGGTAATTGATAAAATGGCGGCAGTTGCTATTTTACAAGGTTACTTAGATAGAGGATAAGTTATGGATGAAAATACAATTGTTGTAACTGATGAATTAGGAAACGAAGTAGAGTATGAAATTTTATTTACATTTGAAAATGAAGAAAATGGACATCAATATGTTGTTTACTTCGATCCTGAAAAAGATGAACCAGAAGCACAAGCAGCAATCTTTGATGATGAAGGTGGACTATTTCCAATTGAAACTCCTGAAGAATGGGAATTAGTTGAAGAAGTTTTCCAATCATTTGTTTCAGAAGAAGATGAAGATGAAACTGAATATTGTGAAGGAGAAGATGAAGATTGTAATTCATAAAAGCTAATGAAAATTAGCTTTTTCCTTTTTTAGACATGAACAGTTCATAGAAGGAAATTAGAATAATCAATGAGGTGAAAGAAATGGCATTTAATTTATTTGGAGGAAAAAGAAGAATTACGAAAGGTTTTTTTGCTAATTCTTTAGGAAATAAACAAACAAGAGGAATCTATACATTTCAAATCGATGTGGAAAATGGAGAGTTGATATTTAAAAAATATTTTGTAACACCAACGGATCCAGTTTATGCATTCAATTATGGACGTTTTTCATGTATTACTTATAGAAATAGAACAGGTTCTGTAGATGATGGAGGAATTTGTTCTTATGCAGCAACTGCTGAAACATTAGCACTTGCTTCACGTGTGACAGATAAAGGAAAGACATATGTGCATGCTTGTGCAAATGGTGATGTAGAAACTGCTGATAAAGTATTCTGTGTTGATTATTTTAATAGTGAAATTTCGGTAATTTCTATTATTAAGAAAAAACTTGTAAAATGTATTTCTCATTTTAAGTTGAATGGAAGTGGAAAAGATCCTGTTAAACAAGCACAACCATATCCTACATATGTGAGTTTTTTACCAGATGAAGATAAACTTTATGTTGTTTGTTTAGGGTTAGATCAAGTATGTTTCTTTGATGTTGGTGAAGATGGAACATTAACATTAGATAATGTACATACATTACAATTAGAACCAGGTTGTGGTCCTAAAAAAATGATTTTTAATCAAAAAGGTGATCGTGCTTATGTAATGAATGAATTAAACAGCACAATTTGTGTTTATAAATATGATCATTTAAACTTTGAATTAATTCAAACAATTGATAGTTATCCAAAAGATGATGATCCTGAACTTGTAAGTTCTTTAAGTGATATTAAATTTAATAGTGATGATAGTCATTTATATGCAATTAATAAAGGACATGATTCTCTTGTGTTGTTCGAAGTCAATGAAGATGGAACTCTTACATATATTGACTTTGAAGATACTTCTTATGATCCAGTAGATATGCTTGTTTATAATGAAGAAGGAAATGAATGGATCGTTGTGGCTTGTCAAAAAGGTGGAATTGTTGAATCTTATCGTTTTGGTAAGGAAAAAGGTGGACAAGTTTATGAAACTGAATATAGCTGTATGGTAAATGAACCTGTTTGCTTAACACCATTTATTAATAATTTCTAAGGCAATTTATTTGCCTTTTTTCTTTGGTTGAATATCGACAAAAAATAACATATAATGATACAAGGTGAGGACTCAACATGGAAAAAAAGAAATTAGATATGAAGATTAAAATAGTATTAGGTATTATTATTTTTATTGTTGTTTTATTTATTGGAAGTTTTGTATATTATAAGCAAGGAATCAAGGCTACGTCTTCTAAAAATAAGGAAGTGATCGTCACTATTCCTAAAGGTAGTAGTGGAAATGATATTATTAAGATATTAGATAAAAATAAACTTATAAAAAGTTCTACATGTGCCAAAATATATTTAAAAATGAATCAACATGATTTTAAAAGTAATGTTTATATTTTAAATAAAAAAATGGATTTAAAAACAATTTTTAAAGCAATTGAAGGAAAAGATAAAAAATATATTTCTAATACTAAAATAACAGTTTTAGATGGACAAACAATTCCTGAATATGCTTCTATTATTTCTAAACAAACAGGAATAGATTATAATGAGATCATGCAAAAATGGACAGATCAAACATATCTTCAAAAGTTAATTAAAAAATATTGGTTTTTAACAGATGATATTTTAAGAGATGGTATTTATTATCCATTGGAAGGATATTTAGCACCAGAAACTTATTTTCTAACACAAGAAGATACGATTGAAAGTATTACAAAAATGATGTTAGATCAAACACAAAAACATCTAGAAAAATATAAAACACAAATATTAGATTTTAAAGTGAACTCACAACCATTAACAGTTCACCAATTTATGACATTATCATCTATTGTTCAAAGAGAATCACCAGTCAATGACGAAGATAGGCAACTTGTTTGTGGTGTTTTAATTAATCGTTTAAATAAACAAATGCCATTACAATGTGATGTCACTGTTAATTATGGGAATCAAGAAGTAAAAATTGATGTTAAACATACAGATTTAAATAAAGATACAAAATATAATACATATAAATATAATGGTTTACCTGTTGGTCCTATTAGTTCAATTTCAACAGGAATTATAAAAAATGTTTTAAATTATAAGGAAAGTGAGTATTATTATTTCTTTGCAACACAAGATGGAAAAGTTTTATATGCGAAAACATATCAAGAACATCAAGCAAATGTAAATAGTAATAAGTGGTATTAAAATGAAGTATTTTGATGAAATAGAAAAAAGTGCAAGAGAAAGAAATATTCCAGTCATGGAAAAAGAGGGTTTGGAATTTTTAATACAAACATTCAATGAACATCAATGTCATCGCTGTCTTGAAATTGGCAGTGCCATTGGTTATTCAGCAATGATGATGGTTTCAAATATAGATGATTTTGTAGTTGAAACAATTGAATTAGATGATGCACGTTATCTTGAAGCTATTCAAAACATTAAAGAACAACAATTAGAAGATCAAATAGAAATCCACCATGATGATGCATTAACATTTGATATCAATGATTTAAAATACCAAGAATTTGATTGTTTATTTATTGATGCAGCGAAAGCACAATATCAAAAATTCTTTGAAAAATACATGCCTTTAGTTCAAAAAAATGGAATTTGCATTGTTGATAATCTAGATTTTCATGGGATGATTTTTGATATTGACCATATTAAAAATAGAAACACAAAACAACTTGTTAAAAAAATTAAAAGATTTAAAGATTGGATTTTCAATCATGAAGAATATCAAGTCACTTATTATGGTGTAGGTGATGGAATTTGTGTAATAAAAAGGAAGTGAAATAAGTGTCATTAATAATTAATATAAATAGTTTATCATATCTTTATGATTATTTGGATTTAGGTGTCCATGATTTTATTGTAGGAACAAATCAATTTTCATGTCGACAAGCTTTAACAGTTGATTATATAGAATTAAAAGAAATAAAGGAAAAATATCCAATGATTCGTTTATTTGTTTTAGTTAATGCGTTAGTTGAACAAAAATATTTAGATGATTTAAAGAATCATTTAGATAAATTAAATGAATGTCAAATAGATGGGATTATTTTTCAAGATTTTGGAGTTTTACAAATTTGTAATGAAAAAGGATATTCATTTGAAAAAATCTATGATCCAGAAACATTAAATACAAATCATCTCACATTATCTGTTTTAAAAGAACAAGGAATAGATGGCGCTTTTCTAGCAAGAGAAATCCCGCTAAAAGAAAAACAAATGATTGGACAAAATTGTAAATTAAAAACAATGGTTCAAGTACATGGGGTTGAATATATGGCTTATTCAAAAAGAAAGTTATTGTCTAATTATAAAGAGTATACACATCTTGATTTTAATGTAGATAAAGAGGCACAAATTGAAATCAAAGCCAATGGTGTAGAGGACCATTGTCATATTTATGAAGATCAATATGGAACCCACATTACTTCAACTAATCAAATGTGTGCACTAGATGTTCTTAATCAATTCAATGATTTTGATTATTTATATATTGATGGTCAATATATAAATGAAACAGATTTATTAGAAATTACACATCTTTATATACAAGCTATAGAAGCAATTAAAAATCAAACATACAGTAAAGAATCAATAGAGTTGATGCAATTACTTTATCGTTTAACACCAAATGTTCATTACTACCATAGTTTTTTATTTGATTCAACTGTTTATAAAATTTCTGATGTAAGAAAGAGAGAAGAAAATGAGAGAAGTTAGTCAAGTTATTAATGGAAAAAGAGTCATTGTTAAAAAGCCAGAGTTACTTGCGCCAGCAGGTAATTTAGAAAAACTAAAAGTAGCTATTTTATATGGTGCAGATGCAGTTTTTATAGGTGGAAAAGAGTTTTCTTTACGCTCAAGTGCTTCTAACTTTTCTTTAGAAGACATTCAAGAAGCTGTAGAATTTGCCCATACACATCATGCAGCTATCCATGTAACATGTAATATTATTTTACATGAAGACAATTTAAAGGGATTAGAAGAATATCTTTTAAAGCTAGATGAAATTGGAGTAGATGCAATTATTGTAGCAGATCCTTATATTATGTCTTTAGCAAAAAAATTGCATTTAAAATTAGAAGTCCATGTTTCTACTCAACTATCTACTATGAATACCAGTGCGATTCGTTTTTATGAAAATTTAGGTGTTGACCGTGTCGTTTTTGCAAGAGAAGTAGATTATCAAGATCTAAAAGAAGTAAGAGAAAAGGTTGATATTGATTTAGAGTATTTCATTCATGGAGCTATGTGTATCCATTATTCTGGAAGATGTATGTTATCTAATTATTTTTCAAGAAGAGATGCCAATCGTGGAGGATGTTCGCAATCTTGTCGATGGTATTATGATATTTTTGAAAAAGATCAACAGTTAAATCATGATGAAATTGTTCCTTTTAGTATGTCAAGTAAAGATATGTCTTTAGTAGATGAATTACCTAAACTTATTGAATTAGGGATTGATTCTTTTAAGATAGAAGGAAGAATGAAGTCATTGCATTATATTGCAACTGTTGTATCTACTTATCGTAAATTGATTGATACGTATTGCGATGATCCTGAAAACTTTGATAAAAATGGTTATCGAAAAGAAATTGAAAAGGCAGCCAATCGCGCTTTATGTACAGGCTTCTTTAAAGATGTTCCAAACAGTGATTATCAACTTTATAATCAAAGAGATGAGCATCCTACACAAGATTTTTGTGCGCGTGTATTAAGTTATGATGTAGATAAACATGAAGTTATGATTGAACAAAGAAATTATTTTAAATTGGGAGATCAAATTGAATTTTTCTCACCACATCATGAAAATGTTTTAATTGAAGTTAAAGAAATATATAATGAAGATAGAGAATCAGTTGAAGTAGCAAATCATCCAATGGAAATTCTTTATTTAAAATGTGAGCAACCATTGTCTGAATTTGATATGGGAAGGAAGGTTTTAACAAATGAAAAATAGTATTATTATTGGTATTGCTGGAGGAAGTGCTTCAGGAAAGACATCTATTTCTAGACAAGTGTATGAATTTTTTAAAGGAAGTCATACAACATGTATTATTAAACAAGATGATTATTATAAAGATCAAAGTCATCTTTCTTTTGAAGAAAGAGTTAAAACAAACTACGATCATCCTTTTGCTTTTGATAATGATTTACTTGTAGAACAATTAAAACAATTAAAAGAAGGAAAATCAATTTCTAAACCTACATATGATTATACTCAACATACAAGAAGTGATGTTGTTGAAACAATTACACCAAGAGATGTTTATATTTTAGAAGGATTATTTGTTTTATATGATGAAAAAATTAGAGATTTATGTGATATTCTTGTCTTTGTAGATACAGATGCTGATATTCGTTTTATTCGTCGTTTAAAACGTGATATTGAAGAAAGAGGACGTTCTATTGATTCAGTATGTAATCAATATTTAGAAACAGTAAGACCAATGCATGAACAATTCGTTGAACCTTCAAAAAAATATGCACATATCATTATCCCTGAAGGGGGAAATAATACAGTAGCCATCGATCTTTTAATTACTAAGATTTCAAGTGTTATTGATGCTAAGGAGTAAAAGATGTATTGTACAAATTGTGGTCGAAAAATTAAAGATGGAGAACGTTATTGCCCTTATTGTGGAACGAAAACATTTAATGAATATGAATTTAATCAACATAGAGTAGATTATGCAATTTCTAGACGTAGTATTCCAATGTGTATTATTTTATCAATTGTTACGTTTGGAATTTATGGACTTTATTGGCTTTATTGTCTTGCCAGTGATGTCAATACACTTACTGGAGAAGAAGATTCTTCAGGTTTTAAAGTCTTGATTTTAAGTATTATTACTTTAGGTTTATATGAACTTTATTGGTTGTATAAAGTTGGAGAGAGATTAAGTGATTTTCAAACTTATCAAGGAGAAATGGTAGATAGTTATCGTGCTCTTGTTTATTTGATTTTAGGAATATTTGGATTAAATATTGTAGCAAGAGCACTTATTCAAAATGATTTGAATAAATATGCTTATGATTCATAAAAATAGACTAGATATTTAGATATAAATATGCTATATTATTGATTACGAGGTGACTTAAAATGGATAAAGATAAAGTATTACTTACGAAATCTGGTGTAGAAAAACTTGAAGAAGAAAGAGATAATTTAATTAATGTTGAAAGACCTAGAGTCATTGAAGAATTACAATTAGCTCGTTCTCAAGGTGACTTATCAGAAAACGCTGATTATGATGCAGCTAGAGATAAACAAGCTCAAATCGAACAAAGAATTAAAGAAATTGAATATATGCTTCAAAATGCAGAAATCATTTCTGAAGAACAAATGGATTTAAATGTTGTTAAACCTGGGACAACAGTTACAATTTTAGATTTATCTTTAGATGATCCTGAAGAAGAAAAATATACAATTGTAGGTTCTTTCGAAACTGATCCTGTTAATGGTAAGATTTCAAATGAATCACCACTTGCTAAAGCACTTATTGGTCATGGAGTTAATGAAATCGTGACTGTTGGGGTTGCTGAAGCATATGATGTAAAAATTGTAGATATTGAATTTACTGCATAAAACAACAAGTTATTGTTGTTTTTTCTTTATATAATAAAGTAAATAATAAATAATAAAAACAAATAAAGGTTTTATTAAAATTTGAATATTTATATCTTTTAAATGAAATATAAATTGAATAATTAAATAAGTCATTGAAAGGGTCATTCCGTGGATCAATGGCTTTTCTTTTACCATTTTATAAAAAATAAAAGTGAAAACAACTAAGATAAGATAACTAAAAAAAGTAATCAGTAATTGATAAATAAAAGATGAAACATGCATAAAAGAAAAAAGAATAGCCATAATAAAACTAATGATTAAATAACTTACAAATAAAAATGCATAAGATAATAAATAAGGCATTAACTTTCTTTTCATAGAAACCTCCTAATAGAGAATATGAAAAAAAAGAGTAAGTAGAACGGAGAACATATGTTTAAAATATTTATCATTAGTATTTTTATGTATATCTATCTAACAGTTTTACTTAGGCTTTTTGGAAAAAAAGAATTTAGTCAACTCAATGTTTTTGATTTTGTTGTTTTTTTAGTGATTTCTGAAATCACGACAATGTCTTTAGAAACACAAGATTTGTCTGTTTTAGATAGTGTGATAGCCACACTGACACTCATTATTTTAGATAGAATAGAATCTTTTATTACGATGCGTTCAAAAAAATTGAGAGATTTTTTTGAAGGAAGACCGTGTTATATCATTTATAGAGGAAAGATACAATATCAAAATATGAAAAAATTACGCTATAGTATAGATGATTTATGTCATCATTTAAGAGTAAGTGATATCGATAGTGTTTCTAAAGTGGATTTTGCTATTCTAGAAACAAATGGTTCTTTATCGGTTATTCCAAAACAAGAAAGTCAAACACTTTTACCTGATGCATTGATCAGTGATGGCTGTATTAATCAAGAAGCACTTCAAATTTTAAATAAAGATGAAGCGTGGTTGAAAAATGAATTAAAGAAAAAACACATTTCTCATATAGAAGATGTGCTTTATTGTGTTTTAGAAAAAAAGGATCTTTATGTGATAAAAAAATAACTATCCAAACATAATATCCAACATCATCATGATCATAAATCCTACCATAAAACTCATCGTACCAACATCTACTTCTTTTAAGGCATTTGCTTCAGGAATCAGTTCTTCGATACAAACAAACATCATCGCTCCAGCTGCAAAGCTTAAAGCAAAAGGGAGAATGCTACTAAAAAGTTGAGCAAATAAAAAACCTAAAAGTGCACTTGGAATTTCTACAAGGGCAGAATATTGACCATACATCATTGCTTTAAAACGTGAGATACCACTTTCATGTAAAGGTAAAGAAATGGCCGTACCTTCAGGAAAGTTTTGGATACCAATACCAATAGATAAAATAAGGGCAGGAACAAGATTAGTTTTAACGCTTGCAATGGCAATTCCAACCGCTAAACCTTCGGGAATATTGTGTAAGGTCATTGCTAGTAATAAAAGTTTATTTTTAGAAAGAGTATTTGTAGGACCTTCTTTTTGATGAGAAATAATATGTTCATGGGGAAGAAATTTATCACATAATCTTAAAAATAAGCCACCGCTAAAAAAGACAAGTGGAATCAAAAAAAGTAAAAGTAGATGATCTTCAACTTGTTGGATTGCTGGAAGAAGCAATGAAAAGAAAGTAGCAGCAATCATAATACCAGCAGCTAAACCTAAAGCAATACTGACAAGTTTTTGACTTTTACTTTTAACAAAATAAACAAGACTTGACCCTAAAAAAGTCATGAGCCAGTTAAAAATAGAAAGTACTAAAGCAAGTAAAAAAAGTTGTGAATTTGATAACATAAAAGACCTCCATAGTATCCTATGAAGGTCTTATCATTTTATCTAGGCTTATCTATTAATAAAGTCATAGTCACTATCATCAATAGTTACTAAAATTGCTTTTTCAGTTAATCTTTGTTTTTTACTATCATAAGTAGGCAAAACAGTATAATTAACACGAATATTTCTTTCTACTTCTTCGTCGTAAGCAAAATCTGCTTGTCTAAAGAAGATAGGATCATGATCATAAACAGAAATATTACCAAATTGATTTTGTTCGTTGTAATAAACAACTTTACCTGATTTACGAGTAACTAAACTATCAAGATGTGACATGATTAAATCATACATTTCATCATATAAACTACTTGAATCTTTACCTTGATATTTTACATCGATTGTAAAGTCACATTCTTTTTGATTTTCATTACATAATGCTTTAATAAATGAATGAACCACTTTAATTAATAATTCATTACCACTATTTTCAACAGCTTCATTTAATCTTTGATATAAAGGAAGTTGTTCAAGGGCATAACCGTTTTCAAAGAATTCATAAAGTAAATAAGCATTTGCTTCTTTTACTTTACCAACAGTAGCATTTGTTTTATATAAAACTTCGTAGAAGTTAACTCCTTTAATACGATTATGTAAAGAAATAAATTCTCTATTAGCTTCATCATATTCTTTTAATTCTAATAAAGCACATCCTCTATAATATTTGATCCATTGTAAAGCATTATAATGCCATTTAAGTGGTGTAGCTAATGCTTGATTTGCACATTCTACACATGCTTTATATTGTTTTGTTTCAAATAAAGCACGTACTTTTAATCTAAAGTATCTTTCTTTGAAAGATTCAAATTCTCTACCTTCGTTATTAACAAAAGGTTTATCAGATAATAATCTAACATCTAATTTATTAAGCATTTTGATCATTAAATCATAATTGATTGGAGTTTGATTTAATGCATATTTAATTGCTCTATTAATTGCTGGTTCAACAGGAGAATATTTTTCTTGTTTACAAATACCTAAAATATCTTCAAGGATATCAAAGAATAAACTTTCTTTTTCTTTTATTTTTTCATCATCAATATTAATAAACTTATTATATAAAGCATACCCATATTGATTAATATATCCTTTTAAAGAAGGAGCCATTTGTAAAAATGTATTTCCTACTTCAATTGCATCATCATTTCTACCATTGTTTTTTAATAATTTAATAAAATCATTTGCTTCAAATTCATTGAAAGAAGCAGCATCTTCATTGAATTTATTGAAATATCTTTCAATACTTTTTAATTCGTTTTCGTTCATAAAATTCACCTCATGCATTATTATATCATTTATTTATCATGAATAACATAAAATGTTTTTAAAAACATTTTTTATATGCTATAATAATGCAGAAAATTAAGAGGTGAAAAAATGAGTAAACAAGTGTTTAGTACAGATTTTTACGGGAAAAATCTGACAGTAGAAGTAGGAGAATTAGCTAAACAAGCTAATGGTAGTGTTTTAGTAAGATATGATGATACAGTCATCTTATCAACAGCTGTTGCAGGAAAAGAACCAAAAAGTGTAGATTTCTTTCCACTAACAGTTACATATGAAGAAAAATTATATTCTGTAGGTAAAATTCCTGGAGGATTTCTAAAAAGAGAAGGACGTCCAAGTGAACATGGAACTTTAACTGCAAGAATGATTGATAGACCAATTCGTCCATTATTTGCAGACGGATTTAGAAATGAAGTACAAGTTGTTAATACTGTTTTATCAGTAGATCAACAAGCTTCTCCAGAAATGGCCGCAATGTTAGGGGCTTCTCTTGCATTATGTGTTTCTGATATTCCTTTCAATGGACCAATCGCAGGTGTTAATGTTGGTTTAATTGATGGAGAATTTACCATCAATGCTGGTCCAGAAGAAATGGAAAGAAGTTTAATCAATTTAGAAGTAGCTGGTACAAAAGATGCCATCAATATGGTTGAAGCAGATGCTAAAGAAGTTGATGAAGATACAATGTTAAATGCTTTAATGTTTGGACATGAAGCTATTAAAGAATTAATTGCTTTTGAAGAAAAAGTTGTTGAAGCATGTGGCAAAGAAAAAATTGAAATTCCATTATTTGAATTAGATGAAGCTTTAGTTCAAGAAATTACAGATTTATGTAATGATGAAATGGTTGCTGCTGTATCTATTCCAGGAAAACTTGAAAGATATGCAGCCATTGATGAAATCATGGATCGTGTAACTGCACAATATGATGAAAAAGAATATGCAGATGAAGAAACAAAAGAATCTGTGATGAAACAAGTTGGAATTATCTTACATGACTTAGAAAAAAATGAAGTAAGACGTTTAATTACGGAAGAAAAAATTAGACCAGATGGTCGTAAAATTGATGAAGTGCGTCCATTAAATGCACAAGTTGATTTATTACCAAGAGTTCATGGTTCTGCTTTATTTACAAGAGGTGAAACACAAGTTTTATCTGTATGTACATTAGGAGCTATGGGAGAAGTTCAAAAAATCGATGGTTTAGGATTAGAAGATCAAAAACGTTTCATGCATCATTATAACTTCCCACCATATTCAGTTGGTGAAACAGGAAGAATGGGTGCTCCTGGACGTCGTGAAATTGGACATGGTGCTTTAGGAGAAAGAGCTTTAGCACAAGTTATTCCAAGTGAAAAAGACTTCCCATATACAATCCGTGTTGTTTCTGAAGTCTTAGAATCAAATGGTTCAAGTTCACAAGCTTCAATCTGTGCATCATCAATGGCATTAATGGCTGCTGGTGTACCAATTTCAAATCCAGTTTCTGGGGTTGCGATGGGACTTGTTAAAAAAGGTGACGATTATACAATCTTAACTGATATCCAAGGTATGGAAGATCACTTAGGAGATATGGATTTCAAAGTAGCTGGTACTAAAAATGGTATTTGTGCTTTACAAATGGATATCAAAATTGATGGTATTACAAAAGAAATCTTACAAGAAGCTTTAGCACAAGCAAAAGTAGGACGTGCTCAAATCATGGACTGTATGTTAGGAGCTATTCCTGCACCACGTGATCATTTATCTAAATACGCACCAAAAATGCATGTTATGCATATTGATCCAGAACAAATTAGAGATGTTATTGGACGTGGTGGAGAAACAATTAATGAAATCATTGAAAAATCAAATGATGTTAAAATTGATATTGATCAAGACGGTACAGTGGTTATCTACCATAGTGATCAAGAAGCAATCGACACAGCTGTTTCTTTAATTGAAAGAATTGTTAAAAAAGCTGAAGTTGGTGAAATCTATGATGGAACAATTGCACGTGTAAATGATAATTATGCATTCGTTACTTTATTTGACGGAACTGATGGATTCTTACATATTTCTGATTGGTCTTATGAAAGAACAAGCAAAATGCAAGATGTATGTAAGGTAGGAGATGTCATCAAAGTTAAAGTAACTAAAGTTGATGATAAAGGTAAAGTAAATGTTTCTAGAAAAGCTTTACTTCCAAAACCAGTTAAAAAAGAAGAAAAAAATGAAAAAAATGAAAAATAAAATCATACTTGCAAGTAGTTCTCCAAGAAGAAAAGAACTTTTCGATAAATATGGCATAGACTACACAGTAGATTTTGTAGAAACAGAAGAAGTGTTAGACGAAAGTTTAACACTTTTTAAAAGACTAGAAAACATTGCTTTACAAAAAGCCAAACCACTTCAAATAAAATATCCAAACAATATCATTGTCTCAGCAGATACCATGGTAACCTTCCAAGATGAAATGTTAGGAAAACCAAAAAATAGAGAAGACGCTAAAAGAATGCTTGAGTTGTTATCGAATAATAAACAAGTTGTTATTACAGCAGTATGTGTTATTAAAGATCAACAAATCACAACATTTACAGATGCGACAACTGTTACATTTAAAGAATTATCTAATCAAGAAATTGAAGATTATCTTGATACAAATGAATGGCAAGGCAAAGCGGGTGCTTATGCAATCCAAGGCATTGCTTCGAAGTTTGTAGAAAAGATTGATGGGGATTTAGAAAATGTCATTGGAATGCCAATGTATAAAGTTATCAAATATTTAGAATCTTAACGAGAAATCGTTAAGTTTTTTCTTTACTATGATATAATTAAGTAAATAGAAAAGGTTCAAAAAGGAGGAAAAATATTATGAATAATTTTGCAGAGATTGTAAGAGTAGGCATTATTATAGGACTTGGCATGGTTTTAATGATTATGGCTCTTTTAATAGCAAATGGGAACTCGTTTCTAACAAAAGGAATGAACAAGAAGTATACAAATGAATCTGTTAGAGATTATTGTAAGAATAATTGTTTGGGACAAATTATTTTTTCTTTAGGTCTTATTTTAGAAGGTATCTTTTCTAAAGGAATATTTTATTATTTAGGAATTGGATGTTTATTTTTTGGAACAATAATTATGGTGGCTGCTTCTAAAAAATTAGTAAAAAGAGTATGATGATTATATTATTCAAATGATTCTGACATGAAATTAAAATAGTATAAATAAAAACAGGTTTCACAAATATTAGAAATCTGTTTTTTTTACTATAGCTACTAAAGGATCTTGAAAAAGCATTAGATGAGTTATCTAACAAAGCTATTCAAGAAATCAAAGATAATAAATATGATTATGGATTAAAAGGAAAAGTCATCTATATAGGTCTAGCACATCATGGTAAAGATGTAAATATTAAATGGAAAAACAAAAGATAGTCTTATAAAGCTCATTTTGTACGAGCTTTTAATATCTTATTATATTTTTTTGATTCCATTAAGAACAATCAGTATGTATAGTTCGTTTTTCACAAGATTTACACAAGTATAATTTATAATATATCCTCAGAGAGGTTATGATAAGGAAAAGAAAATAGATCTTTATTTGATATATCTATATTATGTTTTAGAATCTTGTCTTTATATCGGTTATAGACTTTGGATAATTTATGGACGCACAGAAAAAGGGGCTGGAGTTTATACTTTTTTAGTGATTTTGTTTAATTTTTATTTAACTTTATGTTTACTTTATGTAATATTACAGGCCTACATGCGAAGAAAAAATCTCAATTAATATAAAAAGAAATACAATTTTATTATTAATGATTCTTTTTTTTGATTTGTTTGTTAGTTTATGGCTTTAATCGAATTATAACAATGTTTTCAAACTTTCCACAGTTTTATATGATTTGTTTTATGTGTTTAGCACATGCTAAAATTTATATAAGAGATAAAAGAAAACCTTTAAAAAATGAGGAATAGATGAAAAAATATAAAATTCATTTTTAATCAATTTTTTAAAAAAAGCATGTAATATCAAGGAATTCTACGCTTCGTAGACATATTCTCTAGATGGAATGTTGTATCTTTTAAAGAAAGTTTTTAGTATGATAGGTGTAAGGGAGTTGTTTATATGGATAGTAAAAAAATTGGAAAAGTAATTGCAAAGAGAAGAAAAGAAAAAGGAATGACTCAAGGGGAACTGGCAGAAAGATTATCTGTTTCTAATAAGACAATTTCTAAATGGGAAACCGGGGTAGGGTTACCCGATATTTCAATTCTTGTCGATCTAGCAAGTATTCTTGATATAAGTGTTGATGATTTATTGAAAGGAAAAGAAAATAAAGTTCAAAATGCTCTATATGAGAAAAACTTTTTAATAAAAAAGAAGTATTATAAAAAATATTTGAGAGATCATTATTTCGAAAGCAAGGCTTATTGGCTATTCAATTTTATAGGAATTATGTTTATCTTAGGAGGTTTTGCTTTTTTACCACTTCAACAGTATATTCATCATTATGTAGATATTCTTGGTAAAAGTTTTATTGTTTTAGGAATTATTCTCATATTATTTCCTTTTATGCAAATTTTTTGTAAAAGCAACTTTTTTAAAGAACATGAAGTCTTTTATACATTTAAAGATAATGGAATGACTTATCAAGAAAATGAAGAAGCTATTTTTTATAGTTTTCCACAATTTAAAAGAATTAATTATAAAGATTTTATACTTTTAAAGAAAAATCAAAAGATTTTATTCGTTGATCTTAATGATTTAGATCAATTAGAAAATGATATAGAAGAAACAAAAATTAAGAAGAGTTCATTTTTAATTTCTTTATTTACCAGTGTTATAGGTTGTTCATTATTGGTCTTACAACTTGGTTATTTAGTTATCTTAAAAAGATTTGGATTTGAATATATTCATTCAATGAATCAAATTATATTTAATCTCATTATTTTATGTTGTCTTTTCATTAATTATTGTCTAATTAAGAAAAAGAAGATTAAGATTCAATATGTTTTAATAGGCTGTTTAGGATTTGTTGTAATTTCTATTTTTGGATTTCAGTATTTTCAAAAAGATGAAGAAATTTCATCTTTTTCTTCAAATTTAAAAAACAGAGCTGTTTTAAAGTATGATGACGATCAACATCGCCTAGATATTTACCATTATACCTATTTATGCTTTGCTAGAAAAAGTGATACTGTTTCTACAGAAATGAAAGGTTATCATGGAAAATGGCTTACGAATGATTGTTACGTTTTTACTTATAATAACGAAGAAAATCAAAAGAAAGTGTATGTATCTACTTTTGGCGATCGTGGTGATGGAATTTCATATTTTAATATTTTTCCTACATTGCAAGGGGAATGGTTTAATAAAAATAACGGTGAAACAAAAACATATCTTAAAGAAAATGCAGGACAATTAACTTTAAAAATAAAAAATAAAACGCAATATTTTGATGCAGATGAAACAAAACAAAATGGGACGATTGCTTTAACTTTATCTAAAGATGAAGAAGCTCAATATATTATTGCCTTAGATGAAAACTGTATTTTAAATGAAGATAATCTTTTAGATAAAAATGGGACAATTCAAATTTATAATCTTCAAAATGATTCAAGCGTAACTCTTTATTGCGGGACCTATAAAGAAGATAAAAAAGAACAAGAAGAAATTGATAATGACTATCGAAAACAAGCCAAAGAGCTTGTTAATAAAATGGTTGCTTATTTGAAAAAAGACTCAACATTACCTGATTTTGATGATAGAGAATCTCTTTTTAAAGTTCCTTCATCATCCAATGACTTTTATGTTGTGACAAGAGATGCCTATTTTCATTCTTTAAAATTATTTAAACAAGATAGAGCACAAGAAACGGGGCAAATTAAACAAATCAAAGTTTTAGCGGGAGATATTAATGATTTCTATGTTGAAATGACCTATACATCGACAATTACCTATTTAGGTGAAACGGAAACCATGGATATTACATATCATTATCGTATAAAAAAGGGAAAGGATTGTTATTTGGTAGCCTTTGTTGGTTATCGTGTACCAGGAGATATTGGTTTAGTAAAGTGTGATCCTGTTATTGAAAAAGACGTTTCAACAAATGAAGATTATGCATATTCTGTAGGAGGACAGTAGAAATGAAAGATAAAAAGAAATGGATCATTGGAATAAGTGCCTGTGTTTTACTGATGGTTTCTGTGTTTTTTGTGTTTAATCAAGGGAAAAGTAATGAACAAGTTGTTACAGAGTATTTTGAACTTTTAAAAAAGAAAGATTATAAACAAATGTATCAAATGTTGAATCAAAAAACAGTCTATACACCTACACAAAAATACTTTGTTGAAAAATATAAAGAATTTTATGAAGAAATTGATGCAAAAAATATTCAAATAAAAATCTTAGATGAACAAGATAGTGTCATTGAATATTTAATCTATATTGATACCCTTGCAGGAAGAATCACTTATCGAAATAAAGTAGGGGTCAAAGATGAACAAATCCAATTTAATAAAAATCTAATTATGGATGGGTATACTGATGGGTGCAAAATAAAAATAACAACATATAATCCTAAAAAAAGAGGACGTATTTTAGATAGAAATGGAAAAGTTCTTGCTGAAGATGGAAAAGGTTATTCTGTTGGACTTGTAAAAGGAAAACTAAATGGTGAAAATGATTATGGACAAATTGCACAGTATTTAGAAACAGATGTTGAAACCCTTCAAAAGAAAATGAGTGCATCTTGGATTAATGATGATTCTTTTGTACCTATCAAAACTGTTTCTGAAGCAACTAAAAACGATTTAATCAATAAGAATATTTTAGGTATCAACGGCGTTAAAATTTCGACAGTGAGTATTCGTACGTATCCTTACGATAAGGTGGCTTCACATATCGTAGGCTATGTTCAAAATGTTAATGCTGAAGATTTAAAAAAACATAAAAATGAAGGCTATAATTCGACTTCAGTCATTGGAAGAAATGGGATTGAAGCGGCTTATGAAGAAAAGCTAAAAGGAATCACATCTGGTAAAATTGAATTGGTTGATAAAAATGATAAAGTTATTAAAGAACTTTGTCATAAAGAAGTTAAAATGAGTCCACAAGATATTACACTAACAATTGATATTGATTTACAACAAAGCCTTTATAATGAATATCAAAATGATAAAAGTGCATCTGTTGCTCTCAATCCAAAAACAGGAGAAGTTTTAGCACTTGTATCAACACCATCCTACTCAAACAATGATTTTGTTTTAGGGCTTTCAACAGATAAATGGAATGCTTTAAATAATGATGTCAACCAACCATTGATGAGTCGTTATACACAAACCTATACACCCGGTTCATCTATGAAACCTATTACAGCAGCTATTGGGTTAGAAACAAAGACGATTGATCCAAATAAGGATTTAGGGGCTAAGGATAAATGGCAAAAAGATTCAAGTTGGGGTAATTATTATGTGACAACATTACATGCGCCTTCCCCTAATGATTTAAAGAATGCAATCACGTATTCTGATAATGTTTATTTTGCAAGAAGTGCGTTAAATATAGGAAAAGATAATTTATTTAAGTATTATAAAAATTTGAAGATTGGTGAAAAGATTCCTTTTGAACTTGCTTTAAATAAAAGTCAGTATATCAATAAAAATCAAAAAGTAAGTGATCAATTAATTGCTGATAGTGGCTATGGTCAAGGACAAATTTTGATAAATCCACTTCAACTTGCAAGTATCTATAGTGCTTTTGTTAATAATGGATCAATCTATCAGCCACATATAGTTCAAGGACAAACAAAAACATGGATTAAAAATGTTTTTTCAAAAGAAACAACAAAAATAATAAAAGAAGATCTTATTAATGCCATTGCGGATGAAAATGGAACAGGACATGCCATCTATCATGATAATGTCATTCTTGCCGGAAAAACAGGAACGGCAGAAATCAAACAAAGTCAAAGCGATACGACAGGAACAGAACTTGGTTGGTTTACAGTCATGACGATAGATGAAAAACAACCTATTTTAATGACAACTGTCGTGGAAGATGTTAAAAATCGTGGCGGTAGTGGTTATGTTGTTGAACATACAAAAGCACCATTAGATTTATATTTATCTCAAGTAAGTGATTAACTAAATGAATGAAATTTCTAACGAAGTTTCATTCGTTTTTTAAAGAAGGGAAAAAATGGGAAAGTATCTTTTAAAGAAACTTGTGATTATTGAAACGCTTATGATTGGCATTGTTTCTTTATTTATAGTAATGAACTATTTTTCTAATAATACTATTTGGGATTTAATAATTCATGATGAACCTGAAGACGTATTACTTTATGAAAATAAGGATGCGACATCAAAAGCAAAGGTACAAATATATGAAAAATGGAGTTTGTCATTGTTTGATAGATATATCCGTGTAGATATTACCTTTAATAATTTAGAAACATATAGCTATTCAACAGTATGTTATGCAAGTGAAAATCTTGATTTTAATAATACTCAAGATGTAAATGTTAAATGGAAAAGGCATATTCCATCAATTTATATGAGGAATCATCCAACGATAACAATCAGGTCTATAATACAAAAGGAGTAGGTATGAAATATAAAGTAAAGTTATTTATTTTTGGTGTGAAAACATTTATGATATTTTGTATTGTTTCTACAATGATTTTTACCCGTATTTATAATGGCTCCTATTTTTTGATTTTTCATCAATTTGATAAACAAGAGCATCTTATTTTAAAAAAGAAAATAAGTAATCGTGATTCTATTGTTATTTTTGAAAGAGGAGAACCAGTATTCTTTGAAAAGAATCATCTAGAAATAAGATTGAGTAATAGAATTGATGTGATCGACATTGACATTGATAATGCAGGCAAACCTTTAACAAAAAAGAATATAGATATTAATCAAAGACAAGATTTTATTGAAATAACAATCCATAAAAATGATGGAAAGACAATAGTTTATAGTTTGATGAAATAATTAAAAATAAAGTGTCCAACACTTCACAATTCATTAAGAAATAATATATAATTTAGTAGAAATCATAGAAAGGATGGTAATTATATGAATGTTCAATCAGATTGTGAGTCATTATATATAAACTGTATAGAAGAATATAAAAAGAAATATAGTATAGATGATGAAAAGGTTTATGAATTATTTCATGAATATCATATTTTTGAAAATGTTCTCTTACAGCATGAATATTTACATCAAGTAAGTTTTGAAGAAGTATTTCAGTATATTGAAAAACTTATTAAACAAGATTCAAAAAAAATAACAGTGTATCATGGTAGTTGTTTTAAGTTTGATCAAATTGATTTGAACAAATCACATAATCGTAGAGATTTTGGTAAGGGATTTTATACAACAGTATTAATGTCTCAATCTAAAGAATGGGCTTATCGATTATCATTAAGAGAAAAAAAGAATAATTATTATGTATATGAATATTTGTTTGAGAAGAAAGATGATTTAAATATTAAATATTTTGATTCATTAAATGAAGAATGGTTAGAATTCATTAAAGAAAATAGAATTAAAGGCGGTTTACAACATCAATATGATGTTGTTATTGGACCAGTAGCAGACGACAATACAATGCAGACAGTACAATTATATATGTCTAATATTCTAACAGCAACAGAAGCAGTAGAAAGATTAAAATATAGTAAAGTTAATAATCAAGTTTCTTTTCATAGTGAAAAATCATTAAGTTGTTTACGATTTATAAGGAGGATGAAATACGATGCATGATATTTACTATTTTAATGGGCAAGATATTACGATGAGCGTATGTATTCAAATTCATAGAGTTATTAATCTTATTCAGGAACAAGAAAAAATTGATTTTGAAGAAGCAACGGGAAGGTTTTATCATTCTCAAACGTATAAAACACTTACTCAAGTTGAAAATGGTTTATGGGCAGAAAATGCTGAATATATTTTAGATCGTTATAACGAAGAAAAATAGGACTTCCTTAGAAGTCCTATTAGTCTTTTAGAGGCTCTAAATCATGATTATAAAGTTCAATGTTGACTTCTTCTACGGTTTGTTTTTTTAATAAGCCATTTAATAAAATAAGATCTCTGGCATTATGAGGATATAAGTCACCTGCATTATTCAAAGATAATAAGTGATTTGTTTCTTTTTGGGTTAAATTCATAGCAAGAGCTAATCGATAGATTTTATCCTTTGCATTTTTTCCTTTTTCGCCACGGATAATTTTATAAGCATAAGTTCTTTCTAATCCTGATTTTCGTATAATATCTGCTTCTTTTAAATGATATTTTTTAAACAAATGATGGATATATTCAGAAAAATCCATATCATGAATTTGTTTTAAAAGATCATCAATATCTGCTTCATTTTTTAAAGAGTTTTCTATTTCTTCTGTTAAAATCATATCATCACCTAAAAATATGATATACTATATTTTACGGAGAGACAAGATATGATAGTTTTAGAATTAGAAGTTATTAAAGAAACACCCCAAAAAAGAATTACATTAGTAAGAGAATTAGATAAAAGAAATATTTATATAAAAAAAGAATTGAAAACATATAATAAAACAATTTGGGAAAAGTTAAAACAATTAGATATAGAAGGAATACCACATATTTATTCAATAGAAGAAAATGAAGACGGTTTAGAAATCATCGAAAAATATTTAGCTTGTCAAACATTATCTGATATTTTAGATGAACATACTTTTTCAAATTTAGAAGCTTATCAAATTATAAGACAATTATGTATTATTTTAGATGTATTGCATCAACAAGATCCACAAATTATTCATCGTGATATTAAACCCGAAAATATCTTTTATGATGGAAAACAAGTCTATCTTTTTGATTTTGATATAGCTAGAAATTATATTGAAAATCAAAAAAGAGATACTACGGTGTTAGGAAGTCAAGGTTATGCAGCTCCTGAACAATTTGGTTTTTATCAAACAGATATAAGAAGTGATATTTATTCTTTGGGAGTTTTATATCATGTTTTACTTACTAATAAGTTGCCTAGAGATTATGACTTACAAGGAATAGAAAAGAGAATAATTGATAAAATGATTGCTATTGATCCTCAAGGCAGATATCAAGATGTAAAAGAAATTATTAAAGATTTAGATCAATTATTTCATATTGAAAAAAAGAAAGAAAAGAAAATCAAACATCCTAATGCTTTACCGGGATTTAGAAGTGGTAAGCTTTGGAAGATGATTGTAGCGATTATGGGTTATCTTTTATTTATATGGATTTTAATAAGTTTTAAGATTGAAAATCAACCAATAAGTCAGTATCAGTATTTTGTTTATCGCTTGATTTTAATTTCTTGGTTTATTATAACACTTTTATTTTCTACAAACTATTTATCTGTTAGGGACTATTTACCTTATTATAAGAATCATAGGATTGTTGTTAAAGTTTTAACAACGATTATTTCTTGGCTTATTTTATTATTTATCTCTATTATTATTGGAACTCTTTTAATGTATCTTTAATTGTGCCCCGAGGGGGCACCTTTTTTTATGTCTTATAAGATAGATTATAGATGTAGTCTATTTCTAAGATAAGGAGGTTATGTATGGATATAGAAGAATACCAAAGTAAAGATATAGCTGGGAAGATTCTTTATTTAGCATCATTGTTTAAGGGGATAAAAGATCATTTGGATGTATTAAATGAAAGAGAAGAGTTTAATCAAGTTGAATCACAAATATTTACGATTTTAAATGATTTAGAATTAGGTATTCATGAATTATGTATTTTATATGAGATATTAGAAAAGGAATAGACAAAAAAGAAAGGAGAGGGAATATGAAAACTTGGAAATTAGTAGCAGGTATTTTATCAATTATTTTAAGTGTATTTGTTTTTTTCAATCAGTATTAGTAGGGACTGCTAATACAATGTCAGCTAATGGAGAAGTAGGAGGAAGTGCTGGTGTTTTTGTCTCTATTTTTATGTTAGCAGGAGGAATTGTTTCAATTGCTGTAAGGAATAGTCAAAAAAATGGAGGAAATATTGCAATTATTATTTTATTTTTATTAGCGAGCCTTTTAGGATTGGGACTTGCTGGGAATTTTGGTGATTTAAATATTTGGGCTGGATGGTGTTTAATAAATGCTGTTCTAGCAATTATTTCAATTTTTAAACAAAATAAAGGAGTAAAACAATGAAGAAAATAATCAAGATAGTTTTAGTTTTGTTTGTAACACTTACATTAGGAGCATGTGGAAGTAGTGAAGAAAAAGATACAAATAAACATACAAAAACAGAAGAAAAGAAAGAAGAAAAAATATATACGATAGGTGAAACTGTAACATATACTAAAAATAGTAAAGATTTGATTCATTTTACAGTTGATTCAGTAAGAAATACAGATGATCGTAATGAATTTGCAGATAGTCAACCAGAACAAGTCATTATCATACATTATTCTTATGAAAATATAGCAAATGAAGATGATATTTATTTTTCAAGTATTAACTTTAAAGTTATTGATGAAGGTGGAAATGTCTGTGAAACTTATCCAGCTTCTATAGATACTTATCCCCAAACAGCACCTATAGGGACAAAAAGTGAAGGGGAAGAGGCTTATGGTTTAAAGCAACAAAGTTCTAAGATTAAGTTGATTGTAGAATTGGATTATTCAGGAACAAAAGCTACTTATGAATTACCAATTCAATAAAATTAAGAAATAATAAGAAATAACTGTAAACGCTGCTAAAGTGAAAAGTTAAATTCCACTTTAAAAAAATGAAAAATAAAAGTAGAATT